>QMCE01001477.1_pt1 | contig 12902 bp, 6 predicted proteins | sample 1821851 | NCBI WGS metagenome assembly QMCE01 (sample SAMN09453174, study PRJNA476694) | Termite gut metagenome, whole genome shotgun sequencing project. | isolation source: worker | host: Odontotermes sp. | place: South Africa:Pretoria | collected 2016-01-28 | reverse complement strand
GTCAGCAACTTCACCCAGTGGATGGCGATGGAGATGGCGATGAAATTCGGCGACAAAGTGCGTGTGAACGCCATTGCGCCGGGATTCTTTATCGGCGACCAGAATCGCGCCGTGCTGATCAACCCCGACGGCAGCCTCACCGAACGCAGCAAAAAGGTGCTGGCCAAAACCCCGATGGGGCGCTTCGGCGACATCAACGAGCTGAACGGCGCCGTACAATTCCTGTGCAGCGAGGCGGCGAGCTTCATCACGGGCGTGGTGTTACCGATCGATGGGGGCTTCAGCTCCTTCAGCGGCGTTTAAATCGTCCCTAAAACGACCTCCTGCGGCGTTCCCGGTGTCGCGCTGCTCAGTCACGTACGTGAGTACGCTCCCTCGCATCGCTCGACCGGCGCCTTGCATGAGGTCGTTTTATGAACGATTTAAGGGAGAGGGGCCGCGCGACTTGTCTGCGGCGTTCCCGGTGTCGCGCTGCTCAGTCACGTACGTGAGTACGCTCCCTCGCATCGCTCGACCGGCGCCTTGCATGAGGTCATTTTATGAACGATTTAAGAAAATAAGGGGGCAAAAGCCCCCTTATATTTTTACTGATTTTAACGAATTTGTAATTTTTTTTTGTTTATTTCGAGAAAACATATACTTTTGCTTTCGACAAACCGCCAAACTACATTGTTTTAATTCATGAAGAAGATCGCCTTTTTGTTGATTTTCTCCTCTTTTTTCGTGTGCACGGGCCTTTTCGGGCAGCCGGGAGCGATTCCCGTTTTCCCTCCCGCCGACGTGACACGGGCGATGGACGCCGCGCAGATGCGCGCGCAGTTGGGCATCGAATTTCCCGCGGCAGAATCCCGCACCGAATCCTACAATAATTTCTTACTACCGAAATACCGCTCGATGGGGCTCGATATGACCCTCGGGCCGCAAAATCCCGAATTCCCTGACCGCAACTGGACCTGGCTCACCGGCCAAAGCTCCATCCCGGGCCTGCCCGCAGGCCGTACGACGGTCATTCAGTCGGTCGCCGGTCTCTGGAACAACTACATCCAGGCCTGGGAGCCGGGAGGAAGCTATTTTACAGGCGCCGAGTTCTACAAACCCCTCGAATTGCACGATCTGGAGGGCCTCACGGCTGCCGACTGGCCCGCGCGCCGCGCGCAGATGTTCGCCGAACTCGAACGCGAACTCTACGGGAAAATTCCCGAAGAGGCTGGTAATCTGAATATTACATGGACGACGAGCAACGAAACGACCGGCGAGGCCGGCGGCATCGCCTTCCGGCAATACGACCTGTCGGGCACGATCGATGTGTCGTCCTATCCTGCCGTGCGCACCGCCCCGGTGATCGCCGGCACGGTACGGATGCCCGTCGAAGGCATCCGTGCGGATGAAGACATCCCGCTGATCATCGGCTTCGGCCCTCGCCTCGACCCGACCCTGTGGGAGTCGATGGCCCCGCTGGGCTTCGGAGTGATGAGCTTCAACCTCAACGCCCTGCAACCCGACAACGGAGCCGAACTGACCAGCTATCTGATCGGCCTGCTCAACAAGGGCAACTGGCGCAAACCGGACGACTGGGGCACGCTCGTGGCCTGGTCGTGGGGCGTGAGCCGCATCCTCGATTACTTCGAGAACAACCCGGCCGGCGTCGATCCCGCACGCATCGGCGTGACGGGACATTCGCGCTACGGAAAGGCGTGCATCGTGGCCATGGCGTGGGAGCCGCGGCTGGCGACAGGCTTCCCCAGTTCTTCGGGTTCGCTGGGCGTGGTTCAGTCCCGGCGCCATTGGGGGCAAAACCTCGAAGACAGCGCCGCCGACAACGAATACCACTGGATGGCGGGCAATTTCATGAAATACGTCGGCGTGCATCCCTCCAGCACGGATGGCTACATGCCCCGCAAGGTGCTCGATCTGAAGGTCGACGCCGAATCGCTGGTGGCCCTGTGTGCCCCGCGGCCGATCCTGATCGGATCGGGGAGCGAGGTGCCGGGTGATTCGTGGGTCGATCCCTATGGGCAATACCTGGTGGCCGCGGCCGCCAGCCCGGTCTACGAACTGCTGGGCAAAAAGGGGGTGAGGATGGAAGATTATCTGGAATACAACGGCGAAAAGATCCCCTTCGCGCGTGTGGACAAGAATTATCTGGCGGGCGACATCGGCTATCGCCGACACAACGGAGGGCATACGCCGCAGCCCAATTATCCGGCTTTCGCGCTCTTTGCGGCGAAGTATTTTTTGCGATAGCGGAGAAAAAATCGCTCCGATGTGTTGTTTTGTTTAAATTTTTATTAAATTGCACTGTTAAAACGACCGGATTATCCGGGGGAAACGAAAGACGAAATTACATAAACTTAACATAAACCAATTTCTTTAACTAACCACTTTAAACTAACCCTTATGATGAAAAAAGCCAGACTTTTTCAGGTAGCGGTGCTGATGGTGACGCTGCTCTTTGCGTCGCTTCAGGGGCATGCCCAGAACGTTTCCGTACGCGGTACGGTGAGCGACGAGGCAGGTGCTCCTTTGATCGGCGTCAACGTCTATGTCGACGGCACGGCTATTGGTACGGCAACCGGCTCGGACGGTTCGTATCAGATCAGCGTAGCTCCGAATGCGGAGATTACCTATCAGTATGTGGGCTATGACGACCAGGTGATCCCGGTCGCAGGCCGCACGACGATCAACGTAACGCTGACCTCCTCGTCTCAGCTCATCGACGACGTGGTGGTGATCGGTTACGGTACCCAGCGCGCCTCGGACGTGACGGGTTCGATCGCCTCGTTGAACGAGGACGCCATCAAGGAGGTTCCGGCCACGAGCATCGCACAGGTGCTTCAGAGCCGCCTTCCCGGTGTCGAAGTTGTCAACACCTCGGCTGCTCCGGGTGGCGGCACGCAGATCCGCATCCGCGGCTCGCGCTCGCTGACGGCGACCAACGACCCGCTGATCGTGGTCGACGGGATCCCGTACAACGGCGATATCAACGACATCGCCCCGGGCGACATCAAGAACCTCGACGTGCTGAAGGATGCTTCGGCAACGGCTATTTACGGTTCGCGCGGTGCGAACGGTGTGATCCTGATCACCACCAGCCGCGGCGGCGTGGATGAAACCGTTCGTCCGGTGCAGGTTCGCTATGACGGCTATTACGGGATCAAGACCCACTACGCCTGGTATCCGACGATGAACAACCAGGAATTCCAGGAAGTACGCCGGATCGCGGGCAAGAACAACAACAACCCGCAGGAACAGGCCTTCACGGATGCCGGCGGTTCGACCGACTGGCAGAAGTTGCTCTACGACAACCCGGCTCACACGACCAACCACAACGTCAGCGTATCGGCCGGCACCCGTGGCGGTTCGTACAGCCTGGGCATCGGCTATCAGGACGAAACGTCGTTCCAATACGGTGAAGACTTTACCCGTATGTCGATCCGTTTCTCGGTCGACCAGAAGATCGGCAAGTTCGTTCGCGTCGGTTTGATGTCGACCAATGCCTACACCACCCAGCACGGCGGTAACGTCGGTGTCGGTGCCTGGTTCCCCCCCAGCGTGCCGGCTTACAACGAGGACGGCTCTATCAACAAAGTCGCCGCACCGATCGAAAACTGGTACAACCCGCTGTTGTGGCAGGGCGATCATGACGACTGGTTCAACGAAACCGTTCGCATCCAGACCTTCAACTCGCTCTACGGCGAGGTCAACATTTGGGAAGGCCTGAAATACCGCATCAACCTTGGGTTGAGTTACAACCACCTCAATTGGGGGACTTATTCGGGCAAGGATCAGGCTAACGGCGGTACGACCAGCGCAGAAATCCGCAACAACGAGAACGCCGGTTGGACGGTCGAAAACCTGTTGACCTACAACAAAGCGTGGGGCAAACACCGCATCGACGTGGTGGGGATGTACTCCGCCGAGCAGTCGCGCCAATACGGCTCCCGGTTTATGCGGGAGGGTATTTTTGCCGACTACCTCTATTTCTACAACCTGTCGCTGGGATCGGGCGACCTGCGTACCGGTACGGCGTCCAACCCCGGTCAGGACACCAACTACCGGATGCGCGCGCTGCTCTCGTACATGGGCCGTGTGAACTATGCCTATGACAATCGTTACATGGCCACCTTCACGGTTCGTTCGGACGGTGCTTCGGTGCTCGCCGACGGCCACAAGTGGCGTACATACACCGCCGGTTCGCTGGGATGGAACATCTCCAACGAATCTTTCATGCAGGATGTTCGCTGGATCAGCATGCTGAAACTGCGTGCCGGTTATGGTGAAACGGGCAGCCAGGCGGTGGATCCCTACGCAACGTTGGGCGACCTGGGGCACAACTACTACAACTACGGCCGCAGCACCACGATGGCGGACGGTTTCTATGCCAACTCGCTCCCGAACCCCTCTTTGGGTTGGGAATCTTCGACGACGTTCAACGCGGGTATCGACTTCAGCCTTTGGGGCGGCCGACTGAGCGGTAGTGTCGACGCTTATCTGCAGAAGACCAAAGACCTGCTGATGGCACGCGCCCTTCCCCAGACTTCGGGTGTGCGCGCTAACGTGATGCAGAACATCGGTAAGACCGAAAACAAAGGGATCGAGTTCGCGCTGAACGGCCAGATCCTCCGTCCGGCCGATCCGGAAGGCTTCCGCCTGACGGTGGGTGTGAACGGCTATCTGAACCGCAACAAGATCGTTGCCCTGGCTCCCGGCGAGACCAGGAACGAGAATCGCGGCTGGTTCCTCGGTCATCCGATCAACGTGGTTTACGACTACGAAAAGATCGGGATCTGGCAAACGGGTGAAGACACCTCCGGATACGGCGCCGACGCGGTGACGGGTAACGTCAAGGTGAAATACCGCGGCGAATACAACGCCGACGGCACCCCGAAACGCGCCATCAATGCCGAAGACCGCGCTATCATCGGTACGCAGCAGCCCGACCTGGCAGGTGGTTTCAACATCCAGATGGGTTACAAGAAGTTCGACCTGTCGATCATCGGCGGTTATCAGATCGGCGGTATGATGTACAGCTCGATGCACGGCGGGATGAACGAGAACTCGCTGATGGGCCGTCGCGGTAACATCAAGATCGACTATTGGACCGAGGACAACCCGACCAACGTGGCTCCCAAGCCCGGTGTTCGCGGCACGGACCAACCGACCTATTTCACGACTCTGGCCTACTTTGGCGCCGACTATCTGAAGATCCGTACCATCACGCTGGGTTATACGTTCGATTTCGAAAAGATCGGCCTGAAGAATGCCCGCGCTTACTTCCAGGTGGACAACGTGACCACGCTCTTCTCGCCCTACGTGAATGACGGAGGCGGTATGGACATCTTCGGTACCGGTGGTGTCGGTTCGGCGCAGGGTGGCGGAGCTCTTCGCCGCGTTGTAACAGGCGGTGGCGGTACTCCCCCTGCCCGTACGTTCATCCTGGGTCTGAACCTGACGTTTTAATGAACCTTAAAATGCATTTGGATATGAAAAAATACGTAAAAATTTTAGGTGCGGCTCTCTTGGCTTCGGCAGCGTTCTACTCCTGTACGGACCTGCTCGACGAGCAGCCGCGGTCCATCATGGTGCCGTCTTATTTCGACACCGAAGCAGGTGCGTTGGGTGGAATCGCAGCGGCCTACTCCGAAACACGTCCTTTCTACGCCTCGGAAGGCCCGCTGGGAGCCACAATCGTCGGAACCGACGAAGCGACTGTCGGCGGATCCGGCGGCGGCGGTACGCGCAACCTGGACGAATATTCCGACGGTACGGTGAGTTTCATCACCGCCACCAGCGGCGCGTCGCCCATGTGGAGCGGCTCTGTTTTCGGATCGATCAACACCCTGAACGGCGTGTTGGAGAGAGGAACTCCGCTGGGAATTTCTTCGGCGATTTTGGCCGAGGCCTACTTCCTGCGCGCGTTCTATTACTTTACGCTGGTGCGTAACTACGGCGGTGTGCCGCTCGATATGGGTTCGGGCCCGTTGGCGTTCAACACGCAGCCGGCTGTCACCTCGGTGCGCAACTCGGTCGACGAGGTCTACACGGTCATCTTCGACGACCTGGACAAGGCCATCGCGGACCTGCCCAACGTCGCCACGGCGAACCGTCCGACGGCCGTGACCAAGGCGGCGGCCTACCACTTCCGTTCGAAGGCTTACCTGACCTACGCCTGGTTGCTGGAGAATGCCAACACGTTTACCAAGGATGTCAACAAGCCGCTCGGCGCTATTCAGGGCGGTACGATCTCCGTACAGCAAGCTTTCCAGAAGGCGTATGACGATGCCAAATACCTGATCGACAACGCCGCCACGTTCGGACGCGCTCTGGCGCCCTATTTCGAGGATCTCCACGTGCTCGAAGGCGAATACGGCAGCGAAACGCTCTTCCTCTCCGACCGCACCGACAAATCACCCTACAGTGAGACGGACTCCGGCGGGAACACAGGTGGCAAGACGAGTATGCTCGCCATGAACATCTGCGGTTACTACGAAAACTACGGCTTTACGGATCCCGACAACAAAGCCCGTCCGATGAAACGCGACATGAACAACGGCCGTCCGTGGCGCCGCATCACCCCGACGCACGAGACGATCACCATTACGTATGCCGACAAGACCAACGACTCGCGTTACGACGCAACCTTCCAGAAGGTATGGTATGCCAACAAGACTGCCGCGGACTACGCCGGCATGGCGGGTGAAGCGGGCCGTCCGGTCAACCCGGGCGACACGGTTTGGTACATGCCCGGCTACGACGAATGGACTCCGGCCGATGCGGGATACACCAATCCCAATTACCTGCCCAACTATCGTGTGTGGCTGCCCAGGCAGATGCAGCGCGACATGTATCCGACCGTGAAAAAATGGATCGACCCGGAAGGCCACATCACGGCCAACCCCACGGGTAACGGGACCTCCCGTCCGTTCACGATCGCCAAGTTGAGCGAAACGTACCTGATCCTGGCCGAAGCGGCCTTGAAATTGAACAAGTCCAACGACGAGATCCGCGGCTACATCCTCACCCTGCGCGAACGTGCCGCCCTGCGCCGCAGCAACACGCCCGAGCAAAACGAGGCCGCCGTGGCAGCCGTGCGGGCAGCGACTCCCGCGACGATCGATCTGATTTACATCATGATGGAACGCTCGCGTGAGTTGTGGGGTGAATTCCACCGCTGGAACGACCTGCAACGCACCCGTCTGCTCACCTCTCCCGAAATCCCCGGCCTGAACAGCTACCACATCGTCAATGTGGCCGGCGACCCGGCAACGTTGGACGAACGGAAGAACAAGCCGATGGATGAATTCTTCCGTAAGGTTCTGCCGTACCACTACCTGCGTCCGATCCCGCAAGGCCAATTCGACAGTATGGCCGAAGAAAGCCGCCCGGGATATCAGAACGAAGGTTACGACTAATCGCCGAGGGAGCGACTCGAGAGAGTCGACCCCCGAAACAAAAAACCGGACATCGAAAGATGTCCGGTTTTTTGTTTTTCCTGCGGAAAGCGTTGATTATTAGCGGTAAGTTTTCTATCTTTGAACGATTGTTTTCCCGTTGAAGATCAAACCAACCGAATAACCATGAAAAACCTGTTGAAAGGGGCCGTGACAGGAGTCTGGCTCCTGTTGATCGGGATGTCCGCGGCATTTGCCAACGACGGCTCGAAACTGTGGCTCGATTACCAACCGATCGCAGCCTCGGATGCCCTCCACGGTGAATATGCCGCGGCAGTGAAAGCCATCTCGTACCAGACCTCGACCCCGACGATCGCCGCCGCCGTCGAAGAATTGCAGCTCGCCGCCCGGACGATGCTCGGCCAGACGCCGACCGCCGCACGGAGCACCCGTGCCGCCGCAGGCAGCGTCGTGCTGGCCTTCGGCCGCGACCGCGCCATCTCCAGCCTGAAAGCCGCCAAGGAGTTGGCCGCCCTGGGCAAGGACGGCTATCTGATCCGCACGGCCAATGGCAACATCTATGTGCTGGGCAACACGGACAAGGGCGTGCTCTACGGCACTTTCCACCTGATCCGCCTGATGCAGACGCGCCGGTCGCTCGCCGCGCTCGACATCACCGAGAAACCTGCCTTCGATGTGCGCATCCTCAACCACTGGGACAACCTGAACCGCAGCTCGGAGCGCGGCTACGCGGGCCCCTCGATCTGGGAGTGGGACAAGTTGCCCGACACCGTTTCGACCCGCTATAAGGATTACGCGCGCGCCAACGCCGCCGTGGGCATCAACGCCACGGTGCTGAACAACGTCAACGCCAACGCCGCCTTCATCACCCCCGAATACCTCGAAAAGGTGAAGATCGTCGCCGACATTCTGCGCCCGTACGGCGTGCGGGTCTATCTGTCGCTCAACTTCAACGCGCCGGTCTCGATCGGCGGTCTGGCGACCTCCGACCCCCTCGACGCCGGGGTGCGGCAGTGGTGGAAGGATAAGACGAAGGAGATTTACAGCTACATCCCCGACTTCGGCGGCTTTCTGGTGAAGGCCAACTCCGAGGGGCAGCCCGGCCCGCAGGACTATGGCCGCTCGCACGTCGACGGGGCCAACATGCTCGCCGCGGCGGTGAAACCCTTCGGGGGCATCGTCATGTGGCGCGCCTTTGTCTACACGGTCGACGCGGGCGACCCGATGTACGACCGCGCCAAGCAGGCCTACCTCGAATTCATGCCCTTCGACGGCCAATTTGCCGACAACGTGATCATTCAGGTGAAGAACGGCCCGATCGACTTCCAGCCGCGCGAACCGATCACCTCGCTCTTCGGGGCGATGACCAAAACGCCGCTGATGATCGAATTCCAGGTGACGCAGGAATACCTCGGCCATTCGATCCAGTTGGTCTATCTGGCTCCGATGTGGAAAGAGGTGCTCGATCAGGACACCTACGCGGGGGGCCCCGGCTCGACGGGGGCGGCAGTCACCGAGGGCAAGGTTTATCCCTTCGCGGGCGGCGTCTCGGCGATCTCCGGGGTGGCCAACACCGGCACCGACGCCAACTGGACGGGACACATCTTCGCCCAGTCGAACTGGTACTCCTTCGGCCGCCTGGCGTGGAATCCCGAGCTGACAAGCGCCGGGATCGCCGGCGAATGGATCAGGATGACCTTCACGAACGATCCGGGCTTCGTCGCTCCGGTCGAGCAGATGATGCTCGCCTCGCACGAGGCCTCGGTCAACTACATGCAGCCGCTGGGCCTGCACCACATTTTCGCCTCCTCGGGCCATTACGGCCCCGGGGTGTGGGAGCGCATCCGCCCCGGAACCCGTCCCGACTGGGTGCCGGAATATTACCACCGCGCCGACTCGCTGGCCGTGGGATTCGACCGCACCGTGAAGGGGACGGACTATGTGTCGCAATACTTCTCCCCGCTCAAAGAGACCTATAATAATATAGAGACCACCCCCGAGAACATGCTCCTGTTCTTCCACCGCGTGCCGTGGGATTACCGCATGAAGAACGGCCGCACGCTGTGGGACGAAATGTGCTACAAATACACCGAGGGCCTCGACGCCACGCGCGAATTCCAGAAGACGTGGGATCGCCTCGAGGGGCGGATCGACGCCGAACGCTTCAAGGAAGTACAATACAAACTGCGCGAGCAGACGCGCGACGCCATCTGGTGGCGCGACGGCGTGTTGCTCTACTTCCAGTCGATCAACAAGTTGCCGATCCCCTATGAACTCGAGCGCCCGATCAACTCGCTCGAGGTGTTGATGAACCACCGCCAACGGATGAGCAGCACCTCGGCCGTGCCGGGAGCCCCGCGCGTGGAACCGACCTCGCCGATGGGCATCGTCCAGCCGAGCCGGATCCCGCCTCCGCCGCCATTTCCCCAACGTCCCCGTCAATAACAACTCAAAAACCGATACCCATGAAAAAATTAGTGTTTTTCGCAGCCATCGCCCTGACCGTGTGGACAGCCGGCGCACAGAGTCAACTCAAAACGCTGAAGGAGGCCTATAAGGACGACTTCTCGATCGGCGTGGCGATCAATATGGCCAATCTTCTTTCGACGGATCATGCCCTGCAGATCAAGCAGATGTACAACAGCATCACCGCCGAAAACGACATGAAACCGGGTCTCACCCAGCCCCAGGAGGGAGTGTGGAACTGGTCGAACGCCGACAACATCGCCCGTTTCGCGCGGATGAACGAGATCCCGCTGCGGGGCCATTGCCTGATCTGGCACGCCCAGACCGGCCGCTGGATGTTCTACGACGACAAAGGCAAGCTGGTCAAAAAAGAGGTGCTCTTCGAGCGCATGCGCACCCACATCCACACGATCATGAATCGTTACAAGGGCCGCATCTACGCCTGGGACGTGGTCAACGAAGCCATTTCGGACGATCCCGACGCCGAAAATCCTTATCGCCAGTCGCTCTATTACCAGATCTGCGGCAGCGACGAATTCATCCGCAAGGCGTTCGAATTCGCCCGCGAGGCCGATCCCGACGCGCTGCTCTTCTACAACGACTACAACGATTCGAACCCCATGAAGCGCGAACGCATCTACAACATGGTGCGGGAGATGAAGGCCGCCGGGGTGCCGATCGACGGCATCGGGATGCAGGGCCATTACAATGTCAGCTCACCGACGGAGGATGAATTCCGCGCGGCGATCAAACGCTATGCCGAAGTGGTCGACCACATCCACATCACCGAACTCGACGTGCGTGTCAACGCGGGGCAGGGCGGACAGCTGGTCGGCGAGAACGGCGTGACCGTGCTCACCCCCGAACTCGAAGCTCTCCAGGTAAAACAGTACGAGATGCTCTTCCGCGTGATGCGCGAAAACAAGGACGTGATCGACAACGTCACCTTCTGGAACACGGACGACGCCACCACCTGGCTCGACGGCCGCCGGGGCAGCAGCGGACGCTCTTTCCCGCTGTTGTTCGACGACAACCTGCAGCCCAAAGCGGCCTATTACCGCGTGATCGACCTTTGACCAATTAAAATAATCCCGTGATGAAGAGATTTTTTACCCGGGTATTGCCGCTGGCCGCGCTGATGGCGCTGACGGGCTGCGCCCCGAAAATGAAAACGGCGGAAGATCCGCTGACGCCCTGGGCGCAGGGAGGCCGCCAGAGCGGACAATACCGCAACCTGCTCAAAGAGGCAGGCTACACCGACCAGCAGATCAAGGCCAAGATCGACAGCGTCTGGTACGTGATCTACGAGGGGCCCGACAAGGCCTACGCCGAGGTGGGCGACAGCATGGCCTACATGTCCGACGTCAAGAACAACGACGTGCGCACCGAGGGGATGTCCTACGCGATGATGGTCGCCGTGCAGTTCGACAAGAAGGACATGTTCGACCGGCTGTGGCGCTGGGCGCAGAAGTACATGCAGCACAAGGACGGCCCCTCGAAGGGCTATTTCATCTGGACGGCGCGCACGGACGGTACCTCGGGACGCGTGCTGCCCGACGGCACGGTACGCCTGCCGGGGCCCGCGTCGGATGGCGAGCTCTATTTTGTGACCGCGCTCCTGTTTGCCTCCAACCGCTGGGGCGACGACACGGGCATCGACTACAAGGCCGAAGCGCAATACATTTTGGACTGCATGTTCGAAAAGACCGGCCAGGAGGGCATCCACAACATCTTTAACGAGGAGCACAAGCTCATCACCTTCACCCCGGACGGGGGCGGCTGGCAATACACCGACGTGTCGTACAACCTGCCGGCATTTATGGAGGTGTGGGCCGAGTTTGCCGACGACGGCCGCGCCGATTTCTGGCGCGAGTGTGCCGCGGCCGCCCGCGCGTACCTCCATACCGCGACCGATCCGGTGACGGGCATCAACCCCGATCTGACGAATTGGGACGGCACGCCCTATGGCAACCGCCTCTTCTTCTACGACTCGTGGCGGGTGCCGATGAACATCGCGATGGATTACAGCTGGTACAACAAGGACGCCGAATGGCAGCAGGGCTATGCCAACCGTTTCCAGAAGACGCTGGCCGATCGCTACGGCGTGGCCAACTATCCCGATCAGCTGGCCCTCGACGGCAGCGAACCGGAGTGGTATTTCGGGGCGGGCGGCTTCCACACCCTGCGCCACTCGATCGGCTTCACGGGGGCGATGGCCTCCACGGCGCTGATGGCCACCGACGGACTGGGTTGGGAGTTCGTGCACGATTTCTGGAACCAGAAATTCGAACGCTATGAGGATGGGTACATCGACACCTATTACGACGGGCTGATCACGCTGTTCGCTTTGATGCATCTCAGTGGGCAATATCAAGTCATCCTGCCGCAGTAAGCATCTAACCTAAACAACATAAAAAATGAAAAAAATCCTTTTTGCGGCGATCCTGATCGCAACAGTGGGCCTGCTGGCCCGCTGCGGGGGGGCGAAGTACGAGTACCCGTTCCAGAACCCGAAACTTTCGACCGACGAACGGATCGAAAACCTGCTCTCGCTGCTGACCCTCGAAGAGAAGGTCGGCATGATGACCAACAATTCGAAAGCCGTCGATCGCCTCGGCATCCCGGCCTATGACTGGTGGAACGAAGCGCTGCACGGCGTGGCCCGTGCCGGGTTGGCGACCGTCTTCCCGCAGGCCGTCGGCATGGCCGCCACCTGGAACGAAGCCGGCCATCAGGTCACCTTCGACATCATCTCCGACGAGGCCCGCGCCAAGTACAACGAGGCGCAGCGCGAGGGGAATTATGCGCGCTATTACGGCCTGTCGTTCTGGACGCCCAACATCAACATCTTCCGCGACCCGCGCTGGGGACGCGGCCAGGAGACCTACGGCGAAGACCCGTTCCTGACCTCGCGTCTGGGGGTGGCCGCCGTGCTGGGCTTGCAGGGCAACGACAAAAAGTATTTCAAGAGCCACGCCTGCGCCAAGCACTACGCGGTGCACAGCGGGCCGGAGTGGAACCGCC
>QMCE01001476.1_pt1 | contig 12905 bp, 9 predicted proteins | sample 1821851 | NCBI WGS metagenome assembly QMCE01 (sample SAMN09453174, study PRJNA476694) | Termite gut metagenome, whole genome shotgun sequencing project. | isolation source: worker | host: Odontotermes sp. | place: South Africa:Pretoria | collected 2016-01-28 | reverse complement strand
AGCGCGTCCGACTGCTCCGTGATGCTCCTCATCCGATGTCGCCTTTCCGTATGGCTCCCGCGAGTTCCTCCGCGAAGTAGGTTATCAGAATGTCCGCCCCCGCGCGGAACACGCCCGCCGCGCTCTCGCAGAGAACGCCGTATTCGTCGATGAGGTTCGCGGCGGCGGCGGCTTTCACCATCGCGTATTCCCCGCTCACGCTGTACGCAGCGACAGGCCTGTCCGCGAACGCGGCGACGTCGGCGACGATGTCCAGGCAGGGCAGCGCGGGCTTGACGATAAGGATGTCCGCGCCCTCTTCGATGTCGAGAAGCGCCTCGCGCGCGGCTTCGCGGCGGTTGTGGATGTCCATCTGGTAGCCCCGCCGATCGCCGAAGCCGGGCGCGGAGCCGGCGGCGTCCCGAAAGGGGCCGTAGAAATGCCCGGCGTATTTCACCGCATAGCTCATGACGGGGATGTGCGCGAAGTCGGCCGTGTCCAGCGCTGCGCGGATCGCCGCGACGCGGCCGTCCATCATGTCCGAGGGGGCGACGATGTCCGCGCCCGCGCGGGCGTGCGAGAGGGCGGTGCGGGAAAGCAGCTCCAGCGTCGCGTCGTTGTCCACCTGGCCGTCGGGGGCGATGTGCCCGCAGTGGCCGTGGCGGGTGTATTCGCAGAGGCAGACGTCCGTGATGAGAAGCACGTCCGGGAAAGCGTCCCGCGCCGCGCGGAGCGCCTGCTGCACCACGCCGTCCTCAGCCCAGGCTGCGGAGCCGTCCGCGTCCTTCGCCGCGTCGTCGGGAATGCCAAAGAGGAGGAAGGCGCGGACGCCCGCGGCGACGGCTTTGGCAATGCCCTCGTGCAGCGTGTCCGGGCTGTAGCGGATTTGGCCGGGAAGGCTGGCGAGCGGCTCGCGGACGGCATTCCCCTCGCGGACGAAGAAGGGCAGGACAAGGGCGTCCGCGGAAACGCGCGTCTCGCGGACAAGCCGCCGGAGCTGCTGCGTGCGGCGGAGCCGCCTCGGTCGTTGAATAATGCGCATGGAGTCCTCACTGTGCCCTGTTGGTTCGTCGTAACGACGCATCATGACCGGCGCTTCATGACAGCGCGTTGATCACGGCGTCCGCGAGCGCGTCGAGCGTCGCTTCGCCGCTGACGGCGGTCGCCATTCCGTGCCGCCGCGCCGCGCGCGCGGTCGCCTCCCCGATGCAGAACGCGGGCGGGAATTCCCCTGCGCCCGCCGCCGCCGCGAACGCGGCTGCAAAGGCGTCCGCCGCGGACGCGCTGGCGAACGCAACCGCATCGTACCCGCCCCCGCGCAGCGTATCCAGAACATTCCGCTCCGGCGTCAGGGGAAACGTCCTGTACGCCGCGACGTCGTCAAAGGCAATCCCCCGCGCCCGGAGCGCCTCCGGCAGATCGTCCGCCCCCGCCTCCGCGCGGAACAGGAGAACGCGTTCCCCCGGCGCGACGGCATCCGCAAGGCTGTCCCCCAGCGCCCGCCCGCTGTACTCGCCCGGCATGCAGTCCGCACAAATGCCCTGCCGCCGCAGAGCGCGCCGCGTCCGCTCCCCGACGACGGCGAAGCGGCAGTGCGCGATCGCGCGCACATCCAGCCCCGCCCCGGCAAGGCCTTCAAAAAGACACTGCACGCCGAACTCGCTGCCCAGCGCAATCCAGGCGTAGCGCCGCAGACCCGCCCAGAACGCCGGCTGCTGCGGCAGAGGCTCTGTCCGGATGGCGGCGAACTCGTCCACAGCCGCGCCCGCCCCGCGCAGGAGCGCCGCCAGCCGCCCGCCCGTCGAGCGTGAGCAGGCGACAAGAATTTTCTTCCCGCGCAGCGGAAGGGAGGCTGTCCAGTCCAGAGACTCCGCAAGCGCGCACACCCCGCCGACAACCAGCACCGCCGGCGTCCCGGCATGCTCCTCCCGCGCCCGCGCCGGCAGCGCCGCGAGCGTTGCGGCAATGCGCCGCTGATCCGGCCGCGTTCCGTTTTCGACCAGCGCCGCCGGCGTCGCGGGCGGCATCCCTGCGGCGAGAAGGCCGGCGCAAATTGCTTCCAGCGCCCCGACGCCCATGAGGAAGACAAGCGTCCCCCCCGTCGCCGCGTGCAGGGCGGCCGCCTCCGCGAAGGGAAGCGCCGCCTCCGCTCCCGCCTTTGCGTGGCCGGTGAAAATGTGGAGGGAGGACGCGCAGTCGCGGTGCGTCACGGGAATCCCCGCGCAGGCCGGCGCGGCGATTGCGGACGTCACCCCCGGCACGACGCGGAACGGAATGCCGCGCGCCGCGATTTCCCGCAGCTCCTCCGCGCCCCGGCCGAACAGATACGGGTCGCCGCCCTTGAGGCGGACAACGGTTTTTCCCCGGAGCGCGTGGTCGAGGATGAGCCTGTTGATTTCCTCCTGCGGCACGGGATGATTGCCTGCGCGTTTCCCGACGGGGATTTTCTCGGCGCTGTCGGGCAGCGCCGCAAGCACGCCTTCGCCGACAAGGCTGTCGTAGAGAATGACGTCCGCGCTGTCGATTGCTTCCTTCGCCGCGAAGGTGAGAAGCCCCGGATCGCCAGGCCCCGCGCCGACAAGAAGGACGCGGCCACTACGCATCATCCCCGTCCTTCCCCTCGCGCAGCCGCGCCGCCAGCTCCGCGCCCAGCGCGCGCGCGCGCTTCCGGGCCCCCGCGATTGTTCCCCGGACAAACTCCCCGTTTCCATTGATATACATGCCGGCGAGCCGTATCCTCCCGCCGGTCACAACGGCATGCGCCGCGACCGGATCCGCGCACCCCGCGCCGAGCGCCGCGACAAAGCCCCTCTCCGCCGCCGCCGCGTCCCGGGAGTCCGCGTCGTCCACGCCCGCGAGGCAGGAATGATCCTCCCCCGCCCGCCCCTGCACGGCAAGCATCCCCTGGCACGCCGCCGGCAGCATTTCCTCCGGGGTGAAAATCCTGCTTGCGCGCCGCCCCAGCCCCAGGCGGTTCAGCCCCGCCGCCGCGAGGATGAGCGCGGCATACCCGCCGGTGTCGAGCTTCCGGAGGCGGGTCTGTATGTTCCCGCGCACGGGCGTGCAGACGTGGCCGGGAAAGAGGCGCGCGAACTGCGCCTGCCGTCGCGGGCTGGAGGTGCCGACAGGCTTGCCCGGGGCAATTCCGTCCGCGCCCTCGGGAAGAACAAGGACGTCGCGCGGGTCTTCGCGCCTGCTCACCGCGACGACGGGGAGATCCGCCGGGGTGTCCACGGTCATGTCCTTGTAGGAATGGACGGCGAGGTCTATGTCTCCCCGCCGGAGCGCGTCGTCAAGCTCCTTGGTGAAGAGTCCCTTGCCGCCGACGGCGGCGAGGCTGTGCTTGAGGATTTTGTCGCCGGCGGTTTTCATGGTGACGAGTTCCACCTGCGTGCCGGGGCGCGCGGCGCGGATGGCGTCGACAATGAAACGCGCCTGGATGACGGCAAGCTCACTTTCGCGGCTGCCCACTCTGATTGTCGGCATCGAGTATTTCCATTTCCGTGCGGAGGCGCGCCGCGGCGCGCCTGACGAGGGCGTGGTCGCCGTTGTTGGAGACAAGCCCCGCTGTGAGACAGTCGCTCCTGACGATTGCGGGAAAGTAGAAGGTGCACTCTTCGCGCCTGTCCGCGACGCTGACGAGAATGCCGTGCGCCCGCGCGTCTTCGCCCACGCGGCGGTTGACGTCGCGATTGTCTGTCGCGGCGATGGCGAGGGTGGAGCCGGCGATGTGGCGCGTGCTGTATTCCGCGCGCGTCCAGCGCAGCGCGCCGCCGCCGCAGCATTCAAGGAGCTTTTCCATTTCCCGGGAAATTTCCGGCGACACGACATGGACGCGCGCGCCGGCGGCAAGAAGCTTTTCCGCGCGCCGCGCCGCGACCTTCCCGCCGCCGGCAAGAAGCACCGCCGCGCCGTGGAGGTTGATGAACACCGGGAAGTCCGGCGTTCCCGCGTCCTCCTCGCCGTCCGCCCCGGCCTCCCCGTCCGCACTCCTCCGGGCGACGCCCGCGTAGCGCCGCCGGTTCCGCCGCCAGAGCGCGAACCGCTCCGCCTCCTCGCGGACAATCTCCTCCGCCTTCGCAATGTCCGCCCGCGCCGCGGCGGCGGATCCGGCGCTCCCGTCCGCCCCGCCCTCCGCGCGCAGATCGTCCACCGTCAGCACCACGGCGCCCCGATCCGCGACGGCGGGGTCAATGTCCCTGGGCACGGCAAGATCGACGAACAGCCCCGGCAGAGCGCGAACCGCCGCCAGATCCTCCGCCGCCAGAACAAACCCGCCTGCGGACGTCGCGCTGACGACGACGTCGCAGCCGTCAACCGCGCCGTGCCGCGCGGCATAGTCGACAATGCGGCAGCCTGCGGGCAAATCGATTTTCCGGCGGACGTCGCGGAGAGTCATGGCAACGTCAAACCCCGCGTCACGCAATCCCTGCGCCGCGAGAATGCCGACTGCGCCGTTGCCGACGACAAGCGCGCGCTTTCCGTTTGCGTGGGCGTCGGGCGCGAGGCGGCGGACGATTTCGCGGACAGCGTTCCCGGCGACGGAGGCGTTGTCGCGGGCGAAGGAGACGGAGGTGCGGATTCTTTTCCCCGCGGCGACGGCGGCGCGGAAGAGGGCGGAGATGAGGGGGTCTGCTGTGCCGGCGTCGCGCGCGGCGTCCGCTGCGGCGCGCACCTGGGAGATGACCTGGCTGTCTCCCGGAACGCCGGAGCGGAGTCCGGCGGCGACGCGCATGAGGTGCGCCGCCGCGCTGTCCTCCCGCCGCTCGACGAAATGCGCGCGGCGTCCGGCGGCGTTTTCCCCAAAGCCTCCGCAGAGCGCCTCGACGCAGTCGAGGGCGTCGCCGGCCGGGTGGGAGACGTAGAGTTCGGTGCGGTTGCAGGTGGCGACGAGGGCGCAGCCAGCGGAAGGGGGGAGGGCGTCGGCGATGCGGCGGAGGGTGTTTTTGAGAGAGGCGGCATCGGGCGCGAACGCGCCGCGCACATCGACTCCAGCCGTTGTGTGATCCAGTCCCGCCATTGCCAGCCGCATGAACGCAGTTCCTCCCGAGCGCATTTCTTCCCGAGCGCTTGTCCGCACGATGATAGCCCCGCGGTTCCTCGCTGTCAACTTGACGGATCCGGATAAAAATGTAGTATGGCCAGGATGACATGTTTGCCGGTGCCCCCGTCGGGCGAGGGGGAGAATAGGGAAGCCGGGTGCGAATCCCGCGCGGTGCCGCCGCTGTGAAGGCGCGCAAAAAGCGTGCCGAAGCCAGAAGACCTGCCGACAAACCCGGAAGCTGACAGCTTCCACCGCACAGCGCAGCCAACGGATCATTGGCGTGTGTGTCCGCGTTCCGCCGCAGGCTCTGACAGGGTTCGGCCGCGTCCGGAACGCCGCACGCCTTTTCCGCAGGGGAAAGGCTTTTTTCATGACGCGTCCTGACGAAGCGCAACGGGAAAGCCCGGGGAAGCAGCCGCGGAGCGCCCTGCGGACGGGCCGCACGACAGGAAGCTGCGCCGCCCTTGCCGCGCGCGCCGCCGCACGGATGCTCCTCACCGGCGAAGAGGAAACGACATCCTCCCTGGAGACTCCCTCCGGCGAGCGCCTCGCCGCCGCCCTCCACGCCGTCCTCCTGACTCCCGAAGCCGCCCGCTGCGCCGTTGTGAAAGACGCCGGCGACGATCCCGACGTCACGAACGGGCTGTCCGTCTTCGCCGAAGTCCGGCGTCGCGACGGAACCGGCGTCGTCATCGACGGGGGCGAGGGCATCGGCAGGGTGACGAAGGCGGGGCTGGATCAGCCTGTCGGCGCGGCCGCGATCAACAGCGTTCCCCGCCGCATGATTGCGGCGGAGGTGCGCGCCGTCTGCGCCGAGCTTGGCCATGACGTCGACGCCGGGGGCGGCGGGCTTGCCGTCACGGTCAGCATTCCCGGCGGCGAGGCAATTGCGGCGCGGACGTTCAACCCGCGCCTCGGGGTGGAGGGCGGGCTGTCCATTCTCGGCACGACGGGCATTGTGGAGCCGATGAGCACGCGCGCCGTCGTGGAGACGATCCGCCTCGAACTCCGCGTCCTCCGCGAGACGGGCGCGACGGGCGCGATCCTGACGCCCGGCCGCTACGGCGAGAATTTTCTTCGCGGCGGCGCCGCCGTCCCGCCCCGCACGCTGGTGATCTGCTCGAACTTCATCGGCGAGGCGCTGGACGCCGCGAAGGAGCTGGGCTTTTCGGAGATTCTTGTCGTCGGGCACCTGGGGAAGCTGGTGAAGCTGAGCGGCGGGGTGATGGACACGCATTCCCGCGTCGCGGACTGCCGGCTGGAGCTGCTGGCGCTCCACGCGGCTCTCTGCGGCGCGGACGCGGCGCTCCTCGCCCGCCTTCTCGAAAGCCCGACGGTGGACGCCGCCCTGGCCGTCCTTGACGGCGCGGACGCCGCCCTGCGCCGCGCCGCCGTCGCCGCCCTTCTCGCCCGCGCCGAGCGCTACTGCGCGCTGCGGACAGGCGACGCGGTGCAGACCGGCCTCGCCGCCTTCACGAACAGCCTCGGCCTTCTGGGCATGTCCCCGCGCGCGGAAGAAATCCTCGCGCGCTGGAACGGAGGGGAAGAGGAAAGGCAACAGGAAACGCAAAAGAAAGCGGGAAAGGGAACAGGTGCCTGAAGGAATACTGTACGGCGTCGGCGTCGGCCCGGGCGACCCGGAGCTTCTGACGCTGAAGGCTGTCCGGACAATCGAACGCTGCGCCGTCGTCGCCGCGCCGCGCACGCGCGGCGGCGGGATGACGGCTCTGGACATTGTGCGCGGCGCGATGGATCTCGGGGGGAAGGAAATCCTCCCCCTCGATTTTGCGATGACCCGCGACGCGGCGGCGCGCGCGGCCTCCCACCGCGCCGCCGCCGCGCTCCTCCGCGCGCGGCTTGACGGGGGCCGGTCCGTCGCGCTCCTGAACCTGGGGGACGTCTCCGTCTACGCGACTTTCGGCCACATCGCGGCGATTCTTGCCGCCGAGGGCAGGCGGACGGCGATGGTGCCCGGCGTCCCCAGCTTCTGCGCCGCGGCGGCGCTGCTGGGGGAAAGCCTCACCTCCGGCATGACCGCCCCCCTCCGCGTCGTCCCCGACGCCGTCGGGGATGCCGGCGCGGCCGATCTGTCCGCGCCCGGCACGACGGTGTGGATGAAGTCCGGCCGCGCGCTTCCTGCGCTCCTCGGCAGGCTGTCCGCCGCGAACCTGTCAGACAGGGTGTCTGTCGTGCAAAACTGCGGCCTGCCCGGCGAGCGGGCGCACAGGGGCATTCCTGCGGGGGACATCGATCCCGCCTATTTCACCCTCGTGATTCTGAAGAATCCCGTGGACGACGGAGAGAGCGCATGATCTGGTTTGTCGGCGCGGGCGGCGGCGCGGCGGATTTGATTACGGTGCGGGGAGAGCGCCTGCTGCGCGCGGCGGACTGCATTGTCCACGCCGGCAGCCTGGTCAACCCGGAACTCCTGCGCCTCGCGAAGCCGGGCGCGGAAATCCGGGACAGCGCGCGGATGACATTGGAGGAGGTGCTTGAAACCCTCCTCGCCGCCGAGCGGAAAGGCTGGACGACGGTGCGCCTGCACACGGGCGACCCGAGCCTGTACGGCGCAATCCGGGAACAGATGGACGCGCTGCGCGCGGCGGGCGTCCCCTTCGACATCGTCCCCGGCGTGTCGTCCTTCAGCGCCGCCGCCGCCGCGCTGAAGGCGGAGTACACGCTGCCGGGCGTGAGCCAGACGCTTGTCCTCACGCGCCTCGCCGGGCGGACGGGCGTTCCGGAAAAGGAAGCCCTGCCGCTTCTCGCCGCGCACGGCGCGAGCATGGTTCTCTTCCTCAGCGCCGGGATGCTTCCCGAGGTGCGGCGGCAGCTTCTTGCCGGCGGCGCGTACACGGAGTCGACGCCGGCGGCGATTGTGTACAGGGCGAGCTGGCCGGACGAGAAGATTGTCCGCTGCACAGTCGGCACGCTTGCCGAGAGCGGCGAGGCGAACGGCATAGCGAAAACGGCGCTGGTGCTTGTCGGCGATTTTCTCGGCGACGAATACGAACGGTCGAAGCTCTACGACCCGGCCTTCACGACAGGCTTCCGGAAAGGAACGGACGCGGAATAAATGCAGATAGCCATCGCCACCTTCACCGACAAAGGCGACGCCCACGCCCTCCGCCTGGCCGCCGCCCTCCGCGCCGCCGGCGACGACGCGCGCGTGTCCCGCTGCGGAGCAAGCCTGCGAGTCAGCGACTGGGCTGCGGAGCAGTTCCGCAGCGCAAACGCCCTGGTGTTCGTCGGCGCGGCCGGCATAGCCGCGCGCGCCGTCGCGCCTTTCCTTGCAGGCAAGGCGAAAGACCCCGCCGTCGTCGTCGTGGACGACAACGCCCGCTTCGCCGTTTCCCTGCTGTCCGGCCACCTTGGCGGCGCGAATGATCTTGCGAAGCGCATTGCGGGCATCCTCGGCGCGACGCCGGTCGTCACGACCGCGACGGACGGCGCGGGCGTTTTCGCCGTGGACGACTGGGCGCGGCGGGCGGGTTTGATCATTACGAACCCGGAGCGCATACAGGCAGTCTCGTCAAAACTCCTGTCCGGCACGCCCGTCCTCCTGCGCAGCGCCTTCCCCGTCGACGGCGCGCTGCCCCCCGGCGTTTTTCCCGCGGACGAGGACGACGCCCCGGACATCGTCATCGCCCTCGCCCGCCCCCGCAAAGCGGAGCAGCCGGCCGCGCTGCATCTTGCCCCGCGCATTGCGGCGCTGGGCGTCGGCTGCCGGAGGGGCACGCCGCAGGAGGCTGTCGAAGAGGCGTTCCAAAAATTCTGCGACGCGACGGGAATCCCGCCGGAAGCGTTCGCGCTGGCCGCTTCCATCGATCGCAAAAAAGACGAACCCGGCCTTCTGGCGTTTTGCAAAGCGCATGCTCTTCCCTTCGCAACGTTCCCTGCGGAAACGCTGGCTGCGCTGCCGCCGCCGGAGGACGGCGAGCATTTCACCGCGTCCCCTTTCGTCGCCGCCGCGACAGGCGTGGACAATGTCTGCGAACGCGCCGCCGTAGCAGTGAGTGAAGCCGGCGCCCTCGTCGCAAGAAAAATGATATTCCCCGGTGTGACGCTGGCCGCCGCCGCACAAAACAATTTCAAGCTGCATTTCGCAAACAGTCTCCAAAGTGCGTCCTTACAAACCAACACCCATTTCGAAAATCCCGCAGCGGCCAGGGAACCAGTTGTAGGCCGCCTGCGAGCACTAAAAAAAGAAAAAAAAATAGCGGTTGTCGGCATCGGTCCGGGCGACGAGGGCGGGATGACCGGGCGCGCGATCGCCGCGATGGCGGAGGCGGATGTGCTCTGCGGGTATGACGGGTATATTGCGCTTGTCCGGCCGTTGTTTCCGGAGAAGCCGGTGATTGCCACAGGCATGACGCGGGAGGTCGAACGCTGCACCGCCGCGCTCCGCGCCGCGTCGGAGGGGAAGAGCGTTGCCGTCGTCTGCAGCGGCGACGCGGGCGTGTACGGCATGGCGGGGCTGGTGTACGAGCTTTCCGCCGCCTTCCCGCCGCTGGACATCGAGGTCGTCCCCGGCGTATCCGCCGCGATGTCCGGCGCGGCGATGCTGGGCGCGCCGCTGATGCACGACTTCGCCGTCGTCTCCCTCAGCGACCTCCTCACGCCCTGGGAAACAATAGCCCGCCGCCTCCGCGCCGCCGCCGCCGCGGACTTCGTCCTCTGCCTGTACAACCCCGCGAGCCGCCGCCGCGCCGGCCACCTCGCCCGCGCCTGCGACATTCTTCTGGAAATCCGCCCGCCCGACGCCGTCTGCGGCTGGGCGCGGAACATCGGCCGCGACGGCGGGAGCTGCGGCATTCTCACGCTCGCGGAACTGCGGAACCGGGAGGCGGACATGTTCACGACAGTCTTCGTCGGCGCAGCATCGACCTTCGCCCTGAACGGCAAAATGATCACGCCCCGGGGGTACGCCGCCCAGACTGCGCCCACACCCGGAGGACAGGCGCAATGAACATCCTCCTCTTTGCCGGCACGACCGAAGGCCGTCTCCTCGCCGCACGCCTCGCCGCGCTTCCCGCGCGCCTCACGGTCTGCACGGCGACGGAATACGGCGCGGATCTCCTGGCCGGGCGCGCGGAACTTTCCGCCGCCGGCGTCGCGATCCGCGCCGGCCGCCTCGACGCCGATGCCATGCTCGCCCTGATGCGCGAGGAACACACAGACCTTGTGATCGACGCCACCCACCCCTACGCGTCCGCCGCGACGAAGGCCGTGCGCGAAGCCGCCCGCACGGCGGGCGCGAAGCTGCTGCGCCTTTCCCGCGCGGCGGGCGGCACGGAAGACTGCGGGAAAACCGCAGAGCATTTCCCCGACGCAGCGGCGGCGGCGCGGGCGCTCGCCGGGACGACGGGCAATGTCCTGCTCGCGACAGGCGCGAAGAGCCTGGCCGCGTTCGCGTCCGTCCCCGGCTTTGCGGAGCGCATGTTCCCGCGCGTGCTGCCGGCGGAGGAATCCCTCCGCGCCTGCGCCGCGCTCGGCTTCCCGCGCAGCCATGTCATTGCGATGCAGGGGCCGTTCACGCGCGAGCTGAACCGCGCGATGCTGCGGATGTTTTCGATACGGATTCTTGTGACCAAGGATGGCGGCGCGCCGGGCGGCTTTGCCGAAAAGCTCCTTGCCGCAGAGGACGAAGGCGTCCGCGTCTTCGTCATCGACCGCCCGCGCGGACAGGAGGACGATGCGAAAAACAACGGGGAGAGCACACAGGCTGGAGAAGAAACAAACCTGACAGTGGAAGAAATCCTCGCCGCCGTCACGGAGCGCCTGAACGCAGACCGCCCCGCGTCGCCCATGCCGCAGTCAACAGCGGCCGCAGCGAAATCCGGCGCAGCCCTCACCCTCATCGGCGCGGGGCCGGGCACGGAGCGGACGCTCACGCGCGAAGCGCTGGACGCGCTCCGCAAAGCGGACGCGGTCATCGGCGCGCCCCGCCTTCTCGCCGGCCTTGCCGGAACCCTGCGCGAAAACGCAGGCAGAGCCGAAACACTTTCTGAAGCGCTCCCGGAAAACATCCCCGCCCTCCTCGCCGCGCACCCCCGCTGGCGCGCCGTTGCCGTCCTCCTCAGCGGCGACCCCGGCTTCCACAGCGGCGCGAAAAAACTGCTGGCGCTGTTCCCCGACGCCGCCGAAGGCGATTCCCCGTCCGCCGCCGCGCCCCGCGTCGCCGCCGTCCTTCCCGGCATTTCCACGCCGCAGTATTTCGCCGCGAAGCTCCGCCGCCCCTGGCAGAACCTCCGCCTCGTCAGCGCGCACGCCGCAGCCTGCGATGTGCTTGCGGAAGTCCTGAACCACCCCGCCGTCCTCTTCCTCGCCGGCGGACAGAGGACGCCGGCGACGATAGCCGCCGCCCTCGCCGACGCCGGCCTCGGCGGCGCGGCGGTGACTGTCGGGGAAAATCTCTCCGCCCCCGACGAGCGGATCACGGCCGGGAGCGCGGCGGATTTCGCGAACAAGACCTTCGCCCCGCTCAGCGTCGTCCTCGTCGAGAACGCACAAACCTTCACCCGCGCATCCGCCGCCGCCGGCATCCCGGACGACGAATTCCTCCGCGGCGACGTCCCCATGACGAAGCGCGAGGTGCGCGCGATGGTTCTTTCCCTTCTCGCGCCGCGCCCGGAGGACACGCTCTACGACGTGGGCGCGGGCACGGGATCGGTGTCTGTGGAGCTTGCGCTCGCAGCCCGCAGAGGCAGGGTCTACGCCGTCGACGACAGCGACGCCGCGCTGACCCTGCTTGCAAAAAACAGGACGAAGTTCGGCGCGTACAACATCCTTCCCGTGCGCGGGAGAGCGCCCGCCGCCTTCGCCGATCTTCCCCCGCCCGACGCCGCCTTCATCGGCGGCAGCGGAGGCATGCTCCCCGCGACAGCGGAATGCGTCCTGCGGAAAAATCCCCGCGCCCGCCTTGTCGCCGCCGCCGCCACGCTGGAGACGCTCGCCGCCGCGACAGCATCGTTCCGCGACCTCGGCCTGCGGAACACGGAAGTCACGCAGATCGCCGCGACCCGCGCGCTCGCGCGCGGAAGCGTCCATTTGCTCACGCCGCAGACGCCGGTTTTCCTCATCGCCGGCGGCGGCGAAACGAAGGGAGCCTCTGCATGACAGCCGCCGCGCCGCCGCGCCTGATGCTTGCCGCCCTCGCCAGCGGCGCGGGGAAGACGACCGTGACGCTTGCCCTTCTCGCCGCGCTTGCCGCGCGCGGCCTGCGCCCGGCGGCGTTCAAATGCGGCCCCGATTTTCTGGATCCGTTGTTTCACAGAACAGTGCTCGGCGTGCGCGGCTGCAATCTGGACTGCTTCCTCGCCCCGCCGGAAATACTGCGGAGCCTGTTCCGGAGCGAATCTTCGGAAGCGGACATCGCCGTCGTCGAGGCCGCGATGGGCTTCTACGACGGCATCGGCGGCACAGACAAAGCCAGCGCCTGGCGCGTCGCGCGGGAGACGGAGACGCCTGTCGTCCTCGTCGTCGATCCGAAGGGAGCGGGGCTGACGCTTGCGGCCGTCCTTTCCGGCCTGCTGCGTTTCCGCGAACAGAGCGGCATCCGCGGCGTCCTCCTGAACCGCTGCGGTGAACGCCTCGCAGGCATGCTGACGCCGGTGATAGAAAAGGAATGCGGCCTCCGCGTCTTCGGCCGCTTCCCGGCGATCCCGGAAGCCGTGTTTGCCGAACGCCGCCTCGGCCTGATCCCGCCGGCGGAAATCCCCGCCCTCCGCGCGCGCGTCGACGCGCTTGCGGAGACAGCCAGCCAGACCATGGACATCCCCGCCCTCCTCGCGCTCGCGCGGAGCGCGCCGCCGCTCGCGGCAATCGACGCTGCACCGCGCGCAGACAATTTCCCCGCCGCCCCCCTGCCGCCCCCGCGCATCGC
>QMCE01001475.1_pt1 | contig 12905 bp, 5 predicted proteins | sample 1821851 | NCBI WGS metagenome assembly QMCE01 (sample SAMN09453174, study PRJNA476694) | Termite gut metagenome, whole genome shotgun sequencing project. | isolation source: worker | host: Odontotermes sp. | place: South Africa:Pretoria | collected 2016-01-28 | reverse complement strand
ACAGGCCGCACGGAGTCCGGCGTTCCGTCCGGAAGCGACAGCGTTCCCGGCGGCGGCGGGCAGCGTTCGCCTGCCTCTGCGTCCGGCGGCGACGCGGATTCTTCCGGGCGCGCCCGGAGCGAGGGCACGGGCGAAGGCCGGTTTGATGAACAGAGCAGCGGAGACGGCGTCGCCGCGCCGGTGGATCGCGGGAGCGGGCGCATTGACGGGGGCAGCGGCACGGCGCTCGCGGACGCGTCCTCCGGAGCTGGAGCCGTTCCGTATGACGGCGGCGCGGGCGAGTGGCGGCGCATCGACAGGCGTTCCCGGGCGCGCAGCATGTCTGTCGCCGCGAGCGCGGTCGACATGGACAGTCTTCTTCTTGTCGTCGGCGATTTTTCCCGCCTTCCGGATTCGGCGGCGGAGAATCTCTTCGCCCGGTTTGCGCGCGGTCTCGGCCGCGGCATAACGGTGGAGGAGCGCCTGCTGTCGCCCGCCGACGAAAATCTTTCCGACACCCTTCTCGCGCTGGCGACGCCGGAGCAGGTTGCCGCCTGGTCGGATGCGTATGTCCGCGCCGTCGCGGACTATCTGGAGCGCGGCGGGCATATCTGGCTGGACGCTGCCGGCGCGTCGGTGCGTGACACGGCGCGCGCCGCGATGGAGCGTCTGGCGGCGGCGACGGGCGGGGAATTCGCCCCCCTTCCCGCCTCGCATCAGCTTGCGGAGGACGGCGCCGTGGACGCGCTGGCGATTGACGGCGAGCTTGCGGCGATTGCGACGCACCGGGGCTGGAGAAACGCCTGGCGCTTCGCGGAGGACGGCGGCGGCGACGGAGACACGCTGCGCTTCCTCGTGCGGACGGTCAATTATTTCCTGAGCGGCGACGCCGACTCCGGCATTGTTCTCGAACCCGGAGCCGCGTCCGGCGGCATGCTGGTGCAGCCCTACCGCGAAATCATTCCGGACAGCCTTTCCTCCGCGCGGACGGAGGGGGAGACGGCGGTCTGGGACGACTTCGGCCCCGCGACGTCGACAGCATGGCGCATGCCGTCGTGGAGCGACGCGGGCGCGGTTTCCGCCATCTCCGACGGGGAGGGCGCCCGCGCGCTGAAAGTGGATTTGGCCGCGGCGGAGAAGGGCAGGGCGGCCGTGTACCGGACGCTGCAACCGGCGCAGGACTTCACCGGCGTGTCGGCGATGACGCTGGACGCGTACTATGACGGCGCGGGCGAGGCGGGGCTGTCCATGGTGTTCACCGTGAACGAGGACGGGACGTGGCGGGACTACGAAACGCAGGAGGTTCGTCTGGAGACGGGCTGGAACAGCATCCGCTTCGATCTGGACTCGACCGCGTTCCGCGCGCTGACGCCGGGCGGCGCGGACGACGGCAGGCTGCCGCCCTCCCGCGCGCGGACGGGCCGGGCGGGCTTCTTCCTGTACCGCGGCGGACGAACCGCGGCCGCGGTGCTCTTCCGGAATATCCGGCTGGTGCGGCGATGAGGCGCGCGCGGATGCTCTGCCTTGCCGTGTGCGCCGCGCTCGCGGCCGCGCTTTTTCCCCCGCGCGCGGCGGCGGCGGAGGAGCCGGCCGCGCGGGCGGAGCGCTTCAGCGGCCTGATTGAATCCCTCAACGCATCTTCCGCCGGGCGCGCCCGCGTTCTGGAGAGCATATACAATGAGCTTCGCGGCCCCGATTCCCGCGAGATGCACGATTTCCTCCGCGGCAGCCTGTCGCGGGGAAACATTCTGATTCTCCACGGCGTCGCGGAGGCCATGGCCATGCTCGGCGACGCGGCCGACGTCGAAAATCTCGACGCCCTTCTCGCCACAAGCGACACGCTGGAAATCAAAACAACCGTCCTCCGCCTTCTCCCCACCTTCTGCCTTCCCTCCGAGCGCGCCCGTTTCAATTACATCCAGTACGCCGCCGGCTACCAGCGCGTCGCGCCGCCGGGCGTTCTGGAGCCGCTGCGCCGCCCGCCCCTGACGCGGCGCGGACGGCTCGACCCGGAGCTGGAACGCCTGCGCGGGCGCGTCACCCGGGCCGTCGTCACCCAGTTCGACCCTGTCGCCGGCGCGCTCCGCTACCTGGAGGACAGCCGTTTCGGCGAGGCGGCGCGGAGGGCTGTGGCGCATTTCGTCGGCCGGGGGCTGGGCGGCGAGCCTGCCCTCTGGGCGAGAATATGGGCAGCGCAGAGCGGCGAGATGGAATTCCGCGTTCCGGACGAGATAGAGGAAATCCGCCTGTCCGCGCTCCTTTCCCTCTCCGACATGGGCGCGGAGGGATTGCCGGAGGTGATTGACGCGTTCCGCCGCCTCATCGAAGGCGGGGGGGAGATTATCCCGCAGGCGGTGTTCGAGACGGCGGCGGTCATGTGCCGCGCGGCGTATGCGGAGCATCCGGCTCTCGCATCAATGCAGTTCGGCGCGGCGGATCAGGTGGAGGCGGAAAACTGGCGCCTGCGCCGCTATGCCTCCGCCGTGCGCCTTGCCGCCTTTGTGACGGAGGCGGCGGTCGCCTCGCTCGCCGTCAATGCGGAAAGCGCCGTCTTCGACGCCGCGACGCACGCGCTTGGGTCGGCATTGAGCTGTCCCGACGGCTATCCCGACGCGGAGGGCATGATCGGGCGCGCGAAGGAGGCGGGGCTGTCCAGCCTGGAGCGTCTGCTGCTGCTGCCGGATCTCTCCCGCGAGCGGCGCGGAGCCGTCGCGCTTGCGCTGGGCGAGATAGGCACGCCGCGCGCCGTCTCCGCGCTGGAGAGCATCATGGACTCGCCGTACTGCTCTCCCGAGTTCGGCGCCGGGGGGCAGCGCATGACGGAGGCAGTTCTCGACGCCCTCCGGGACATTGCCGTCGGCGGGCATTCCGGCGCGGCGGGCGCGCGGAACGCGCTCCTGCGCCTGCTGTCGGACACGCGCTCCTTCCCGTCCCCGAGGCCGGGCGTGCCGCCGACGGCGGCGGGGTACATGGTTTTGTGGCGGCTGCAGCGCCTCGCGCGGTCGGATTCGCAGTCCCTGGAGGCGTCGGCGTGGCGGACGCGCCTTGGCTGGTGATATGGAAGGAAGAAAAAGGAATGAGCACAAGGATGTTGAGGGAGGGTTTTCAGGTTGATCGCGGCCATCCGCTTCCGCTGGGGCCGGATCGCACCGCGCGCGGCGTCAACTTCGCCATCTACGCGCGGAACGCGGAGCGGATGCATCTGGAGCTTTTTGAAGGCGACGACGACGGCGCGACGTCGGTCATCGATCTGGATCCGCGCCTGAACCGCACCGGCGACATCTGGCACGTGCGCATTCTCCACCCGGAGCCGGAGCGCCTCCGCGGCCTCCGCTATGTCTGGAAGGCGGACGGCCCGCGCGATCCGTCGAAGGGTTTGTACTACGACAGCCGCCTCCCGCTTCTCGATCCCTATGCCCGCGCCTTTTCCGGCGTGTCCGCGTGGGGGCGTCCGGATCTGCCGCATGCGGACGGCGCGGGGCCGGCGATCAATCCGCGCCGCTGCCGCATCGCGTCCACGAAGATATTTGAATGGGCGGGCGACGCCCCGCTCCTGACGCCTCTGGAAGACACCATCATCTATGAGCTGCACGTGCGCGGCTACACTGTCGACGGCAGTTCCGGCGTGGTGCACCCCGGCACCTTCAGCGGCCTGACGGAGAAGATTCCCTACCTCCTCGATCTCGGCGTGACGGCGGTCGAGCTGATGCCTGTCTTCGAGTTCGACGAAAACGAGAACATGCGCGTGAACCCGCAGACGGGGCAGCCGCTCCTGAACTACTGGGGCTACTCTCCCATCGGCTTCTTCTGCCCCAACACCTGCTACGCCGCGGACGCCTCCGACGCGGGCGTGCTGATGGAGTTCCGCGAAATGGTGCGGCAGTTCCACCAGGCCGGGCTGGAGGTGTACCTCGACGTCGTCTTCAACCACACGGCCGAGGGCGACGAGCGCGGCCCCACCATCTCGTTCCGCGGCCTCGACAACCCGACGTACTACATGCTTGACGAAAAGGGGAAGTACAGGAACTACTCCGGCTGCGGCAACACGTTCAACTGCAACCACCCTGTCGCGCGGAACTTCATTCTGGACGTCCTCCACCACTGGGTCGGCTTCATGCATATCGACGGCTTCCGTTTTGATCTCGCCTCGATCCTGGGCCGCGACGTGGACGGGAAGGTTCTGGACAATCCGCCCATCCTTGAATTGATTTCGAAGGATCCCGTGCTCGCGAACACGAAGCTCATCGCCGAAGCCTGGGACGCGGCGGGGCTGAACCAGGTGGGGAACTTCCCCGGCTACGGCCGCTGGTCGGAGTGGAACGGCTACTACCGCGACGACGTGCGCCGCTTCTGGCGCGGCGAGAAAGGCACGCTCAGCCGCTTCGCCAGCCGCGTCTGCGGCTCGGACGACATTTACTCCGCGGACGGCGGCCTGCCCCGGCACACAATCAATTTCGTCACCGCGCACGACGGCTTCACGCTGAACGATCTCGTCTCCTACGAGAAGAAGCACAACGAGGCGAACGGCGAGCAGAACCGCGACGGCGAGGACTACAACCACTCGATGAATTTCGGCGTGGAGGGAGAGACGAACGACGGGGAGATCCGGCGGCGGCGGCGGAACATGATGAAGAATTTCGCCGCGACCCTGCTGCTGTCGCAGGGCGTGCCGATGCTGCTGGGCGGCGACGAATTCTGCCGCACGCAGCGCGGGAACAACAACGCCTACTGCCAGGACAACGCGATAAGCTGGATGAACTGGAAGCTGGCGGAGGAGAACGCGGACATGCTCCGCTTCTTCCGGCTGATGACGCGCTTCCGCCACGAACACCCGGTGCTCCGGAGAAAGGGCTTCTTCGGGCGGAGCAGCGGCCAGCACAGCGGCATCACCTGGCACGGCGAGCGGGAGAACGAGCCGGACTGGTCGGACTCCGCGCAGTGGCTGGCGTTCCTGCTGGACGGGCATCAGGCGCAGCGCGCGGACGGCAGGCCGGACGACGATATCTACGTCCTCATCAACGCCTCTCCGGACTGGCGGCATTTCGCCGTGCCGAACCGGGCGCAGGAATGGCGCAAGGTCATCGACACCTCCCGCCCCTCGCCGGAGGACATCTGCGAAAGCCTCGACAGCGCGCCCCGCGTCGGCCACAGGCAGGATCGCTTCGCCGTGGAGCCGCGCAGCCTGATTGTGCTGGTCAATCCCCGACAATGACCCCGACCCCGTCGGGGATGACGGTCACGCCGGCGGAAGCGTCGCCGAGAATATCCGCCGCGGCATCCAGGGCTCCGTCGAGAGACGGAGCCCACCGCATTCCCAGCCTCTCCACCATTTCCCTCGGCGCGCCCGCGCCTGTCGTCATGACGACGGCGGCGCGCAGCAGCACCCTGCAGAAAATCTGGATCTGCCACTGATCCGGCTCTGTCCTGTCGCGTCCCCGCGAGAGGATGTCCCGCAGTACCTCCGCGGGCGAGGGGAGCGCGGCGAAGGCGTTCGCGAAGGCGTCGCCGCCGTGCCCGTCGCGGCATTCGGCCGCGACGACGATGACGCCGCCCCTGCGGACGCAGGCTTCGGCGGCGGTCATGCTTTTCACCGCCTGGTAGATGTTCTGATCAAGGGGATGGCCGCCGTTGGAGGTGACGACGATGTCCGCGGGCGCGGGTTTGACGCGGACGCGTTCCGCGATGAAATCGCATCCCGCGCGGTGCGCCCGGTCGGCGTCTCCGGCAAAGGCGGCGACAATGCCCTTGTCCTCTCCGAGGACGACGTTCAGGATGAAGGCCAGTCCGGCTCGGCGCGCGGCGACGATCATGTCGGTGTGCACGGGATTGCCGTCAAGCTTCCCTGCGCGCGCGTTTTCGTTCGCGATGAACTCCGCGCAGTGGTTGGCGAGGACGGTGGAGCGTCCTGCGCAGCCGGGGAGGACGGCCTTGCGCCCGCCGGAAAAGCCTGCGAAAAAATGCGGCTCGATGAAACCTTCGGCAACCACAAGATCGGCGTCGAGGACAATGCTGTTGATGACGCAGTCGCCGCCGGAGGGCAGGGCGCCGATACTGCGCATCCCGTCGCGGTCGCAGTCGTGGACGTGGAACTTTTCCCGTGCGGCGATTTCCGCGCCGAAGCGCTCCTCCATCTCCGCCCGCGTCATCGCCCTGTGGCATCCGGCGGCGATGAGGATGGTTATGTCCGCGTCCGGCGCGCCCAGGCGCAGTTCCTCAAGAAGGAGGGGAAGGGTAACGCGGCTGGGGACGGGGCGCGTCTGGTCGGAGGTGATCACGACGATGTGCTTTTTCCCGCGCGCGAGTTCGCTTGCTCTCGGGGAGCCTATGGGATTCCCGAGGGCGGCGCGCACGATTTCCTCCTGCGTCTCCTTCGTCCCGGCGGCGCGGAGGCCGGAGCGGAGGACGCCCCGCACGCGGGCATCGGGCAGGGTCAGCGCGAGGGCGTCGTCGCCGAAGGGGATGGAGATGTCCATGCGCCGCCCTTATTCGATGGTCAGCGTCACGCGGCGGAGGAAGGCGCCGTTGCGCCAGACGAAGGTGAAGTCCCGGGTGCGGGTGTTCGCGCCGAGGGCGTTGCGGAATTCCTGCACGCTGTGGATTTCCGTGCCGTTGATGGAGAGGATGAGGCTGCCCTGGCGGAAGCCGATCTGGTGCGCCGGGCTTCCGCGCTCGATGCCTGTCACGAGGACGCCGAACGCGTCCGGCTCGTATCCGACGGCTTCGCGGAGTTCCGGCGTCAGCTCGGCAATCTGGATTCCCAGGCTCTGGAGGAAGCGGTCGCCCCGTCCCTCAATCACCATTTCCGGCGTGCTTGCCGCGGGCACGACGCTCAGGAGCGCCGTCCTGCCGTCGCGGATGACCTCCACTTCCACCGGTTCGCCGGGCGTCGCGATCGTGACGAGATTGCGGAACTGCTGGTCGTCGGAGATTTCCCTTCTGCCCCAGCGGATGACGACGTCGCCGCGCTGCATGCCGGCTTTTTCCGCAGGGCTGTCCCTGTTGACGGACTGGACGAGGGCGCCCCTGGGTGCGGCGAGGCCGAAGGCTTCGGAGAGTTCCTGCGTCAGGGTCTGCGTTTCGACGCCGAGGTAGGAGCTGGTCACCTGCTTGTGCGAGATGAGGCTTTTCATGATGTTGTTCGCCATGTTGGAGGGTATGGCGAAGCCGACGCCGATGCTGCCGGAGGTCTGCGCGTTGCCGCCGGGGGAGTAGATGAAGGTGTTGATGCCGATGACTTCGCCGCGGAGGTTGACGAGGGGGCCGCCGGAGTTCCCGGGGTTGATGGAGGCGTCGGTCTGGATGAAGTCCTCCATTTCGAGGATGTTCATTCCGGTGCGTCCGCGCGCGGAGATGATGCCGGAGGTGACGGTGAAGTCGAGGCCGAAGGGGTTGCCGACGGCGAGCACCCATTCGCCGACCTCGATGGCGTCGGAGTCGCCGATTTTCGCGACGGTGAGGTTCTCCGCATTGATTTTGATGACGGCGACGTCGGAGGCGGGGTCGGCGCCGATGAGTTCCGCCGGGTATTCGCGTCCGTCGAGGAGGAGGACGCGTATGGCGTCGGCGTCGCCGACGACATGGTTGTTCGTGAGGATGTATCCGTCCTGTTCGATAATCACGCCGGAGCCCTGGCCGGGCTGTATTTCTTCGCGCGCGCTCTGGCGGCGCATGTCCGGGGGGGGGAATCCGGGGAAGCCGTGCCCGAAGAAGTCGGAGAAGAAGTCGAAGGGATCGTTGAATCCGCGGACGGCGACGCGGCGTTCGACCTTGATGTTGACGACGGCGGGGCGGATAATTTTCGCCGCGGCGGTGAAGGCCTTGGAGAAGGCGGCGGCCTGCGCGAGGGCGGCCTGCTCGCTGTGCGTGAGTGTTGTTTCCGCTGCGGCCGCGGGGGAAACCGCGAGCAGGACGGCCGCGAGAAGTGCGCGGAGCGTGGGCATTGTGCGTCTCCTGATGAAAGAGTCTACTACAAGTGTTTTCGTCCCGGCGTCAATAAAAAAAACAGAAAAAAGTGAAAAAAAGTGGCGACGCCTCTTGATTTTTCAACCTGAATCGTATAGAATGATTTATGTACGGGGGATTTGCCCGCCGCGGGGGCGGCGGAAAAAATCGCCCGGAACGCACGCCCGTCGCACAGAGCGGAATCAATGCTTCGTATGCGTACTGTATCGTGATTGTCGTCACGTTTCGGAATGCTGTTGCCCTTGCGCAACAGGCTCAAAGGGAACAGGGACTTGCGGCGGCCGCGCGGGGAAACGCGGCGTCGCCGCCGCCGGGGGTTCACTTCATGCGAAAATCAAACGGCGCGGCGCGGCTTTTGGTCGTCGCCGCCGTTCTCTGCGCGGCCGCTGCCCGGGGGGGCGCGGCGGATGCGCCGAAGTATCCGCCGCGCGGGAAGGTCGCGGCGCTCCTCACGGCGCTCTTCTACCACGATGCGAATTTTTCTCCCGCGCAGAGCCGTGTCGCGCCGGAGGTTGCCGCCTTCGTCTCCGTCTCGCCGGAGCGCGCTCTTGCGGGGCGTGAGCGCGGCAAGGTGGTGGATTTCGCGAAATCCCTTGTCTACGAGGGCGGCTATTACCCCAGGGAGATCTACGCGCTTCTCGGCATACGGGACGAGCGCACCGCGCGCACCGGCCGTCTTGTGCGGCAGCTTGACGGGCGGAGCGGGGCACCTTCTCCGTGGGAGGTTGCGGGGCGCGTGGGCAGGTCGGGGATGAGCGGCAGTTCGGATCATTGGGCCATGGCGGCCGGGGACGGCGGCGCGGGTCTGTCTACGCCGGGGACGCTGGCGTATCTTCCCGCGCTGGCCGTCGTGTACTCCGCGTACCCGGAGGACGGCTGCGAGGCGGCGGCGCAGCTTGCCGTGCTGAAGGACGACGACATGCGCGCCGCGCCCGCCGCGCGTGCGGCGGCGGGGCTGCTGATCCGCGTGCTGACGGCGGACGCGCACGACAAGGACGGCTGGCTCCGGGGCGCCGGGCGGGACAGCGGCGACGGGGACACGGAGCACGATCTCCGCGCCGTCCGCGTGAAGGAGTGGCGCTATCTCCGGGGCGAGGAATGCGCCATGGGCCGGCTGGAGCGCGCCGCGTACATATGGTACAAGGGGCGCGACTACGCGGGCGTCATGGAGGAGGGCGCGGAGCTTCTGCGCTCCCGGGAGAGCCTGGCCTACCTCGCCGCGCTCGCTGCGGCGACGTACGGGCAGGAGGCTCTGCCGGGCAGGGTCATCAACAGCGGCGCTGCGGACAGGCAGCTTCTGGAGCTGGTGAACGATCTCTACGATTTGGCGACAAGCGAGGCGGTGCTGCAGGTCGCGCCGCCGGACGAGGAGTGAAAGCGGGCGAATGAAGGAAGCATGAAACATAAGGAACATACGGGAAGCGCGGGTAAACAGCAGGGGATTCCCAGACGATCTCTCTCTGTGGTACGCGGTGCGTGGTTGTGGTTTGTGGTGCTCCTCTCTCTCGTGGTTGTGGTATGTGTGCGGTTCCTCCTCCTTCGGCCCTCCCCCTGTGTTCAGGGGGAGGGTTTTTTTCGGGAAAAAAGACGCGCTCCGGGAAACTTGAGGATAAAAATACGCATATTTCCAAATTTAGTTGAATGCTGTTGTCCATTTCAGCCGATGAAACCAATCAAAGTAGGATTGCGGCAAAAATGTCCGGGAGGTTTCCGGCAGAATACGGCGTCCACGGGTGGAGCGCCGGGATGGGTGGAACAGGAAAAAAGGTTTTTTTTGTGTTTACGGATTTTTTGTCGTCGATGCAACCTCTTGAATTTCCAATTGATGGCATGAACGGGAAAATCATGTCTTCTTCCTGATGTGGTTGTGGCATGCGTGTTGCTCTCTCTGCCTGCGTGGTACCCGCGCGGAAAACGAACAAAAGCATTGGGAGCGGCACAGAGAGAAAAAAGAACCACCTGGGAAGCACTTGGGAGATTTGAGGAACGCATCCATTACAAAACTGCGCCATTCCCTAGGGGAATGGATAGTCCGAACGAAATTCTCGCCAAAGCCCACTGGAGAAGGTAGACCGGGCGCTCACGGAGGACTGAGCATTGGCGGTGGCTGCCTGTCATCGTGACGGGAGCCGGGCGGACTCGCGTTAGGGAGGACATACCATGAGTCTGATCATCAACCACAATCTTTCGGCACTGAACACCCACCGCAACATGTCCGCGAGCGGCCAGAACATGGCCAAGAGCATCGAAAAGCTCTCGTCCGGCTACAAGATCAACGTCGGCGCGGACGACCCCTCCGGCCTCATCATCAGCGAGCAGCTCCGCTCGCAGATCAGCGGCCTGGAGCGCGCCGTCCGGAACTCTTCCGAGGCGTTCAACCTCATCAGCATCGCCGAAGGCGCGCTGAACGAGATGAACACCATCCTGAAGAAAATGCGCGCCCTCGCCATCCACGCCGCCAACTCCGGCGTCACCAGCCCCGAGCAGGTCGCCGCCGACCAGAGCGAAATGGACTCCGGCATCGAAACCCTCAACAGGATCGCGAACACCACCCGGTATTCCGACCAGTATCTCCTCAATGGCCAGAAGCAGCTCGTCTACGACGTGACGACGGCCGTCAACGAGCCTACCGACCATGCCCTTCTCGACACGAAAATGACCCGCATCGATCAGGTCTTCAAGCGGGACGGCGTCAAGATGTCCATCGGCTTCGCCGGCGAGGACAGCCAGTACAAGGCGAACACCGACACTTCCGCCCAGCGCGCGTATCTGGAGGCGGACAACGCCTTCTCGCTCTGCGAAATCGACGGCGCGCAGGTGACTTCGAAGCAGGAGTTCATCCTCACCGGCACCAGCGGCAGCCGCCTCTTCTCCTTCGCGCAGGGCGCGCACGTCGGCTCCATCGTCGACGCCATCAACAATGTCCGGGACTCCACAGGCATCGGCGCGTCGTTGACCTTCGCTTCGGACGTCCGCATCGACACGACGACGAACGGCACGCTCAACGGCTCCACGCCGAGGTACCCCAGCAAGATGGCCGACATGCTGACCGGCTTCGACGACGGCACATACATCTACCAGGCGGGCGACGTGCAGATTTACGGCGCCGGCCTGAACAATGTGGAAACCGCGAAAATTTCCGCCTTCTCCATGACTCCGGACGCCGCCACCGCCTTCAAGGTCGGCTTCAACTGCGACGGCGACGGCAAAATCTACGCAAAGGTCGTGGACAAGTCGACGAATTCGATTGAGTACTACAAGGACAAGGACTGCACCATGCTCATCGGCATGGGCGACGCCGGCTTCTTCGCCGCGACGAACAACTCCAGTATTCCAAGCTCGCCCATCCAGAACCTTGACGGCATCTTCCTCAAGCTCAACACCGACAACGCCCGGGATCTGGACGTTTTCGAAATCGCCGTCATCGGCCAGCGCCTGGACAACCAGAAGGACATGAAAGTCAACCTCGGCGGCTGGACGGATACGGACAACTCCGTCATGAGCGGCGTGAACCTGGGCGTGAACACCGACCCCGAGGGCGCCCTCGTCTACGAATACCGCCCCGTGCAGTTGGAGGCGGACGGCGAGACGGTGAAGAGCTTCGAGATCAACGTCTACAAGCACCCGTCGAAGGAGCCGAAATACCTTGTCGCCACCTCCGGCGTGGTGGAGAACAACGTCCAGCTTGCCAACCCGAACGCGAACCCGCCGAAGCTTGCCGGCCAGACCGTCCGCGTCGAGTCCGTCCTTATGGACAACGGTCAGGACAGCGGCCTGAACATCACGCTGAACCTGCCGATGAAGGGCGCTCTCGACGGCATCACCGGCGAGACGATTGAAGAGGCGAAACAGTCCGAGGTCTACATCAACGCGATGAAGGAACTCGCGAAGGCGAGAGACACCTACAAGGAAATCGGCGCCGACTACACCTCCGCCCAGCGCGCGCGCGACGAAGCGCGGACAGAGCTGGACAAGGCGCTGGAAGACATAGCCATTGCCCGGAAGGAGGAGGAAAAGCTCCGCCGCGAGATCGACCGTTTGCAGGCGCGGGATATGGATCAGCAGATACGGGACGCCGACCGCGACGAAGCCTTCGCGCGGAACGACCTGTACATGACCGCCCTCAGCACGGCTGCGGACAAGAAGCTTGTCGTCGATGAAGACAGCGGCAAGACGATGGCGGAGACGTACACGGATATTACGACCGTCCTCGGCGGCGACGCCGGCGAGTCTCCGGAGAAGATTGCGGAGCAGGTGGCCAAGCGCGTGCTGGACGAGATCGACGCCATCCGCAACGCGGGCGGCGACCCCCTCAAGTACGCCTGGGAAGCGAATCAGGACAAGCTCATGCGGGACGTCTGGGGCGCGGCTCCTCTGGCGGACATCAAGGTGGGCGTGGATCCTGCGGATCTGCCGCAGTTGGAGAGGGACGTCAACAACTTCCTGAACGCGGTATACGACAGGGTGACGGATCTGGAACTCGTGAAGGAGGTGTACGACAAGGCCGAGTTCGCGGACAAGATGCGCAACCTCGAAGGCCTCTACAACGCTGCAAAGGCAGATTTGGAGACCGAGCGGGCAGAGAAGTTCAACTACGTCATTGACGAAATTATTAATAAGCTTGGGGTGGGTACCGGGGATGATGGCCTGTGGATTCAGGTGCTCCAAGGGGACATTACCGGTGTCGCCAAGATGGACACTGACGAGCTTGCCTATTTCCAAGGGATGTCGAACAAGCTGGGGGAGAACCTGCGGGATTATCTTGTCGATCTTGAAGCTGCGGATCCGACTGCATTTCAGAGCATGAGCTTCAACGCCACATTCTGGAAAGGCGCAAAGGAAAAGATCCTTGAGGCTACGCTGACGCAGGGTACGGGTGCCGTGCCTCCCGGGTTGGGGGAAGCTGTTGCGGGCAACAGCGCGACATACGGAATCCATAAGGCGATTCTGTCCGACATGTACGA
>QMCE01003580.1_pt1 | contig 12906 bp, 13 predicted proteins | sample 1821851 | NCBI WGS metagenome assembly QMCE01 (sample SAMN09453174, study PRJNA476694) | Termite gut metagenome, whole genome shotgun sequencing project. | isolation source: worker | host: Odontotermes sp. | place: South Africa:Pretoria | collected 2016-01-28 | reverse complement strand
CTGACCGCCTATGAGGGCCTCGAAAGCGCGGTTGCCGGAAACCTCCAAACCATCTGGAGTTCGGGAATGAAGGCCGCCATTGAAGGCGCGGTAAAGGGGTTCTAGGGCATGGCAGAAAAACAGGCGGTCATCCGCATCCATCCCGATGACACAGTGGTCGTCGCCCTCCGCCCCCTTAAAAAAGGTGAAGTGACAGCGCTTCCCGGCGGCGGCAGCATATCTGTTGCCGGAGATATTCCGGCAGGCCACAAGATGGCTGTCGGCGATATAGCCGCCGGGGACAGGATCATCAAATACGGATATTCCATTGGGGAGGCTCAGGCGGCGATTCCCGCGGGAAGTCATGTGCATACCCACAACATGAAGACCCTCCTCTCGGAAACCCCGGAGTACCATTACAATCCTCAAAGCGCCGCCGCCTATGCCCAGGTACCGGCCGACGACGGAGATATCCCGGAGATCGATGTGTTCCGCAGAAAGGACGGACAGATCGGCATACGGAACGAAGTATGGATTGTCCCCACCGTGGGCTGCGTAAACCGCAGCGCCGAAGCTCTTGCGGCCTGGGCGGACGTGGAGTACACAAAAGCATATAACATCGATGGCGTGTATGCCTGGCCTCACCCCTACGGCTGTTCCCAGATGGGGGAAGACCATGCCGCCACCCGCACCATTCTCGCGGACCTCGTTAAGCATCCCAACGCGGGAGCGGTTCTTGTGATCGGCCTCGGCTGTGAGAACAACACCGTGGAAGAATTTAAAAAGGTTCTCGGCGATTACGATCCCGAACGGGTACAATTCCTCATCACCCAGCAAGTTTCGGATGAGATCGCCGAAGGCAGACAGATACTCAAGAAACTCGCGGAGTACGCGGGAACGTTCAAAAGAGAGAAGGCAAAGGCCTCGGAGCTTATCATCGGCATGAAGTGCGGCGGCTCAGACGGCTTTTCCGGCATCACCGCCAACGCCCTGGTCGGTCAGGTGTGCGATACCATCACCGTCATGGGCGGTTCAGCAATCCTCACTGAAGTGCCGGAGATGTTCGGAGCGGAACAGATGCTCATGGACAGATGCGAAACACCGGAGCTTTTTGAGAAAACGGTCCGCCTCATCACGGACTTCAAAAACTACTACATCTCCCATAATCAAGTTGTATATGAAAACCCCTCCCCGGGAAACAAGGAAGGGGGAATCACCACGCTGGAGGACAAATCCTGCGGCTGCGTACAAAAGGGCGGCAAAGCCCCGGTACGGGGGGTATACAAATACGGCGAGCGTATCGGCGGCAAGGGTTTGCAGCTTCTGGAAGGACCGGGAAACGATATTGTTTCGACCACCGCCATGACCGCCGCCGGAGCGCACATCATCCTCTTTACCACCGGACGGGGAACCCCCCTCGGCGCGCCCATACCGACGGTCAAGATATCCAGCAACACCGATCTCGCACAGAGAAAGTCCAACTGGATCGATTTTAACGCGGGAAGGATGCTCGATGAAAATCCGGCGGCTGTCCGGGACGATATTATGCGGCTCATACTGGACATCGCCTCCGGCAGGAAGAAAACGAGAAACGAACTGAACGGATACCGGGAAATTGCAATATTTAAGGAAGGAGTAACCCTATGAAACAATTTATGGATGATGATTTTCTGCTGGAAACTGAAACAGCAAAAAAACTGTACAACACCGCGGCAAAGGATGAACCGATTTACGACTACCACTGCCACCTCATTCCGTCGCAGATAGCGGAGAACAAGAAATTTGCCAACCTTACCGAAGTATGGATCGGCGACGGCGGTTACGGAGATCACTACAAGTGGCGGATGATGAGAGCCTTCGGTATTGACGAATCCCTTATCACCGGCAGCGCGGAACCATACGAAAAATTTCTCGCCTGGACAAAAACGGTCGAAAATCTGATAGGCAATCCCCTCTACCACTGGACCCATCTTGAACTTCAGCGTTACTTCGACATATACGAACCGCTGACGCTAAAGACAGCCCCTGCTATCTGGGAAAAGGCGAACGCCATGCTTGCCACCGAAGAGCTTTCGGTAAAGGGCATATTTGAAAAATTCAATGTCTATGCCGTGGGTACCACCGACGATCCCGCGGACAGCTTGGAATACCACAAGGCGATAGCCGAAGGGACGGCTCCCATCGGAAAAATCAAAACCAAAGTCATCCCTTCGTTCCGTCCGGACAAGGCACTGAACATCAACCTTCCCGGCTTTGCGGATTATATGGGCGTTCTCTCCAAGGCCAGCGGCATACAGATCGATTCCGTTGCAGCCCTGATCCGGGCTCTGGAAAACAGGGTAGACTTTTTTGCGTCCATGGGCTGCCGCGCCTCTGACCACGCACTAGAGTATCCCCCCTTCCGCAAAGCAGCTGATGCCGAAATCGAAGGGACTTTCAAAAAAGCTCTCGCCGGCGGAGCTGTGACAAAGGAAGAAGCGGACGGGTTTAAGACGAAAATCCTTACCGCGCTGGCGGGTATGTACAAAAAACATGACATCGTGATGCAGTTTCACATAGCCTCCATCAGAAACAACAATGCCCGTATGTTCAAAATCCTCGGGCCTGACACCGGTTACGATGCTTCCCATGACCAGCAGATCAGTGAAAATCTCGCCGCCCTGCTCAACGCTATGGAAGACGCGGGTCAGCTGCCCAAGACCGTCCTCTACACCCTCAACAACAAGGACTATTATCCCCTGCTAACCTTGATGGGCTGTTTCCAAGACAATAATTCCGTGGCGGAAGGGCGCAAGGCCATCCGCGGAAAGATGCAGCTCGGCTCCCCCTGGTGGTTCTGCGATCACCGGGACGGAATGGAAGAGCAAATGAAGATACTGGGAAATATTGGAATGCTTTCCGCTTTCGTGGGAATGCTTACCGACTCACGGAGCTTCCTCTCCTATCCCCGGCATGAATACTTCCGGCGGATACTCTGTAACCTCCTCGGCGGCTGGGTAGAAAACGGAGAGTTTCCGGCGGACATGGAAAAAATGTCGGAGATTGTCAGTAATATTTCCTTTGGGAACGCAAAGGATTATTTTAACTAATAGTCAAGTAAAAATCAAAGAGGCTGTCCGAGAAATAATTCGGACAGCCTCATTTTTTTGGGGATGAGTTTCATAGACCTCTTTCGAAATTATTATATTAATGAGCCTCTTGCAAAACTCGGTTAGTTTTGCTGAAGCTCATGCGATTTCTCGCCTAAAGGCTGCAAAATACGCATTTTTAAGCGGTTGCAATTGCAAAAACTGGAGTTTTGCAATTGCCTCTAATCCCAACAAAAACATCATTAGTGAAATTCTCAACATTATATGCGATCTCGGTCTGCCCAAAAAACGGATTTTTGCGCGAGGCTGATATGACCACAAAATTCTCATTCCTCTGTAACAATTTTGCGGAAAAAACATTATTATATATATAGACGATGATTTGCAGGCCGCGCTTGTCTTCATATTCGGTAGTTTATAAACGAGATGGTTTCATCGTATTCGGGAAAATTTGAAATTGTCTCAAGTGTGAGTTTGTTGCAAAACTCGGTTAGTTTTGCCCAAACTCTTGCGTTTTCTCGCCTAAAGGCTGCAAAAATGCATTTTTAAGCAGTTGAAATTGCAAAAACTGAAGTTTTGCAATTTCCTCGTGTGATATCTTTTTACAAGAGGTGTTTTTTATGGATTTGATCAAAAAACTTGGATCAAAGAATTTCTTTGTATTCAACCTTGTGCTTATTGGAGTTATCTTTGGTTTTTCTCTCGCTTTTCTCTCTTTTTCCTGTTCGACTCCCGGGCAGAATAATACCGCCCGCGCGGAGGAAGCTCCGGTCATTATTCCGGAAGATTCAATGGCTGTTGCGGAAGGCCTGCAAACTGTTTTTCGGGGCATTTCAAACAAAGTCCTTCCTTCCATTGTTGAACTCAAGGTTGTTACAGTTAGAAAACAGCAGGTTCCGCAATTTAACGGAATCCCTTGGGAATTTTTCTTTGGTCCGCGGGGCGGGCAGGGTGAAAATGAAAGAGAAGAACGTGAATATCGTTCTCAGGGACTTGGTTCCGGCGTAATTGTCCGCAAGACTGATGATCTATATTACGTATTGACCAATAATCACGTTGTAGATGGCGCAACTGAAATCTACACGATAACAAACGATGGAAAGGAATACGAAGCCGCTTTGGTCGGTAAAGATCAGCGGAAGGATTTGGCTTTGGTGTCGTTTAAAGCAAGCGATTTTTATCCCCAGGCCGTCCTGGGTAATTCCGATGATGTTCAAGTCGGAGATTTTGCCATCGCCTTTGGCACGCCGCTCGGATTTATGTCCTCGGTTACCATGGGCATTGTCAGCGCCGTGGGACGGACAGGAGGACCCGCGGGAAATATCAATGATTTTATTCAGACCGATGCTTCGATTAACCAGGGAAATTCCGGAGGAGCTTTGGTAAATATTAAAGGCGAAGTAATCGGAATAAACACTTGGATAGCAAGCAATAGCGCGGGCGGCGGCAGTGTCGGCTTGGGTTTTGCCATTCCTATTAACAACGCAAAACGTTCCATCGATGAGTTCATCAATTCCGGAGCGATTCAATACGGCTGGCTTGGCGTTTCTCTTCAGGACGCTGATAAAGATACTGCCGATATACTCGGACTCACCGGCAAAAAGGGCGCTTTGGCTTCACAGGTATTTATCGGTTCTCCTGCCGAAAAGGCGGGAATTGTTCCCGGCGATTTTATCACGCACGTAGACGGCAGGGAAGCGGGAGGCAGCAGCCAGCTTTCCCTGATGATTGGCGATATCAGAGTCGGCGATACCGTTAATCTCACAGTAATTCGCGACAGACAAACGATGGAAGTTTCCGTCAGAATTGAAGAACGCAGAGACGAAGTTGCCGCCGATAACAGCAAACTTTGGCCTGGTTTACAGGCTGTCGCCTTGACGGATAATGTGAAAAACGGTCTCGGTCTTGACGCGTCTGTCACCGGCGTATATGTCGGTTCCATCCTGGACAAAACTCCTGCCGACATTGTCGGCGTGCGGCGCGGAGACATTATTGAAGGAATCAATGGTACGCCCATACGCGATTTAGCCGGGTTCTACCGGGTTTTGAGGGAAGAAACTTCCCGGGAACTTTGGTTTGAAGTAAAACGAGGGGAAGCCTCCCTTGAAACGATGAAGTTTAAGAGATAAAGGAAATGAAAACCGGGTTTTCGATATTGGAAACCCGGTTTTCATTTTTCCTCTGTGCTCATCAGGAAGTTCTGATTTCTCCGTAGCCAAAGTATCATCCCTTTAGGTATATTATCTTCATGATAGATGTCCAAAACCAGCAGGATGACCGGGATGTTCCCCTGGAAAAAGTAGGCGTCAAAGGACTGAAATATCCCATTCAAGTCCTGGACAAAGGAAACGGCGTTCAGCATACCACCGCGCGCGTGGATCTTTTTGCCGATTTGCCTCATCATTTTAAAGGTACTCACATGAGCCGTTTTATCGAGATTTTTCACCGGTACCGCGCGGACGTATCCATGCCGAAATTTCTTGACATGCTCAAAGAAATCAGGCTGGACCTTGAAGCTGAATCGGCGTTCGGCCGAATCGTTTTTCCGTACTTTATTGAAAAAAAAGCGCCGGTTACGGGGTTTTTGGGGATGATGTCATACGAATGCGCTTATCAGGGATCGGTAACAGGGAACGAAAAACATTTTACGGTTTCCATCGCGGTACCGGTTACCACCGTCTGCCCCTGTTCAAAACTTATCAGCGACCGCGGCGCGCATAACCAGCGCGGCATCGTGAAAGTCTGCCTGGAACTCGGCCCCTTTTTCTGGATCGAAGACATCATCAAAATTGTTGAAGATTCCGCGTCTAGCCCCGTATATTCGCTCCTCAAGCGGGAAGATGAAAAATATATCACCGAAAAAGCCTATGATAATCCGAAATTTGTTGAAGATTTAGTCAGAGATGTGTATATTGATATTAAGTCCCTTGGACATTTTCCGCGCTTCACCGTGGAGGCGGAGAATTTTGAAAGTATCCATAATCATAGCGCGTTTGCGTCGGTAACCTACGATTCGTGCAAGGAGAAAGAACATGAGTGATTTAGTACCGCAGAAAAATGATGAGTACACCCCAACCAGTGTGCTGGCAAAACAGGGTGTCGCCGCCGTCGGATGCCTCGCAGGAGGCCTAGTCCTGCTTCTTGTCGGAGCCTTTCCTACCTGGCTTACCATTGCCGTCGGAGTCATCGCGGCCGCCGCGGGACTTGGAGCCCCCCTTATTACCAAGGACCGGGAAGACAAAAAAGCCGGAATCGTTGCCGCTATTGTCGGAGGACTCTTTATCCTTTCAGAAATCCCGATAGTGGGAGGATTAGCCGGATTCTGTCTCGGAGCCGCAACCCTGGGGCTCTTCGGTCTTGGCATCTGGAAAGGCATACAATTTATCAAGGGGCTGAAAGCCAGATCGTGAGGCATCCTTCATAAACTCGGTTAGTTTATAGAAGATACCGTGGAGATTTTTAATTTTGTTGTTCTATTTAAATGAAATGAAAAATTTCCAATAAGCATCTAAGGAAAACCTCTAAAAACTGAGGTTTTTAGAGGTTGTTATGACATATTTCTTTGAGACTTACGGCTGTCAGATGAACTCCGCGGAATCGGCCGCGCTTATGCTTGTTCTCTCCGAAAGGGGCTGGACGGCTTCCGATAACGCCGATGCCGCCGATTTAATCGTGATTAACACTTGTTCTGTGCGTATTACCGCCGAAACAAGGGTAATGGGCCGTCTTGCCCACTATGAAGCGCGGAAAAAAAAGCGCCCTTTCACCCTTGTTGTGGCAGGCTGTATGGCGGAACGCCTGGGAGACGGCCTCAAGCGGCAATTCAAAGCCGTAGATTACGTCATGGGAACCCATGCCCGCTCCCTTTTCCCCCTCATCCTGGACGCGGTAGAGAAGGGGAGCGTCCTGGAACAAAGCGATGAAAAGCCGGCATTCGCCTTTTCATCGTCCCACCTGGAAGACGGACAGTTCCGCAGTTTTGTACCCATCATGCACGGCTGCGACAATTTTTGTTCATATTGCATCGTCCCCTATGTCCGGGGCAGGGAAGTATCCCGCTCACCTCAGTCCATAAAGCAAGAACTCCGGTTTTTGTCGGATAAAGGCGTCCGGGAAGTTACCCTTTTGGGGCAAAACGTCAATTCCTATAAATGGGAAGAAAACGGCAGACACTTCGATTTTCCCGACCTCCTTGAGATGATTGCCGAAGAAGTACAAGGACTCTCCATCGAATGGGTCCGCTTCCTTTCAAGCCATCCCAAAGATTTATCATCCAGGGCTGTCAAAGTGATGGCGGAGAACCCCGTCTTTTGCAGGCATCTTCACCTCTGTGTACAGCATGGATCGAACGCCGTCCTTGAAAAGATGAATCGGCGTTATACACGGGAACAGTACCTCGATCTTGTCGCCGAAATCCGGGAAGCGATGCCGGATATTTCCCTTTCCACCGACATCCTCATCGGCTTCCCCGGTGAAACCGACGAAGACGTGGACGCCGTTTTCAGCCTCATGGAAGAAGTCAAATTCCTCTATTCCTACATGTACCATTACAATCCCCGCGAAGGCACCGAAGCCTATAAGCTCCCCGGCCGTATTTCCGAGGCCGTAAAACGAAAAAGATTAGCCGGGGTGATTGCATTACAAAAGGCTCATACCTTACAATTATTAAAAGCGCGCATCGGATCAAAAGAAAAGATTTTAGTTGAAGGAATTTCCCGCAAACATGCCGATGAATTAATAGGAAGAACTGAACGGGATGAAATGGTGGTGTTCCCCGGAGACGCGCCGTTGATCGGTTCCTTTGTACGGACGGAGTTTTTGAGCCTGAAAGGCAGTACCTTCCGCGCAAGGCTCATCGGGCAATGAAAAATGAGCAGTCAGCAATGAGAAGATGCTCTTTTTTGCTAATTGTTAGTTGATAATTGATATATGGAGTAAAACATGCCGTGGAGATTATTAGGATTTATACTTCTCTTTGCGATTTTCCTCGTATTTATTGGATTTAATCTGGAAAACAGCTGTACGATCTCGTTTGGATTTACCGAATTTGAACAAGTTCCGGTATATCTTACAACTTTCGCTTCTTTCATTTTCGGAATGCTCTGCGCGATCCCTTTTGTGCTTTCGTTCAAGCTAAAGAAAAAAAGCAAACAAAAAGCGCCGCCCGCGGAAAACAGCGAAGTTCCCGCGCTTGATACTCCAAAACCGGAACCGAAGAGACGAAGCAAAAAAGCGAATAATCAAAGTGATTATGGGATCGATTAATTTCCGGAACAGTTTCTCTTTTCTCTTTTCTCTTTTCTCTTTTCTCTTTGTTTCTGTTTTGTCTGCCGAGGACTACGGTCCCGCGGGTTCCCTCGTTTCCGAAATCCAGCGCCTCGACGCGCTCATCCAGGACGCCGATATTGATGACGCTGTCCAAAAAGATGCCCTCAGTGAAAAAGCCCGTCTGCTCGAAATGACCGGAAACATCGAAGACGCCGCCCGGACCTGGAACGAAGCCTCTTTCGCGGAAGCGAATAAACGCGATGATTATGCCCTTCTGCGGAGCGCCGTTTGTTTGGCGGCCATGGCTGAATACGACAAAGCTGATGCCGCGCTTAAAATGATCCTGCTTACAGGCCGGGACGCGCAAAGCCAAAAAGATGCCCGCTATCTTTCCGCCCAGATAGAGGTTCTCCGTGACGGCGAACAAGGCTTTCCCGCCTTGCTCACTTTCTTGGAAAATCCTGAGTATGCGTCATCGCGGCCGGGAATATATTACCTTCTTTGGAAAATCTCCGGCAGTGAACAGTATAAAACAAAACTCATTTCCGATTTTCCGGAAAGTCTGGAAACCAGGCTCGCGCGGGAAGATACATCCGTCATTCCGGCTCTTACTCCCATGTGGTTCCTCTTCCCCGGCCGTGACCAATTGGTTTTTTCCGATCCGGTAACAAATCCTTCAACAGAAATTCCGGCGCCTGCGAATATCAGCCCTGGGACCGAAGCAGCTCCGCCCGGACAGGATTCCCCCGTATTGATTCAAGCCGGGTTGTACAGCCAGCAAGAAAACGCGGAAGCTATGGTCGAACGCCTGAAAGCAAAGGGCTTTACCGCGGCCGTTTCCCCGAAAAATGTTTCCGGAACGATGTACTGGCAGGTAACCCTTTCCCCCGGCTCCGACGCGAATCAAACTATCATGATCTTAAAAGACGCGGGATTTGAATCTTTTCCCGTGTTTCGTGATATGTAATATCGATACAGAGGAAATGTATGAAATACAGCGTCCGTGTGCCGGCTTTCCCTTTACTGAACGAAGACCATTTCGATCATTCCTCCGCCTTGGTCAGCGATATTGCCGCTTCGTGGAGTTCCTGAACCCTTCTCGTACCGATCCTCACCCGGTGAAGAGTCAGCTCTCCGGCGGATGAAATGCTTTCCGTTTCTGCCGGTCTTTCAACCCGGTATATATCCCGCGTAATATCAAGGATATTTACGGGTCTTAGCTCCAGAAATTCCATATCATCCATCGTGAAAAAGGCATACATTCCTTGTTGGAGACTGGCGCCGTTTGTCAATTGATAAGCGCCGTCTTCCGAAAAAGCGATTCTGCCGATATATCCTTCATACACCGCGTCAAAATGAGAGACCGCCGGCTCATTCCGGGGAAAATCGGACAATTCCGCTATATTTGCCTTCCGATACGTCCCGTTCCAAGGGGTTGAAACACCGATTTTTAACCGGACATCTTCGCGAACGGAGATGCGGACGCTTTCCAACGATCCAAGCTCAATCGAAATGGTTCTTATCAGCGTGGCTACGCTCGAATTCTGACTGCCTATCTGCAGCCCGTAACGGGTCGGCGTTGATGTCTGCCAAACAAAAACCTGGTAGGTGTCTTCGCCGTGAAAAATGATTTCCCGGTTTTCAGGATCAAAATAAATAAACTGATCTTTATTCAGGCTTCCCTGAGGAGAAACCGCGTACCAAAGTCCATTAATGAAAGATTCAAATTTTCCCGCGGAACCGCTCAACAATTCCCTGACCTGCTGCTGTTCAATCTGGCTTCCCGGAATTTTCGCCATTCCAGTCCTTTCATATAATCCGTTTACTGGATTGTATGAATACGTAACTTCAATTTGATCCATTATATTGGAAGAAGCGTAATCTCTGCCGTAGGCTGCTATCGAATAACTGTCGCCGGGAGAAAACATAATTTGATACGCCGTAGACCGGGGAATTTCTTTTATGACGATGGAGCCGTCAATGCTTAATTCGGCAATCTTATGAAAAATTTCCTGGCTGTTGCCGAAATCCGTATTTGCGTCAAATTCTGGAGGGGAAGCCTGCTCTATATTTTGACCAGAAACCGGACTGAGGACAGTACTGGAAACCGGACCCGGGCCGGAATTTTTTCTAAAAACCGTCAAAGTTTGTTCATTTGCCGAATTCATCCCCATGATAACAAGACATACACTTCTGTCGCCAATTAAATCGTCCGTGTAAATATTTAAAGTCCCAGGTTTCGTGACGGCGGCCGCGGTTTCCCAAACCCGGCGGTAGGAACCGATTTGGCTGTCAAAATCAATATAGGCCGCGTACACCGGTCCGTCCGATTCCGCGGGTTTCCGGTACGCGATAATTTGTTCTTCTTGGGGATCTTCATCGAAATTCTGATTAATTACTGCCAAAAGGTATTCGCCGTCATTCATGGCCGCTTTTGACATCATAACCTCTTCGTAAACCATTCGTTCCGCGTTATTTTCCGTAACCGACAATTCGTTGGCGGAAACAGTTCTGGGAATAACAACCCTCGGCTGTTGTATTTCTGTGTTTTGTGAACGGAATATCACATCCGGAGCAAAAACAAGAAGCGCAATAATAAGCGCGGCCGCGATAAAACCTAAAAGAGTTACAATTTTGATGATATGCTTATCCATGATCTATCCGAATAACTCGAGGAAATTGCAAAACTTCAGTTTTTGCAATTTCAACCTCTTAAAAATGCGTATTTTGCCGAACTTTAGTTCGCGCCTTTAGGCGCGAAATCGCATGAGCTTGTGCAAAACTAACCGAGTTTTGCACAAGCTCACTCTATTATAAAAACTGTTCCACTTTATGCAACAGGGTTTCCAGGGTTTGTTCAATATCTAATTTGCTTTTGAACCCCGCGGCGGTTGCGTGTCCTCCGCCGCTGAACTGCTGGGCAATCTTTGATACATTTACCTCGCCTTTTGAACGCAGAGAACAGCGGATAGGCCCCTCTCCGCTCTCTTTCAACAAGATGGATACTTTTACCTCTTTGCTTCGGAGCGGAAGATTGATAAATCCTTCAGCGTCTTCAAGAGCCGCTCCGGCGGATTCCAAATCGTCCTTCCTTAAAATCTGCACCGCAATTTTCCCGTCCGCGTGCATTTCCAGCGTAGATAAAACAATTTTTTGTAAGATAAGCGCGGCAGTGGACGCGCTTTCAAACAAATTTTGATAAATATCGTAGGGTTTTACCCCTCCTTTCACTAAAGCTAAGGCCGCGTTAAACGTGTTGATGTTGGTTTTTATATAGGCAAACGATCCCGTATCGTAAACAAGTCCCGCAAAAACCGCTTTTGCGGCCGTAAGGTCAGGAACAATGTGCAGTTCCTCTGCCAAAAGCATGATCATTTCCGATGTGGACGCCGCATTAGAATCGATATATCCGTTAAGAACGCTTCTGGGCCCCAACTCATGATGATCTACGACAATCACATCTAGGACACAAGGAAGCACCTCATCTTTAATCCGCCCGATATTGTATTCGTCCGAGGTGTCAAGGATGATTAAGGCCGATGTTTCCAGTAAAGATTGATGCTCGGCGGGATCCCATGTTTCGATTATATGTTCGGGGTCCATAAAAGAAAACCCGGCAGGGATAGGCACGCTGTTTATAATGCTTACTTTTTTGCTCAACTTTTTCAGGATAAAAGCGAGGAGTATTTCAGCCCCAATACCGTCGGCATCCGGAATTTCATGAGTACAGAGGATAAATGAAGTATATGTACGTATAAAATCCAAAACCTTTTGCATAACTTACAAATATTAACCCCTTTTCAGCCCCAGGCTACCTTTGGGAATTCATATATGCCGCCGCCGCCGACTTTATTTTCTGTTCAATTCCCTGCCCAACGATCATAACCTTCCATCCGGGGAAATCCATCGACTTTGAATACCGTAACATATTCGCGGTTTCGGCGCCCTGATATTCCCGTTACAAGAATAACATAAGCATAAGTATATTGAGAATTCGGAATAATTTTCTTTTGAAGTTCGTTAAAAGCGGCCCGGTAATTTCCCGCGCTGCTTTTAAGTGTTATGGAGGACAAAATTGTTTTAATGGTATCTGTGTCTTCCTGACTGCCGATAACACCGGAAAATTCCAGAACCGGCACATCCGCTACGGACCAGATAGTGAGGGAATCTTTCTCCTGGAGGATTTTACCCGCGATATATTCGCTGACCCACTCCGCGGCTTTCTCCTGGCTGTTTTGCATGGAAAGAGAACCATCAAACATAAGGTACACTTCCGCCGGCCCGGACCGTTCATCTCCTCCAAAACAGAGAGAAAGCGGAATTATCGACAAGAGTAAAAAGACAAATAATCTAGATTTTTCTCTTCTCATAAAGATAATACTACCATACTTTTAGAAATAAAAACAGAACTAATTGACAAATTAGAAGAAAAATAGGAAAATTTATCAAATAAAATAAAAAAGGCTTTCTTTTTTCCATAAAAATTGATACAATAGAAGCTATAGCGGCGTTGTTTAATTGATATGTCTACGAATTCATACTTAAAGGAGTTAGAATATGGGAGCGATTG
>QMCE01002215.1_pt1 | contig 12908 bp, 11 predicted proteins | sample 1821851 | NCBI WGS metagenome assembly QMCE01 (sample SAMN09453174, study PRJNA476694) | Termite gut metagenome, whole genome shotgun sequencing project. | isolation source: worker | host: Odontotermes sp. | place: South Africa:Pretoria | collected 2016-01-28 | reverse complement strand
AGATCGCGGGGAATCGACAGCGCTTCATTGGCCGGAAGCATGAAGGAATAGTCGCCCTGACTTAGCGCCTTCTTTTTGAACGCGATACCTTTTTTGGTAAAGTGGTCGGTGATATGCCCATTTTCTTTCTCGCGGGTATCCACGAGGATCACCATCGAACCGATCAGCTCGTCTATTTCTTTATCGGTGAAAGCAAATCGTTCAAGCATCACAGTACCTCAATATGTGGACTTAGACCGGCTGCGCGGGTTCCTGAACTTCTTGACGATGGCTCTCTCACGGCTGTCAAACTGACCCTTATCAAGCAAATCCAGCATTTTGGCCATCTCATATTTGCTGATCGTCATGCCGCGGGCGACAAATTTAGGCACACGCATAATAGCCCCGCAGATATCGCGAGCGCGTTCCTCGTTGAATATCAGCTTTTTGCTGTTGAGATACTTCCACGGTGCGACATTGTGAATTTTCCCGTCCTTGAAGTAGAACATATTGTGCTTGAAATCGAATTCTCCGATCACATCTTCGGGAGCGCCGGTGAACCGCGTCACGATCTGATACGGCCCCATCGACAGGGCGTATTCAGATACGAAATCGACGCTTTCAACCTTTGCCGCGTTAAGCATCTCCACGGCCTCCTCGGAATCCAGAAACAGGTCGTAGTCCTTTGGTGCGGAGCCGTTGTAGAGGCTGTAAATACAGCCCCCAGCGAAATACGAGTGCTTGTCGATGTATTCCCTGATCCGCAGCGGCAGCCGGGAAAGAAGGTTTTTCTTTTGGGCGGTCAGCCTGCGCTCCAAATCAAAAAAATAGGCGCATCGCTTCTCGTCGTCGTTAAGTTGTATAGTGCTAATCATTTTGACCTCTCTTTAGCTTATTGCATCCCAAGTTTTCAGGATTCTTTCTTTATCGATGGCGCTCTGTATCCATTGCCCGTCAGCGTCTTTTGACCAGCGGCCTTCTTTTGAGGTCTTAGTTATTCGTATAACGTGGCCGGATTTAATCTCTGACTTTTCAAAATCGCCAATCTTGACCTTGATTTTCTCGATCTCGCCGTCATGCAAGCAACAAATCGTCAGCTTGGGATGGGTGTATTTCCTGTCAACATCCAGAACAAGGTAATAATCCGGGGCATGACCGGGATCAAGCGACTTGACATAACCAAGAGCGTTAAATTCCCATTGAAGCCTTTGAGATAGAGTGTGTTCCGCGTCGTCAGGAATGTCGTTCCAGATGGCTCGCAAGGCGGCGTCACAATCGAAGTCCCTGTATTGCTTCTCCGTCTCAGTATTCGAGTGACGCATGACGTAATCAATCAGGCAGTTCGGGAAGCCTTCGATTATCGGAAAGTCGGCGCTTTTACTGAATTGTGCGCGCCCATAAAGCTCGTCAAAACAGGCTATGAAAAATAGGACTTTCTTAATCGTGCCATAGTCCCGAAAGAAACCAATCTTGACCAAGATATCAATTTGGCCGCTGTCGATGTCTTTTGCTTTTTTGAGCTGCTTGAACATCTCATAGAAATCTTTTTCCTTGCCGTACTTCTTTCCAAACTCAAAAAGCGCGTCCGCGGTGCGCTGTGTAAGCGACTTGATCGATGCCAGCGAGGGATTGATTTGGTTTTCAGCCTTATTTGCGGCAAATTCTCGGTTGTCAGCCCCTAACTTAAAGCGCCCTTCTTTGATTCCAAAGCGACTTTATCCTTTTTGCCTTTGGCGCTGTAGACAGAGAGCAGCGTTAGGTAGAATTCATACGGATAGTGCGCTTTGAGATAGGCGCAATACAGGCTATCCAGCGCCATGCAATAAGAATGCGAGGCGTTGAAGCCATAGGCGCAGCTATCATCTATTATCTGCCAGATGCGCTCGCTCATTTCGCAGGCTTCGGATTCCGCGACGCCATCATCCTGTAATATCTTATCTTTCATGCCATCTACAAAACGGCTCTTTAGTGGGCGCACTTTTTCAGGGTGCTTCTTGGCAATAGCTTTAATAATGCCGTAGCACTCGTCCATCGGAAACCCGGCGTAGTTCAGGACTTGCATGGTTTGCTCTTGATATAGAATAAACGACTGTGGGAACTCAGGCGTCTGGATAAGCTCGTCGAGCGCCTTGATGCCATACGAAAAGGGTTTGCGTGATTCAAACTTCGCGTACATAGATTTAAATGCGGGGCGTATCGCCGCTTTCGCGTTGTGGATTCTTTTTCGACCTGATTAACTCCAACCGTCCAGCCGTTCGCGTAGATATTCCAAACGGCATCGTCGTTCTTGACACGCTCCAGAAGCTCATTGACGGTGAGATGCCTTTCGCCGGCACGCTCGAAAATTGAATGTATCAGTAGCGTTACGTCCACTTTTAAAATGTCATTCTTTAGAAACTTGTAATTTTCAGCGATGTTGCCGTCAATCACGGTGGTCATGTACTCTTTCTTGGACGTATCCGACTTGCACTTTATAAGGCCGATTTCTTCGCGTATGCTGCCCTGATAGAGTAAATACGCACAAGGAGCCTTCTTCTTGTCGCCTATAATGCCCCAATATGGCATAGACTGTCTAACCAAATCGTGATATTGCTCGTCAACAAAATCAAAGATATCAAGCTGCTCACGCTCGTCATCATCGGCGAATTTTATGGCCTCGTCGTATTCCTCTAGCTGCTTTGAAACCTCGTTCGCGGTTATGAACTTCAGATTTTTTGCGCGGGCGAAAAGCTTGAATGCCGCCTTTTTCTTCAACGTGCCGAAGCAGATCATTGGATAGGCATGGTCTTTACCCATGACCTCTTCCTGCGCCTGAGCGAATATCTCCGGGTTGCCTGTGTTTAGATCGAGGTCGGGTAAGGAGCGCGTTTTCAGAATACGTGTCGCGGATATGAAGCGCTCCGGGTAGAGCTTAACCGGCGACTTAAACCTGTCTACCTTGCTAAAGCCACACAGGGTATTCGTGAAGTAGCCGACGCCGCTGCCGCGCCCGCTGTCGGTAATGATACCGCCAAGCTCAAGCGCCCGTTTAACGATCTGGTAGTCGATCAGCGGATAATCGACCATGCCAGTCTTTTTATAAACGTCAACCTCCATTTTGACGCCCTCGTAGTAGCGGTCATACTCGCTGGACGGGATATCCTTCATGTACTCTTTGAACTTCTTTGAAATTAGGCGGCTATAGAGCGAATTCCGTTCTTCTTGGGATAGATGCGGGTAGAGCGTCGGCAGCTTAATATTGTCGTCTAAAACAATGTCCTCAAAATCCAGCAGGAGATCGCAGTTCGCCATTGCTCGTTCCACTTGCTCCGGGCTAAAGACGCCTTGTTCGGCGAAGCGTTTTCTGACGGTATCATCGTCCGGGTAATCCATGAACCAGCCTTCTTCATCGTCGTATTTCAAGCCTCTGCCGGCGAGGATATCGTTTCGGTCGGCTGCTTGGGCTTCGGTGATGTAATGGCTGTCGAGGCCGACAATCATCTCAATGCCGTGGTCGCGGTTTAGGTCACGAATCGTCTCGTTTATCTGCTTCTGCTTATCCGTATTGTGGCATTGTATTTCGAGCATGAAATTAGCGCCGAAGTGCGCGTAAAGCTTCAAGACGATTTCTTCGATATCCTCTTGATATTGCCAGAAGCCGACGCAGGCCGTCGTTATGAAAACGTCCTCCGTGGGCAGCGAATAAAGCAGCTCAAGATCGACTCGCGGCCTATAATAATAGCCATCCTCGTTTGCGTCGGATAGAATTCGGTTAATCGCTCGGCGCCCACTTTCATTTCGGGCAAGCAGTATGATATGAGCGTTCGTTTTATCTTTTTCATGCCGATCCTTGACCCAATAAGCTTCAGCGCCGAAAATGAACTTTAATCCGTGCTTCTTTGCAAGCTCGTAGACCTCGTAATAATAGCCTTGCCATCCGTGCTCAACGCTGCTCAATACCTTGTGGCCTAATTCAACGGCGCGGTTTACATAGTCCATGTTCGTCATGGCTGAATCGGTCGTCATGATGTTTGAGTATGACGTGTGCCTATGGTAATTTTGCATGTTCTACCTCAAAACAGCTCGTCGTCGGATTTTCCGATCAACGAGCGAAGATCATTATGTCGGGCGATATGAGGGCAGGAATGCCGGAAGTTACAAAGCACGTTGCAGTAGAACGTATCTTCTTTGCCGCTTTCGTTTGTGAACGCCCTCGGTCGCCAATCGGATTCATTTTCGCTGCGGCCCTCAAACTCGCCGATCATGCGCCAAATATGGCTAATGGTTTCGTCCATGATTTCCGGCGTCAGGTCGTAGTAGCGCAGATAAGGCCGTATAGAAAATTGCCGCCTGACTTCTGGCGGCAGCGGATCGAGCGAGTTTGCTTTACGCGCCTCGGCCACAAGGCATTCAATTTCAAGCTCGTCCATCCCGGCTCTGAAAAGCTTCGCCTCGATCTCACTCCGCAGCTCCGAGATCAGCTTGCCGCGATTGACGACCTTTCTGATTTCAGTGTCAGCTTTAGAGTTCTTACGCGCCCTACCCATGTACACAACCTCGACGTACTTGAGCATGATCCAGCCAACGTGCTTGACGGTAAAGCCCTGTTTTTGCTTCGCGAGGGCATACGCGACGAGCTGCCGTCCGTGATGTATAAGGTCGTGAGCGGTGAAATTCGTAGAGGTTTTCCAGTCGAAGATCGAGATACTGCCATCACTGTTCGTTTTGATAAGATCGACATAGCCATGAAAATAGTGATCCTCGTCCAGCTCAAACAATATAAGTTCTTCGGTGATAAACTTGCCCTTCGGCGCGACGAAATTCAGGCAGAAGTGCTTCATATCCGCGATCCAATTGTCCCGGATCGCTGTCCCGCCCTTGAAGTCTTTCGGGAAGTCGAGATTTAGCACCCGCAGATTTTCAAGCTCGTCGTCCAGCGCCGGTAGGAGCTGCGCGGCGTCGGCTTCGCCGTTGACGATAGCTTCAAGCACGTCATGGATTCGGGTTCCCATTATGCCGTAAACGCCGTCCTCGCCGCGATCATGCAGGACGTATTGGCGGTAGGCTTCGTATGGGCAATTCTCAATAGTATTTAGCTTGGAAATAGAATAAAGACGCTTTTTCTGCGCCCTTAGTGCTTCGATTCTCGGATCGGCTTCTCGCTGTGTGATAAATCTCCCTCCTCGCTGTAAAACTCGTAGTCCGGCGCTTCGCAACAATTGCAGGCGGCGACGGCGCTCATGGTTTCCCAGCCTCGATTTTTGCATGTGGAACATGGTTTTTTATTGGCGCTCATATTGCCTCGACCCGCGCCTTTCCTATCGCGCAGTAAGGCTCCGCTGCTTCATTCATGATTTCGATGTTGATCCAAAATAGGTTATATCCCTCGTCTTTGTTTAGCATTTCACAGGCGACGCCATGCGTACAGCTTCCGGCAGTTATGTCGATGGTCATGCCGTCAACCGGCGTAAGAAGCTTAATCAGCCACTTAATCAGCGCAACAGGCTTGATGGTTACGTGGGTATTCCGCTCACCATTCGGCAGCTTCTTCTCTGATGGCGGCGCTTTGGGAACGTATTTGATTATCGTAAAGAGGCGACTCCCGCCGCCAGAATCACCGTAACCGCCTAGAGACGGGTTAAAATAATCCTCGTTGGCCTTATCTTGAAAAGCGCCGTAGATTTTTCTCGCTCGGTTTTTGCGCGAAGCTTTGCCTGTGCCTCCCGTTGACTTGCTTTCTCCCGTCTGCTCGTCTAGGATTTCGGCAATGTGTTCATCGAGAATGACGTTGGACGGAAAGCGCCCTGATTGATTCGCGGGACATGCACGATCCTCGGCATAATGGCCGTAAATCTTATCTCCTCTATTTGAATACTTGTTCGTTGGATTTTTGGATGCCTTTGCGTTCAGCATGTCGATATCGCCTTGCGAAATCGGAACGCGGCAGGCGTCGATGTTCATAGCGCCGCAGCCGTGTTTCTCAATGTTCGCAATATACGTTCCTTCAAGCGGCCTTTGGAATATGGTGATAGGCTCGTGCGCGGGTTTTAAGCCGGCAGTTTTCCAGCCGTCCCACTTCTTGGCCATATCCGTAGCCGGCGCAGTAAGCGCGTTAGCTTCCTCGAAGCTTCTATTATCCATTCCCAACACGCCGTGATTCTTGTCAGCCCTTGATACGGCAAAGCTATGAAAGCCTTTCTCGCCTATAACCTCCCGTTCAGCTCCCGCCGCCTTATCAAAAAGCTTTCCGATGTCTTGATTTTTGGGCATTCCAGATAAGTAAATCCAGTCGATTTCTTCAACGATCCTAAACCCGGCGTCCTCAAAAGCGCATTTCATTCTGTGATTGGTTTTTGGATGGCCGAAGATTGCCGCGTAGCCTCCGGGCTTGATGACCTCATAAAGTTTGTCTGCCCTGCGCTTGCACCAGTCGTAAAAGTTATCCGTCTTGTCCCATTTCCTGCCCATAAAAGATAGGTCATATGGAAAATCCGATATGCAGCTATCGACGGAGCTGTTTGCAATGGAGGCCATTACATCTAAATTATCTCCATGCAAAATAGAGCCGCTGCCGCCCTTGTATACAGTTGTCATGTACTCTCCTTAAAGCCAGACGACGTGATTTTTTAGCAGCTCATCAAATCCCGCTTTCCCCATGTCGGTAGGCGAATTCTTTGAGCCGGATTTTAGAATTACATTTTGCCGGTCGTAAATATAGCCGACTTGATTCTTCATAAGCGCATTGTCTTCAATGAGTTTCTTTGCTTCTTCGCGCATGTTGTGTTCGGCAAGCCCTTCATCGTAAGACAAAATAATGCGAGGGGTTCTTAGACACTTCAGATACCGTCGCTGTACGTCGCTAATTGAGCAGCCGCAGGTTGAAAGCCCGGTATGGCGGTTGATAGACGCGAGCTGCATAACGCCTTTTTCAGCCTCGGTGATGATGCATAGCCCCTCTCGCTGTATCGAAATGTAGTTCGCGGAATATCCGTAGAGCGTAAGCGAGCGCGAGCATGGGATCAGCGGCAAGTAGCGATCCTCCTTCGGGCAGTCGGCGTCATTAAGCCGCCCCATAATGCCGCAGAGCTTATCTTCCAGCGTGTAGATCGGGATCGTTATGCGGTTTGTCTCATAATCGTATCCGACCTTGAATTTTTCCTGAACCTCGAAGCTGATTCCGTCGCGCAAGAACATTAGATTGCAGCGATTCAGATACGGCTCAAGGATCGACTCGTCATAGACTGGCATGGTGCGCTCTGGTTCCGCTATCCTGCGAGAAATGTTTTTGAGTTCACCGCCAAACGGAATCTCGATTTTTGAGCTGAATTCCGATTTATCGAGGCCGAGCTTAGACGCTACAAAGTCCAGTGCCATTGGAAACGTCAGATTTCGCCTTAGCATTATCAAAGAAAAGATATTCCCGCGCTCGTTCGTGCTGAAGCATTTATAAAACAATGTTTCAAGGTTAAGAGAAACCGACGATGGATTCCTGCCTTCCTCCCGCGCAAAGCGAACTTTGTTCTGCGCTCGATTATGAATGATCCTATCGAAGCCTAGTTCCTCTAGGAGTTGGATAACGGCATCGGCATTCCGGCTCAGATACTCCGTCAAGCGTACCGCGTCCATTAACTATCAACCCCTGTCTTGGCGAACGGTACAATAGCCGATCTCTTTCCATTTATTGAATTGACCATCGAATTCATAGATTATGGTTTGGCCGTCTTTATCGTTTCGCGTTTTATCCAAGAAAGCGACGACGTATTTTTTGTCTGGTTCAAGGGCGAACGAGATTTCGACCTTGCCATATTTTCCGCTTTCGTCGTGTTGAAGCACATACGGTTTTACGTCGTTCTTTTCACCGGTATACTCGTCGTCCCAAAGAGGCCGCAGGTAGACCATTTCGGAAAAGACTTCTTTGATCTGCTTGGCGTTGCTCAGGCACGAGGCGTCCAAGTAGCGTTTGTTTAGCGTGTGAAGGGCAAGCTGATACGACGCAATTATACTGATGTTTTCCTTGCTGGCGAGCTGGAAGAGCTTGCGCGATTGGATTAGGAGCTGCTGCCACATGATATCATTGGCATTGTCCTCCGATTTCATCGTGTCATAGAAAATGACCTCAAATCCGTCGCGCGCGAGCTGGCGCGTAATCTTTCTGATCTTTCTAAAATCATTATCAAAAAGCTTGGAAAACTTGATGTTGCCGTATTTTTCTACGGAGATTTGCTTGGCTCTATTTAACATCTCTATGTTCTCGTCGTTTAGCTCACCCTGTTTAAGCAGCTTGCGATTCAGCCCCCAATAGCCCAAGTCCTGCGTCAGAATATGTATCATCAGCAAGTCTTGAAACGATTCCTCCTTCATCTCATTCGAGATTATGGCGCACTTAATGCCCTTGCACGAAATGGGCAGGATATAATTCTCAAAGACAAACGACGATTTACCTACCCCCGAATAGCCTGCCAGCATATACAAGTCGCCCTTTGGCAAGCCGAGGGTTAAGTAATTCAGGATGTTGCACACCTTTCCATAAGCGATTCCCCGAACGTTTCCTTTGATGCACTTATCAATATAAGCGTCGTCAATTTTCAGCGGCTTAATATTGATGTCGTGGCCTGTCGCAAGGCTCCCGTCATTGAACGCCCGTTCGTAGAAATCATAAATTTCGTGCGAGGGCATGTTCAAGAACCGATTTATGTGCGGCGTCAGGTTAAAGCCCTGATCGTGGAGCCACATAAGGTAATTCAATTTCACAAGGCTGTCGTAGCTTGCGTCTATGTTTTCGGGCGTAACAGTGCTGCGCATATCGTCAACCATACGCATACCGCCTTTGCCTTCAAACGACTTTCTGAGTGCTGGTTTCCCTTTAAGGTAGGTTTCCACCGTTACGTGATCGATGGATTTATAGCCCTGTTTCCAAATCTGTTTGCCGAGCGAAAAATAAAACTTTCCATCTTGCGTGATGAGCGTTTGATCTCCGTTTTCGTTGATCTTTTCGTAATCATTATACAAATCTGGATTCTTCCAGAGGCACATAGCGAAGGTTGCTTCGACAATGTTCCTGCCTACAGTCAATTCGGCTGGATATGTTTTTTCTTGGCTCATCGTCAATCCTCCCGCTGCCATCGGCTCATGTGGCTTGTCGATACGCCTTCAAGGTCATTAGCCATCTTTATAACGGACGCCAAACGCGCAGACTCCCTGCGTTCTTGAAAATCCCTTTGCCTTTGGACGCTCTCGGCATAACTAAGCTCATTGAGCAGCGCCGCCACGATGTAATTGTATCGACCATACGCCGAACCAAAACGCGGCTCTTCAATCTTCGCCGCAATCCTATCCCCGCACAGTTCTATGGCGAGGCAGACTATTTCAGGATCACAGTCTTTGAATACTCTGAGCTTTTTCGCGAGCAGCGGAGGACGCGAGGCTTCAGTTTTGATGTCCAAGATAGATTCACAAATCATTGCGTAGATTTTCTCTAGCCCCGCATCCAAGGCTTTTCGTATCTTCTGGCGTTTTTTGCGCTGTAAATATGCTTCACGCGACTTATAGTATTTTGAGCCGCGTTTGTAGAATTCGTCGTCGGTTCCCACTTCGCCGGTTACAGCGCATCGGACTGTCTTGCCCATGCAAATGCCTCTCTTTCTAATAAAATGCGACGTAAAGAAACGGGGGGACATGCCCCCCGAATCCTGTCGGTTATCTTTCGAGGCCGAAGTTACGCGGCTTTAAGCAGATTCGCTATTTCTTCGAGCGCCTTCGTCGGAATATCCTCATCGCGGAAGGACGAGAAACCGTACTCGGCCATTTTCTCCTTAACGGCCTTTTTGGTGACGGCATCCGCTTTCGAGAAGGTTAGCTGGATGCCAGCGATCAGCTCCTTATTGCGCTCGGCTATGGCTTTGAGGTTCTTTTTTTCTTCGATTTCGGCCTTGATTTTCTCGGCCTTGGCCTCAGCCTGAGCCTGCTGCTCTTTCGCGCTTTCCTCAATGGACTTGCCGCTTTTGCTGTGCTCGGCGGCGATAGCGTCTCTTAGCGCCTGAATAAAAGCGTCTGCATTTAGCGGAATGCTTTCAACAATGTCCGCAAATCGGCTCTTTGAATCAATACTGAAAGAATCGTCCCGGAAAGCGATTTGGCGGCTCTCGGATACGATTCTGCCTTTGATTTCTTCCTGCTTCGTAACGATGTTCTTCTTGCCCGTTTTCTCCTGTACGATCTTTCGATCAACATACGCGACGCCGAGCACATGAAGCTTCGTTTTTATGGCGTTGAAGTAGCGCTGCGACATATTCGTAGTGAGCGTCGAGTATGTATTGCCAGAGAAGATGTCCTCGATATTGCGTTTTTTCGTGTGGCCGATCACGATAACCGAAACGCCGACGTTGCGCAGCTCCCAAATTTTCGTCAGCACCAAGTCGATAGCCTTATCTTCGCCGGAGCCAAATCCTCCGAACGCGGCTTTGATGCTGTCTACCTTCTTTTCGGGGTTCGCGAGATTGTGCATTCGGATAACCTTGGGTTCTGTAATCTCAAAAAGCTGATCCAAGGTGTCGATGATGACTACGCGGAGGTCGGGATAGTCAGAAAATTTGTTTTCAACGATATCGTCAACGACCTCCTCGAATTTATTCCAGTCCTGCACAGCTTCTGAAAACATGCCGTGAATCGCGTCGTGGCCGCATTCTTTGCCAATGTCGAGCGCCATATAGCCGTCTCTCCCGGCAAGCTTCTCGCACACTTCTTTCATGACTGTGGATTTGCCGATGCCAGATTCTCCGATTAGCCCGATATTATATGCCAGAGGATCAATAACGACCTCAACTCTTTTGCCAAATTTGCCCATAGTTAATAAACCACATTCCTTTCATCTAAAAATGCGTTGTCGAAAATTATTAGCTTTTATCAATTGGAGCGCGAAGCGGATAAGGTAGAGTGGCTAAAACATGTCGTCGTCACCAATATCGCCGGCATCGAAAGGCGGCTTATCTTTCTTTTCCGTGGGCGTTTCGGTTTCGGATTTTTCTTCGAGTTCCCCTTTCGGCATGGCGGGAACGTAGATTTGCTCCTCGAATTCAGAAGCCTTGATGTCGGTGTTCACCAGCCCCTCAGCAAAGTCACCCTTTGCGATAGGCAGCTTCAGCCGATACTCGAATAGTTTATCGCCGATGATCTGGCCTTGTGAGGGCTTGAAAAACTCCGGCGTTCTAAGACCAAGCTCGACCTGCTCCTTTTGGTAGTCGTTAAGCATCGTCTCGTTCCACTCGACTTCCTCCGCGCCGCGCAGCAATACGACTTCCCAAAGCATATGAACCATCGTCTTTGTCGATATATCAACGTGACGCAGCTTATAGGCAAGCTGTTTCATATGCGTTTCGTTTTCTGGATTGTAGCAAGCGGCGTTGAAAACGAACTGCTGAGGAATGTATTTGACCTTCTCGGTCGCGTTGATGTACTGCTCAATGTAGCCGTTCATGATTATGCGCTTATCCGTCTTGTAATCGGCCTTGTCGATGGAATCCTTGTTGTAGTAGATATCCATCGTAAGCAGTAAGCCGTTCTTCGCGTCGTCGGCCACGGCGAATACGCTTTGTACCCGGAAGCGGTCGGTGTAATGGCCGCGCTCCTTATACCAATCCTTTGAGAACTGTCCTATAACCAGCACTTTGCCCTTGTAGCCGGGAAGGTGATTCTGTAAAAACTCGATCATATCGTACTGCGTAATGAATTCCTGCCGGCCTCCATGATCCTCGCCCAAATTAACCGTGAACTTGCGGTAATTGGCTACGTCCTTCATGACTTGCGGATCGAGGCGATCATTCCAGCTCACCGTGATCTTCTCCTTGTCCTTGTTCATAGTCATAATCGACTGCTGAACCGCGTCAAAAGCCTCGACAAAGCCTATATTGCTTGTGCTTTCCTTGACGGCAAAGGACATGGACAGGCTTTTGCGACCATCCTTTGTCGTACCTTCCTTAACAAAGGGCCGCGTGGATGTTTCCTTGGGCAACGATAGTGTTCCAGTGAAATTGAATCTGCTAATCATTTTTATCTCCTCATATTAGTTTTTCAGGAAAACAAAGAGCGGAGCGCTTCTTGCGCCCCACTCTCAGCCATCGGGTATTCATTTTACAAAGACGTTAGCTCCGGGGTAAGCCTAGTGTCACATTGACTCCAACTGATTTTCAGGCCGCAAATACGGCAAATGCGATCTCTGTCTGACATAATATGCGCGCCGCATTTTCTGCAAAAACCCGAAAGAACAATCTCATCACCTACAAAGAGCTCTTTTTGTATGCTTGGCAAATAGCCGAGCTTGCGCGACTGATTTAATGAAATACAATTATTCCCGTTTTTGTTATGAGTCCACTTACTAATCCTCATGAAAATAATTCCTTTTCTTCAATTTTGATACCCGATAATTCGCGCATATTGATGATATTACATGACGATCACCCCATTTTTTTACAAGACAGCTACTAATATACCTTTTGTTTCAATTATTGACAATCCATCAAATAATGTATTATCAGCGCCATAATGGTAAATATGTAACATTATATAAATTTGGCTAGGATTGATATATTTAAATATATTTACCTTTGACGCCGCAGGAAATCTATGCTCTCTTTAAGCGAATTGAGGATATACAAAATATCCCTCTCGTTAATGTCGTCCGAGAAGCTGAAACGAATTGCGCCCAACTCATATTCTTTGGGCGTACCAATAGCTTGAATTACATGAGAAGCCTTCACGCTATCGCTGTCACAGGCGCTGCCGGAAGATGAGTATATTCCATGTCTCGCTAAACATAAGACCAGCGTTTGCCCTTCGACGCCCGAAAACGAGAAGTTTACCGTACCTGCTATGCGATTGTTAAGCGATCCATTTAGCCGACTGCCGGCGATAGTGAGCACCCGGTCGATGAAATCTCCAACCAAAGGCCGCAGCCG
>QMCE01001472.1_pt1 | contig 12910 bp, 9 predicted proteins | sample 1821851 | NCBI WGS metagenome assembly QMCE01 (sample SAMN09453174, study PRJNA476694) | Termite gut metagenome, whole genome shotgun sequencing project. | isolation source: worker | host: Odontotermes sp. | place: South Africa:Pretoria | collected 2016-01-28 | reverse complement strand
AGGGTGGCCCCCTTTTCCGGGCCCACTACCGCCGGCATCCCGCTGTGGCGGAGGGCATCCTCCACCGGGCGGCCGAATACAACGCCACCCGGGAGGAACTGCTTGAACTGGAGCGTCAGGGCCGGGCCTACCTCTTCTTCCCCGAACACATGGAAGTCACCAACCGGGCCAACGAGGTCGCCGCTCTCCAAGCCAGCCACGAGGCCGGATTGGCTCAGTCCCGCCGGGAGTTGCCCAGGTGGCGAGAGTTTCTGGGGGTGTGAGCCACCGACGGACGACTGGCGCCCCGGACGACCGTGTCCCTGACAAGGGAAACGCCCAAGGTTGGCAAGCCCCACCCCGGCCCAGGGTCCGCAGCCACTGGTGGGCCCAGACGGACTTCACGCAGGCGAGCACAACCGCCTGGTTGTGAAACCCCGCCGCTGGTCAAGAACGGGTCTCGGCGTCACAAGAGCCGAATCGGTCACACAACCCAGCGAGAATCGGGTCCGCCGCCACCAAGCTCAGCGATTCTGCTCACTTGAGGGAACAGGGGAGAGAAAGGGAGAGACAGCGGGAATGACCAACGGAGACAAGCGAGACCCGCCACCCAATGATGGCGACAACCCACCCGCGCGGATCACCGATCCACCACACCGGGGCGTCAAGACGAGGGCGCAGCACACTCCACAGAGCGGCCACGCCCTTCACGCCTAGAGAACAATCCTGGAGTGCCCAGGAATGAGGATCACCAGGAACGGCTGGAGCCGCCGCGGTCATAGCCGCGACCGCCGCCGTAACCACCGCCACGGGGACGGTCCCCACGCGGTTCGCGCGGACGGGACTCGTTGACCTTGATGGTGCGGCCGTCGAGTTCCTGGCCATCGCCCTCATCGATCGCGCGCTGGGCTTCCTCGTCGTTCTCAAACTCGACGAAACCGAAACCACGCGAACGGTCCGAATCACGGTCACGCACGACTGTGGCCGAGGCCACGGTGCCAAATTGCTCGAAGAACTCGCGCAAACTATCATCATCCGTTGCCCAAGCAAGGGCGCCTACAAACAGCTTTTTCATATCACTTTCCTGACTTCACCAAAGAGCCGACCATCTCCGACAAAGTCCGTTTGCATACACACACGCAATTTCTCAGCAAGAATCATCTCTTCTGGCGTAAGTCAAGCAGGTTTCCCCCCCAAACACAAGTGGCGCACCATGGATCGCCCCGATATTTCACCCTGTGGACCAGGAGGGCCCCGCCCGGCCGGTTCCGCCCCGTCCTCCGCCGCTTCGATCCGTCCCCGACAAGCGACCGACAGGGGCGGAACCGAGGCGAGCCCCCACCCCCTGCCCTCCCTCCTGGCAACCGCGCGACAGACCCTCAGGTAGCCTTGCGGTCATGGAACCGATCGTCACCCTCGAAGGGCTGCACGCCCTCAAACACGCCAGCCGGTTCGGCGCCCAGATCGTCACCATCCTGACCGACGACCTGGACAAGGCCCTGACCGTCGCGGACACGGTCGCCCCTGACCTGAGACCACTGCTGACAAGCCGGGCGAAAGTAGTTTCACAAACCGACTTCCGGGAGCTCGCCACCCAGCCGGTCCCCACCCACGTCCTGGCCCAGGCCCTGGCCCCGGTCTGGACCCTGGCCCAAGCCTTGCCGGACGAGCACCATCCCACGGTCCTGCTGGACGACCCCCGCAACTCCAAGAACCTGGGCGCCGTCATCCGGGTCGGAGCCGCCGCCGGCGCCGCCGGCCTGCTGGTCAAGGGGCCGGCCGACCCCCTCAGCATCATGGCGGTCCGCGGCGCCGCCGGCCTGCAGTGGGCCCTGCCCTGCCACGCCTCGACCGACCTCCTGGCCGAACTGGGGCGGGCCCGACCAGCGGTGGAACGGGTGAACGCGAAGGAGGAAGGCGCCCGCCCCGCCGCCAAGAAGGAGGACCCCGCCCGTCCCCCGACGGGCTTCACCCTGGTCGGGCTCGACGCCGACGGCGAGACCTTCGACCCCGCCGCCTTCCCCGGCCCGGTGGTCTTCGCCTTCGGCTCGGAGCGCACCGGGCTGTCCGACGAGGTCCGGGCCGCCTGTGACCGGATCGTGTCGCTGCCGATGCGCCCCCAGATCTCCAGCCTCAACCTGGCCACCTGCGTCAGCGCCGTCCTCTACCTCAGGCGTTACAGCGACGCCGGGCGGCAAGACCTCACCCTCGGCTGAGGCCGGCGCCGCCGATCTGCCGGGCGGAGGTCACCCAGGACCGGTGACGAGTGAGGCGAACCGGCGGTAGATCTCGGCGTTGAGGCCCCTGATCGTCGCCGGATCCGGCTTGAGGACCCGGCGATCGTAGGTGGTCAGGCCGTTGATCTCGTCCTCGACGTCGCTGACCTGGGTGTAGACGACGGCCGCCAGGCCCCGGGGGATCTGGGCCAGGACGTCGCGCCGGTAGAGCTTGGTCAGAGCGCGGTCCAGACCAGCCCTGGTCCGCAGGACCTTGTAGCCGAACTGCCGGTCAGTCGTCATGTGACCGGGCACCGGCAGGCTGTAACCGCCGAACTCGGTCAGGGCCAGGATCCGACCCCCGCTGGCCGGCCCCCGACCCGAGGCTTCCGCGGCCACCGGCGCCCGATCGGGTCCGCCGCTGGTCCCTCCGCCGCCGAGACGGGCCGTCCCCCGGCGACCGCCGGAGCGGAACCGGTCCGGCCCTGACCGGAAGCGCCGAAAATAGACGTGGTGGCTGTGGAAGTCGCCCGCCCCCTGGTCGAACCAACCGCTGGCGTGGTCGATCAGACGGGTCGGGTCGAGGGCGCGCACCTCGGCGCCGATCCGGGCGGCGTCGAACTGGCCCCAACCCTCGTTGAAGGGCACCCAGACGCTCAGACTGGTGACGTTGCGCAGGAGCTCGATGGTGCGGACCAGGTCGCGCCGGAAGATCTGACGGCCCTCGGCCCGGGCCCGGCCCAGCAGACGGTGACGCCGGGGACCGTCGCGGAAGCTGAGACCGAGGAAGGGGGCGACCTGGACCACCGCCGGGTGGTAGGGCCCGCCGCCGCTGACGAAGTCCTGCCAGACCAACAGGCCCAGCCGGTCGCAGTGGTAGTACCAGCGCAGGGGCTCGATCTTGATGTGCTTGCGCACCATGTTGTAACCGAGCCCCTTCAGCCGGGTCAGCTCGTCGACCATCGCCTGGTCGGACGGCGGGGTGTAGAGACCGTCGGACCAGTAGCCCTGGTCCAGCAGGCCGTTGTGGAAGACCGGCCGGCCGTTGAGGGTGGGGCAGACCCGCCCGGCGGGACCGGTCCCCAGACCGAACTCCCGCAGACCGACGTAACCCGTCACCTGGTCCTCCCCCGCCAGGACCCGCAGGTCGTAGAGGTGAGGATCGTCCGGGGTCCAGCGGCGGGCGCCGGGGATCGGCAGTTCCGCCTGGTTGTCACGAAGCTCGGCGGCGGCCACCAGGGTCCCGCCGTCGAGGACCTCGACCCGGCCGTCGACGGCCGTCCTCGGCGAGGAGAGGACCACCCTCACCCGGACCGAATCGGGCGTCCCCAGGCGCGGCTCGATCCTCAAGGCGACGACGTGGAGCCGGGGCACGAGCTCCGACCAGACCGTCTGCCAGATGCCGGACTGGGCGGTGTACCAGATCCCGCCCCGGTCGAGCCTCTGCTTGCCGTAGGCCTCGTCGCCCCGGTCGGAGTCGTCCTGGACGGCGACTTCGACCAGATTGACGCCCGGACGGACCTGGTCGGTGACGTCGAAGGTGAAGGGCCAGTAGCCGCCCTGGTGCCCGCCGACCTCGACGCCGTTGAGGAAGACCCGGCAGCGTTGGTCGACCGCGCCGAAGTGGAGCAGGCGACGCTGGGAGGGGTCGAGGGCCGGCCAGGTCACCTCGCGGCGGTACCAGAGGGTGTCGCCGGGCAGGAGCTGGCGGCCCACCCCGGACAGGGCGCTCTCCGGCGAATAGGGCACCAGGATCTCGCCCTCCCACTCGGCGGGGCGGCTCAGCTGCCCGGACCCCACGATCGGATCCGTCGGGGCGGCGACGATGGCGTACTGCCAGGGCCCGTTGAGGCAGTCCCAGTCCTCACGGCGCATCTGGGGGCGGGGGTAGTCCTTCAGGGGGCAGGTCCGGTCGAGGTCCTCGCCCCAGGGGGTCAGCAGCGGGGTCGCCATGAGGTGAATCCTAGGGCTTCGTCCAGGCCGCGGCCGCCTGAGCCTCTCGGCGCCGTCGCCACACCACCGGGAAAACACTGACGGACGGGACGAAAAACCTGCCACGACAGCAGGAAACGCTCAACGAACCTCGCACACTCTCCTAAAACACTCGAACCACAGAGCACCTGCCCCGCTCACCCTCACCTCTCCACCTCCACCGCCAGCTCGCCCGGACGGTCGAGGTGGATCCGCCGGGTGCGGCCAGCGACGGTCACGTCGTAGGTCCCCAGCCAGCCGGTCAGGGCGAAGCAGCCCTCGGCGTCGGTCCGGCCCTCGCTCGGGTGGACCCACCAGTCGCCCTTGATCAGTCCGTGGAGGGCGTCGTAGGCGGGCTTGCGGCTGCCGTCGGCCCGGATGAGGCCGACGGGGGCCTTGAGCCAGGCGCCGCGATCGGTGATCCCCCAGTAGACCAGGGCCTTCACCGCCGGGTGGGAGACCATCGAACGGTAGTGGCGGACGATCTCGTCAGCCTGACGGTCCTCCCCGGCCGGGGTCGAGGGCCACTGGTCCACCTGGAAGTCGTTCAGATCGACGATCTGCTCCGGCATGAGCTCCCCGGAGACCAGCGAGGTCTCGGTCAGGTGGACCGGCAGGCCGTAACGGGCGAACCGCTCGACCTTGGCGAGCAAATGGTCCTCGCCGCGGTAACCCTGATGCATGTGGGTCTGCAAGCCGATGGCGTCGATCGGAATGCCCGCTTCGAGGACGCCCTCGATCAGGCACTCGTAGGCCTCGCTGAGGTCGAAATCGTTGATCAGGAGGCGGGCCCGGGGGTTGACGGCGCGAGCCTCCTCGACCGCCAGGCGGACCATGCCCAGGCGGCCCTTGCGGTAGGCCAACCTCGTGACAGCATTCTCCTCAGCCGTGAAGACAGGCATGATGACAACCTCGTTGATGGCGTCCCAGAGGTCGATGACCCCGGCGAAGCCGGCCACCTCGCGGCGGATCCGCTGGCGCAGGACCTCCTCGACCTCGGCCAAGGGGAGCTCGTTCAGCCAGCCCGGCGTGACGGTGTGCCAGACCAGGGGGTGCCCCTTGACGACCTGGCCCCGCTCCTGGAAGAAACGGGCCGCCGCCATCAGGCGCTTGGTGTCGGGCCGGCCCCGCACCGCCTCGAAACGCCCGAGGTAGAAGGGCAGAGTGGTGGCGTTGAAGAGGTCCAGATAGTCCTCGACCAACCGGGCCGTCTCCTCGCTGGTGTCGGCGCCGGTGGCGTGGTCGATGAAACCGAAGCCGATGTTGCCGAAGAGGAAGTCATGGCTGACCTGCTCGACCGCGACCGCCTGGTCACGCAGGGGCGTCCCGTCCGGGCAGGCACAGGTGATGGTCGCATGGGCGACCCGATGAGAAAAACTAGTTTCTTTAGCACTGACGGTCCACATGGGGGCTCCTTCGTCCTTGAGGCCTGGTGAGGCGTCACTGGTTTGCCACCATTGTGGCCCGCCCCCGGCCAGAAGGGACCGCCGGGGAGGGGAGCCCGGCCGATCCGTCCGAAACTTTCCCCAGGAGAGGAGCCCGCCACGACACCGACCAGCCCCTCGCCCCGTCGCCACGCCCCCGACCAACCCCTTGCCCCTCGCCATGCCACATCCGGACCCGCTCCTCGCCCCGTCACCTCGCCAACCCCGACCGGCCTTTCGCCCCGTCTCCCCACCTCCGACCAGCCCCGTCTCCCCACCACCATCCTCCCCTGCCCTTCCCTCCCCCATCAGGGCGCGGATGCCACCGGCCCCCAACCTCTCAGGTTTGACACGGCCCGCCCCCAGGGATGTCACCCCGGTAAAATCAGCCCGGACGCAGGACCGCCGGATCAGTTTCATCAGAAAGGGGCGAGCCAGTGATGTTCGTCGACTCAGACCGTCCCGATCAGCGGTGCCGCCGATGATGAGCCTCGACCAGGCGCGACGACTGGCCGCCTCCGGCCCCTTCGACCTCCTGCCCCTCACCCGGGAGGTGTTCGCCGACCAGACCACCCCGATCCAGGTCCTCCAGAAGCTCAGGTCGGTCAGTGACCATTGCTTCATCTTGGAGAGCGCCGAGGACTCGCAGAACTGGGGCCGGTTCACCTTCCTGGGCTTCGACCCGACCCTGGAGCTCACCTGCGCCGACGGGGTCGTCACCATCACCACCCCCCAGGGCGTCGAACGCCACCGGGACGCCGACCCCAACGACCACATCCGCCGCCTCCTGGCCCGTCGTCGCGGCCCGAAGCTGGACCAGTTGCCGCCCTTCAGCGGCGGGCTGGTCGGCTATTTCGCCTATGACTACGCCAAGTACGGTGAACCCAGCCTCCAGTTGGACGCCCAGGACGACGAGCGCTTCCAGGACGTCGACCTGATGCTCTTCGACAAGGTCATCGCCTTCGACCACTACCGGCAGAAGATCGTCCTGATCGTCAACATCGCGACGGCAGACCTGGCCCAGTCTTATGAGCGCGGCCTGGCCCAATTGGACGAGCTCAAGGCGCTGGTGACCGGGCCGACCCCGCCACCGCCGCCGCCACCGGTCATCACCTCGGATTTCACGGCCGGCTTCGACGCCGACCAGTTCGCCCAGATGGTCGAGGCCGCCAAGGCCCACATCCGCGAGGGCGACATCTTCCAGGTGGTCCTCTCCAACCGTTTCGCCGCCGGTTTCGAGGGCAGCCTGTTCGACACCTACCGCGTCCTGCGCACCATCAACCCCTCGCCCTACATGTTCTACTTCAGTGGCCACTCCTTCGAGATCGCCGGCGCCTCGCCGGAGACCCTGGTTAAACTGAGGGACGGCCGCCTCCACACCTTCCCCCTGGCCGGCACCCGCCCGCGCGGCGCGACCGAAGCCCTCGACCAGGACTTGGAGCGCCAACTGCTGGCCGACGAGAAGGAGCTGGCCGAGCACAACATGCTGGTCGATCTGGGACGCAACGACCTAGGCAAGATCTCCCAGTTCGGCTCGGTGACGGTCGAGAAGTACCTGTCGGTGCTGCGTTTCTCCCACGTCATGCACCTCGGATCGACCGTCAGCGGCCAGCTCAAAGACGGCCTGGACGGTCTGGACGCCATCAACGCCGTCCTGCCGGCCGGGACCCTGTCCGGCGCCCCCAAGATCCGGGCCATGCAGATCATCAATGACCTGGAAGAGTCGAAGCGGGGCGTCTACGGCGGGGCCATCGGCTACCTGGACTTCTCCGGCAACATGGACACCTGCATCGCCATCCGGATCGCCTATAAGAAAGCCGGCAAGGTCTACGTCCGGTCGGGCGCCGGCATCGTGGCCGACTCCGACCCGGCCAGCGAGTACCAGGAGTGCCTCAACAAGGCGATGGCCGTGCGCCAGGCCCTGACCCTGTCGGCGGAAGGACTCGACCGATGACCCTGCTGATCGACAACTACGACAGTTTCTCGTACAACTTGTTTCAGATGATCGGGGCCAAGGATCCGGACGTCCGGGTGGTCCGCAACGACGAACTGTCCGTGGGCCAGATCCGGGCCCTGGCCCCGGATCGGATCGTCATCTCGCCCGGCCCGGGCAAACCGGCCGACGCCGGGATCTGCGTCGAGTTGGTCGCCCGGCTCCAGGCCGAGGTCCCCATCCTCGGCATCTGCCTGGGCCATCAGGCCATCTACGAGGCCTATGGCGGCACCGTGTCCTACGCCGCCCACCTGGTGCACGGCAAGGCGGCCCAGGTCCGGGTCGACACCGACGACGCCCTCTTCCGGGGTCTGCCCGAGGTCATCCAGGCCGCCCGTTACCACTCGCTGGCCGCCCTCGGCCCGACCCTGCCCCAGTCGCTGAAGGTCATCGCCTGGGCCGACGACGGCGAGATCATGGCCGTCGGCCACCGCCAGTTCCCGGTGTGGGGCGTCCAGTTCCACCCCGAGTCGATCCTCACCCCGCTGGGGTCGGCCATCATCGACAACTTCCTGGGCTGACCTGGCGGGCAGGCCCAGTCAGGCGACGACACCCGCCGACCCCCTCCCACCCGCTCCCAGTGGATTAGGCTGGTCCCATGTTCACAGCAGCCCTCTTCGACCAGTTCCGTCTCACCCAGGCCGAGCGCGACCTGGGGGTCTACGGCGTCCACGTCTACCAGGAGGGCGAGGGCGAGATCGAGCACCGCTTCCGGGCCGACGACCGGGTCCAGATCTGGTCGGCCTCCAAGACCTTCACCTCCGCCGCCGTCGGGATCTGCCTCGACGAGGGCCGGTTCGCCCTGTCCGACCCGGTGATCGGCTTCTTCCCCGAGCAGACGGGGACCTGCGCCCCGGGCAGCGAGTCGATCACCGTCCGCGACCTGCTCCAGATGCGATCCGGCAAGGAGTACGACCTCTTCCAGGAGCAGGACCCCCACCTCATCGCCACCACCGACTGGGCGGAACTCTTCTTCCGGGGCGATCTCGTCACCCGGCCGGGGACCCACTTCTACTATGCCAACGCCGCCAGCTACCTCCTGGGGAGGATCGTGGAGAAGACCTCGGGCCAGGTGCTGCGGGACTACCTCATGCCCCGCCTCTTCGATCCGCTGGACATCCTCAACCCCTCCTGGAACGCCTGCCCGCGCGGCCACAGCGCCGGCGCCTTCGGCCTCCAGCTGACGACCTCCGAACTGGCCCGGATGGGACGCCTCCTGCTCCAGTCCGGCGTGTGGGGGGACCGGCAGCTGGTGCCCGCCGACTACGTGGCCGCCATGCACACCGACGTCGTCTCCCCGGCCAACCACTTCGGCCCCGACCCCGAGTCGAACGCCGGCTACGGCTACCAGGTCTGGCTCAACACCACCCCCGGGACCTGGCGCCTCGACGGCAAGTACGGCCAGTTCTCCATCATCATCCCCGACAAGAGGGCCGTCGTCACCGCGACCTCCCACAACGAGACCCACGCCAACGACATCATCCGGGCCATCTTCACCGACATCTGCCCCCGCCTGTGAGGCGGAAGGACCTCGGCCATTTCGGATTACTTATGGTATTCTCCTTACATGAGTGTCATGTACGCAACAGTGACATCGAAAGGACAGGTGACCTTGCCGGTCGCCCTGCGGCGGATGTTGGGAATCGTGCCCGGGCAGACGGTGGGTTTCCGAGAGGAGGACGGCCAGGTCACCTTGGAAGCGGGCTTCGACGTCGAGGCGGTTCGGGCGATGCTGGAAGACTCAGCCCGGCGTCGTGGCACCTGGGGCGCGGCCCCGGAGAAGTCTGACTCCTGGCAGGAAGAGGCGGTGCGCCGTTATGCCGGCGCTTGACACCAACTGCCTGGTGCGGTGGCTGGTCCGCGACGATCCGTCAATGACAGCCAGGGTTGACTCCCTGATCGCGACAGAGCGGCGGCTCCGGGTGTCCGATGTGGCCCTGATCGAGACGGTGTATGTGCTTGAGGGGGCCTACCAGTTCAGCCGGACCGAGGTGGCCACCGCGATCCGCCTACTTCTCAGTCGCGGCGCCTTGGAACTCGACAGGGCGCTCTGGGCGGAGATTCTCGACCTTTACGAGGCCCATCCGAAACTGTCCTGCACCGACGTCTATCTGGCCTGTGACACCCGACGACGGGGGGACGGTCCGCTTCACACCTTTGACCGGAAGCTGGTCAACCAACTGGGCGCCGTCAGCCCCTGAGACCCGGACCCGCCGACGCGGACGCCAGCCCCCACAGTCCGGCCCACAACGAGACCCACGCCAACGACATCGTCCGGGCCGTCTTCGCCGACATCTGCCCCCGCCTGTGAGGCGGACGGGACGCCCCCGTGGTGGGACCGCTCCACCCCTCTCCACCCCACCGGGTCCCGCCTCTCCACCCCCGGCCCGGTGTGGACAGCCCGACATCGGGTCCCGCCTCCCGGCCCACCTTCCGGAAAATTGTTGCGCAATTGTTTACCTGCTATGCTGTGGCCAGAACAGAGGAGTTCACATGCAGTTAGCAGCAACCAACCACTCATCGAAGAAGCACTCGCCCACGTGGAGCCGCCTGATCGCCCTGGCTGCCAGCGTCGTCCTGGTGGCCCCCACCTGGGCCGGTCTCACCGCCAACGCCGCCGAACCGACCGAGGGCGCGACGCCGGCCCCCGTCCCGATCTCGGCGCCAGGCAGTTTCAACGCCGCCATCGGTTGCGCCAGCGACTGGGCGCCCGACTGCCCCCAGGCCGCCCTGACCTATGACCCGGCGGCCGACATCTACACCGGACAGTTCGACATCCCAGCCGGCGACTACGAGTTCAAGGTCGCCGAGAACGGCAGCTGGGACGTCAGCTACGGGGTGGGCGGCGACGCCACCGGCGGCAGCGCCAACATCGCCTTCACCGCGACCGACGCCCCGACCGACATCATTTACAACCCGACGACCCACATCGGTTTCGCCATCCCATCGGACCAGATCGTCACCCTGCCGGGCGACTTCAACTCCGAGGTCGGTTGCCCCGACCAGGGCGGCAACGGCGGGGACTGGGAGCCGGCCTGCCTGGCGGTCGCCATGGCCCCCCAATCGGACGGCAGCTTCACCTACTCGACCGACCGCCTGCCGGCCGGTTCCTACCTGGTCAAGGTTGCTGTCGCCGGCAGTTGGACCGAGAACTACGGCCTGGACGGAGCCCCCAACGGAGACAACATCCCCTTCGACACCGCGGCCAACTCCACTGTGGTCTTCACCTATGACCCGGTCACCCACCTGCTGACCGTCGCACCGGAGGAGAAGCCGGCCTTCGGCCTGGGCCAGTCGGTCGCCATCTGGCTCGACCAGTCGACCTTGGCGGTCCCGACCATGATCGACGACGTCCCGGCCGCCGACCTGACCTGGGCCTGGGAGGGCCACCCCGAGTTCGCTCTGACTCCGGCCGGCACGGTCACCGCCGACCAAGCGGCCGCCAACGCCCTGGCCACCGGCTACGAGGCCCTGGACGTCACCGTCGCCGGCCCCATCCCCTGCCCGGCCATGGAGGGCGTCGACTGCACCACCGAGCAGGACATCCTCAAGGCTGCCCTGCGGCAGGGCCCCTACACCATCACCGCCACCGACGCCGAGGGCAACCAGGTGGTGACGACCGGCGCCCAGACCGCCAAGCTGCTGGACGCCCTCTACCCCGCCGCCAAGGACGCCACCGTCGGCCTGACCTGGCAGGGGGACTCCCCGACCGCCTGCCTGTGGGCCCCGACCGCCCAGCAGGTCTCCATCCTGAGGGCCGACCTGACCGCCGCGGCCGACGGCCTCGACCCGGCTGACGCCGCCAGCGCTCCCGCGACGCTCGACCCGCAAACCGGCGTCTGGTGCGCCGCCGGTGACGACAGCTGGGCCGATCAGGCCTACCTCTGGCAGCTCGACCTCTTCGTCCCCAGCGAGGGCGCGGTCGTGACCAACACGGTGACCGACCCCTACTCGGTCGGCCTGACCACCGACTCGGGCTGGTCGGTCTTCGTCAACCTGACCAGCGACGAGTGGGCGCCCGACCTGTGGACGACCACCCCCAGCCCCGAGCCCCTGCGCACCCAGGCCCAGCAGACCATCTACGAGCTCCACGTCCGTGACTTCTCGATCGCCGACCTGACCGTGGCGCCGGACGAGCGCGGCACCTACGCCGCCTTCGCCAACCTGGAGTCCGACGGCATGAAGCACCTGGCCGAGCTGGCCCAGGCCGGACTGACCACCGTCCACCTCCTGCCGACCTTCGACATCGCCACCATCCCCGAGGACCGGGCCGACCAGGCCACCCCCGTCATTCCCGAGGCCGCCCCCGACTCCGGCGCCCAGGCCGCGGCCGTCCAGGCGACCATCGACCAGGACGGTTACAACTGGGGCTACGACCCCTGGCACTACTCGACCCCCGAGGGCTCCTACGCCACGACCGAGGACCAGAACGGCGGGGCCCGGACGGCCGAGTTCCGCTCGATGGTCGCCGCCCTGCACTCGATCGGGCTGCGGGTCGTGCTCGACGAGGTCTTCAACCACACCTCCGCCTCCGGCCAGGGCGGCAAGTCGGTGCTCGACCAGGTCGTGCCCGGCTACTACCACCGCCTGAACGCCCGGGGCCAGGTCCAGAACGCCTCCTGCTGCAGTGACACCGCCTCCGAGAACGCCATGATGGACAAGCTGATGGTCGACTCGGTCGTGACCTGGGTCAAGGACTACCACGTCGACGGCTTCCGCTTCGACATCATGGGCCTCCACTCGGTCGAGAACATGCAGCACATCCGCTCCGCCCTCGACGACCTGACCCTGGCCCAGGACGGAGTCGACGGCCAGGCCGTCTACCTCTACGGCGAGGCCTGGACCTACGACGTCAACAACCGTTTCACCCAGGCCCGCCAGGCCAACCTGGCCGGCACCGGCATCGGGTCTTTCAACGACCGGATGCGTGACGGCGTGCGCGGCGGCGGCCCCTTCGACTCCGACGAGCGCGACTACCAGGGCTTCGGCACCGGCCTCTACACCGACCCCAACGAGCAGCCCGACCCGGCGGTGGCCGCCACCGCCGCCGACGGCACGGCCATCCCCTACGATCCCTTGCGCGACCTCTACTACCGGGAGGACCTGGTCCGGCTCAGCCTGGCCGGCAACCTGGCCAGCTACCAGTTGCCCAGCGACCAGGGCGACGGCCAGCCGATCCTGGGCAGCGACTACGGTTACGGCGCGGCCTACGGCATGGAGGGGGTCGAGGGCCGTCAGGCGGCCGGCTTCGCCGCCGACCCGGCTGAGACCATCAACTACGTCGACGCCCACGACGGCACGACCACCTTCGACAACGGCATCTGGAA
>QMCE01001469.1_pt1 | contig 12912 bp, 9 predicted proteins | sample 1821851 | NCBI WGS metagenome assembly QMCE01 (sample SAMN09453174, study PRJNA476694) | Termite gut metagenome, whole genome shotgun sequencing project. | isolation source: worker | host: Odontotermes sp. | place: South Africa:Pretoria | collected 2016-01-28 | reverse complement strand
CTGACGGGGTACAATTTTCCCTAGTTTTTCTTAGGGGTTAAATTATCACTTTTCAATCACAATAAGTATATATTTAGTTGACAATTCCATGGTGTGTGATAGAATTATATAATAGAATTATAAATACAGCTATAATAAAGCCCGGTAATGAAGTATTAAAGTTGACCTATGAACCAAAGGATTATACTTTATAAAATCACAGGCAACGACATAACGGTAATGCAGAAAAGAGCAAAAATGTGTTTGACTAGAATATCCATGCAGAGTGTTGAAGAATAATATACTGATGATTTAGTGTTGTTAGGTATATAATTTTGAAAAGGAGTACCAAAAAAAATGACTGGTATAGAGCAAAATCAACTTAATGATACTGCAAGAGAAAATGATAACGTAATACAAAGTTCAGATATGTCGCCAAGTGATTCACAATTCACAATTACCGAAACAAAATGGTCGGAACTAAAAGCAGTACTCGACAAGCGTTATACTGAAATTGCAACATTGCTTAGATATAACAAAACTAAAGATGAATCAATACAACGATTAAGCGCAGAGATTCAAAAATACCGTGAAGGGTTTGCTTTTTCTGCATTAAAGCCTTTTCTAAATGCACTTATATCATTGCGTGAAGATTGCCATAAATCTATGAGAGATTCCAAACACTTTGAAATGGACGGCGAAAAGGCAAAAAAATATACCGAATATCTTGTTTCAGATTTTGAAGAAATGCTTTCAAATATCGGATTAGAACGTGATGATGACAATTCAATCAGTATAAACGGAAAACCGATTTCAGGGCAAACTCAACCAAAAACAATGCCTTCTGAATACTTAATAAACGAACAAAAAAATGATGATACTTCACCAGTATTAATAAGCACAAAACCAATTAAAAATATGTCGGAACTTTTTGATTATTTGAATAAGAATGAAATGGCTATACAGCTTGCTCTTCAAGACAAGGCTGTAACAGATAAAACAATTCAAGAATACAGAGAGCTATCAGCACGAACAGACGCAGAACACTACTTTGCTTTGGTTGCTCCAATATCAAGACAAGTTTATAAATTGTACGACAGTATTACAGTACAATCTGCAAATGATATTTCAGACGATATGCTTATTATTTTTTATCAAAGTATTCTTGATAAAGTTGTACATGGAATTGAAATCATTCTGATTAATGCCGGAATGGAAATAGAATCATTAGACGGTTTTTTCGATGTGCAAAAAAACAAGCTTTTAAAAACAATTCCGACAAGTGATGAAAAACTAGATAGAATTATTGCGAATACTTACACGGATTGCTATATCTACGACGGAAAAATTATTTATCAGTCAAAAGTAGATGTATATAAATTCCAACAAACACAAGGAGAAGAAAATCATGGGTAAGAAAATTGGTATCGACTTAGGAACGACATACTCTTGCGTAAGTTATGTCGATGAAAACGGAATCATTAAGATTATTGACAATTCCGAAGGTGAACAGACAACTCCGTCTGTTGTCTATTTTGCTGAAAATGGTGAAATAACTGTTGGTTCTACAGCACGGGCAGAAGGCGGTCTTACACCTGAAAGATTAGTTGAACGTGTGAAGAATTATATTGGCGATCCTGGTTTTACCATTACACAAGACGGAACTGATTATTCGGCATCCGCAGTATCGGCTGTAATACTTAAGAAGCTTATTCGTGATGCACAGACTTATCTAGGTGAAGAAATAGAAGGTGCGGTAATAACTTGTCCAGCATATTTTGGAGAAGCGGCTCGTTCTGCAACAAAAGCAGCCGGTGAAGCAGCAGGAATTACTGTTCTAAAAATATTAGACGAACCTGTTGCGGCGGGACTTGCTTATGGCAATTCTCGCAATGAAGATATGCAAAAGACCGTTTTAGTTTACGACCTTGGCGGCGGTACATTTGACTGTACAGTTCTTAAAATAGATTTTAAGGGCGATTCCAAGCAAATGGAACAAATAACAACCGGCGGCGATCATCAATTAGGCGGTAAAGATTGGGATGCAAGGCTTGCTGAATATGTGCGTAATGAATTTGCACAAAAAACAGGTGTCAGTGTTGAGGATATGGAAAATGATGCAGAATTACGAGCATGGTTTTCTGAGAATATGGAAAAAGTAAAAAAATTGCTTACAAGCAAAACTACAACGATACTAACAATTTCATTTAATGGAGAAAAAGAAAAAATAGAAATAACACGAGAATCATTTGAAAATGTTACTGCCGCTGAATTGGAAAGAACAATTTTATTAGTCGAGGAAATGTTATCCAAAAAAGGATTAACAATGGCAAATGACATTGATGAAATAATTCTTGTAGGAGGTTCTACAAGAATGCCTCAAATTCAGCAGAAATTAGAACAAACTTATGGGAAGCCGCTTAGTTCTTTTGAACCGGATAAGGCTGTTGCCATGGGTGCAGCTCTCGTTGCAGACGGCGCAAGTGTTGATGCTTCCGGTGGTGGTGAAGGTACTGCAACATCAGGCGGTACTCATGCAGAATTAGACGGAGAAGCCGGAGCAATTGAAATTCATAATGCTGACGGCTCTACTACGACCTTTATCGAAAAGTGTACAAAGAGCTACGGTTTAGCGGCTCAGAGCAATGGGACTGAAATAATAGGAAATATTATTTTTAAGGATACACCAAAACCTGCTCACGAGGAACGTGTGTTTGGAACTTCTTGTGCTAATCAGATTAGTATTAACTTACGTATTTTTGAAAACAATAGCCTTGAACCGAATGCTGCGATTGAAGAAAGTGTACAGATGTATGAATCATGTGAAATAAATTTAACTCAGGGATTATCTGATGGCGCCCCGATTAATATTATATTTGATTTGGACAAAAATGGTATTTTAACAATTACCGCTGTTGATCAAACGAACAATATACCTACAACAGTTACTCCTATTCGTATTGGTGGTGATGCGGCAAATGTTGGCATGGATGCGATTAAAAGAGCAACATTGACATAACAAAAACAAACATAAGGAGAAAAGTCAATGGGCATTAATGTAGGTATAGACCTTGGAACAACATATTCCGCAGTTGCGGTTTTTGATGATACATTGGGACAAGTCAGAATACTAAAAAATTCTGATGACAAGAATTATACACCATCAGTTACCCATATAGAAAACGGAAAAGTAAAAATAGGCGACGAAGCAAAACAGCTCCAAGCATCGGGCGATTTAAACGCCGCCGCTTTTTACAAAAGTATGATGGGTGAAAAAGGATATACGCTCTATCTTGACGGTAAAGAATATTCGCCTGAAGAGTTGTCAGGTCTGTATCTTCGTGAATTGGTTCGTGATATTTCTCAACACAATAATGTCCAAATTGACAGTGCAGTAATAACTTGTCCTGCCTACTTTAACGAATCGCAGCGTCTTGCAACATTAAACGCCGGTAAAGCAGCAGGATTAAAAATACTTAAAGTCATCAACGAACCGACTGCCGCTATTATCGCTTATGGATTAACGGGTATCGGTAAAAAAAATGTCATGGTCTACGACTTAGGCGGCGGCACATTCGATGTTACTATCGCCGAAGTGAATGGTACAACTGTAAAAGTATTAACGACAAATGGTAATCATCAGTTGGGCGGTAAAAATTGGGATGCGGTAATAGCCGATGAATTAAAACAAAAGTTTTTTGATGAATACAACATCAATATTGAAGATAATCCCGAAGAATATTATCAGCTTAAAGTACAATGTGAGGAAATAAAAAAACGCCTTACAAATATCAGATCAACAACAGCAGTTATTCAAAGTCAGGGTTATACCGGCAAATATGAAATAACACGGGACTTTTTCGATTCCGCTACACGCAGCCTTTTAAATGAAACAAGTCTTCTAATTGATAAATGTTTTTCTGAAATAGGCAATAACTTTTCATGGGAAAATATTGATGAAGTTGTATTAGTCGGCGGTTCAACAAGAATGCCGCAAGTCAAGGAATTTGTGCATCGTGAATACGGTCGTGAACCGGTGACAAAAAATATTGATGTTGATACGATTGTCGCTGCCGGTGCTGCAATGCAAGCAAAGCTCTGTGTTGAAAACAGACTTGTTTTAGGCGGAACTTCATCTAATGTTGAAAAGAAGAGACTTGTTATAACAGGTGATTCTGTTCAAGATATTACTTCGCACAGTCTTGGAATGCTCGCCCTTGCAAAAGACGAAACAACGTATAAAAACAGTATCATTATCAAAAAGAATAGTCCGCTCAATACTCCATTTGCCAAAGAATACGAATTTGGCGGCGAAAACATGGATGTTTTTGTTTTGCAAGGAGAATCTGATGAACCGTGTGATAGCACTCTTTTGTATAAGTATTGCGTATCTGGTTTTTCAAGAGGCAAAAAAACTGAGTTTAATCTTAGTTTTATATATAATCAAGATGGTGTTGTTGAAGTAAATGCTGACACAAAAGATGGAAGCCGCCTAAATATTAAAAAATCAGTTGTTGATGAAACAATTGATGAAATAATAAATAGATTAATCCGCGAGAAGGAAGAGCAAACATTAAAAGCCTCTCGTGCGGAAATTATGTTTATGGTAGATACATCGTACTCAATGGTCGATGAACCTATCAAAAAAGCACGAGAAGCAATTTTTGATTTTATGAAAGAAATAGATACAACAAGATTTAGTGTTTCGATTTTAAATTTTGCAGATACTGGTAGGTTTGAATGTCAAAATGAGAAAGATATCAGAAGTATTGAAAGAGCTGTTTCATCGTTAGCTGTAGAAACTTGCGGTGTTGCTAACAGCGAAACGCCGCTTCACTCATTTGGAAATAGATTTACCGAAAATATTAATCGTATTATCGTTGTTTTAACAGATGGAATTTGGAGCGATCAGAGAACAGAAGAAATTGCAGCCCAGAGATTAAAAACTAATGGTGTTACTATTTACGCAATAGGAGTTGGCAGTGCTGATGAAAGATTTTTGAATAAAATTGCATCTGAAAAAGGTGCCCGCAAGGTAGATTTAAGCAGGTTAAGTCAAACCTTTGTCGAAATTGCAGGCAGTCTCGCGACGGAAATATAGGGTGATTAAGCATGGAAACGTTGAGAACACAAGATGAATTGAATAATCCCGATTACAATTACTACTTGGGATATAATATTGCCCCTGTCGAGAAAGATGAAAAGAAAATTGAATCAGCAATGGCGCAGAAAAAAAATACTTTTACTCAAGGTACACCTGTTCAACGCCGGTTAAAAGACTTATATACTGAAGCAGTTAAAATAATGACTAACAAAACTCTTCGTGAAGAGGAGTTTCAAGCCGCAAAAAAAATGAAATTGGAAACAGCCGAAAAAACAATTGTTGCGATTGTGAAAAGCCGAGGGACGGTATATAAGAGCGATTTACAAAAAACGGTCAATGCAAGTGATAAGTGGTTTACAGAAGATGAAATAGAAAAGAAGATTTCATACTTGCTGCAGCAAGGCGCAAAAATAATTGACGATACAAAAAGAAGTCTGGATTTTTTAACTTATGACAAAATCGAGAAATTTTTAAAGACAATCGGCAAAAGCAATCTGTATGATTTGTTAGGGATACCTCAAAATGCAGCTCTAAATACACTGCAAAGTGCGGTAACTACTATCTATAACTCAGTAAATGGAAAAACGGATGCTAAATCAACCGCAACGAATGGCGTTTGCGGTGAAGCAAAAAAAATTTTTAAAGATGATAATTCAAAGAAATACTACGATATTTATCTTGCTACCAAAGACATTTGGGATGAATTTGCACTGCGGCGTAATACAGGTATTTCAGAGATGGAGTTAAAGGAGTTTTTGGCATATTCTGAAAAAGCAAAGAATGCATTAAAAACGCTGGCTATTACTGATGTTGATTATATAGAAGTTCTCTTGGCAGAAGGACTTAGTTATTTTCGCATAGTGGCAGCCGGCGGAGAAGGACGGGGAATAGATTTAGAAAATTGTCCTTATTGCCATATGGCTTATGCAAATAACGATAATCCCAAAGCTTGCCCTCATTGCCATAATCCTTTGGAAATAATCTGCTGGAATTGCGGAGGCAAAGCGCCATATACAGACAAGAATAATACTTGCCCGTCATGCGGAGCGGCAAAGGAGCATAGTTCCCGTTTTGATATTATCGTTAAAAAAATTGAAACACTATTAGTTCAGCAGGGGATTTCTATAACTAATATTCAGACTGAACTTAACAATCTTAAAAATTTATTACCTGATTATAAAAAAGTAAATACATCAAAACTAGCAAAAAAAGTCACGGAATATGAGGATAAAGTAAATAAAAAAATTAAAGAAGAAGAAACAGTCGGGGCAGCATATAGAGCGGAATACGAAAAGATTCAAGAACTAATCAGCCTAAAAAAATACTTTTCTGCTTCTGGATTGGTAAGCGCACTAAAAAATAAATACCCTATATATAATCTTTCAACAACCGATGCGCTTGCTGCTACAATTTTCTCCGTAATATCACGAGTAAAGCAACACGCAGAAAATGCAAAAAAACTTGCTGCCCAGAATAACGAAGATGCGGCGGTAGGTGAAATTGCAATGGCATTAGATTTATCTACAGATTACATTGAAGCAAATCAAATCATATCAAAGTTTCCTCCAAGAATACCGGAAAGTATAAGCGCAATAATAAAGGGAGATTCTGTTCAAATTACATGGGTGCAAAATAGACCACAAAAATTGACAACATATACTGTTATCCGTAAAAACGGGTCACGGTCAACGTCAATAACAGACGGTACGGTTATAGCAAGTGAACTTAGTATAAGTTTTTTTGAAGATAAAACGATTGTTTCTGATACACCTTATTATTATGCAGTCTTTTCTTCTCGGCTGGGAATGAATTCTCCTATCATATTTACCACAACTCCAATAGTCACTTATTTTGATGTATCAAATATTCGGCAAGAAATTGTCTCTGGAAAAATAGTTGTAAAATGGGATATTCCTCTCAATATCAGTGAGGTTGAAGTTGTAAAGAAGAAAGGACTAGTTCCGCCAACAGGACGTAATGATGGTCAAAAAATTATTGTAAAAAACAATGGATCATTCGAGGATAGTGATTATGAAAAAAATGGCAACTGTTATCTTTTTACCTGTATCTATAAAAACAATAAGTGTTCAAAAGGAATAACACGGACATTTAAAGTATTTGAAGAGCTAAAACCTTTAACTAATATAAAAATTGAACAGAATAACACCACTTCATTTACATTAAGCTGCGATAAAGCGGTATCAGGTAAGCGCGGAATATATTACAGTACGCAAGAAATAAACTGCAAAATTGGCAGTACTTTACAAATTGCTGAGTTCAGAAACTATTATAAAGGTCTAAATGAAGCAAGTCTGTTAGTTTCTGATGAGAATACTGCAACATTTAACTTACCGCCGGATAAAATATATTACGCTTATCCCTTTGTATATAACGAGCAACTCGTGATTGTTTCAAAACCAATTATAGCTAATACAATGATAGGTATTTCACAGATTACATATTCAGAAACAAGTGATGATATTGTAATTACAGGGAAGCCGCATATATTTGCAAAAAATATTATTGCAAAAATAAGCAATATTGTCTTTCCTGTCTCTCTTGACTCAGATGGGGATAAAATATCTGTAACTAAAGACGATTTTGTAAGTAATGGTTTCCATATTAAGTTAAAAATGAATACCGATAATTACATAACTATTTTTGCAGAAACAGAACATGAAGGAATTACAACAACAACTTGCGGCGTTCATCTTGATAAGCCAATAATCCTAAGAGAAAAGGCAACGGTTTGGTACACGATAAAATGTACAGTTTCCGCTGCAAAGTCATTCTCAATAAAAATTGATTTTCAATCTGATGTACCTGCAACCATTCAAGAACTTACACTCGTGAGCGGTAATCCAAGACCGTTAAATATAAATGAAGGACAACTTGTTGATAGAACATCAGTTTTAACGCTAAAAAAAGGATTGTTGTCTGGAAATAAATATACCGCAAGTGCAACTATTAAATCGCCACCTGTTGCTGTAAACACGAAATTTGCTTTATTTCTTTCATCAGATAATAGCTATTTAACACTAAAGGAAGTAAGGAATTTGTAGCTACAGTAATTGTCAGTTGGTTTGTAAAAGAATAAACAAGAGGAGTTGATTGTGAAAAATACTGAGCATTTGCAAGAGTTGGACAGGTTAAAACAAGAACAGTTTGACAAAAAGGAATATCTGCAAAATAGATATGAAAACGGTACTCTCAGTAAAGATAACTATGAGGATCAGATGAAAGGGGTTGAAAACTCTGTGGATATACTGAACAAAGAAATTGATAAAGAGAGCAATGAGCAGGGACTTTCTGAGCAAGAATATTTTAAAGCAAAAGAAGGATGGCAGCAAGAACAGGAGAGAGGACGTTAAGCAATGGCTTTGCAAAATACCAGTGTAAAAGTATGTGAAGGTATTGAACTCTTAGATAAAGTTCCTATAGAAGCACAAGCTCCCGGTAATGGACTTCACGTTGCATTTACCGGTAAAAATGCAACGGGGCAATTGGATAAGTTTGTTCTTTCTGAAAAATTATTAAGCCAACATTTATTGCTTTTAGGCGGCATTGGTTCCGGCAAAACAAACACTTTTAACCAAATCCTGCAGTCTTTAATTCCGCAGATGACAAAGCAAGATGTCATGGTAATTTTCGATACCAAAGGAGATTTTTACAAAGAGTTCTATCGGCCTGGCGACGTAGTTATTTCAAATGATTCTACAGCGTGCGGAGCAAGAGGAGCGGATTATTGGAATATAATAAACGAAATTGAAGATGATGGCAGGATTGATGAGAACACTATCGAAATAGCAAATACGCTGTTTGCCGAAAAACTTGAAAATGCAAAAGATATGTTCTTTATAAATGCCGCTAAAGATATAGTATCTGCGATTTTGTATCATTTCGCTAAAATTAAAAGCCGCCGTCAAGTCGATAATGCCACATTTTCTAATTTTTTTAAGACCGTTACTAACAACGAGGATATAAAATCGAAGATAACGAGCGTGCTTGAAATGTATAACAACTTTTCGGCAATGAAAAGTTATATTCCCGATCACGCGAAAGGACAGGCAGAAGGTGTAATTGCCGAGATACAACAAATTATAAGACAAGTCTTTGTCGGTAATTTTGCAAAGCAAGGAACACTTTCTCTTAGACAGTTAATTCGTGCAAAAGGCGGCAAACGAATATTTATTGAATACGACATTGGCATTGGAAGTATGCTTGCACCGATTTATACATTACTGTTTGACCTTGCAATAAAAGAAGCTCTTAGCAGATCAAAAAGTGACGGAAATGTTTTCTTTGTTGTTGATGAATTTAAATTACTCCCCAATTTAAAACATATTGATGATGCGGTGAATTTTGGAAGAAGTCTAGGTATCAAATTTATGATAGGTATTCAAAACACAGACCAAATCATTGAATCCTATAATGAGAATATGGCAATGAATATTTTCTCGGGATTTCTTAATCATTTTTGTTTTAAGGTTAATGATTTTTCAACACGTAAATACATAAAAGAACGCGGCGGTGAAAATAGAAAGTGTACTACTTTTAAAAGTTCAACAGTTCAGGAAACTATATCAGCGGCAAATGTTATTGAGGATTGGGATATTTCAAACTTGAAACTCGGTGAAGCGATCGTGATGCTTAATAATGCGCCGCCATTCAAATTTGGGTTTAGTGAGTTTAAGGGGAAGTAAACATGGGATTTTTATCAGGATTTTTAAAACCGCGTTCATCACCAAAGCAAAAAATTATTAGTATTGGTACAGAACTTGGAAATGTTGCTGTGATAGGAAATTCCAAAGCAGGTAAAGAAGTACTATTTAAAAACTATGCTATTGATGCCTACAATAGTGATGCCGCAGTTTTCTTATTTCGTAATGCTGCTATGGGAATGACAACATATCCGCAAATATCATCATCACTCAGTATTGTATGTGAGATGGACAATTCCGATAATGCAATGACCGAACAATTCGATGCTCTTGCCCATTGCGGTACAGAAGCGGATAAAAATAGTGCAATAATCAAATTGTTTGATGCGTACTCACCGATAGACGCAAATAAAAAGATGAATTATCAATCATATATTGATATTATGCGTAAGCTGCTAAGAGCGGCTGGCAAACATGTAAGTTTAAATGAATTTTACAATTATTCCATTGAAGATATTGATGCCTTAAATCGGCGTGCTCCGGTGCCGCAAATAGACCGAGACCGGAATGAGCGATTTTTAAATGGATTCAGAGTTGATGCCATGGGAATTGAGTCTTATTTTAGAGCTTTTTCTGAAAATACCATTGGTTATATTATATCTGGAAATAAAACCCTTGATAAAATATTTCAAACTAAAGATTTTATGGAAGTGAGTTTTGACTTTAGTTCCAAACAAGCAGAATCAGAAATATTGCTTTCAATTTTTATAGATAATATTAAAAAATATAATTTTTCAGCATCACGAAAGAAACGAATCATAGTTGTTGCCGATGAAATTCCAAATGAATCGTTGATTAATTCCGGATTTATTAGGCTTCTGAAAATGACAGACTGCCAAACTATTTTTACCATATCAGATATTGCCGGCCTTGTAGATAAGTCCAATGATTGGATTGAAGCGGCAAACAGCTATTTCTTTTTGAAACAGAATTCTAATAAAAACAAAGAATACTGTGCGGAGCTTATGGGTAAATATGAAAAAGAAAAAGTATCTAATACATCCGGGCAAACAAATCAAAAACCTTCAATATTTAGTTTGGGCTTAATTGACCCAAGAAAAACGACAGTCACTACTAACAGAACAATAACGTATGAAAAAGAATATTTTTATCCGCCGGAGGTATTTGCTGGTTTAGGAGATTATGAGTCGGTTTATTATTTCAAAAATGATAATGAACATGGAAGATTGAATTTAAAGTAGGAGATATTTTTGTATGATGGGAAATGGGAAATTTACATGCCCTTATTGCTATGCAGAGCACACTATTGAAGATTGCGGATTGAAGTGTTCTTATAATATTATAGGAAACACTAAAAAATGCAAGTTTGATGTTAAAAAGTTTGATGATGCCTATGGGAACGATTGGATTCCGCAAGCAAATAAAAAGAAATGCATCAACTGCAAGGAAGCCGCAAAGCAGCTTTTCTGTGATGACATAAAGAAAGAAATCCCAATTGAATTTTTGTCTATGAAAAGTTTATCTATCGCGCTTTTAGGAGCGAAGGCATCCGGCAAGTCAAACTACATTGGCGTCTTAATTGATGAGATCAAAAAGAAAATGTCCAGTCCGTTTAATTGTTCGCTTTCAATGGTTTGTAGTAAGGAATCTAAAGAAGCATATGATGAACTTTATTATCGTCCTTTATTTGTAGAAGGTCGTACCGTTAGAGGAACCGACTCTGGAGAAGTGCCGCCTTTGATATTTCCATTAAGATTTATGGATAATAGAGATAAGATCGTCAATATGGCTGCATTAACTTTCTATGATACTGCTGGTGAGAATCTCAATGATAAAACGGTGATGCATAAGTTTAATCGTTATATTACAAATGCACAGGGAATTATTGTTCTCTTAGATCCTCTGCAAGTTCCCAATATAAGAACTAAACTTACTGACAATGGTTTTACCGGACTTCCAGAACAAAACACTGAAATTTATGATGTTCTAAGTATTATTACGGACGTAATACGAAACGTGAAAAATATTAAAGGGCAAATAAAAATTCCTCTTGCTTTGGTGTTTACGAAAATTGATGTATTGGAGCAATATAATCTTTTGCCAAGAGACAGTTGTTTGAAAGAAGAATCTGAACATATAAAACGCGGAATGTTTATTAAACCTGATTTTGAAAACACCAATATCCAAATGCGGGATTTAATAGATAACTGGCTTGATGCTCATTTGATGAGCTATATAAGACAATTTGAACAGTATTCGTTTTTCGGCGTTTCATCATTAGGCGGGAATCCTGATGGGACTGCTATCGGCAGTAAGGGCATTCGTCCTCGTCGTGTTTTGGATCCTCTTTTATGGCTGTTGGCTGAAAAGAAATATATAAAGACTTTAAAGAAATAGGAGATTTGTAATGGGATATATAATAGCAGGAATTATTATTATAGCGATAATTTATGGAATAATAAAATTGTTAATTTGGTTAGTACCAAAATTACTCATAGGGGCTGGAATAATATTTGCTGTAGGCGGTCTCGTCGGCTTATTTGTTGGAGTTTTTTACGGTATTAAAAACTATACATCTTCAATAAGAGGAAATATTAATAATATGGCACTAAAAATAACAATGCTTGTTATTACATCTGTAAGTGTTTTAGTAATTATGTTTTATGGAATTGCCATTGCTTATTTTATGTCAGCATATAATTGAAGGGGAAATGATTTATGAAACACGAACAACCAGCTAAAAAGAGCTATTTTTTTCATGGTGGTTTTGTCGATTTGAGAAACGTAATTAGCGAAGCGTTCAAAAAGTGCGGCGATACTATTTCCAAAAGTAAAGATGGACTTGGCGAATCGTTTATGAAGATTTGGGGAAGTTATTCAGAACATAACATTTTGGGAGTATTTACATCTATACCTTGGACATTTATGACTAGTTTCTATCTCATAAGGCTCATTTCGGTTGCAATTGTTACGCCGCTCATTTGTATTTTAATTACATCATTTCAAGTAATCATACTTATAGCATTGTTTGCTATCGGATCAGTGTTTTTTGGAATAATAATTTTATCGGATAGAATCTTTTGTGTTATAAATGCAATAGGCAATCATTGCCCAGTCTGCCAAAATAAATTCAGTCTACCGGTGTAT
>QMCE01001468.1_pt1 | contig 12914 bp, 11 predicted proteins | sample 1821851 | NCBI WGS metagenome assembly QMCE01 (sample SAMN09453174, study PRJNA476694) | Termite gut metagenome, whole genome shotgun sequencing project. | isolation source: worker | host: Odontotermes sp. | place: South Africa:Pretoria | collected 2016-01-28 | reverse complement strand
ACCCCCGCCGCGCCTTTTACGTTTGGCCGCGTGTGGAAGTTCGCGCCGCCCCACCGTATAAGCCGCGGCAAGCGTGGGGGCGCTCGTGAATAATACTTACCTATTTCGCATTCAGAAACACAGCGGCAGTCATAATGTGCGGTTCTGAAATGCCGGATTCGAGAAAATCATTGTCGCCCGAAATGAGTAAACTAGTTCACAACATCTTCATCAGATCGCAGCCCGGCTTTTTCCGCTTCACCTTCCATAGAGCGTTGGAGCAGCTTCATTGCGTACACGGCATTTCCCTACTTACCCTACTGCTAGAATTATATGCAAATTCCGCGGAAATATAAAGCCCTGAAAGTACCCGTGTTTCTTCACAGAGTAATGAGCGGAGTATATAACTGATTTGTACACCGCAAAAGCTATTCCGGCAAACAATTAAAATATAAGCATTTGTGTGAAAATAAAATGCTATTTCTCTTGAAAATAAAATAGGGGATTTTAATGCTTTTGCCTTGTAATAGGACACACATTAATTAAAGGAAATATATTACTTTTGCAAAGTTGAATTCAATTATTATTAAATATGAAAAAAGCGATACTTCTTATTCCGATTCTTTTCTTACTTATTTCGATGGTTATCTCTTGCAAAAAAACGTGTATGTGTGCTCATTATATGAATGGTGAAAAGTTAACATCCGATGTTGAGATGGAGCAATACGACTCGAATTGCGAAGATCAATCGGATAAATATACGCCAAACACCGTAGTAGACAGCTTAGGGAATGAACTTACGTTGCCCGATGAGATACCTCACGTAATTTGCAACTAAAAGTTAATCTAAGAAAGAGTAGATAGAGTGCTCAAATTGATCTTTAGCATATTGAAGATCTATGGTTGCACTTTTTTTCTCGGATGATGGAAGTTCAAACATGGCATTGCTCATGATTTTCTCCATAATAGAACGTAACCCTCTGGCTCCGAGTTTCAATTCAATAGCTTTGTCGGCAATATATTCTAATCCCTCTTCCGTAAAATTTAAGGTTATATCGTCTATGGCAAATAGTTTCTGATACTGTTTAATCAGTGCATTTTTAGGCTCTTGTAAAATCCGTATCAACGCATTCCGATCTAATTGGTTCATAGAGGTAATGACCGGAAACCTGCCGCAAAGCTCGGGAATTAACCCGAAAGATTTCAAATCTTGCGAAGTAATGTATTGCAACATATTGTTTTTGTCAACTCCTTTTTGTTTCTGCCCGTAACCAATCACGTTGGTGTTCATTCTTTCGGCAATGATCTTGTCGATATTGTTGAATGCACCGCTGGCGATAAAGAGTATGTTTTGCGTATTGATTTGAATAAAACGTTGTTCGGGATGTTTACGACCGCCTTGCGGAGGAACATTTACAACAGAGCCTTCCAGCAGTTTGAGTAGAGCCTGCTGCACGCCTTCTCCTGAGACGTCGCGGGTAATAGACGGATTATCGCCGCCCTTACGAGCTACTTTGTCGATCTCATCAATAAAGACAATCCCCTTTTCCGCCATTTCCACATTATAATCTGCTGCTTGGAGAAGACGTGTCAGGATACTTTCCACATCCTCTCCTACATAACCGGCTTCGGTAAAAACGGTTGCGTCGGCAATACAAAAAGGCACATGAAGCATTTCTGCTATTGTTCTTGCCATCAATGTTTTCCCCGTTCCCGTATCGCCAATCAGTATAATATTGGATTTTTCAATCTCTATATCATCTTTTCCCTTTGGCGGGTTGAATATTCTTTTATAGTGATTGTAAACAGCTACTGAAATCACTCGTTTCGCTTCCTCTTGTCCGATAATATAATCATCCAAAAGTCCCTTAATCTCAATGGGTTTCATCAATTTTTCCTGTACGGGCAAAGAGTTTCGCTTACTCTCCATTCGGTAATCCAACAGAAATTCATTGACCACCGGTACACAATTTTCGCAAATTCTACCGTTTTGACCTTCAACAAAAAAATCATTTTCAGAAATCTCTTCCCCACAGAAACTACAGATATTCAAGTCTGATCTATTTTTTCTCATTTTTCGATCTATCTTTCCCTAAAACCTCATCAATCATACCGTACTCTTTTGCCTCTTGTGCGATCATCCAATAGTCGCGATCGCTATCTGCCCACACTTTATCGTAGCTATTGCCGCTATGTTCGGCAATAATTTCGTAAAGCTCTTTTTTGATTTTTTGGATTTCACGGGCTTCGATTTCGATATCGGAAGCTTGTCCTTGCGTACCGCCCATGGGTTGATGAATCATGATTCGGGCATGAGGCAGTGCAAAGCGTTTCTTATTGGCGCCTGCACAGAGCAATACTGCCGCCATAGAGGCAGCCATTCCGGTACAAATAGTTGAAATGTCGGGACTTAAATACTGCATCGTGTCATAAATACCTAATCCGGCGTATACGCTACCACCCGGAGAATTGATGTAAATCTGAATATCTCTTTCGGAATCTTGAGACTCTAAAAAGAGCAACTGCGCTTGAATGATATTGGAAACGTCATCATAGATCGGCACACCCAAAAAGATGATTCTATCTTTCATCAATCGAGAGAATACGTCTAATTGCGTGATGTTCATCGGACGCTCTTCGATAATATAGGGAGTGATATAATCATTGACAATGGAGGTGTATCTATCAAATTTCAGGCTGCCGATAGACCTGTGCTTGATTGCGTAATTTCTAAAATCATTGTGGTTCATAACTATTCTTCTTTTTTAGTACTTTTTTTGGTAGTCGCAACTTTTTTCTTCTCTTCTTTCTCCTCTTTTACGGGTTCAACTTCAGTAGTTGCGTCATCTTTTTTCTTCGCGCTATTTTTAGCCGGTTTTTTCTTAGTTGTCTGATTTTCTTTACTTTCAATGGATGCTATAAAAGCGTCAAAATCTCCGGATTGTTCGTTCAATCTCATCTTTTCGGCTAAAACCGCTGTCAATTTTTTATCAAAAAGCATATCATAGATGCGTTTCACATCTTCCTTATTTTTCATCGCATCATTTACCAATTGATCTAATTGCCCTTTTACCTCTTCCGCATTGAAGTGCGCAAAATAGCTTGCGATAAAGAAATCGCGAATATGGCTCTTAATATCCGATTCGGTAACATTCAGATCATTTTCAGAAGCTAACTTGCTCTCTATCAACTGCCATTTAAAAGATTTCACCATTTCCGGATATTGTTCATCAATCTGCTCCGGAGTCGCATCTTTTTGCATTATCAGAACATAACGTTTGATAAAATCATCGGGAAGATCAATTTTCACATTTTCTAAAAGTGTGGCAACGGCGTCATTCATAAAGAACCTTTCGGTTTCCTCCGCCCAACGTTTTTCGATATCGGCTGTTGCAATATCCGTCAACTCTTTTTCACTTTTCACATCTCCTTCAGGGAACGCTTTTTGGAAAAACTCTTCATCATACTCTGCCATCTCTATTCTGCCGATTGACTCAATCTTAACCGTATAAGTATAAGGATTCTCGTTTTCGATATCTTTCTCCTCGATTTTTAAAAATTGCGCCAAATCTTTAGGCGTATTAAAAACGGAAGCGAAAGAGATCTCAAATTCGTCATTCATTTTTTTATCTTTGAACAACTCTTGCCCCTCTTTATTCAAAGCTCCGGAATGGAAATAACTTCGTTTTTCACCGTTATCATAACTTACATTTACAAAGTCGTCCGTAAAATCAATAGTCTCGGGATTGCTATACTTTCCATGTTTTTTCCTCAACTGTGTGATATACTCATCAATCTCTTGCTCTGAGGCTTTAATGGTAAACTTTTTCACTTCCGGCAATTTTTCCCACTCCAATTCAATCTCCGGGCGTAAAGCGTACTCGAAAGTAAAAACAAAATCCTCTTTGTTCTCCATATCCGAAGTTGTTTCGTCCTCAACCGGTATGGGGTCCAAAAGAGTATGAATATCATTGTCTCTCAAATAACCAAAAATCTGTTCATCTATCATACGATTCAACTGATCCGAAAGGATGCCGGCATAATACATCTTTTTTACCATTCCCATCGGTGCATTTCCGGGTCTAAACCCCGGTATCACGGCTTTTTGACGTTGTTTCTTCAAAGCACTTTCTACCTGAGCCGCATAATCATCTTTTACAATCTCAATGGTTAATTTTTGGGTTAAATCAGTTGATTTCTCGTTTCTAATATTCATTCCGTAAATGTTTTAAAATTTGGCTGCAAAGATAGTAAATTTGTGCCTATTTTAACTTGCAATTTTGGTAACAATGATTGAGTGAGAAATGTTTGAATAGAAGCGCTCTTCTTTACAAACTTCTTCGGAAATTTCCGTTTCGACAATCGTCGCGATAATAATTTTGTAACAAAATGCTCCGGTCAAAGATCCCTTTCACCGCAAACGGTACTTAAAAAGAATCATCCAAAGCAATTTTTCGGTAAAGAATATTTCCCGAAAAAGAGATGTTCAGTTTTTTCCTATTCTCTGTTCTCCCTTTAAAGGTGATATCATAGTGATCTTCCCCTGTTTTGGCGATAGTAAGTGTTCCTTTTGAAGCACTGATATCAGAAGTGATGGAAATGAAACTTCCCGACACAAAATCCAACTCACTGAAAGGATAAGGTACGGTTTTGTCTTTTTTATCAAACTTAAAAGTGCCGGTAGGGATATCTCCGTTTACAGGAACAAAAGTTAAAGCGACAGCATTGAAATTAGACTCTTTTGAAAAAAGATTCTTATCCGATATTATACAGACATTATTAACTTCGTGTAATATGGCTAAACGTAGCGCAATAGCTAAATCCGTATTTTTTTTGTCATATTGAACAGATCCTTTATTATTCCCTATCAATTTTAAAACTTTATTTTTCAAAAGAGGGATCAAACTATCGGAATCAATTTTAACAAGATTGCCGGTAAAATTGCTTATTATCGTATCCGTCGGCATGATGGAGACGGTATTGATCTTCCAACCCTCCGGAACAGACTCTATCGCTATTTTACTGCTTGTGGCTCGGACAATATTAATATCACTGTTTTGTAAAGAGAGATAAGCACTTACAACATCCTCTTCCTGTCGTGAAGTAGAAAAAACTCCTTCTTGTATCGTATCGTTCTCCATAAACATGAACATAAATGCTTGAAAATGAGAGAACCATACATCGCTTTCTAATGGCTGATCCATCAAGAATAGTATAAATAGGTATTCATTAAACGTCATGAAATAGCCATAAGGCATTGGAACTGCCGGCTCCTCATTTTTGATCAAGCTGTTTTGCAAAGTAACTTGTTCCAAATCAAATTGGTGGATATACGGATCCGAATATGTTTCGGTTAACCACTCATCGTCATCATCATACCATGATGGGAGGTAATCTTGAGGAATCTTTAACGAGGTATCTATCTGTCCCGTAAAATAGCCATAAACAGTCTCCTCAGAGAAAGTTATGAACTTAAACTCAAATTGATATTGTCCATCCCTTTTTTTGGTAATACAAACGGCATTGTTCCAATCTGAAAATTTATTGGTTTCACCCTTTTGATTGTGTATAAACTCCAAATGAGTAAAGTAGTTAGGGTTATCATAATAATTGTGAAAAAGGATCTCTTCCGTAATATTTCCGGCACTGTCTTTCGGCAGTTGCACTATCCATACCAAGTTATCACGAAGAGTTTCATCATTATGATAAAAAAGCGTATCGGACATAAAAGCCAATATCACTTGAGTTTCCTGCTCGGAAGCAACTACCCGACGAATAGGATAGTGATGGTTATTGATTCTAAACATGCCGGGATACTCTCTTTTCGCCGATTCTAACTCCTCTTTTCCGATCTCAAAATCAGATAAATCCATATTGGTCAACTCTTCTTCAACGGCGACATCATATTCATAGGTGGTTTCACAATAAGTGGTTTCACAACCTCCTATAAATGAGCCTTTCAACTTTTTTCCGTTATGTAATTTTAGTTGAAATGAAAAAAGGTAATCATAATTATCATCCGTAGAGACGGTTAATGTACCGCTTTCCGCAGTGTAGGTGCTGTTATAATAATCTGTTGCAATTTCATAATAGGCAGATGATACATCCCAACCATCACTCTCTTTACCAATAGTATAAGTTCCATCCTCGAAATTGTCAATATAAAAAACAATAGAATAAGCAGGCTGACCTAATTCGGGATTTTCGGGATAAAAAACTAACGCTGAGTTTACAAAATCATATTTGTATACCACATAGCCAAGCGGATAGTCCGTTTTGTTATACTTGAAACTTCCTATTCCGTTTGTAGGATTGGGAAATGACTCCCGTGCAGCTTCTTCTACTGTTACTTGCGGATTATCTTGCGCTTGTCCGGCAAAAGATAGAATCGCTATTATAAAAACGAGTATTTTTTTCATTTGCGATATAATTTTATAAATAGTTATTAGTCGGAAATTTGTTTATTTACAGCAGGCGTGTCTCATAACTTAGGTTATCTCATTACGACAACAAATGACGGACTATTCTTGCTTTTTAGCGTCTTCTTTCTCTTTAGGTTCAACATAATGCGGAATCCTGTTTCGATGAATGACAGAGTAGACCAAGAAGAAGATGCCGAGCAACACGAACGGGATGCTGAGCCACTGTCCGATAAATAAACTCATGCCATGTTCTTTATCCACTTGTACCTCTTTAAAAAATTCAATAATAAAACGGGAACCGAAAACAACAATCAACAAAATGCCTACAATTCGTCCGGGCGGTACGTTTTTTCGCGCTACTTTAAAATAGTAAAAAGCTAATGCTCCGTATGTTATAAAATAGACAATGGACTCATAGAGTTGCGCAGGGTGGCGAAATGTTCCTGCTACGCCGGCACCTCCGCGGGTAAAATTAAATGCCCAAGAGACATCCGTAATATTGCCCACGATCTCGTGATTCATCAAATTGCCGAGACGCACCATCCCCGCCGCAATAAGCACTACCACTGCCATTCTGTCTAAGAGCCAAAAGATATTCATCTTGTGTTTCCAACAGAAATAGAGTATGAAAAGAATGATTGCCAATACGCCGCCATGGCTTGCCAACCCTTGATAACCGATAAAATTCCACCCCTCATCAAAAGGAAGGAGCACTTGCAACGGATGTTGAATCAGATATTCAGGCTCATAAAAGAGAAAATGACCGAATCGCAACCCGACAAAAGTCCAAAGAACCGTCCAAATGGTCAGATTATCTAACAATTGATTCGACAATTTTTCCACTTTAAACACCCGTTGTAAGGTAAGATAAGCAAGAAAGAAACCTAAAGCGAGAAGAAAACCGTACCAACGCACAGAGAGAGGACCGAGGTCAAACATTACAGGGTCAACCGTCCAATTAATGTAAGCTAATGTTGAGATCATAGTGTTGTTATTATGGTGCAAAAATAGAAAAATTTGACGACTAAACAGGTGAATGATTTTTCACCTTCATTGCTTCTTTCCACAATGGCAGTTTTAATTCACTTTCCGCTTACATCTATTTTTTGACCCCAAAAGATCGTAAGTTCTATTTTTCATAATACCCGAATTTCTTCATGTAGAGATCATTAGTTCGCCAATCTTTCAACACTTTCACGGAAAGATCAAGATAGACATGTTTTTGTAGAAAATCCTCTATCGCGATGCGTGATTCCGTGCCCAATTTTTTGATTGCCGAACCTTTATGCCCGAGAATAATGCCCTTTTGTGATTCTCGTTCCACATATAAAAGAACGCCGATTCTCACAATACTCTCCTCTTCTTTGAAGCTATCTACCACAACTTCAACACTATAAGGAAGTTCTTTTTTATAATTCAGCAACACTTTCTCTCGAATCAGTTCGGATACAAAAAAACGTATAGGTCGGTCGGTAAGTTCATCTTTGGGGAAATAGGGCGGAGAAAAGGGTAGTTTTTCAATAATTTCTAATAACAATTCATGGAGGTTTAGTTTTTTCAATGCCGAGATGAAAATTATGCTTGCTTTGGGTAAAATAGTTTGCCAATATTGTTGAGAAAGAGCTAATTGTTCAGGCTTAACATGATCTATCTTATTCATCACTAAAATCACCGGAATATCGATTTTATTCAACTTTTCAATAATCTGTTCATCATATTTTGTCTCACCGGGCTCTACTAAATAGAGGATCAAGTCGGCATCTTTCAATGATTCGTTCACAAATCGCATCATCATCTCTTGCATTTTGTAGGCGGGAGTTAAAATGCCGGGCAAGTCGGAATAGACAATCTGAAAGTTTTCACCGTTTACAATTCCTTTAATTCTATGTCGGGTAGTCTGCGCCTTTGCCGTAATAATCGACAACTCTTCGCCAACCAATGCATTCATCAACGTACTTTTACCTACATTGGGATTCCCGATGATATTCACAAAACCGGCTTTATGTTCTTGTTCCATTGCTATTTTTTTTAAAACAAGAGCAAAAATACGCTTATTTTAAGAATAAGGATTGTTTTAGGAGATAAAAAACAAAGGAAAAGTTAGTAAAAAAGAGGTAATAAGATTGAACAATGTTATTGAATTGTTGCAATTCGATATAGTGCATGAATTTGCATAAATTATATTTATCCAATGACTTTTTATTATATCGCTCATTATCAAATAGTAACAACTAATTATCAAGTATTACCCTTAACTGTCATTTGTTTTGTATTTTCGCAGCCAAAAAATAAAATCACAGAAAGTGATAAGTTATAAAGAAATTTCTAAGATGAATATTTTGATTATCGGAAAAGGCGGCAGGGAGCATGCAATGGCTTGGAAAACGGCACAATCTGAGTTGGTAAAGCAAGTTTTTGTAGCGCCGGGCAATGACGGAATTTCTCAAACAGAGAAAGTTACGATTGTAAATATAGCAGAAAATGATCATGATGGATTACTCCGATTTGCCAAAGAGAATAACATACAATTGACCTTAATTGGTCCGGAGAATGCTTTATTGAATGGCTTGGCGGATGATTTCAGAGCTTGCGGATTGACCGTTTTTGGTCCGTCGAAAGAGGCTGCCATGGTGGAAGGCAGCAAACAGCTTGCCAAAGAGATTATGCAGAAATATAATATTCCCACCGCTGATTTTCAGATTTTTTCGACTTACGAAACGGCGGCTGCGTATCTAAAAGAGAAGGGTGTACCTATTGTGGTAAAATATGACGGTTTAGCCGCAGGAAAAGGCGTGGTTGTGGCACAAACGGAAGAGGAAGCCGACAATGCGCTAAAGGAGATGCTGTTAAATCGTAGATTCGGACATGGAAAAGTTATCCTCGAAGAGTTTCTGGAAGGTCCCGAGTTTTCACTGATGGCGTTAGTAAATAATGAAATTGTTGTGCCATTGGCTATTGCACAAGATCATAAAAGGGCTTTCGACGGTGATTTCGGACCCAATACCGGCGGAATGGGCGCCTATTCGCCTGTACCTCTCATTCCGACAACAAGTGTAGAGGAGGCGGTTGAAACGATCATGAAACCAATGGCAAAAGCGATGATTGCCGAAGGAAAACCTTTTACCGGAGTGCTTTACGGAGGATTGATGCTGACGAAAAACGGTCCGAAGGTGATTGAATTTAACGCACGCTTCGGCGATCCTGAAACAGAGGTTGTTCTTCCTAAAGTGAAAAGTGATTTGGTCGCACATATTTTAGACCTTCTTGCCGGAAAAGAGGTAAATATTACTTGGCATGAGAAGTTTTTCTTGGGTGTGGTGATGGCTTCTAAAGGTTATCCCAATGGTGATACAAAAGGCGCCGCTATTCAAGGATTAAAGAAGCTTAAAAATACGGTTTTCCATATGGGAACACGGATCGAAAACGGGCGATGGCTTACCAACGGTGGAAGAGTACTTTTTGTGGTAGGCGAAGGAGATACTATGAACGCTGCACAACAGGATGCTTATCAAGGAGTTAGTTTGATTGAAAGCGACAGCCTTTTTTACCGGACAGATATTGGTTTTCAAATGTTAACATAAACTATAATGATGAAAGAACAATATGACCTTGAGCAGTGGAATGCTCAATTTAGCCATGAAACTCCCGAAGCGTTGTTGCAATTTTTTCTCAAGAAATTAGGCAACAATATTGCGCTCTCCTCCAGCCTCAGCATCGAAGACCAAGTGTTGACCGATATGGTGTTGAAAATAGATAAAAATGCTAATATCTTTACTTTAGATACGGGCAGGCTTTTTCCTGAAACTTACCGGTTGATTGATAAAACCAACTTAACTTACAATTGTCGTATTCATATCTATTTTCCTGATTATAAAAATGTTGAAGAGATGGTAACAGAAGCCGGCATCAATCTTTTTTATGACTCTATCGAAAAACGGAAAAGATGTTGCGAGATTCGCAAGATGGAGCCGCTGCGCAGAGCCTTTCAACCACTACAGGCTTGGATTTGCGGATTACGCAGAGAGCAGTCTGTGACCAGACAAGACATGCAAATGATTGAGTGGGATGAGAGCAATAAATTATTAAAGATTAATCCTTTGATTAATTGGAGCGAAGAGGAGGTGTGGAGCTATATCAAGAGCAATCATGTTCCTTATAATCAATTACATGATAAAAATTATCCGAGTATTGGCTGCGAGCCTTGCACCCGCGCGGTGAATTCGGGTGAGGATATTCGTGCCGGTCGTTGGTGGTGGGAAAGTCCCGAACATAAAGAGTGTGGTTTACATCGAAAATAAAAAATTCTTATACTATGAAAAAATTATTCTTCTTTTTAACTTTTTTTGCTTCAATCTATCAACTTGAAGCTCAGCAATCGGATAGCCTTATGATGGCACGTTTGCAAAAATTTGAAAACTTTATGGCAAAGTTGCCCAAAATTTCGGGCAATCTTGATCTGCGATACCAATTCGATCAAAATCAAAGTTCTTTCGATATTCGCAGAGCGCGCCTCTCTTTAGCCGGTGATATTACGAAATGGTTCGACTATCGTTTGCAAGTAGAATTTGCTTCGTCGCCAAAGTTACTCGACGCATACATAAGAGCTAAAATTAAGCCTTGGTTCTCCATTCAGGTCGGGGAGTATAAGTTACCTTTTTCCATCGAAAACCCCTATTCTCCCAAAGATTTGGAATTGATTGACAATGCAATGGGAATTACGAAACTGTGCAGTTATGAAGATCTCTCAGGTATCAGATCAAATGGTCGCGATATCGGGATTACATTTTACGGAAAGCTGTTAGAAATGAGAGGTTTCCCGATGATAGAGTATTGGGCGGGTATTTTTAACGGAAACGGTATCAACATAAAAGACAATAACAAAAGTAAAGATATTGTGGGACGTCTCTATGTTCGTCCTATCAAAAATTTACTGTTTTCCGCTTCGGCATACTTCGGGGAAATGGTTGAAGATGAGGATCATCTCTATGAGCGCCGCGATCGTTACGCTTTTGGCTTGGAGTATAAAGATCAGCGCTTTACTTTCAGAAGCGAGTATTTTAACGGGCTCACTGCCGGACAACGTAGTGAAGGAGTTTACGCGCTTTTCGGCTGCACTTTTTGGCAGTCGCTCATGCCTGTCATCCGCTTTGATCTGCTGAAAGAGGACCGTCACGTTAATGAGAGCTTAAAAATCAATTATACTGCCGGTATCAGTTATTTTGCTTACAAATACGTACGTTTTCAAATAAATTATACATATCAAACCTATTTCGAGCGTGAAAAAAACGGCAGTTATGTTGTAGCTATGGTTTCCGCTATGTTTTAATTCGAAAGATGCTAAAATGAAAGTAATGTCTTGTTTCTAAACAGGTTTATCCTAAAACCGGAAAACGGACAATTCGGAAACGGATTTTTCGTTTCTTGTTTCGCGATTTCTCAAAATTTGTCATTTCTCTTCGGCAAATCGTAAAGATGTCCGAAGCGCACGATTAACAGATAACGGAATTATATTCTTGTTAATCAGGTATTTTTCTCAAAATCGTCCGTTAGCAGAAGTGCATTGTCTCATTCAAAAACGCTTAATTGTCTGTTTTTCAGACCAACCGAATGATTTGCAAAGCCAATCCGCATTAACAAATCCTTTGTAATGGCTCTCTTGGAATCGGTAAACATAAACGATTCAATAAACTCCTGTGTTTCCAATCGGTTGAGTAAACTTTGAATTTCTTGTGCTTCTTCGAGTGTATCAAAACCAATAAAATAGCAAGTATCATCCAGCAATAAAACTGTTCCGTTTGGTTTTACGAGCGTAAATTTTGTTTGCTTGTAAAGTCCCGAAATGGCAACTTTGTAGGGTTTAAAAGAATAATCGCCGACACCAAAAATTGAAAACATAGGTTTCCCGTTGTAAATACTTGATTTTCGATTCAGAAAATATTCTTTGTGTCTATGTAGATAGGCTTTTGTTTTGGGCAATTTTTCCAAAATTTGGCTCGTTTCTTCTCCAACTCTTTTTTGCGTAATAATGGTGTATTTTCGTGGAATATTTACAATATCCGCCTTTAAATCAGAACTTTTTAAAATTCCGTAAACCAAATCTTCTTCTAATTCAAACTCTTCGCCAAGTGCATTACGGAAACCTCCATTAATGCGTTCCAATTCCATTATTTTAGCACAATCGTGCTTAATTCCCTGTCGCCACTCGAAAGGACAAATGCCGTCCAAATGCCGGTATTTTTTGTATTTTTCAATATCAGAGGCAAATTTATTATTTACCCAACCCAGCGTTACGCGAGGTTTTGAGGTATAAAAATCAAATTCTTTTGCCGTAAATCCGGGCGTAGAGTTGAATTTACAAACAAATAAACTTGCATCAACCGCTGCGTTAAATTCTTTTTTTGCATTGATGGTATGCTTTTCAATTTCGGAAATGGGATATTTTTTCTTTTTTTGCTCAAAAACTATGTTTTTAACAACCGAATTTTTAATTAAAAATGCAAAATAGCCGTTTTC
>QMCE01006112.1_pt1 | contig 12916 bp, 10 predicted proteins | sample 1821851 | NCBI WGS metagenome assembly QMCE01 (sample SAMN09453174, study PRJNA476694) | Termite gut metagenome, whole genome shotgun sequencing project. | isolation source: worker | host: Odontotermes sp. | place: South Africa:Pretoria | collected 2016-01-28 | reverse complement strand
AGAGTTTTCGACTCCTCTGAATATTACTTTCTTTGAAGTGACTAAACTAAAAAAGGATGTATCAGATAAATTTAATGGAAACGCAATGGCAATTTATAAAGAAAAAAAATGAATATCCAAGAACGGAAACGAAAATATGATTTACGAGAGATATGGAACGCTCTGTTTTATATAGTAAAAACAGGCTGTCAATAGCGGATGCTTCCCTGTAATTTCCCAAGTGTCAATAGGTTTATTATTCTACCGTAGGTGGGCTGATTGGGGTGAGTTTGATATTATTGAGAAATTACGGGAGGTAGGTAAGAATGGGTTTTACCAGTCTTTTGGTAGTGTTTTACCGTATAACATTTTAATAGGGGACACTTGAAATAAAAAAGACATCCCGAAAAGCCTTATTAATAAACAACTTTAGCGAGATGCCTAATTATTACAATAAATAATATAAATTAGCCCCTACAATTAAGCGTATTTTCAGTCTCTGTATTCGTATAGGTTTTTACCTACACGCATTGTTTTCCCGGAACGTGTGATTTCACATCCGTGAGGTAATTTTTCAACCGGTTTACCATAAATATTGAGATAATACAAAGCCGGATTTATTACATATTTAGTTGTAAGGGGAGTTTCTGCATAGCCAAGCACATTGCAAGCATATCCTGTATTTTCTTCATCGCACAGTTCGAGCCTATGTTCACCCTCATCATTGATAATAATATGCGAATCATAATACGTGTAACTTGTGTAATAGGGGCCTTCCGGCGGCGCACCGATCGTGGCGCTTTTCAACCGTTCGCCCTCATAAAAATATTCAACATCATAAAGTAAGACGCCGTCTTGAGTCGCCGTGATTTTTTTCGCACGGACAGCTCCCAATATATTATCCGGTTCAATATGGTATTGGATACCGTTTAATGTACAGAAAATACCGTCGGTTCTGTAAGCAACACCGGCTGTACATGTCAGATCTTCTCCTTCATATAAATAAAATTCCCTGACTTTCAGGTTGTCATGAGACATCATTATCCGCGCTGTTCCTGTTTCGTGTTTGGAAACAGGCGATATGGGATAATTGTTTACTCTTATCGATTCTTTTTCACAAGCGATCACAGAAAAACACATCAAAGCCATAATCAGGCTTTTAGCTAAAAAAAAATTCACTTTCTTCATATTTTTTAAACAATAGTTATTCAATTTCAAAGGGCAAAATAATGAATTATAATTGATATATCAAAGCATTTTAACAATTTTAATGTTGATGTTTTTAACAAAAAGAGGGGGTGATTGTTGTCACGGCAGGCGAAAATACGGAGACTCAGAACGGATAGCCGACAGCAAAATGCCAGGCAAAGTTATTTTTAAAGTTGGGATCGGAGATCGCCCATTTTTTTGAACCTGTTTCCTGCGGATTGTACGCTTTGAAGCCGGAGTCGAGGCGGACCAGAAAATAATCGAAATCAAGGCGCAGCCCTAACCCATAGGAAACGGCAATCTCTTTGTGAAAGCGTCTGAAGTCAAAGTTCCCGTTTTTCTGATAATCATAATTACGTATTGTCCAGATATTGCCTGCGTCGATATAGCATGCAAGTTCAAATTTCCAGAATAGTTTGCTTCTGTACTCTATGTTTGCATCTAAGCGGATATCACCTGCCTGGTGGATAAAGGTGGTCGTATCCGTTTTCTGCATACTTCCGGGGCCAAGCGTACGCACGCTCCATCCGCGATTGCTGTTGGCTCCTCCCGCATAATAACGTCGTTCAAACGGAAGTTCACTCGTATTGCCAAACGGATAAGCGACTCCTAACCCGATATGGAATGCTACCGAATTACGTTTGTCAATGGTAAAACTGCGTGCAAAATCAATATCTCCTTTTATAAACTCCGAATAATTGATACCAAACAGTTTATAGAAACCATTCTCATCTTTTGGGGCATTGAATATATTTGACATGGCATACATCAGGTTGCCGGCGGATTCTACAGCTACACGGAAAGAGTATGTGTTTTTACGTCTTTCCATCGGATCATAATTATTGAATGAATAAACATATCCCATGCTTACGACAAATTGGTCCGTATAATTATAGAGTGCAGTCGTTTCGGGGAGGCTATTGATGAAATCTTCGTTTTTTTTAGGGAGAAAAACATAGTTTATATCTAATAGTTTGAACGTATGGCGCGCCAATGTGTTGATACGATACGGTTCTGCCAGTGGTAGATCCAACCCCCGGAAAGGATGGAACGATGATATTCCGGTCGCCTCATTTCATCGTAGCTCATCTTGAACTCTGTCGTCGCACGGATTTTATGTCTGAAGTCGTAGCTGACAAAGGGAAACAGGAAATGGGGAAAATGGAGCGAGGTCTCTCCGGCAAATTCCCAGTAATTGCCTTTTTGTTCGGTTGAGGAAAGAAATTCATATCCTCCGCGGATTTTTGCGGAAAATAATTCCGAACCTTTGAACAGATTCCGGTGCTGGTAGGTCATAGACGAAGCGGCGCCAAAGTCTCCGGCAGAGTTTGTCCCTTCCACGTCGAAGCGTACACCCTGTTTTTTTTCCGGCGCGGTCAATATCGTACAATTAAGTTTCATTGTGTCGGACTCTTCAAACTCTTCGAATTTTATACTCATGTACCGGAGCACTTTTAAAGACGAATAGGATGCGTATGTCTGTTCGACATTTCGTTCATTATATAAGGTTCCGGGTATCAGGTAACAGCTTTGTTGCAATACATTCGGACGAATGCCGAGACCTTCTTTTCCATAGTATATCTTTACGCCACGCGATGTAGCGGAGTCCGTAACGATATACTCATCACCGGTTGCGTCCGGATTTAGGGGGTCGTAATCCGTCAGGATCTTTATCCGGTTAATATAGTATTGCCGGTGTCGGCGTTGGCTTGTTTCGCCGTTTTGCGTAGTATATTCGTTTGGTTTGATGTACATATCCAGGTCGACATAGTGGCGAAGAGAAGAACTATCCGCCCGGTATCCGATGTAGTCGCGGTTAAATGCGTAATATCCGCGACGGCGCAGAAGTGTAGTCAGCCGTTGGCGTTCTTTGTCAAGTACGACACGGTCGAACAGCATATCTTCCTTTATAAAAGAATTGTACTCTTTGGGGACGGAACGGAATATAGATTGTAAAAAAGAATAGCGTGGCGCTTCAAGGTGTATGATACTATCTATGGTAGGGTCGTCAACCCGTGAATCGTAGGTGTTTATCCGGTATGGTTCACCGGCTTTTACCGAATATTTTAGAACGGCTTTTTTACTTTTCACCGTATCAGTCAACGCATTTACCCGCGCATTGGTATAACCGTGATTGAACATGTAACGTTCCAGTTGTGTAACGGATTGTTCCGTAAGCGTTGTGTCCAATAATACCGGGGGTTCACCCATTCGCCGTAATTGTTTGTTCAGCCATTTCTTCTCATTACTTCCCGACCAGTTGTATACATATAACGGCCACTTGAATAATCCGAAAATTTTATAATTGGGGTGTTGTTGCAGGTATGATTTCATATCCGCAGGTTTGACATCCGGCGTATCCGTCACGATTTTCACCTTGTCCAACAGGTATTGTCCTTCACCAACATACTTTGTGGTACTGCATGATATAAGCCCTATCATACAACATAAACCAATAATATATCTGGATGTGCCGGATCTCATAATACCAATTTTCGGCACAAATGTAGTTGAAATAAATTATTTACAGTACATTTGATATTCCAAAACAATAAAATTTATGTTGAGTAAGGCAAAAATTAAGGAAATACGTTCGCTGGAAATAAAAAAAATCCGTGATGAGCTGGGCCTTTTTGTGGCAGAAGGAAATAAACTGGTTGCAGATATGTTGCATGTCTTTAAGTGTGAGTATATAATTGCGCATGCGTCGTGGATGGCGACGCAGGGGGATATACCTGCTGATGAACTGATACTTGCTGAAAAAGGGGATATGCGTAAAGTGAGTTTTCTGAAGTCACCTCAGGATGTTGTGGCGGTATTCAGAAAGCCTTCTTATTTTTTGGATGACGCGAATCCGGGTTCCCAGCTTGTTTTAGCGCTTGACTGCATACAGGATCCGGGGAATCTGGGGACAATCGTAAGGCTTGCCGACTGGTTCGGTATCGGGCATGTCGTATGTAGCGAAGATACGGCGGATATCTATAATCCTAAAACCGTACAGGCGACGATGGGAGCCCTGGCGCATGTAAAAGTTCATTATACCGGCTTGAAAGATTATATCGACCGGTATGAAAACAGTCCTGTCTACGGGACTTTTTTGGATGGAAAAAATATATATACGGAGCAGCTTGCATCTTATGGTATCATTGTGATGGGGAACGAGGGAAATGGGATTCGTCCGGAAATAGCTTCTATAGTAAAAGAAAGGCTATACATTCCGTCTTACCCTCCTTCACGGGAAACGACGGAATCTCTGAATGTCGCCATGGCTACAGCAATTGTTTGTGCAGAATTCCGGCGTGTTATTTCAGGATATTAAATTTTTATTTTCAGATAGATAAAATCGTGTGTCCTCTAATAAAGGGTCGCACCTGATATTTCTGTGACAATGTATTAATTGTTAATTTAAAGCATAGTAATTTACACATTTATACACTTCGACTCAATGAAATTTTACCGATATATCCAACTTCCCGCCCAATCCAATTTCTATGATCTTCCTAAGCGTAGAGAACCGAACCTCATTCATATTGTTCTCGAGCCTTGAAATATAGGCTTTTGAAGTCCCGATTTTTTTTGCAAGTTGCTCTTGTGTCAATCCACATTCTTTCCGGGCCTGTTTTATAAGGACACTCAATATAAAATCATCGCAACCTTTTTCAAATTCATCTCGTTCGACTGTCCCAATATCACCATAATATCGGGTAATAGCTTCATCTGCCGTCGTTAAATTCTTGTTCCGTTTCATAATCTTTCTTTATTTTAAGTGCTAATTCAATCTCTTTTGCCGGTGTTTTTTACGACTTTTTTTAAACCCATTAATCACAATAACAAGCCGTCCTTTGTCGAAAAAACAAAATATACGAATCGATTCATTACCAACATGAACGCGTATTTCGTATAATCCTTCAGTCTCTTCAATATGTTTCAGGTAAATCTCCGGCACACGCTCAATTCGCTCAATCAAACGTATCGTCCAAAAAAACTTCAATCTCACTTTTTCCGATTGTTCATCAATGAAGTTCAAACAATAATCCTTATAAAATACTACTTTCCTATACATAAATACGACGCAAAAATAATCAAAAGTTGTAATATATGAAAACTTTTTCCGTCAAAAATCAATTCACAGTCCAACGCATCAGTAGTTTTAGCAGATCTACCGGGAATGGCGGCATAAAATAGAAAAAGAGGATGTGTACTTTTGACACACCCCCTCTTTTGTTAAATGATTATGGACTTCTCCGCTAAAAGAATGATTTACTATCCATTCATGGATGCCAGAAATTCCATATTATCAACTGTATTTTCAAGTCTTTTTTTGACGAATTCCATTGCTTCAATTGAATTCATATCCGAAAGGTATTTACGTAATACCCACATACGGTTGATGGTTGCTTCGTCTTGTAACAGATCGTCTCTTCGCGTACTTGATGCGATGATATCGACCGCCGGATAAATACGTTTATTGGATAACTTCCGGTCAAGTTGTAATTCCATGTTACCTGTTCCTTTAAATTCTTCAAAAATAACATCATCCATTTTGGAACCTGTTTCCGTTAAAGCGGTTGCCAATATGGTCAGGCTGCCTCCGTTCTCTATGTTACGCGCCGCGCCGAAGAATCGTTTGGGCTTTTGTAATGCATTGGCGTCAACACCGCCTGAGAGAACTTTTCCGGAAGCAGGCTGGACTGTGTTGTAAGCCCGCGCAAGACGCGTAATGGAATCCAGCAGGATGACCACATCATGTCCGCATTCAACCATACGTTTTGCTTTGTTAAGGACAATATCCGCTATTTTTACATGACGTTCGGCAGGCTCGTCGAATGTAGAGGCGATTACTTCGGCGTCTACGCTTCTGGCCATATCGGTAACTTCTTCCGGTCGTTCGTCAATCAGTAAAACAATCATATATACTTCCGGATGATTTTTGGCAATAGCATTGGCTATATCTTTGAGTAACATTGTTTTACCTGTTTTAGGTTGGGCTACAATGAGGCCGCGCTGACCTTTTCCGATAGGAGAGAACAGGTCTACTACACGAACCGCCATCTGATCATAGACCTTGTTTGATCTCTGTTCCGTAAGCCTGAATTTTTCATCCGGGAAAAGGGGCGTAAGATGGTCGAAAGGTATACGGTCACGTACATCCTCCGGGGCGCAGCCGTTTATTTTATCCACTTTTACCAATGGAAAATATTTTTCACCTTCTTTTGGCGGCCGGATGGGGCCTTCCACAAGGTCTCCCGTTTTGAGCCCGAACAGTTTTACCTGCGACTGTGATACATAGATATCATCCGGCGATGACAGGTAATTATAATCGGAAGAACGTAAGAATCCATATCCGTCCTGAATGATTTCCAACACACCGGAACCATTCAGTATCCCGTCAAAATCAAACGTCTTCTCTTCTGTTTCTACCTGCATAGGAGGTAGTTGACGCTGGTTTACGTTCTGATTATTATTATTGGTATGTTTGATTACCGCCGGACGGTTGCCGGGGTGGACCGGGTCATTGACGGCAGGTTGTTGTTTATTTTCCGTGACAGACGATATCGGGATAATCTGATCCAACATGGAGTTCGTATTATTGCTATGTCTGAAAATAATACGTTTATTACCTTGTTGTACCGGTGATTCCGGATTTTCCTGTACATCTTTATTTTTATTTATTTCCTTTTTTTCGGGTAACTTCTCACTCTCCGGAGTTATTTTAGGCGCAGATGTCTGTGTCGCCGGATTGATCTGTATCGGATCAATCTGAGCCGGAGTGAAAATGTCATGGATAACAGGAGGGGCAGTGGCAGTTATAACGTTTTTATTTTCTTTAGCAATATTTCCGAACTGGACTTTCTGGGGGTGGGGCTTTTGTTCATTGGGTACAACCGACACCTTTATTGTTTTTTCTTTTTTAGGTCTTCCTCTTTTAGCTTTCGGAGCTTCGTCTGTTGAGTCGGATTTTGTTTCGTTACCTCCCTGCTCTTTATTTTTAGGAGGACGTCCGCGGCGTGTTGTTTTCGAAGATGCTTCGGGGGAATTTTCTCTCGTCGGCTTTTCTTCGGCAATAGTTGCCTGTTTGTTTTTATGGTGGTTATTAACCCCCTTCTGAGCCATTTTTTCTTTTTTACGGGCTTCTTTTTCTTTTTCTTTTTCTACCTGAATACCTGCCCATGAAATCGCTTGTTCATCAAGAATTTTGTATACTAATTCTTCCTTTTGCAGGGATTTTGCTTTTTTGATACCTAATGAATCTGCAATGTCTTGTAATTCAGGCAATTGTTTCTCGTTTAATTCAAGAATGTTGTATTTTTGCATATTAAATGAATAAATAATAAAATTCCGGTTAGTAAGTATAAAATATAATTGTGGTACTATATGTGAATACACTATTCTACTAAAAGAAATACTGTTTTTTTAAATTTTTGGATTTTTTTGTCGAAATATATCCATGTACCCATGGGGATAAAGACACTACAAAGATATATATTCTTTTTAATAAATGCAATTTTTTGGAGAAAAATTTATGACAAGCGCTGTTTTTGTTTGACTGTCAATGCGGAACCGGTTATCTGTTCGTTTACCAATAATCCATATAATCTCCTGATTACTACATAGAATCCATGTTTCTTCTTTTTCCGGAAGACTTATTTTGTGGTTTGAAAAATAATCACTTAATTTTTGACTCCCTTTCATTCCGAATGGAATAAACCAGTCGCCGGGTTGCCATTTACGCAGTGTAAGAGGAAATATTATTTTGTCGTAGTCAAATGTTGCGATAAACGGGGATCTGTCTATCTTGAACGAATCGTTGACCGCAACGGTTTTAGCCGACAAAGAGATAGGTAAGTGTTGCCAGTCTGTAGTTTCGTTTATCTGATATTTTTCCGTTATTTTATGATCGGATCTGAAAATAATCAATTCGTCGCGGTCTTTCAGCAGTTTGTATTCCGATTCCGCCGCATGGAATATTTTTCCCGCTTCGCCTGTCAGAGCGCGAAATATATCTTTTGATATGCTCCGTGAAAATCCGTAATCTTTCAATAACTCATATAGGATTGTTTGAGGAGCCGGTTGTTGCATCAGCTTTTCGATTGACAGATGGATACGGCCGTTGTCGCGTAGTTCCGTCAGTAATACTTTGGCTTGCCGGATGGTTTGTGAATAAATATATTCCGCATCCGCCAGGTTTTCGGAGGTTCTGGCAAGCGCTTGACGAACGGAGGGATTAACCTGTTCCATCAACGGGAGCAATCGTAAACGTATAAAATTGCGGGTATATTCGTCGGACAAATTGGAACTATCCGTCATATATTCTATATGTTGTTCTTCCAGGTATTGCATAATTTCTTTCCGGTTTACGCAGCGTAAAGGACGGATGATGGTTCCGTTTTTAGGGCGTATTCCGCAAAGTCCGCGTATTCCGGTTCCCCGCATCATGTTGAGAAGCATCGTTTCGATGCTGTCGTCCTCATGATGCGCTACTGCAATAGCCTGTGCGTCGTATTTTGTTCGTATCGTTTCAAACCATCCATAACGTAGTTCGCGTGCCGCCATTTCGATGGAGATCTGTTTTTGTGCGGCGTGCAACGGAGTATTGAAATCAACCTTCTCAAAAGGTATTTTGTATTTCTCTGCGAACAAGCGGCAGAATTTTTCGTCCCGGTCCGACTCCGTACCGCGAAGATGGAAGTTGCAATGAGCGGCGATGCATTTATATCCTAACCGGTATAACAGATACAGTAATAAGACGGAATCACCTCCTCCGCTGAATCCAATAATTACAGGATTGTCAAAAGTCAGCAGGTGATTCGTCTCAATATATGTTTGAACCTTGCGTATCAACGCTTTATTCCGGGTAATTATTTTTCGATAGCGTTTGCTAATTCCGGGTCAATCATGACGCGTCCGCAATATTCACAAACGATAATTTTTTTGTGCAGTTTTATATCTAATTGTTTCTGTGGCGGAATTTTGTTAAAGCAACCGCCGCATGCATCCCGTTCGATATTTACGATAGCCAAACCATTACGGGCTCCTTTGCGTATCCGTTTGAATGCATTTAAAAGGCGCGGTTCGATTTTTTCTTCGATTGATTTAGCTTTCTCACGTAATTTTTCTTCTTCCTGACGTGTTTCGGCAATGATTTCCTGGAGTTCTTTTTTCTTTTGTTCGAGGTCTATTTTACGCCCTTCCAGCATTTCTTTGCTTCCTGCAATACTTTCTTTCTTCTGTTTGATGGTCGCATTGAACTCTTTTATTTTCTTTTCTGAAAATTCAACTTCAAGCTCCTGAAATTCAACTTCTTTTGATAAATTATCAAACTCGCGGTTGTTACGCACCTGATCTAACTGGCTCTTATATTTCTCAGTCAGCAGCTTGGATTCGGATATTTTGTTTTTCTGAGCCGTCACATTGTCTTCAAATTCCTGTATTTCCGCTTGGTATTTTTCCAGACGGGTTTTAAGACCGGCTATTTCATCTTCGAGATCCTGTACTTCTAAAGGAAGCTCGCCGCGTAATGTTTTTATTTTGTCAATATCGGAAACTACCGATTGCAGTTTATACAACATGTATAACTTTTCCTCAACAGTAAAGTCTTTCGCATCTTTATTTTTCAATGATGATGCATCCACAACTATTTCTTCTGCGGGCGCAACTTCCTTTGTTTCTTTTTTGTCGGCGACAGTTTTTCTGGAAGTGATTTTTTTTGCCATTTCCGTTTCTGCTCCTTCATTTTTAATCGTTGCTTTTACAGTCTCATTATCTGCTTTGGCTTCAGTCTTTTTTGCCATGCTTATAAGTATTTAATAGGGTTTGAATTTGCTATTGAATTTTGCACCGCAAAGGTAGGAAATTTTTTTGATATAATGTGATAGAATATGTCTTTTGTGCAAATCTCACTTTCATAATGGCCTATTACAGCGAGTAAAAGGTGATTTTCCACATCATAAAAATCGTTATATTTGGCCTCTCCGGTGATGAAGATATCGGCACCTGATGTAATTGCTTCGTTTATAAGAAATGCCCCATTGCCACCGCATATGGAAACCGTTCGTAACTTACGTCCGGTCAGTGAGGAATGTTTAAGACATTCCACGTTCAACACATCTTTTATCCGTTGCAAAAAAATTAATTCGTCTTCCCATTCCGGCAGAATACCGATAATTCCGCTACCTGCCTGTTGCCATTCATTTTCCAGTTTATACAGATCAAATGCCGGCTCTTCATACGGATGTGCTGATAACAAGGCATGTATGACGGTTGATTTTTTGTATGCCGGAAAAACGGTTTCTATCCGTACTTCTTTTTCAATATGTATCCGGCCGATTTTTCCACGGTACGGGTTGCTGTTCGCGCCGGCTAAAAACGTACCATTTCCTTCCGCATTAAAACTGCATGAACTATAATTACCGATGTGTCCGGCTCCGGCTTTGAACAGTGCCCTCCGGAGTGTTTCTGCCGCATCTTCAGGAACAAATGTGACAATTTTCATCAGTTTTTGTTTCTGAGGACTTAGTATACGGATATCTTCGAGTCCGAACATTTCTGCCAGTTTGTAATTCACGCCTCCGGCTGCATTATCCATATTCGTATGGGCCGAATAGATAACCATATCATTTTTGCATGCTTTTATCATGCATCGTTCAATATAGTTTTTTCCGGTGAGGGATTTGAAAGGTTTGAATGCTAACGGATGGTGGGAGATGATCAGATTAAATCCCGCATTAATGGCTTCATCGACAATTTCTTCCGTCACATCAAGGCAAAGAAGCGCACCGGTAGCCTGCTGGTTTACATCACCAATCTGAATGCCTGCATTATCGAAATCTTCCTGAAGATTTAACGGTGCATGGCGTTCTATTTCTTTAATGATGTCTTTAATTCTCATATATTAATTCTCCGTATCTATCCGGATAGATAGTTCTTTCAGTTGTGCTTTATCAAGTACCGAAGGGGCATCCAGCATCACATCGCGTCCGGAATTGTTTTTCGGGAAAGCGATACAGTCGCGGATGGAGTCGAGGCCGGTAAATAATGACACCAATCTATCCAGGCCAAAAGCGATACCACCATGAGGAGGCGCTCCGTATTTGAATGCGTTCATCAAAAATCCGAATTGGGCCTGTGCCTGTTCTTCGGTAAAACCAAGCAGTCTGAACATACGGTTTTGTAGCTTGCTGTCATGGATACGGATAGAGCCGCCTCCGACTTCCACTCCGTTGATTACCATATCATAAGCATTCGCACGGACTTCACCCGGATTGCTTTCTAACAATGGAATATCTTCCGGTTTGGGTGAAGTGAACGGATGATGCATCGCATAATAACGTTGTGTTTCTTCGTCCCATTCCAACAGGGGAAAATCTACAATCCACAAGCAGGCAAACGTATTTTTATTGCGTAATCCTAATTGGTTACCCATTTCAAGGCGCAATTCATTCAGTTGTTTGCGGGTCTTGTTGGCATTATCACCCGAGAGGATCAGGATCAGATCTCCGGGTCGGGCGTTAAATGCCGCCTTCATCTTCTGAAGTGTTTCCTGCGAATAAAATTTATCAACGCTCGATTTTACATTTCCGTCATCTTCCACACGTGCATATACAAGTCCTTTGGCGCCAATCTGCGGTCTTTTTACAAAGTCGGTCAGTGCGTCTAATTGTTTACGAGTGTAGGTTGCGGCTCCTTCCGCACATATTCCGCCGATGTACTCCGCGTTATCGAATACCGCAAAACCGGAACCTTTCATGATATCCATCAGTTCTAAAAATTTCATTCCGAAACGGATATCGGGTTTATCGGAGCCGTAGTATTTCATCGCGTCATGCCAGGTCATACGTTGAAAGTTTTCGCTGAACGTCACATTACGTATTGTGTTGAAAAGGTGTTTGATCATTCCTTCAAATGTTTGTAACACATCCTCCTGTTCAACAAAAGCCATCTCGCAATCTATCTGAGTGAATTCGGGTTGACGGTCGGCCCGTAAATCTTCATCCCGGAAGCATTTTACGATCTGAAAGTAACGGTCAAAGCCCGAAACCATTAATAGTTGTTTTAATGTCTGCGGAGATTGGGGCAAGGCATAGAATTGTCCCGGATTCATACGGGAAGGTACGACAAAGTCACGCGCGCCTTCGGGTGTCGAATTGACGAGAACAGGCGTTTCAACTTCAAGAAAATCCGCTTCACTCAAATAGCGTCTTGTTTCGAATGCCATACGGTGTCTTATTTCCAGATTTTTACGTACCACATTTCGACGTAAATCCAGGTACCGGTATTTCATACGGATATCATCTCCTCCGTCACTTTCATCCTCAATTGTAAAAGGAGGGGTAAGGGATGTATTGAGTATATTTAATTCCGAAACGATCACTTCAATTTCGCCGGTCAAGATATGAGTATTTTTGCCGGAACGTTCTTTTACGGTTCCTTTCACCTGTATGACAAATTCACGTCCTAATTTACTTGCCTGTTCACAAAGCGAAGCATTTGATTCTTCATTAAAGACCAACTGGGTAATGCCGTAACGGTCGCGTATATCAATAAAGGTCATGCCTCCCATATTACGGATTTTTTGTATCCATCCTGCCAGTGTTACATTTTTCCCTTCATCTTTCAGACGTAATTCGCCGCAAGTCCTCGTTCTATACATAAAGTTTAATGTTTGTTTTGTAATCTGTTTAAAAAGTAGGCAAATGTAATTATATTTTGATAGATAGCAAAAAAGTAT
>QMCE01002951.1_pt1 | contig 12916 bp, 17 predicted proteins | sample 1821851 | NCBI WGS metagenome assembly QMCE01 (sample SAMN09453174, study PRJNA476694) | Termite gut metagenome, whole genome shotgun sequencing project. | isolation source: worker | host: Odontotermes sp. | place: South Africa:Pretoria | collected 2016-01-28 | reverse complement strand
GAAAAGGCTCGGCGGCAGGCCGTTTTTCCATAAGACCGGGCATTCTTTCATAAAGGCGACCATGAAGGAGAAAAAGCTTCTGTTTGCGGGCGAGATGAGCGGGCATTTCTTTTTCGCGGACGAATATTTCGGCTTCGACGACGCGCTGTACGCCGGAGCGCGGCTTTTTAGGCTGCTGTCGGAGGAGTCGCAGCCGCTGTCGGCGATGGTGGGCGGGCTGCCCACGACATACGCAACGCCGGAAATACGCCGGGAGCTGCCGCAGGAGGGCCGGGATGCGCTTATGGAACGTGCACTGGCGCGTTTTAAGGCGAACGGGCTCGATGTGCTTGATGTAGACGGCGTACGAGTCAATTTTCCAGACGGCTGGGGGCTTTTGCGGCTTTCCAATACGCAGCCGATCGTGGTCATGAGGGCAGAGGGGAATAGCGTAAACGCGATGGAGCGGATCGAAAAGGAGTTGCGTTCGGCGGTGGGTGAACTGATTTCGGGCAAAGCTAGCCTGTTTTAACAAGGGATCAGTATTAGCTTGAATAGGCCTGTGTCGTCAAACATGAAGGAGGATTATCTATGAATTATTCAAAGCTTAGAACATGCAGAATTTGCGGTAACGGCCATTTGACGGCAATATTGGATTTAGGCATTCAGGAATTAACCGGAGTTTTCCCGAAAAAGAAAAACACCAAATTGACGTCCGGGCCGCTCGATTTAGTGTGGTGCGATGAATGCGGCTTGCTGCAATTAGGGCACACATACTCCTTGGGCGAAATGTATGGCGATAATTACGGCTATCGTTCCGGCCTTAATTCCTCTATGGTCGCACATTTAACCAACAAAATATATCATATGGAAAGGGCGTTTAATCCGCAAGCGGGAGATATCGTAGTCGATATTGGAAGCAACGACGCAACTACGCTTAAGGCGTATCAGACGCCGGGGTTGCGCCGGATTGGCATAGACCCCGTTGGCGCGAAGTTTAAAAGCTTTTATCCGGAACAGATCGAGCTAATTCCGGACTTCTTTTCACCCGATGCTTATCGGAGGTATTGCCCGGAAAAAGCAAAAATTATCACCTCTATCGCGATGTTTTATGACCTGGACGCGCCTATCGCTTTTGCGCGCGGAATCGAAGCGATTATTCGCGACGACGGGATATGGCATTTTGAGCAGAGCTATATGCCCTCGATGCTTCGTCTATGCTCTTATGATACCGTTTGCCACGAGCATTTAGAATATTATTCGCTTAGCGTTGTCAAGTATATTCTCGAACAGGCGAATATGAAAATCGTGGACGTCGCCATGAACGCGATTAACGGGGGAAGCTTTGCCGTAACTGCGGCCAAAAAAACGTCGCCCCTGCCGCCTAATGACGTCGTTATTAATTGGCTCCTCGAAAAAGAAGAGCGCGGCGGGCTGAAAACGCTGGCGCCCTATCGGATGTTTGCGGAAAACGTACAATTGCACAGAGCAAATTTACGAAGGCTGCTGACGGGGCTAAGCGCAGCAGGCAAAAAAATATATGGATATGGCGCTTCCACGAAGGGCAATGTCGTTTTGCAATACTGTGACCTGACGGAGCGTGAGGTTATCGCCATCGCCGAAGTAAACGAGGACAAATTCAACGCTTTCACGCCTGGCACGAATATACCGATTATTTCCGAATCGGAGGCCAGGACGCAAAGGCCGGATTATTTTTTAGTCCTGCCGTGGCATTTCCGAGATAATATCCTCGCCAGGGAAAAACAGTTCCCGCTCGAGGGAGGAAAGTTCATCTTTCCTTTCCCCGAGATAGAAATTATTTAAATGGCGGCGATACCGCCAGCATGAATGAAAAGGAATTTGATTATGGAAAAATTGCTCAGCATATGCATTCCTACACTCGATAGGAGTGTGTTTCTGAATCAGATGCTTAAAAGCATATTTGACCAGTTGACGCCGGAGTTATGCGATATAATGGAAATATGTATCGACGACGACTCCGTTCCAGACGATACGGAGCAGGTAGTTCAACGTTATCGGGATAGAGGCCTGATTGATATCGTTTATCACAGGAACTTTAAGAACACCGGCCTTGAAACGGCAATGTGGGATTGCGTAGCAATGTCATCGGGAAAGTATTGCTGGATCATCTCCGATGACGATTTGGTACACGAGGGCGGTTTGCAAGCGGTGGTGGATCAGCTGCTGACGGATCAATACGATTATATAATTGTGGAATCGACGCGATTTGATGATCGTATCGGCTGGATTGGCCCTGCTATATATGACTTGGCGGATGAGGAGTTTATTAACGCAAAGGAGCATGACGCGATTGCGGAAAAATTGTTTATGGCCATGACGCATGTGTGCATTTCGATATTCAGCCGCGAGTTATGGGACAGCAAAGGGAATAAGGAAGAGGATACATCTTATAAATACTTTACCCATATGAAAAAAATCCTGCAAGCCTTGCCGGATTCCAAAAAAAAGACTAAAGTAATGTCGCGGCCCGTAATTAACGCTAGGGCTTACAATTATTCGTACGCCAATCATATGCTGGTTGTTTTTTATCATCATCTTTATAGAGTTATGGATGCGACTAAGTGCTATGACCAAAGTCGAATGGACGCGCTTCGTCAGCGGATAGGCCAATGGCCGCTGTTTGCGAAAATTACAGCGCTGCGACAACTGGCTTTTAGTAAAGCTTTCTACGGAGTTGAAGGCTCGTATTTGGTAAATTACAGCATTTATCGGAAAATACGGGCAAACCTTTCTCCCAAAGGCCGCCGCACCATACTCATGGTAATTGCCACGCCCGCGCCGATTCTTCGAGCCGCATGGCGTGTCGCGGATAAAATCAAACAACGGGCGGAAATTAAAGAACGGGCCAAATAAAAACCAGCAAGTGTACAGGCCATATTTCGAGACATACAAAAAGCCCCGAACCATAGAAGCTTAGGGCTTTTTGTGCCTATAGGCTTGGTGGAGATGAAGAGACTCGAATTCTACGATGTGAAATAAACAGAGAATAAGCACACGCAAAAAAGCCCAATATATCTAGGCATTTCTGAATGGTATTATAAACCAAACGCAATAGAAATAAGGGTAAAACAATGCCCGTAAGGGTAAAAATAAGGGTAAAATATCAGCCCGTGCCGTATGGACGAAAGTAGGTATCACAAACAATACCTACTACCTAATACAATACTTAGTATCAAAAAGATACTGTCGAATAGCTATTACTGGATATGCCATTACTGGACACGATAGAATATAAAATATCATGGTAACTATCCCCTGTAGGCAACCGTCCGCTTTTTGCGTATAGTATCAAGTTCCGCCCGGTGGAACTTGAAGCCTTCGCCGTCGAGCCTCGCGCGCGCGGGAACCATCATCAATTCGATGATGGTCACAATCCAAACATGGATTATGATTTTCTGCATTTCCCGGCCCTCCGCAATCGAGCTGACAAGCGCCAGTTTTGCCCTAAATCACTAGCTTTATCGGGTGTTAAAAAACGAATTTTCGAGGGTCACGGTCGGAAAACAAAAAAGAGGCCCGTACAATTAAGTACGAGCCCAATTCCTAAAGACGCGCCCGGTGCGCTTTTACATCTCCCAGCTCCCTATACGCCCCCTCTTAGCGGCCAGCCAAGCGCCTATAGCCACGCTCAAAACAATATCATCATGAGTACCGCTGCGGGCTCCGTAGGTATCGCGCCCGGATGCCGATATCTTCACCTGGAAATTCATCATCTCATCAGTGAGCGCGTCGGCCTCCTTCAAGCCTTTTGCGATTCGAAGGTCGCCGTTCTGGAGCATAACCTGTAAATTCGTTATGAGGTCGCGCTTTGGTACGCCATACATGCCCGCCCCTAAACTCGTAACAGAATCGCCCGCCGTGATCGAGACGGCCCGTAGAGACTGCCTAAAGCCCGATTTGCGCATGAGGTCGTAGACGGGTCTCCCTACGCCGGTGAGGTCAATTACGACGGCCTTACGATGCCTTTTGAGCGGTTCGCTGTTGAATAACTGAATGAGCCGATCTACGACGACGGGGTACTCCGTCCCTCGTGGCGGTCGCTCGATATGGCGAAGATGGAAAGCGCGTTCGCCCTCGCGCATAGGCCCCAAGACGCCGCGCCCCTTGGTGATCCTCTCAATGATGCTGATCGCGGTATAGTCGGTCGTCTGCCCCAAGTCGGCGCTAATGATAAATTCGTGATCGACGATATGAATACCTTCGTCTGCGCGCGGAGGAACATAGTCGTATACCATTAAATTACCTCCCCAAAAAGCGGCTCAATGCTATCATCGAACGCCCGCTTGATTAAGTCATAAGAAAAGCTCTGGTCTTCCGTCTCTACGAATTGACATAGAAACTCTTGTTTAAAAAACATCTCGCCCATGCTGCGCTTTTGCTGCTCCAATTGCTCCGGCGTGATACGTGGGCATTTGTCGGCGGTGATCTCGATCTTTTTCCACTCCGGCCCGCCGCCCTCCCACTCATCGAAGAAATGGCCGCGCTTGCCGAACGGCGTACTCATACAAACGAGCTGTCCGTCGTTTATGATGAGCATGGGCAGGATCGCCGTGTAAAATTCGTCGGATACTTGCGCGGCCTCATCCTCTAAGAACATGGTAACGCTGGAATATCCGCGCACGGTCGCCGGATCGCCTGGAAGGGCAATAATTCGGCTCTGGTTGGCGAAGGTCAAGGAAAGCTTGTTGTCCTCCAGAAGCGCGGGCTTGCTGTCCAGGGCGTGGTAGCCGTCGCGTACCTTCCTGAAAAGCTCCTGCGATTGGCGAAGCGTCGGACTTCCAAGTAATATTGTACTTTTCGGCCTGTAGATGCCCGTGTGCAGCGCTTTCGTCGCGGTCGTCGTACTTTTCCCCGATTGGCGCGAGCAATTCAGCAATAGGCGCTTGCCCTCATAACGCAATACTTCGGCTTGCCATTCGTCCGGCTCGATGCCGATAGAGCGCGAAAATATTACTGGATCGAGCGCGCGGATAAGGTCGTCGTTAATCAAGCGTTGCACCTCCCAGCGCCTTGACGATCGCCGCGCGCGCCTCCGGGTATGGAGCCAGCGCCGCCAGTATTTGAGCGCGTAGGGTCAACCATTCGGGCGTAATATGCAAATGCTGGTGTACGGTTTGCTGCTGAAGCTCCCCGGTCACTTTGGCGAAGAGCGCCGCCGTCTCGCGTAGCTCCTTCAGCGCCTTTAATGCAAGCGCCAAGTCCTCGCCCTCTTTGGCCTCTTTATAAATCTCGTCTGCGCGACGGTCGAGCTCGATAATTTTTTGCATGACGCTGGATGCCTCCGCGACGTGCTGCGCCTGTTCCGCGACGGCCAGCACCTTCGGAATATGCCCCTTATGCCGCTGGAGCGCCGAAGTCGAAACGCCGTATTTCGCGGCGATATCGCGGACAGGAACCTTTTGCAGCAATTCGAGGGAAATAGCCTCGGTTTTTTCGTGGCGACAGATAGAACACACTGAACCCATAATAATATCCTCCAAAATTGAAAAAGGGCGGGTCGGCCCAATTCTGGACTTTCCCGCCCCGCTGGTTAAGACTTCGCCTGATAGTACAGCGCGCCCTTTTTGTTGTCGAGTACAAAAGCATCGTAAACTACGCGCCCCTCAACGAGCGAACCGCTGATACCGGGCGGGTCTTGGTGCGCTTTGTATTCGGCAAGCTTCGTCGGCGCGACGGTCGCGACGGAATGCGCCAGCATGAATCCAAAATCGGCCGGCAGTCTCGGAGCCGGTATGCGGATTACGTTCATGCCGTCCAGCGTGGCGATTACGCCCCGGATGCGAAGCTCGTTCCCGATATCCGTTTCCATGCAGATATCCGTGCTCTGCTTCATAAGGAAGTAGGTGTCGGGCGTGACAATCAGCGCGCGGCCATCGTCGGGCGCTTCGGCGTTGTCTAGCGCCTTGCTGCCGGTGATGATCTGCTCGTAGATGTTCGCGGAGGTCAGCGCGACGGCTGCGGGCTTTTGCCCGGCGCCCTCGCACATCTGCGAATATACCCAAGCGTCCACCTCCGGGATAACCACTTGGCGAAGCTGCCGCGCCAGGGCGGAAGCGGCCTGTAGCTGCTGCTCCGTCTCGCCCTCGTCGAGCTTATCTATCGCGAACGTGAAGCTCCTGTCCTTGCGAAGTGTGAAAAGCTCCGTTATGGCGTCGAGGCCAGCAATAGCACCGTAGCGGCTCCAGTTGCCGGAAGCGGGGCCGGTGCGCCCGTAGTCGTTCATATCGGACGTGCTAACCTTGTACACCTTTACGGCGTGTGCGCCGTCCCAAGAAAAATCCTGATTCGTCAGGAGCGACGCTTTGCTCTCCGTGGAGAACATTTCGTCGGTATAGGGTAAATACTTCGTGGTAAGGTCGATACTCATTAATTATTTTCCTTTCTCTTTCAGCCCGAAAGCGCCGCGCACGGGGTCGGCCTTGCGATGATTGCCGTCCAAATTGCCGTGCTGCCCGCTTGTGGAGAATGTCATGCCCGTAGACCTTGTCAGTAGGGGCGTGATGATCGAAAGGCTCTTTTCGAAAGCCTCCCGGCTGCTGGTGTTCAGAGCGTCGAGGAGGTCAGCGGGTAAGCCGCGCCCGATCAACATCTCTTTGGCCTCGAAGCGGAACTCCTTGTCGGCCAGCTCCTTTTCCCTCGCGGCGAGTGCAGCGTCGCTCTTGGTCTTTTCCTTCGCCAAGCGTTCGCCCACTATGGCGTTTAGCTGCTCCTGCGTAAAGGTCTTTTGTCCTTCCTGCGCGGAAGTATTGGCGTCCCCGTTGCCGGGTATGTTATTCCCGCCCTCCGGCGGTGTGGTTACGGTGTTATTGTCCTGCATATTAAACAGCCTCCTCATAAGCTTTTAGTCGTTTGGTGATCTCGATGAGCCGATCTCTAAGGATCGTCGCCGCGCCCGTGTAAACGTCCACGGTGCATTCAGTGTCCATCATGGCGTGTTCGACGGCATACGCCAGCCCTACGGCGTTTTCGAGGTCTACGCGAATCTGGAAGAGGTCGAGGCTTGGATTGCTCATGCTGATACCTCTTTCCTTTCTGCCGCCCGTCTGCGGCGTGCGCGTTCGTCGTGAATGCCCTTCTTACGTCCCGCCTCGAAAGCTATGGCCGGAAGGAGCCGCCCCCACATATCGCCGTCCATAGCCCGATAAACGGCGGTGGCCAGCTTGCAAGCCTGATCGAGAGTAATGTCCCAATGCTTGCCCAGCTCTTGCAGCGCGAAGATTGAAAGCGTCGGGCGGTCTAAATCCGGCTTGCGGGTCAAAAACTCGTTTCCGTACTGGACTACGGGCATACGGCCCTCTTTAACTGCTTTGGTGATGCCGGGGTATTCGTCCATGATGATCCTCCTTAAAATATCCTTGTGTTCTGCCGCCCATAAGGTTATAATGAAGGTACTCAAAATATCCTTTTAGGCGCGGCCCCCTCATTTCGAGGGGGTTTTCGTCTGTTCACAATCGCAGGATTCCTGCGGGTCGAGGCGGGCTCCGCAATAGGGGCAAGTTTTGAAATACTGCCTCATAGGTCAGCCCTCGTAGTAGTCGCTCGGCATGGAGCGAACCCGTATACCGTCGCCCTCCATCCTGCGGAGCATTACCGCCAGCACGAGCGCCGCGCAAGCCTCGCCGTCGTACCACGCGCAACCCTCTTCGATGCAGCGCGGAAGCGGCTCGTTCTCCGGCCCGTTCATTGCCATCGGGCAGAATTTATCTTGTGGCATATATAGCCCTCCTTAAATGAGTGTTTTTTACCGTCCGTAGCGTCCTAGCGTCCTTTTGCCCTAAATATCTAGGATTTTTGTGGACGCTACGCTTTTTTAGCGTCCTGTGTAGCGTCCGGCCTATCCGATATTGGACGCTACGTTTTCAAATATGGACGCTACGTTTTCGTCAGCGACGTCGATAAAGTCCAGTGTTTTAGCGGGTTTGGACGCTATGGACGCTATGGACGCTATATTTTCATTTTTTAAGTTGAGCGCCCTGTTCCCGCTATGGCCCCGCCCGCACACAATCCCTACGGCCTCTAAATTGCTTTTTACGGCGGTAATCCGTTTTGAAAGCCGGGTAGCGTCGCGGGGGAAAGCTTTGTCTTTTGCATCAAAGCCGTGCTTGGGCGCAATGGCCTTAATCTCATCGAGAAGCTCGGAAGCCGTCCCGCTCCATTCGGCCCGATCTCGCATAAATTCGACGATGAGGAATGCGACGGGGTCGGCCTCAATCGCTTCATCGTTTTGTGCAGCACGATTCGCGGCGTACTGGTCGAGGAATTTTTGTCCCCGGCAATCTGCCGCCTCGCCTATCGCGTATCCCCACCGGGTGAAGTCGGCCATCCTCGGCAGTTTGTCGAGCTTAACGTCCGGGTACAGGCATTTGGCGCAACATAGAAGGTCGAATATGCCGCCAAGTATTTCGCCCCGGTCGGCCTCAAATTCCGCGCGTATTTGCGATAGCTCCCGCCTGTTTTCCTCGGAGATGCGTTCAACCTCCAATAGTATGGAGCGGTCGAGGAGGTCGGCTCTGGTGGCTACGCAGGAGATGCCGTTGATGCCGATAACGCGCTGAAACTTGAATATCACGTCATCCGAATTTGAATACAGAAGACGCTGCTGAATTGAATCGCCTGTTACCGCCCTGCACAGCATGTCCGACATATCCCCGGATAGATGCGAAAGATTGTCATAGGGGAGAAACCAATTTTTCGATAAATTGATGATCGCGCTTTTTTCGTCCCCCGGCGGCGCAAGCGTTTCTATGGCGCTGGGGTCGATCAACGCTTTGAGGAATTGGAACGCCGTGCTCTTGGCTGCGCCCTTCTCGCCGTAAAGCACCAGTACAGGGTGAGGGATGCCCGGAACGAAACACGATACCAACCAACAGATAAACAGCGTCCTATATTCCTTTTTGACGTTGACATACTTAAATATCTTGCTGATATCGCCGCCGCATACCGGCTCCACCTGCGGCAGTTGATGAGTGAGCCGCCGGAACAATAACGGCGGGTTTTCTTTTACGGCCGGTATTCCGTCGATGCGAACGGCCCGCCAGCCGTCGTCCGTAAGGTCGTACCAGAAATTACCTTCGTCATCCTGCGCGACGCGCACGGCCAGACGCGCCATATCGGCTTTAAATATCGCCAATCGCGTCCTGCGAAAGCGCGGATTCAGTTTCTTCGTAGTACAGATAGCTAAGATACTGCTGAAAGCGTTTCCCCTCGATCTCCCATACCTCAACATGGCCGTTGACGGGAATAAGCGCGTGAGGGGCTTTTAGTTCATCGTGAAAAAGTGTAACCTTCTCGCGCTTCACCAGTTCCAAAACAATCTGCGCTTGCGTCCGGCGCTTTTCCTTTTCCTCTTTGACTTCTTCGACGGCCTCGGTCGCGTCGTCGTCCGGCGCGTCCTCCATCATCTCTAGGTTAAGGTTTTTTTCTTCCAGTGTGGACTACCCCCCCTCGCAAATTTGAGCACGGTCAATTGGCCTGTTGATCCAGCCAAGAATAAAATCTGCTGCTCGCCACGGCCCAGCGCCGCCCGATTCTGAATCCCGGCAGTTTGCCCGATTCCAACAGGGCGTAAACCGTCGGCAAGCTCCAGCCGGTCAACCGTTGAATGTCCTGCGGGGTGAGCGTCGCCCGCTCTTCTGATACCTTATGCATTAAATTACTTCCTCCTAAGTTATTTTTGGGTGCGCTCTTCGTGTTATCCGGTTGCCATGCTCTTTGCCCGCCGTGCGGACTTCTACCATCTGAGCGGGCCCTGGTGCGCCTCATGCGTCACTTCGCCGGTTGTCCGCTGCCGGATACTTACGGATTCAATTGTGTGGTTCGTTTGAACCTTTTACAGAAGTATAGCATACTCATTTGAACCCCGTCAAGAAAAATCTTGCTCATTTGAACCACATATGCTAGAATCGAAAAAAAGGAGGTTGAAATGAAAAAAACGGAGGAGCAAAAGAAAAGAGATGTTGAGATAGGGCAACGAATAGCGGCCTATCGAAAAGTGGCGGGGTTATCACGCCGTGAATTGTTCGAGTTATCCAAAGTATCGGAATCCGCTATTAAGCAGTATGAAAGCGGCCTGCGCCATCCAAGAGCCGAACATTTACAAAGAATCGCCTCTGCTTTTCACATCTCCCTTGAAGGATTATTAACCGGCGACGAAAGTATCCCCCTCAATCCCGCCCGCGCAACCAGTAGAGCCGATAGGCTGAACAAGCACTTTCGGAAATTGAACGACGACGGGCAAGACAAGGCGATAGAGCGCGTCGAAGAATTGACGATGATAGAGAAGTATCTGCGCAAGGAGGACTAACTATGCCACGCAAAGCCGCGAACGGACACGGAACTATACGTCAGCGAAAAGACGGTACTTGGGAAGGGCGCTATACTGCCGGTCGTGATCCGGGTACGGGTCGGCAGTTGCAAAAATCCGTATATGGCAAAACTGAAAAAGAAGTGGCTGCGGAGCTGCGGCGCATTACGTCGGCGCTGGATGATAACGCCTACGTCGAGCCCTCGAAAATGACGCTCTCGGCTTGGCTGGACATCTACCTCGCGGAGTATACCGGCGGTTTGAAGGAGCATAGCCTCGCTACTTATGAGATGAGATGCCGTACGCGCATAAAGCCCGCGCTCGGAGCGGTGGCGCTCTCCGCGCTAAAGCCTCATGAGATACAGACGGCCTATAACCGAATGAAGCGAGACGGCCTCGCCGCCAAGACGATAAAGGCGATACACGGCGTACTGCACCGGGCGCTCGATCAAGCTGTGAGTGTCGGGTATCTCAGAGTAAACCCGTGCCAGGGCGTGAAGCTGCCCCGCATCGAGAAGCCGGATATCAAGCCGCTCATGGACGATGAGGTCGAGCGTTTCCGCGATGCCATAAAAGGCAACGAATATGAAGCCCTGTTCACCGTGACGATGTACACGGGCATGAGGCTGTCAGAGGTCATGGGCCTCACGTGGAACTGCGTAGACTTCAAGAAGGGTACGATCTACGTAGACAAGCAGTTGATTCATGAGAAGAAGAAGAACGGCGCTTATAAATTCGCCCCGCCTAAGAACGATAAGAAGCGAAGGATTGCCCCCGGCGCTGCCGTGATGAAGATGCTCGAAGGAGTGCGTCTGCGGCAGAAGGAGATGCGCCTCCGCTGCGGCCCCGATTGGAACAACAGTATGAATCTGGTATTCACGAGCGAGACGGGCCTCCATCGTGCGCATACGACGATAGAACGCCACTTCAAAGAGGTCGTAACGAACATGGGCCTCGCTGATCGCAGATTCCACGATCTGAGGCACCCATATGTCAAGCCCCCGACAGAAGAAATTTTGTCGTGTGTGAACCGTAAGCGGCCCGGCAGTAGTGCAGTTTATCGCCTGCCTGTATAGCCTGTTCGAGTTCGTCAATCTCCATGCTGTGGAATTCAGCTTCTGGATTGATTGTTGATACCCTGCAGGAAAACGCAGAATTATGGATTCGACAACGTCGCTCCGTGATCGCAGCCTGAACGATCTCGCTTGGGGTCGTATACGGAATGATTAAAGTAAAAGCTCGCTGGGTAATTATCATAGTTTCGATAGTGAAATAAGTCTTGCAAGCATGGGGATGTGCACGCACCCGCGCCCATCCCAGCTTGTTGGTGGCACAGCCCCCAATCCCCCGGCACGAACGAAGCGCGCTGCGCCCCGTTCGCCTAGCCGCCTTACGGCGTCTGCTGTGCGCCCGAGGCGCGGGGATAGCGCGACGTTTCATCCCTTGGGCAAGGTCTAGACGATCATGCTCTTCCAAATAACCTGTATATCGTGCAACTATCTAGAAACTCTTCGCCACCGGCAAGACATTCAAGGCATTCAAGTTCCCTGCATGAATATCTTGAATATCTTCCGGCTGAATTTATTACGACAAATGATCCCCTGCCTATAATCAACAATATTGTGGTATTTCTTGGCAATCGAGGCGCGCGGCGGTGATTATGTCGTCAATGCACCGTACGCGCCTCGATAATGACTGTTTTGTCGCTTATGTAACACCTCACTTCCAAGGGTTCAGAATTCGTTGCTTTTTTCGCCGGGAAAAGAGCGAAATACAAAGCGCCCAACCCTCGAAAACCCAGATTCTATGCGGCTTTCCGCGTTTGTCGGTATTATACCCTATGGGCATACATACGCCGTGCTTGCCCTCCGCGCTGGGGTCGATATCAAGACCGTCTCAGAGACGCTAGGACACGCTACAGTAGCCTTTACGCTCGATGTGTACTGCCACGTCACAGAGGAGATGCGTAACGAGGCTGCGGCGAAGATGGACGCTCTAATTGAAGGGCATAACCGGCACAAATAGCACTCTTGTATCGCCTGTTTGGGCGCTCTGTTTCGGCTCTGTTTCGCCTCATAAAAAAGCTGGTAAGGGTAAATTTAAGGGTAAAACGCCATTTTTGAATATAGCATAAGAAGCAAAAAAGCCCTAAATCTCTAAGGATTTGAGGCTTTTCTGTTTGGTGGAGATGAAGAGACTCGAACTCTCGACCTCTCGGATGCGAACCGAACGCTCTACCAGCTGAGCTACATCCCCGTTTCGACCGCCCGCTTATTATACATAATCGTTTTGAAAATTTCAAGCCTTAGTTTTTGAATAGGAGTGTCCAAACCTCCGTGCTACACAAAATCCACACGGGTCTTTGACAGTTTGAAAACAAAATAGAGGGCTTCAGGCCGCATAGCTAGGCCGTTTTTCGTGTCAAGCAATTTGTCTGCTCAATAGTAATGTGTAGCAATACACTTTTTCCCCATTGACTTTGATCGTCGCTTGGCTATTGCTCCCCCGAATAAACAATGTACAAATCACGCGGCATAAACAGTAGTAGCTGCCTTGAAAAATGATCGCACTTTATCGTGGTTAAGCTGAACC
>QMCE01001466.1_pt1 | contig 12916 bp, 9 predicted proteins | sample 1821851 | NCBI WGS metagenome assembly QMCE01 (sample SAMN09453174, study PRJNA476694) | Termite gut metagenome, whole genome shotgun sequencing project. | isolation source: worker | host: Odontotermes sp. | place: South Africa:Pretoria | collected 2016-01-28 | reverse complement strand
AAGGTCGTACCGAACCGGGTGCTGAACCAGATGCCGCACCGAGCGGCAACGGTGGCAGCGTCTCAGGCGGCAGTGTCTCAGATGGCAATGTCTCAGACGGCAATGCCTCGAATGGTCGTGTTTCCGGCGACAAGGTTTCCGGCGGCGGGACCGTCCAGCGGTTGGATTCCGGTTCGGACGGCATAAAATCGCTCCCACCGTTCCCGGTGTTGGTTTCGCCGTCATTCCCGCCGTCATGCTCCATGTCGATTCCATTGGGGGCGCTGTCGGGAACGGCGATCCGTCTCCACGAACCGCCTGCCGGTGTCGGCGAATCCTGTGTGTTTCGCCTGATCGGAATGAGCGTGTTGCCGCTTTTTTGATCGGTGTATCCGTACGCGTCTCCCTCCAAAACGGGTTGGTTCATCGCCAAAGCGCTGTTGGAGAGAATGGAATTCGCGCGGAACATCGGATCGCACGGGCCTTCGCACTCGTTCCCCGAAAACGTCGGACCGCAATAATCGTAAGTCGATCCGCACATACGACATCCGAATGAGGAGGCGAGGAGAATCAGCGACGTGACGCAGTAAAGCGAATTGCGGAACATGGGCAATCTCCGATTAACGGACAAAACGGACAGCGGCGGCAAATTGCGGCACAAATAACGGCGACAAACGATCTTCGAGAAAGGAGTTTCGTTTGAATCTTTATCGTCCGCACAATCGGAATAATCAGAAAATTTTCCGCATTTTGCCAAAATCGTTTGGCCACGAACGGCGTCTAACCGGTACATACCGTAAACGGCCTGGAATTGTTCCCGCGAACAATCGCTCGTCGCTCGAACAAAACGTGCAACAAGCCGTATACAAATGTCTTACGGCGAGCGAGTGCGACAAGCAGCCTTCACCAAACAACCACTTTTACCAAACAACCAATTTCACCGCGTTTCCAGCAGATTTGCGCGGTCAGCACGTCAGAATGGAAGAAAGCGTCGCCGGATCATGCGAAATATTCTCCGGCGAAACAAGAAGCGGCTCGGCCCAGGGGATATCCTCCACCCGTTTGTAGAGGCCGAGCCATTGCAACGTGGTCGGATTCAAAAGGGCGAGCGATTTCAACCCCGTACCGAACAGGAGTCGAAGATCGAACCAGAGGGAAGCCTTTTGGATATATTCCAGATCATAAACGACTTTTTTGCGGACATCGTTCAAATCATGGTCCGAATGGTGATTCAGTTGCGCAAAGCCGGTAATGCCCGGCTTGATTTGCAATCGCAGGATATAGCCGTCGATTTTTTTATCGAGAACGTTGACGATTTCCGGTCGCTCGGGCCGAGGTCCGACAAGCGACATGTCGCCGCGAATGACGTTCCAGAATTGCGGAAATTCATCGATATGCAAATTACGGAGAATTTTTCCGACCCGGGTGATTCGCGGGTCGCCCGGCCTTGCCCAAACCGCCCCGGTTGCTGCTTCGGCATCGACCCGCATGGTACGGATTTTGTACATGGCGAACACGTTGCCGTTTTTACCGACCCGAATCTGTTTGTAAATTCCCGGACCTGTCGATGTCAACCGGACGACGGCGACGGCAACCGCGATAAACGGAAGTGCAAGCAGAAAAAGCGGAACGGCGAGAACGCGGTCCATCCGACTCTTCCACCGGAAGTAGCCGGAAAGATGCGGGGCGGGACAACCGGGAATGTCGCTTGGTGTATCAACCGAATCCATACACGGACAGGAAATTGGAGAAAAGCCGGTCGTGGCTCGGATGTGCTTATCCCGACTCTTAACGCGAACACGGCTCTAGCGTAGAGTATAGTACGAACCGATACAAAAGAAAAGACCGCGCAAGCCGATTTTGTCGGTTGTTCGTCGAGCCGGTGCGTCGAAGAAGCCCCGGCCGTTCACCGTCAAATTTGATGAGTTTATCGCGCGGTTTTTTTCGGAGGAACATAGGGCTCGACTTGGAAATCGAACGCACCCGTCGCGGCAGGAACGGTCACCGTGAGGCCCGAGGTTTTGGCGCCGGCGTACTTTGGGTCGACCGTCGGTGTGAACACGGGATAATCGTCTTTGTCCCGGGCGACCTCTTTTTCCGTACCGGTAACGTACACGTTGTAGGTTCCCGGCGGAAGACCATCGTTGTCCGAAAGCGAACCGACATCATAAGTACCGTCGGGCCGAATCGTTCCCCGTGCCAAAAAATTATCCGTCTCGAAGCAAACGGTGCCGAGGTCAAGCGGAGTACCGTCGGTGAAAGTAACCTTTCCTTCAAGGTGCACTTTACCGCTGCAACCGGCCGGAACCAACAGGAGCAACACGAGGGCCAACGCAAACAATCGACGGCGTTTCATGGGAATACCATGTGTAGTGTAAAGTTAGTAAAATAGTTTTCGACACCCCAGGTGTGGTCCCTGTCTCCCTCGCGCAGACGGGAATCCAGACAAGCGGATTCATACTCGTTCGTCTGAGCCCCCGCCTACGCGGGGGTGACGGTTGGGCGGGGGTGACGGTTGGGCGGGGGCGACGGTTAGCGAACAACTCTATTGTATTCCAGGACGCTCTTAGAGTGCTGAGATCGTCCCGCCGTCCATGCAGTCTGCGAGTTGCAGAAGCGCTTTTTTGTCGTCATGGGTGCCCGCGGGAATCGTCGTCGACAGCGCGGAAACCGAGCCGTCGACAAAGAGAAATTGGCAAATACCGGGATGCCAACTGCCAAAACCGGCCCGACCGGGGATCGCCTCGTCATTCTTGTCTTTCCGGCCTTTTCTGTCGTTCGGGCCTCGCGCGATCGCATAAATATCGTTTCCCTGCGCGAAGCTGCGCCCGACAAAACCGTCGCCGTATTCCCCGGCGGCACCGTGCGTGTACGCGCAATCCTGGTAATAGCCGTACGGTTCCGAGCTTTCCGGGGCGGCGAATTTATTGGCGCATTTCTGAAAGTTGTCCTGCGCAATATGCTTTTCGCCGAAGATGATCGTGTTGCTGGTACCGTCCTCCACACGCGAAAAGGTGTCGCGCGGTGCCCAGTTGGCCTCCGAGTTGGTCGTCGTGTATCCGGGCCGCATCACCCCGCGCATTTCCGCAATCCCCAAGGCGTTGTTGCCCGTGTCCCGGATGTTCGTGTGCATGGCCTGTTGCCATTGCCTTTTGGACCCCGCATTGGTGATGGTCCAGTCCATGTACATCACGGGAGCGAAGTCGCCCCGCGGTCCGTTGCGGGACTGCTCCTGCCATGAGGCGGCATCCGTCGTGTATTCGATACTGTCCGGCGCCCCGGGCGCCCGACGAGACGGACAACGATAAATGGGAATGGTGGACAGCGCCTCGCGATCCTGCTCGGTCATTTTCCTTTCCGTCGGATGAGAGGCCACGTATCCCCAAAATTTTTCCGTCATTTCATCCGCGAATCCCTGGGACCGCGTGTTCATCACATCGTACATCGCCGTCTGTTCCATGTAGGGAAAGAGCAAGACCATACCGGACACGCGGTATCTTCCCAAGGTCGCAGGCACGATACCGTTCTTGGCGTCGTGGAACTGGTGGATGCCGATTCCCACTTGCTTCAAGGCGCTCGCGCATTGCATTCTTCGCGCCGCTTCCCGGGCGGCCTGAACCGCCGGGAGCAACAGGGCGACCAAGGTGCCGATGATCGCAATGACCACGAGCAGCTCAACGAGCGTGAACGCATTACGCGTCGTCCCTCTCGCCCATCCTAATATTTTTGTTTTTTTCACGATTTTTTTCTCCTGATACGGTAATGATCGGTTTTCAGGTCGGAAATATCACCGACTTGCCGTAGTTCTACACCAAAACCGGTCGGGTGTAAACACCATATCCGTGAATAGTACCGGGTACCGCAGGCCGCCAACAAGTTCCGGTTTTGAAAGGCAGGCGTCCGCTCGCCGAGCACCGACGGATCGGCATTGATTCACGGATCAGCAATGGCGTCCAGTATAGTCGGCAAATGTTTAGCCAACATTAAGCCATTGATAAGAAGTCAAGAAGTTTTCCCGCGAGGCCATCGCCCACGGAAATGGTAGAATTGTTCACAATCCTTTTTTCGTCTCCCCCGCGCAGGCGGGGGCCTAGACGAACGCCTTCCTTGATCTTTGAAGCAAAACGCAACTTGTGTGAACACAAAGAGTTAATTAAACAATCCGCCTAGCCTCCCGCCTGCGCGGGGGAGACGCATATTGCGCGGGAGACGGTTAGGAAACACGCCCTAATACGGCAACGATTCCATCGGCTGAACCAAACTACCGCCTTCGGTTGGATTTCCGCCGAGGCAATCGATTCCCTGTTTCGAATCCGCCTGCCGTGACGCAAGTATCGCTTCAAAAATCTCCCTGCGGTGTACGGGAACATCCCTGGGCGCTTCGATACCGAGCCGGACTTTGTCGCCTCGTACTTCGACAACCATGATCGTGATATTCTCGTTGATGACGATACTCTCGTTCTTTTTTCGCGATAAAACCAACATTGCCTTACCCCTACATCAAATAGACAAGCCGGGTCGAACCTTCGCTTCGTTTGCGAGGGAACGGCGACCCGCGACGTTACCCAATCATGGTATTTGTCGGCTGAATTGTCAACGAAAATAGCCGGGGGGACACGCGATTCCGGATAAAAGAGGGCGACGGTATCGATTGAAGCGGATAAGCCGATGCCGTTGGAGAGAAATCGCTTAACGGACGGAACGACGGTTGTGGAACAAGGAGGACGATTGTGGAACAAAGAGGTGCTACAACGGGCAAGGAACCGAAGCCGGAGAACCCCCCGGCTTTCGCCGTCGCAATCGACATTTTCCGCCGGAAAAATGGCGGTCGGATCATTCCGGAAGACAGCATTTCAGAAGACATAGAGGAATCCGAATCCGCCGGAAACCTGGTCTTTTTGGGTTTTCTCGTCAAAGGGAGAGGCGTCTCCTTCAACCCAGTCGAACCGGATTTCGGGCCGAACGCTCAAATGCCTGCAAGGATTCCAGTTAAGACCGAGCGTGATCTCGTAATAATCGCCCGAAACCCTGTCTTCCTCGATGAAACCGCCGTTGTCGCGCAACCATTCCGCCCGCAATCCGACGCTCCAACGGTTGTTCAGCTTGTAAAGAAAGTGGTTATTGATTCCGTAAGCACTGTATCGGGCGGTACTTTCGCGGCTCGAAGCGTCGATGTCGCTCGCATTGTTCAAATTGTACTGGAGGACATAAGTGAATCTGTCGGTCGGCTTCCATTCGAAGCAAAGCGACTGGATGAAATAATCCTGTCGCGCGAGCGAAACGTCCCCGAATCGCCAATCGTCGCCGAAACGTTCCCCATTCCGGGTTTCCCCTCTATTCATCCAGTAGTAGACGGTCGCCTTGTCGGTCGGTTTATACGTCAAACCGGCCAAAACGGCGGAATCGCCGTACCGGTTTTGGAACCCGTTTTCATGCCCTCCGGTCCATCCGGCGCTGAGCGTCAGTTTGCTACTCAGCGTAAAATCCGCCAGCGCACCGACATGGGTGGACGGCTCGATCCAATAACAGTAGGAATGGCTGTAGAAAAAATTCGAATAAGCGGCGACCGTTTCCCAGCCGAGCGGGGTGATGAACTTGCCGTATCGCAGGCTGATGTTCTCCGTGGAGACCGTCCCGTAGAGCTGGTACAGGGACAGGCCGTACCCGTGTTCGTTGTCCCCCCAGCCGAAATCGAACGATTCATCCCCGTAACTCTGGGCTCCGGGACCGTCGGTTCCGTACATCATGTCCATGCGGAATCCCCAGTCGATTCGTTTTTTCGAGGTGTCCGTCAATTTCTCGGCGAACAAATACACCTGGTTCATCTGGTAATCGGTTCGCCGGTTGCTTTCAGTGTGCATCGCCCCGTTGTCGCCGGTCCCGTGCGCATTCGCGAAAATGCCCGATTCGACCCAACCGCCGACATGAATCGTCGCCGATTTCCGCCGTTTGCCGAAAAGGAGATTGTAGCCGAGTTCTTCGTTTTTCTCGACCGAAAACCAACCGTTGCCGTCGCGGGGCGAACAAGGATCGCAAGGATTACACGGCGCGGTATCGCGGGCTTTGTGGCAGTCCCCGTCGCCGGCCCCGTCGCAGGCTGTGGCACAGGCTTTGGCACAGGGCTTGTTATGGGCTTGCTCACAGGCTTCGACCGTGTCACAGGGATCGGGAATGGCCCGATCACAGGCCGGTACGTCGCGTGGTTCGGCATTTCCTCCGAAAGCCGCCGGTGACGCGAGGAATACGGCGCAGCTTAAAATGACCACTGTTTTCCAAAAGGGACTCTTTTCGGCGTTCATCATGGTAGTGCTTTGTTATACTGGAAGCTGTTGAAAATTTCCCGAAGCCGACGATTCGGAAGCCTGCCCTCGAAAAACGACAACGCCCGGAGGGTAAACGGGCGGTCGGGCGGGCCGTGTTTACCCACGACTCAACCGGCTTTGGTATATGCTGGAAACGCGAGGAAAACGGACATTCGGTCAAGGCTGCCTGCCGCGCTCACTCGCCTCTAACTTTTGCTAATGTAATTACTTACACGGATCGTTCGAGCGGCGGGCGATTGTGCGCGGGAAAAAACATGCCGTAGTTTCATGCCGTTTACGGTATAAACAGGTTATCGTGCAAGCAAAACCGGCAATATCGATATTTTTCCGTCAACCCGTATAATCGGAATAATCAGAAAATTCTACCCAAATGCCCCAGCATGTCGTTTCTCGTGTAGTCGAATAATAATCGTTGACATCCGGCGTCACGGCAAATATAATCACATGGATCGAAATAAGTACAATGGTGAAAAACAAATGCGGATATTCATAAGACGTTCCTCACCCTCGAAGGCGTTCACGCTCGTCGAACTGCTGGTCGTCATCGCGATCATCGGCGTCTTGATCGCCTTGCTTCTTCCCGCTGTTCAAATGGCCCGCGAGGCGGCCCGGCGGATGCAGTGCCATAACAACGTCAAACAGATGTCGTTGGCGCTGCACGGCCACCACGACGTCTACGGGAGTTTTCCCGCCGATTCGCAAACGCACCGCCTGTCTTCGCCGATTACGTACAACGGCAAGGTTTATGACACCTATACGGACGGGCTGACGTGTTGGGCGAAGATTTTTCCGTTCATGGAACAGACGGGACTTTCCGACGAAATCACGTCAAGGATAAACGACGCCGTCAACGCCGCGGTCAACGGGGCCGCGTCGGGCGAACCGATGACCGTAACCCGCGGCGGTCACACGGTAACGGGCGATGCGGCGCTCAACAAGGTTCCCGGGTTTCTTTGCCCGTCCTACGCCGGGCCGTTGATGACCGACCCGGCCGTCAGCACCACCAGCTACGGGTATTACTGCCATTACTTCGGCAACAGCGGCGGTTTGGAAGCGGACGCGGATGTAGGCGTGTATGGGAATTCGGGTGGGCACACCATGACCGGCAAAACGGCGACGGTCTTTACGTATCGACAGGGTGCCGTTTCCCCGGGCGGCGTCGGCGGCCCCGATGCGACGAACGGCGTCATGTATCGGGACAGCGCGATTACGTTCGGGGCGATCGGCGACGGAACGTCCAACACCCTCGCTTGGGGGGAAATCGCCTGGGAAGGTTACGGTTACAGCGGTTGGAACAGGTCGACGGGACCGACGACGAATTCCGCGAAAGCCCACGCCGAACAAGTGCCGTTCAATTATTACAAAAAATGGCGCGACGACAGAACCCTTACCTATCGCGTCCGTTCGTTCACCCCCGCGGAAGACGTCCCCGTCGACAAACAATCGGCGTGCGGCGCTTACGGTTCGCAGCATCCCGGCGGATTGGTGGTCGGACTTTGCGACGGTTCCGTGCGGTTTGTCAACGAAACGGCCGACGGGACCGTCCGTTTACGATACGCCTGCCGCGACGACGGTGAAACGGCGACGCTGCCGTAATTCCGGACACGACCGGAACCGTTTAATGCAAGCCCGCAGCGCAGTGACGGGAGACTACGGTAAATCCCGGTCGCTTCACGTTGTTGCGCTCCCGGCTTTTATACCGCAAACGGCATGACAATCCAAAAATGTCCGTTTTCATCGCGTTTCCAGTATAATTCCATGACACGAACGACGTCGGGACCGGCGGTCGAATACCCGGTCGCAGTAGCGCATTTGACGAAAACGTACAAAACGGGCCGGGAGGACGTCCACGCCCTGAACGACGTTTCGCTCACGGTGAAAAACGGGGAATTCCTGACCGTCATGGGCGCCTCCGGCTCCGGGAAAAGCACCTTGTTGCACCTCATGGCCGGACTGACCGATCCGACGTCGGGCTCGGTTCGAATCGACGGGGTCGATCTCGCCGCAATGAACGACGCCGCCCGGACGAAATTTCGATGCCGGAACATCGGGGTCGTTTTCCAGGCATTCAACCTGATTCCAACGCTGACCGCCGAGGAAAACATCGTGCTCCCTTCCCTGATCGACAAAAGTAAAAACGTTTCCCCGGCACGCTTGGAAGAGCTGCTGGACACGCTTGAAATCCGGGATCGGCGGCGACATCGGCCCGACGCACTCAGCGGCGGCGAGCAACAACGGGTCGCCATCGGGCGCGCCCTGGTCATGGAGCCGGCCCTGATCCTGGCCGACGAACCGACCGGAAATCTCGATTCCGTCAACAGCGAACGGTTCTGCAAACTGCTGCGCGATCTTTGCGACCGGCATCGAAGGACCATCGTTCTCGTCACGCACGAAAAAAGCGTCGCCGATTGGGGGGACCGTCGCAGCATCCTCAAGGACGGCCGGATCGCGGACGAACGACACCCCGAACGACACCCCGAACAATCCCCCGAATCGTACGGCGGCGTTACGGGCGACACCGCGGGCGGCGCGATGGTCGGCACGATGGTCGGCACCGTGGAAGAGGAGACCGTATGAAACTCATGGTAACGCTGATTTTCCGTGAAGCGTGGTACCACAGGGCCCGCATTTCGCTGGCGGTCGTCGCCACCGTTGCCATGTCATGCATGATCGTCTGGCTCATCGAGAGTCTCGATTTGATGATTCTCCGTTTCGACCAGGACGCCGAAAATTATCTCGGACATTACCGGATTGCGATGATACCGGGCGGAGAAACGGCGACTCCATCGGGCGCGGCGCCCCGCCGTCCAGGCGTCGGGCCGGGAATACCGTTTCCGGCGTCGGTGATCGATGAACTGCGAGCCAACGACCTGGTCATGCAGGTCGTGCCGGCCCGGCAGATTCGCAACATCATGGGAAAAATGGAGCACGAACAGGACGACCGTGCCGCCATTCGCCGTCAACGCTCCCTCACGGGAATCCCGGTTCTCAGTCCGACGATTATCGGGATCGAAACCGTCGAATCCCCTTTCGAACTGGAAGAAGGCCGCTGGTTCGCCGACGACCGGGAAACGGATGCGCCGGCCATGGAAGGCGTCCTCGGAACCGCCGCCGCCGCGAGCCTCCAAGGTTGGGGCACCGAAGAAAGCCGGCCCGTGAACGTCGGCGATACCGTCATTTGCCGTGTCGGATCCAACGATTTCAAGGTCAAAATCGTCGGCCTCGTCGAACAGAAACTCGCTTCCGGCAGGCTGGGCGGAGAAATCACCCCGGCCGTCGGCGCACTCTACGTCTCGATGAAAACCGCGGCGACGATCAGTCCAACGTTCGGCCCGGCGACCCGGGACAACCCGTCCGCGATCGATTATGTTTACGTGCGGCTTCGTGAGGGGGCGAACACGAAGCAGTTCAAGGAAACCTGGCGAAAACACCTCGAATCCAAGGGCATCGCGATGCGGTTCCTGGATGTCGACGCCATCCAGGAAGGGCTTGACCGGATGCGCCGTTCCGGCACCGACGGCCTCATGGGCGGCGCCGCCTCGTTGAACGCGATCCTCGTATTTTCGACGCTCGTTTCGATCCTGATCGTTTTCACGACCCTGAGCATGGGCGTCAGCGAGCGGGCCCGGGTGTTCGCCATGCTGCGGGCCATCGGCATGTCCCGGACACACATCGTCGTTCTCGTGTTCGGCGAAAGCGTGCTCCTGTGTCTCCTCGGCTGGATCGGGGGGACGGCCGCCGGTTGGGTCGTCCTCCAACTATCCGTTTGGTTGCAGCCCGGGGTCTACGGGACGGGGAAAACGGTCTCGCTCGGAATATCGGCCGTGACGACGGCCTTCGTCGCCGCGCTGGCCGGTTCGCTCCTCTCGGCGGTCATACCCGCCTGGCGCGCGACGCGCATCAGTCCGCTCGAAGGGATGAACCGCGGCTACGTCCGGACGTTCCCCGGGAGCCGGTTCGTCCTCCTCGGCGCCGTCGGCGCGATCCTGCTGGTTTTCAACCCGGTCCTGGTTTATTGCGACATTTTTTGCGGCATCCGTTCCGTGGAAACGACCGGGGAAGCCCCGTTGCGACTTTTCCTGTACACCTGTATCGGTTTGCCGACACAGATCGCCGGCTGCCTCCTCCTTGTCCCGGCCATGATCCTGCTGGTCGAAAAAACGTTCACCCCGTTCGTCGCCGCGGCGCTCGGATTGCCAAAGCAGCTCCTCGCATCCCAGTTGAGCGGTAATTTTTGGCGAACGCTCGGTACGACCCTCGCGCTGTGCGTCGGGCTCGGCGTCTATGCCTTCCTGGAAATCTCCGGGTATTCGATGCTCGTTCCCTACACGCATTCCAAAAGGTTGCCGAACACGCTGGTCACTTTCCTTCCGAAGGGCGTTCCCGACGACGAAATCGAGGCCGTCCGCGATCTGCCGGGAGTCGACCGGAACCGGTTCCTGCCGGTCGCCGTGGACCAATCACTGTTTTCGCAACGACAGACACGGGAATTTCTCGACAAGGGATTGGCCCGGATGCAAGCCAGCGCCGTCGTGTTCGGCATCGATATCGACGCGGCGCTCGGCAGGCGGGCCGACGGCGGCAGACCACTCATCGAGGTCGATTTCCGGGAAGGGACGCTCGCCTCGGCGCTTGAAAAACTGAGAACCGGCGGTCGATACTGCCTCGTGCCCGACTCGTTCGCCTTTCGGACCGGAATCCATATCGGCGACAAGCTCGAATTGGTGCTTCCCGCGGAAACGCGACGGAGCGACCCCCGGAAACCCGTTCGCGAGGAAGGGGACGTGCAAAACAAACCCGTCGGGCCGGATGGAAAAATCGTCGCATACGAAGTCTGCGGCGTTGTCTCGATTCACGGCTGGCTCTGGATGAACAAGATCAGCGGCGTCCGCAAACGCGGTTATCGGTCCGGCGCCATGCTCCTCGCACCGTACGCGATCGTCAAAGACGATTACCGCCTGGACGATACGGCTTATTTCTGGTTCGACCGGACATGCGACGCCTCGGGCAGGCCGACCGTTTCGGACGGGGACCTGGAGGAATCGCTCCAACAGCTTGCCGACCGATACGCCCTCGGCCGCTCGCCGGCTCCTGTGTCGCCCCCTGCGCCGGCTCCTGCGACGGCTCCTGCGACGGCCCCGTCCACCGCACCGACGGAATCGCCGGAACCGACGCAGCCGAACAAGCGCACGATCACGCACCCGATGGTCAAGGTCAGTTCCCGGGAATACCTGACGGACCGGGTCAACGACCGGGCCGACGAAGTGATCCAGGCGGCGGCCAGGATGCCGTTGATCCTGCTGGCGATCTCCTCGATCGGCATGATGGGGACCGTCGCGGCGTCGATCCGGTCGCGGCGTTTCGAATTCGGCGTCCTGCGCAGTCTCGGGGTGACGCGCTGCGGTCTCGTCCGCCTGATCCTGGCCGAGGCGATGCTGATTTCTCTTGCGGTCATCGTCATCAGTCTCGGCGTCGGCACGATCGGCGCCTGGTGTTTCATCGGCTTGATGCGCCACGTCTCGGCTTTCGGCGGTTTCGTTTCCCCGTTGACGATCCCAATCTACTGGTTGTCCCTCGGATTTCTCGTCACGCTCGGCTTCTGCTTTCTCGCGGCAATCGGGCCGGCCGTCCTCGCCGGGCGGACGGAACCGACACGCCTGTTGCGGGAACAGTGAACCGCCGCCTCTTTGCGCACGGCCCATTCGCGCGGCCTAAAAATCGGGGTTGAATCGAACGGCGCATCTGCTAAGTTGATCGCTCGATGTTCGAACGACCGTGGTCCCTTTTTTCGCCCGGACCGGGATTTCCCTTACCCCGATGAACCCATGAGAACCATTTGCCCGCCTTCGTTTTTTTTACCGGCATTCCTTCTTGCCGCCTTTGCCCTGGGAGAAAACACGATACCGACTCCCGATCCGGTGAACACACCGGTGAACAAGCCGACGCTTGCCGGACCGGTCCGCTCGGAAATCGGGCACCTGATCGTGTTCGAGACGGATCGCTTCGCCGATTGGACCGTCGCGCCGCTCGATTCGGGAACGGGCAACTGGTCGGTCGACACCTCGGGAACACGGCTCTATTTCGCCTCGTCCCGGCAAGGCGTCTTTACCATACTCGCGGCCGTCGTCGTCGAAGGAAAACCGCACCTGCTCTCGACGCTCTTTTACAACGGAACCCCGTTGCCCGGTCCCGGCCCCGAACCGAAACCCGAACCTTCGCCGGACACGCTCCTCGGTTGGGTACGAACGGCGTCGTCGGCCGTTTCCTCGACACACCGGGAGGCGGAACGGACGGCGATCGCGGATTGTCTCGCCGTGATCGTCGCCGGGATCGATCGGCGCACCATCAAATCCCCGCAGGGGGCGCGAACGCTTTTTCGCCAGTGCTGGAACGCCAAAGGAGTCGCCGTTTCTCCGGAAAGCCTCGCGAACTGGTCCGGCTTCCTCGACGAACTCGGCGAACGAATCGAGGCGGAATTGGGGGCCAAGAAAAACGACATGGTCGCGATACGGAATCTTTACGCGGAAATCGCCGCAAGCCTGAAAAAGGAATAATCGTTGCCGATCCGTTTCATGAAAGCCCGGAACGAAGCGAATCGCAGTGACGGGAAAACA
>QMCE01769602.1_pt2 | contig 12918 bp, 15 predicted proteins | sample 1821851 | NCBI WGS metagenome assembly QMCE01 (sample SAMN09453174, study PRJNA476694) | Termite gut metagenome, whole genome shotgun sequencing project. | isolation source: worker | host: Odontotermes sp. | place: South Africa:Pretoria | collected 2016-01-28 | reverse complement strand
ACAACCTACACCTACGGTGTGCAAAGGCTTTATGCGCAGAGTGAAGACGAAACCCAAACCTACCTGTACGATGGCAGGGGCAGCGTGGCCCAGCAGGTGCAGAATGGCACGGACATAACGCAAACCCTAAACTACACGCCCTGGGGCGAGGTTTTAGGGGATGATTTGCCGGAATACGCCCCCTTCTACGGCTACAACGGAGAAGAACACCACCCCGAAACAGGTTTGCAATTTCTAAGGGCAAGGCACTATGCCCCAAGCATGGCCGCCTTCACCACGCAGGACACCTTCGGCGGCATCCTGGAGCAGGCAAGCACCCTCAACCGCTACGCCTACGCCGGGGGAAACCCAGTCAACTTTCATGACCCCAGCGGGCATGTAAAGGCGCCGGTAAGCGCCGCCAATACGCCGCCTGTCAATTCGAGGTCCGATGAAGAAGAGGCGAGAAGGCGGGAGAACTGGGAAAGGGTTTTTGCGGAAGACGCGGGGTGGCACAGCGGGAGCGGCAGGCCATATTCCGATTACATTACAACTTACGAGGAAAGAAAGGCGAACCAGGACAGGGTTATCAGCGAAGACTGGGAAACCATGAACGCAAACCCCGGGAAAAAACCCGCGTATATGTTAACCCCAAGCAGAGGAGTAGCCCTAAGTTTTTCACAATCTGGCTATTCGCCACCGCCTCCTGCCTACATTCCCCCGCCACCATCCGTTACCAATATCGTGATGTCCGCAGAAGACTGGAATAGAGTGCTCTGCGAGATAGCCGACCGGGGTTCTTCTTACTATCTGAGCCCAGGCAGCAGCGATTGGCGCGACTATTTTTATCCCGGGAGTGCTAGTCAAATTCTTGAAAACGATATGTACACCATGAGAATTTGGGCACAACAGATGCTTGGCCCGAATGTGCCTCTGCCCACAGACTTTAGAACACTGAATGAATTCTACCAGTGGGTGATGGAGGAAAAGGCAAGGCAATCGAATCCAAGTGGCGGCGGTACTTCTCCGGGGTTGGGTGGGGGTGGGAACAATCAGCCATTTCCTACTTATGATTCTCCTTGGGTTCTCCCAAATCATCATCAAATACCGGCGCTTGATATTGCGGTACCTGCTGGAACAGCTATTACGGCCTTTGGCCGTGGACGGGTACAAAATGTTGTCATTAATGATGGCAATTGGGCACCGAGTACATATGGCGATGAGCGAGATTGGGGGAACTACCTGATTATTGAATACGATGATTATCGAGGCACAGGTAATTCTGTGTATGTGACATATGCGCATTTGCAAGTGACTGATACCCTACTACAATTACTTGAAGGGCAAAGTGCAGAAGGCGATCAATATGTAACCGGTGGGCAGACGATTGCACATGTAGGGAACAGTGGCGGTTCGGCTGGTGCCCATCTGCACATAGAATTTCGGCCGGAGAGATGGTATACCCCGTCGTACTTATACCCTCAAGATTTTCTTCCCGGTGCTCCCAGCATACGAGAGGAGTTGTACTATAACGACTAACAATGGAGAACAGAGCAATGGCAAAGCAGAATAAGTGCAGGTTGCTAGTGGTAGGAATAGTGCTGCTTATTATTATAAGTGGTTGTTCTCAACCCATAAGCACAGAAAGTGTTTATGGGGATAGCGGAAGTTTATCAAGTCGAACTTCTTCTGTGCCAAATAATCAAAATAACAGCACAGATGAAAGCGATGAGGAGATAATAGGCAATATTCCCTCATTTCCACTGATGGGCGATTATCCTCTGTATGAATTGGATTTTGAGCCAAGTAATAAGTTATACAGCTCCCTTGATTTTGATTATAAAGCGTATATCCCTAAAGCGGACTTCTTTGAAGCATTACTTCAAATGAAAGAAGAATCTTATTCACTGCTTCAGGAGGATTCAAACTATTTTCAAATTGGAGAGTATTTACTATTTTTTACCCAATACTCGGCAGTCGGGCCGTCAGAGATATTGCTTGAAACAAGCGATGGGCTTATTGAAAGTGTTTTTTTCTCAAACCAGCCCATTCAATCCATGACGTTTTCTTCCGAAAGAGGATGTTTGATTGTTGAACTGGCAAATTTAGTAGGGGGTGATGGGTATGAGGGCAATTACTATAGGTTTGATATGCGAAGCGGCCAAATGAACAGTATCTCATCCTCATTTACGAATCAACGCCATGTATATTACCATGGCAAGCATTATAAAATTGAAATGAGTGCGCGAGCGGTTCAGTATGGTGAAGCGTATGATGTATATGTGGAAACAGGGCCGAATGCTTATCGCAAAATAGTTGATTACACACCCTACGCACAATTTGGCAATGGCACATTATATTATTTGCGCGCCGATAAAAAAGCACTGCTTCAGATGGATTTAGACGATTATTCTGTATCGGAAACCGCTTGTTCATTTGATGATATGTCGGAATTTTGCATATATGGTAAACATATGGTGCAGTTTTATCCGCAGCAAATAGTCCTTTCTGCGCTGGATTCATTGGATGAAGGCATCGTGTTGAACAAGTCTGTTAACGGATATGATGTTAGAGATATTGTTTTTAGTGACGGAGGGTTTTATGCTGTCAATCGTGAGAATCCAGCGGCATTAACATTGGATTGGGTTATGTTTGATGGCCGGTATGAGGCTATCCTTAATAATTATAATGCGTTCATTCGGGAATACGCTATCATTGATGGCGTAATGTATTTTCAACTATTGGATGACCAAGGACTGAATCAAGTAAACAGGTATTCATACTGGAAAATTACTTTGGATGGAATGAACTTGGTACGTTTACAGTAAACGCAGTCCTGCCTTTGCGCCATACATACCCATCGCCGCCCGTTACCTTTATCCCGGGCAGTCCTTCATTCCGCCACAACCTCTTTTGATAGCACGTGTACCCATTTCTGTAAACCGTGTGCGGGAGGAGATATGAAAACCATCAAATGGACAATCAATATTCTTGTTGCGCTATGTATTATTTGCTTGGTAGGTTGCGACACCCCTGCGCGTGACCCCTCTATTTCCTCCTCAATGAGCAGCAGCGTTCGAGTTGACATAAGTTCACCAACAAGTGGGTCTGGTTTAGGCAACAATATTCCCATGCTTCTAGATTTTCTGAGTATGGAGTTGCACCCCCTGGATTTTGATGTGAACGAACGGTGGCCAGGTAAGCCGATAGCGCTGGAACATGTGACCAGCGTACCGCCATCGGAATTTATGCGTGGCTTGGAACAGATGGAAGAGGCAGAATATGTTGCCTTGCTGGAAAAATCGAATTATTTCCAGGTGGGCCGTTATATTTTGTTCTATGCTAACGAATCATCAGTCGGATCGTCCAAAATAGTGATTGAGGCGTTGGATAGCGGTCAGTTGGTAGAGATATTCAATGCCACACAGCCTATTATGAGTTTGAAATTCAGTGTTGATAAAGGCGTAATTATTGTCAATCTTGCGGAACAAGTTGGTGGCGACTGGTATATAGGGAACTACTATACCTTAGACCTTGAAACAGGAAAACTTACACTATATGAATTACCCTTGTCTGGTGACGGCATAGGATATTGGCACTGGATATATTATGATTGTCATTATTTTGTCGACCAAAGACAGCATGAGTTGCGGGCATCTGATATCTATTTACATGGCTACCCACATGACTAAGGTAAAAACAATCCGATACACTATCAGGCATGAAAGAATATCCTATGACATTTCGAGAATTCATTCGGAGATTTCCAGATGAAGCATCCTGCCGTGAGTATTTGTACACACTGCGATTTCCCGATGGGTATGTCTGCCCAAAGTGTGGACATGACAAGCATTGGACAATCGGTGGAATGCTGTATGAGTGTGCGAAGTGCGGTCACCAGGCTTCTATAATTGCGGGAACAATATTCCAAGATACGCGTAAGCCTCTTATGGATTGGTTCATTGCGATATGGTGGGTTACCACACAGAAGAATGGCGCGAGTGCTTTGGGCTTACAGCAGGTTCTTGGGCTCAAGAGCCATCAGACCGCATGGACTTGGCTTCATAAAATACGCAAAGCAATGGTGAATCCAAACCGTTCAAAACTATCTGGAAGCGTTGAAATTGACGAAGCATACATCGGCGGCGAGTCCATTGGGAAGCATGGGCGTGGCTCAGAAAACAAAGTGTTGGTTGCCGTTGCTGTTGAGTATGATGGGAAAAAGCTGGGTCGCTGTCGGTTGAATATCATTTCAGACGCTTCCTCAAAATCACTACACCCTTTTATCAGTGGCAATGTTGAAGTGGGGAGCCATCTCATAACGGATGGCTGGAGTGGATACAGCGGAATAGATAAACTTGGGTTCACAAGGGATGTTCATGTTCAGAAAGGCGAAACTGACGAAGAAAAGCTGCTCCCTCATGTCCATACAATTATCTCTCTTTTGAAACGGTGGTTGCTTGGAACACATCAAGGTGCTGTTGAACCAAAGCACCTACAAGCCTATCTTGATGAGTATGTGTTTCGCTTTAACAGGCGAAATTCCGCGCAAAGAGGTCTGCTTTTCTACCGGCTCTTAGAATCGGCCATGCGAACAAATGCCTTTACCTATGCGGAATTAGTGAACCCAAATCCTATACCTTAGTCAAGTGGGTAGCCATATCTATTTATTAACCACCGATGTGGACAGTCTTCTGCTATTAGAAAATGTGCGGTTAATTGTGTTTCGCGAGGGGAAACTTTTTTATCTGCTTGAAGACACAAACGAACTCTATGCGTCTGATTTACAGGGAAAGGAAAAAACACTGCTATACACTTTTGATGAACCAGTGGATGCGTTTTGGATTGTTCAGGATGAATTAGCGTATAGGATTGGTCAGAGGTGCTTCATGGTGAACACGGGAAGCGGTAGCGCTACTCCCGTTGCGATAAGTTGTTTCCCGACATATAATCTCACATCAAATCCCAAAGGGTTTTATTCACTCAGCAGTGACGGTTTCTTGGAGTACACGCTCTTTACGGGTGAAACAACAACATTATTGGGGAACACGGCCCATATACGAAGCTATGCGGTTATAGAAGAGTGGCTATATTTTAACACACATCATCAGGATGTTGTAACGCGGCAGTTGTGTTGGAAAATCAAACTTGACGGGACGGAGTTAACACAACTTTCATAACCGCTCGAAGAAATGCTAAGTGGCGATTCCAACCTGTAGTACCTGTGGCTCGGGGTCACATAGGCCGTAACTATACCACCACAGTGGCGAAACAACCAGGTTCCATACATAAGGAGGGTGACACACATGTTTATCATTATCACAGCGAGCCCCAACACAGATGGATTAACCGCTGCCTGCTGCAAAGCCGCGCTTGAAGGGATAAAAAATGCGGGCGGCGAGGCGGAGCTGTTCGACATCAGTGCGTTGAAGCTGGAGCCGTGCCGCATCTGCGGTGATGGGTGGGGCACATGCCGCACCGCGTCAAAATGTGTCATCGGCGGCACGCTGGCGGAGCTGCAGGCAAAATTCCGCCAAGCGGAAGGCATCATGCTGATAACGCCCGTTTACTGGGGCCAGCCCAGTGAGCGCATGAAATATTTTCTCGACCGTTTCCGCCGGTGCGAGGCGTTTAACAAAAACGGCAGCGCGGCGGCCGGCAAGCAAATCGATCTTATCGCGGCGGCTGGCGGCAGCGGAAACGGTACTGTGACCTGCCTTTCCGAAATGGAGATGTGGTGCCGCCACGTCGGCGCCGTCCCGAAAGAGCGCATCGGAATAACGCGCTTTAACCGGGCGGCGGTGCTGCCGGTTATCACAGACGCCGCGGCGCGGCTTGTCCGCGGGGACTATTTCAAACAGTTTTAGGCAGGGGGCATGAGCATGGTTATATATCTAATTGAACGCCGTTATCTTGAACAGAAATGATAATACGCAGAAAACTCATCGAATATTGCCTGACGCTGCCGGATGCCTATGAGGATTACCCCTTCGATGCCGTCATCGACGCCGGGGCGTGGACGGTGATGCGCCACCGTGCCAACCGGAAAGGCTTTGCCCATATCTATGAGCGAGGCGGCAAACTGTGCGTCAACCTGAAATGCGACCCGCTGGAAGCGGACTTTTTGCGCAAGGTGTATGCCGGTGTGACGCCTGCCTACCACATGAATAAGACGCACTGGAACACCGTCACGCTGGATGGCGATGTGCCCATGGATGAACTGAAACGGATGATCCAGCAAAGCCATCGTTTAAGCCGGCCAAAAAGAAGGAGACCAGAATGAAATTGCTTGTAAACAAAGACAAGTGTCCGCAGAATCACAAATGCCCCTCTATTGCTGTGTGCCCGCAGGGCGCAATTACACAAAAGGATATTTATGCGCTGCCAGAAATTGACGCAGAGAAGTGCGTTCTTTGCGGAAAATGTGTGGTGCATTGTCCCAAAGGGGCATTTGAGAAAGTATAAGGGGGTATCATCATGCCATTACTGCTTTTCCAAGGCCACGCCAGCCTGCGCCTCACCGCAAACGACGGGCGTGTGGTGTATATCGACCCGTACAAGGGCAAGGGCTACGATGTGCCGGCCGATATCATCCTCATCACGCACCAAGCACACAGACCACAACCGCATTAAACGCTGCGCCCAAAAGCCGGCGTGCCGCGTTATCACCAATGCCGAATCCCTCGTCGGCGGCAAGCACAACCGCTTTGATGTGGGCGGCATACAGATACAGGCGGTGGAAGCCGCCAACAAGAACCACGACCCAAAAGCGTGTGTGGGTTACATCATCACCATAGACGGCGTAAAAATATACGCCAGCGGCGATACCTCGCGGACGAAGCAAATGGAAACCTTTGCGGAAAAGCAGCTTGACTATGCGTTGTTCCCCGGTGACGGTTTCTTCAACATGGGGCCGGAGGAGGCCGCCGAATGCGCCAGAATCGTCGATGCGAAGCATAACATCCTAATTCACCTAAAGCCCGGTGAATCCATTCGTAAAACGGGTGAAAAATGGGGCGCGCCGAATAAGCTTATCATTGAGCCGGGCGAAGAAATTGAATTGAGATAGAGTAAAATGGTGTACGAACGCAGGAACAGACCAAAGAGGCGTTTAATGGATTCGGAAATTCATCCCGATTTTCTGAAGTATAAGAATGTTAAGCCGCCGCTGAACCCGGCCATTTTGCCCATCGTCAATTTTTTCCTGGCGGGCGTTTTCAACAGAACGTCCGTTGGGGCGGGCCTGACACAAGCGCGGTATTCGGTTGCCGGGTACAAGGGCGGCGCCGTCCGTTTGTCCGTTATCAGCCCGCAAAAATGCGATGGGCCATTGCCGGCGCTGGTCTACTTCCACGGCGGGGCCTTCGCCATGCAGGCCGCGCCTTACCTAAAGCGCCTTGCCGCCCGGTATGCCTTGGAAACGCCCTGCAAGGTTGTGCTTGTGGATTACCGGCTGCTGCCTAAAGCCAGGTTCCCCATGGGGCTGGAAGATTGCGCCGCGGCGTACAGGTGGGTGACGGAAAACGCTGAAGCACTTGGCATTGACGCAAAGCGCCTTGCGGTTGGCGGCGACAGTGCCGGTGGCGCGCTCTCCATTGGTGCTTGCCTGCTGGCGCACGCGCGCGGGCTGGCAAAACCCTGCTTTCAAATGCTCATCTACCCCGTGACAGACGAGGGACAAAATACGGCGTCCATGAAGCAATTTGCGGATACTCCGCTGTGGAACAACATACTGAACGCCAAAATGTGGAAAATGTATCTGAAGGGTGTTCCGCCCTCGCAAAGGAAAAACGCTTCACCGGCCGCCGCGTCTTCCTTTGCGGGGATTCCGCCCACCTATGTGGAAGTATCCGAATTCGATTGCCTACGTGACGAGGGCATTGCGTTTGCCAGGGCATTGCAGGAAAGTGGCATTGCAACGGAACTCTTCCAAACAAAAGGTACCGTTCACGGCTTTGAGATTGCGGAGCAAAACGAAATTGTGCTTGAAAGCGTTGCGCGCAGGATAAAAGCACTGAAGGGAGCATTTGTGGAGAAATTAGGTGAACCCTATGCTTTATGAATACAAACTGGACACCCCAAAGCAAAACTTTTATAACATCACCGGGCAGGTGCGCGGGGCGATTGCCGACAGCGGCATAACAAACGGCATCGCTATTGTGTACTGCCCGCATACCACGGCGGGGATCACTATTAACGAGAACGCCGACCTGGACGTGGTGCGCGATATGCTGTACGCGCTGGACAAAACCTACCCCGACCGCCCGGAGTTCCGCCACTGCGAAGGCAACAGCGCGGCACACCTGAAAGCCAGCGCCATCGGCTCCAGTGTGACAGTAATTGTTGACGCAGGCAAGCCTGTGCTGGGCACCTGGCAGGATATCTATTTCTGCGAGTTTGACCCGCCCAGAAACCGGAGATTTTATGTGAAGGTGCTTGGTGCATGAGACTATGCGGAGCATCGTTGGCCGAATCTGCTCTAGCCTCGAAGATCCTATTTGTGCTGTGTTGCCGTAAAATTTATTATGAAAGGGTGAGGGATAATGAGAGAGTGTGAAACAAGGACGCTGTATACGGATGAATACAGTATTGTGTATCAGGGGCTATCGGAACTATTTGGAGAGAAAAGGCCTGAGCCAAAGAATATGGCTTTGTCGCTTCAGTTTACTGAAGTGGGCGAAAAGTATCGTTCCGGCTCGAAAGAAAGCGTCTTACTTGTAGGTCATGCTGTGAACGGATGGAGTGAAGGTGAAAGTGAGTTTAAGGGTAAAAGTTATTGCGAATATGTCAAAGACCGAATCGAATATCGAACGAGCGATGCATATCGCGAAGAATTTCTGACTTGGATGGATGAAGCCGATGGTAAATCTGGGAGACGGCCAAGGAGTATGCCTTTTTGGCAAACGGCGCGGCAAATCGTATCCAAATTGACAGGCATCGCCTCGACTTCAACGTGTGATTCAGAGTGGCGCAAATATATTGCATGGAGCAATTTCTACAAAGTATCATTTACAGAGTGCGGAAATCCATCTGTTCGCTTGTGTAGTGCACAAAAAGCAGCGTGCATAGAGATATTAAGGTGCGAGATAAAGCGGCTGAAGCCCGCCTATATATTGTTTGAGCCTCTTAAACAAAACGATTGGATGGCAGAGATCAAAAACACATTTAATCCGCAAATTAGCGGTTATACCTCAAAGTATGTACGGGAGTGTGGCATAATTAGCAATTCTCGGTATGTGATTTCCAGCCGTCCCGATGATCGCAGAACCCATTTTTATGAAACATCGGAAAAAGAGAAAGGGTTTATTTTGGATATTGTTGATACTTTTCAAGGCCTTGTGCCATAGGGTGGAGAACATGTTTTGGCGATAGCCTCACTTAATTTCTGCCAACCCAAATCTTACCCGCTGAGCCCCACAGCGAGTCGTACTGTCGGTGCAAGTCCTCCACATCTTCGGTATAAATGCTGTGAGTCTCATTGGTACGCTTGCAATAAAGAAACCACACGGGGATTATCGGAAGGAGCAGCGGTTTACAGGCAGATTCATGCGTAAAAATGGGAACATTGTGTGCGCAAATAGACGGACTGGGCGCGAGCACGAGCACGAGCAAAAGAGGAATAAAACCATGCAAACCATTCTTTGCAGCAAAGCACAACATTCTTTTTCATTTGTGATATAATTGGGGAAATGCAGCCACAATATGAGGAGGTATGCAGATGAGAGAGGTTGAGCTTGATAATTTGCGCGCCTTGTGTGCGGACAAAACTATCCTGTTGACACAGCACCTCTCGCTTCGCATACGCGAGCGTGGTATACTGTATGAGGAAGTAAAAGCGGCCATTATGTCCGGTAGTATTATTGAACAATACCCCGATGACCACCCTTACCCCAGTTGTTTACTTCTGCACTGTGCCCCCAAGCCACTCCACGTTGTATGCGGTGTTGGCGGCGGGCTGATATGGGTCATCACCGCATATCGCCCCGACCCGGCTCAGTGGGAGCCGGATTGGAAAACCCGAAAGGAGACGAAACGATGAACTGCTTTTTATGCAAGGGCGATATGGAAAGCAAGGTGGTCACCCATACGGCTGATCTCGGGCATTGTATCGTCATTGTAAAGAATGTGCCGGCCATGGTTTGTTCCCAGTGCGGCGAAATATGGTATAATGGCGTTATCATGGGCCAGCTGGAAAAACTCATTTCCACCATTACGGAACGGGTTGTTACCGAGGTGGCCATCGTGAACTATGCCGATAACGTCGCCTAACGTTCCAAGCCGCGCTTTGAAAGCTACCCCGCCACAGCGCATGGAGACGCCGGGCGGGGTTTTCTTAAGTTACACGGCGGCCCGAACCCGTTTCACCCGGGGAAATGCTTCTCCAGAATGTCCATGCATTCCTTTGATGTATAACCCCATAAGACGGAACTGAGGGCTTCAATGGCATTTTGCCGCCGGCGGTAATATGTCCGCGGGCTGATATCGTTGATATGCACTTGAAGTTTCGCTATAATCCCGTCAATATTCCTGATTTGCTGCGGGGAGAGATAGGTGTAATACAGAATCCAGTAGTAGCTTTCCCCGTCCTTGTGTTTGTTGCGAACCAGTTCCACGGCCGATTCAATCAGCCGCAGCATCTTGCGGCTCCGCTCAATGCACTTGGCATGGTGCTCGGCATCACTGCCTGATAAATCCGCGCCGGCGGAGTAGATGGACTCCAAAAAGTCTTCAATGCTGCTGCCATACTCCTTTTGGAAGCCATGCCGCGCCTGCTGGACGGAAAGCTCCAGGCTCCACACCACGTCACGGTACTTCCGAAGCAGTTTTTGGGTGTCGTGGAAAAGCGGATTACGGCTCATATTCTCCTGTTGATTTTCGCTGTCTTTTTTCATGATTAATTCTCCATTTCCCATAGAAAAACACGACCCATTTCAAGGCCGTGTCTCTCGTGTCATAAGTAGGGGTATTTGGGTTTTGCTAACACTTGTCTAACAAACGTGCAAAGCCAGCGCCTCGTGCCAAAGTGTGGTAAAATCCTTCAAAGACCGTTAAAGGCGCTTAAAGTATTGTAAGAACAAAATTTTATGGGAAATGAGAATCTATAAAGTCCGGCAAAGTCCGCTAAAGTCCAATATGCCGATTAAATTCAGGTTCATGTGTCTTCACTGACATGGGGGTTCAAGTCCCTTCATCCGCACCAACCACACAAAAAAGCTCCCTATCAGGGAGCTTTTTTGTATTTACCGTGGGTTTTTCACCGCTGCCTGCGCCGCGGCCAGGCGGGCAATGGGCACGCGGAAAGGCGAGCAAGACACATAATCCAGCCCAATGCCGTGACAGAACGCCACGCTGGTGGGGTCGCCGCCATGCTCACCGCAAATGCCCAGGTGCAGGTGGGGGTTGGCTTCGCGCCCCAGCTTTACGGCCATTTGCACCAGCTTGCCCACGCCCTTCTGGTCCAGGTGGGCAAAGGGGTCGCTCTCGTACACCTTGCTGTCGTAGTAATAATCCAAAAACTTGCCCGCGTCGTCGCGGCTGAAGCCAAAGGTCATCTGGGTTAAATCGTTCGTGCCAAAGCTAAAGAAGTCTGCTTCTTTGGCAATTTCGTCCGCCGTTAGGCACGCGCGGGGTATCTCCATCATCGTGCCCACTTCGTACTTCATGTCGCTGCCCGCCTCGGCAATCAGGCGGCCGGCGGTTTCCACCACCACGCGCTTCACGTAGGTAAATTCCTTCACCTCGCCCACCAGCGGTATCATTATTTGCGGCACTACGTTGTACCCGGTTTTTTTGCGCACGGCCAAAGCCGCCTGTATCACCGCCGTGGTTTGCATCTCGGCAATTTCGGGGTACGATACCGACAAACGCACCCCGCGGTGGCCCATCATGGGGTTAAACTCGTGCAGGCCCTCAATCACGTTTTTCAGCGCCTGCACCGTCATGCCAAGGTCGGCGGCAATTTCGGCAATGTCTTCTTCTTTTTGAGGCAAAAACTCGTGCAGGGGTGGGTCTAAATAACGGATAACCACCGGGCGCTCGCCCATCACCTCAAACAGGCCCTCAAAATCTCCTTGCTGGAAGGGCAGTATCTTGGCCAGTGCCTTTTTGCGCTCGTCCACCGTTTTGGCCACTATCATCTCGCGCATGGCGCGAATACGGCTGGGCTCGAAGAACATGTGCTCGGTGCGGCACAGGCCAATGCCCTCGCTGCCAAAGTCGCTGCCCTGTTTCGCGTCGTGCGGGGTGTCGGCGTTGGCGTACACCTGCAGCTGCCGCAAACCGTCTGCCCATTTCATCAGGCGGTTAAAGTCGCCCGAGATGGATGCCGCCACCGTAGGCAGCGCCTGGCCGTACACGTTGCCGGTACTGCCGTCCAGGCTGATGAAATCTGCCAATTCGGCGTCTGCTTTGGGAGAAATCAGGGATTCCATGAACGCGAGCGGGTCTGCGTGGGGGCTAAGCGCCATGGCTGCCATCACGGCACGCCGTTCCTGCTCTATTTTACGCGAACAGGCAACCGCCTGCGGGGCAAGCCCTTCCTTGAACATGTTGAAACTTGCGCCGCGCTGGTGAATGCGGGTGGCCGAGAGCAGCGTGGCCCCCAAGTGCATTACAAAGTTGGTGGAGTTCATGGCGCAATCGAAAACATTTTTGTTCGGGTACAGTTCCATCACGCCCTCCAGGGCGGCTATAACGCGGGGCGTGTCGGCCGCGGGAAGGGCGGCGATGCCTTTCGCCCCGAAGGGAAGGCCGATTTTGGCTTCGGCCTCGCCGGTAAGCCGGCAGGGAAACAGGTTCCCCTCCAGTTCGGAAACGGTGACGTCTTTGTCCATCCCCATCTGGCGAAACACCTGCCGGAAAACAAAGCTGCCCAAATTGCCGGGGCAAATAACGACGTGCTGGCCATCGCACAGATAGGGCGCGATAACGCGGGCCACT
>QMCE01769631.1_pt1 | contig 12920 bp, 12 predicted proteins | sample 1821851 | NCBI WGS metagenome assembly QMCE01 (sample SAMN09453174, study PRJNA476694) | Termite gut metagenome, whole genome shotgun sequencing project. | isolation source: worker | host: Odontotermes sp. | place: South Africa:Pretoria | collected 2016-01-28 | reverse complement strand
GGCGAGGTAGGCCCCATTGCCGTAACGCTCCCGGTTGTAGCGCATCGCCTCGATCTCGGACGGCTTCCATTTCTCGACCTCCCCATAGTGGGTCGAATACTTGCGGCGACCATCTTCAAGGATGTGTATCACTCGTTGTAGCTTCATAGTCAGCGGAGGCTTTCGCCTTTAAATTCAACTATCCTGCATAAATGCTGAAGCCGGTCGAGTGTTCGCTCGCCGTAGCGGTGCAGCAACTCCTGATTGGTGAGGTTGGTCGAGATGAACAGGGGTCGGAAGTACCGCTCGGCGGCGTTGATGATACGGTTGAAACCCTCGTACTTCTCGCCATAGTTGTTGATGAGCGGCTCGACGCCCAATTCGTCCACCACCGGGAACGGGCATCGGCACAGGTAGTCGAGGTTGGTCATTCGCGGATCCATGCCCATCGTCACGGAGGCGAATGGATACGGCTTTTCGAGGTCGTCGGCATGGACAGGATAGGCGTAGAGGTTCTTCGTGGCCAACAGCACCGGCACAAGGCAGGTGGCGATGATGCTCTTGCCCCGGCCACAGTCGCCGATGAGCAAGAGGCCGCGACCGTCGGTGTCGGTCATCCAGTCGACGATCTGGTCGTATTCGGGGATGCGCTCGAAGACGGCGAGCGAGCCGTCGAGTTTGCGGAACAGAGCCGTGAACAACGCTTCGCACGTCTCTTTGTCGCCCCACGAGAGCTTCGCCGGGTTTCTGACGACCAGCTTCTTGTCTTTCGTGAGCCGGTCGATTAGGGTTTTCATGTCTTCCATGAGAGTGATTTTTTATGGTTATTTTTTCGAGTCGAATTTTGCTAATAGCTTTTGCCGCCGCTCATCATCCTCCGGCTGTTTGATCTGCCCGATGCGCTGGCCGGTGACGAGGCGGGCCGCGACACCCGACGATTGACTTCGAGGCTTACCTTCGTCGGGCGCGAGTTCGAATATCCCCGCCCAGTTGTTGGCGATGCTTTTGTCGATGATCTGCCGGGCCAGGCCCGGATCGCCGCGAGAGTAGTTGCGGAGCATCGTGTGAAACTTCTTGACCGACAGATCCGATTTGTAGTTTTCGCTCCGGCTGCGCTTGTAATCGAGCCACGACTCCACCAGCCCCTCCCAAACCTCATCCCCGATGAACGACAGATCGAACCCTGCGTTTTTCTTTTTCCCCCTTATACCCCCAATAACTTTTTTATCTCTTTCTATATCTTTATTTATATATATAGATATATAGGGGTCATTTTCCGGTTGCGACAAATCACGGCAATCCTCCTCTGATTTCTCAAAATCGCTGTCAGACACACTTTTGCCCTGTATTTCGCCGTCCGGAGGTTTGGTTTGTGTCCACAAATCAGTCCGTGTGGTGGACTCGTTCGTGGACAACTCCGGTGTTTTCGCGTTTTCTGTCCACGGATTAGTCCGTGTGATGGACTGATTTGTGGACACTTCGGGAGGATTTTCATTTTTTGTCCACGAATTAGTCTTTTTGGTGGACTGATTTGTAGACACTCCCGCCTCGTTTTTCCTTTTTGTCTCCGAATTAGTCCGTGTGGTGGACTGATTCGTGGACACATTTCGGGTTTCGAAGGCGATGATCCGGTAGGTGTTGCTCCGGCTACCCTCGCCCACATCGAAGTCGATCAGACCCATGTCCCGCAGAATTTTCCTCTCCTTATAGACCGCCGACCTCGATAGTCCGGTACGCAGCATGAGGAGCGAGACCGGAGCGTTGAACTCCGGCTGCCAATCGCTGCGAAAGGCAATGAACATCAACGTGTGCCACAGGGCAATAGCCGATGTGGAGATGCTGTTTGCCTCCAGCCACTCGTTGAACAGCCGTATCTCGGTCGCATGGTTCATCTTCTCGCCCCATAGCAATAGTGCGGGCGTTGGGCTACCCCATCCCGCACGGGCCATTCGGACAGGCCCGTTGATCGTTGATGTCGGTCGTGGACATCGTCGAGAGACCGGATTTGGGACTTCATGTAGTTTCCGTTCGGTTGCTCGTCGATGAACTGGTCGCGGATCCGGTAGATTTCGGCATAGCTGACGAACACCCGTCCGCCTATCCGTACATAATTGAGATATCCGCAGTTGTACCACCGTTCGATGGTGCGGTAAGTGACGCCGAATTCGGCTGCCGCCTGTTTCTTGGATAGCAACTTCGAGCCTTTACCCAAGAGGCTTGCATCGTTAATAATCGAGTCCATAGTCATGTGCTTTTGGTATTGCGAGGGCAAAGTTCGAGAGCCTGAAAATGCAAAACAGTGTAGGTCGATATCGACCTACACTGTTTTTGTTCGTAACCCGCTGATTTACTTGTCTCTTTTTTTTGCCTCCTCTAATAATGTCCGGCGCATTTCATCCGTGAACGACGTGTTTTTCTGCCGGTCGAGGACTCTTCCGCGCCTGTCATGGGGCTGGGGAACCGTGATTCCGTAAGTTTTTTCGAGAAATTCTATGGACTCCTCATAGTTCATAGGTCTGCCGGAGGGAAGTTGCAGAACGCCTGCCGCCTGCGGGCCGAGGTGATATTCGATCAGATCGTTGATGCTGCCGCCCCACCGTGCGAGAGGCGCAGGATCGGCGGGGAACTCGATAAACCGCTCCGGATGCTCCAAGTCCATTTTGATGATCATCAGTTCGGAGTCGATGGAGGATATCGCCCGCTTGATAATGATCCGCAGCACCGTGAACTTTTTCGATGTGTAGGCCCTATCCTCCAGATAGGCGGTGAGTTTGCTCCGCAGATAGTTCAGGGAGCGGGTTCGTTCCGCGATGTTCCTGTCTTCGCGGCAGTAGGAGTGAATCTCGGCGAGAAAACCGTCGAGAATGTCATCTAATTTTACCGTGGCTATGGCCGGCGAGTCATTGTAGGTATTCAGCACCTCCCACAACTCAGTGTCGTCAAATCGTCTCATAGTCGATGTATTTTAGTTAGTTCATGAGCGTGAATTATATACCAAAAAGAGGTACACCGCCCACGGGCGGATACCTCTTTTGAATCCTCTGTCTGTCGCGTCAGAGCGTTTACACCGATGTTTTCATCTCTTTCGGCAATCAGTTAATAAATTATGAAGACGATCTGTCTGCGCTTGTTTTTCCCGTTCCGTCCCGCCACCGGCAGCCCCGGATTAGGCTGCCGGGCGAGAACAATTTCCCAACTTTTTTTAACCAACTTTTTTATTAACCCTGTTTATTCACAAATGAAAAACTTGCATTATCGGTAACAGGCTCCGATAATATCTGTTATGCCGTCATCATCTCTTCGTCGGGTGTTTCCTTCCCGTGCCTGCCGTCGAGGTAGGTTTTCACGACATCGGCGGCGGCGCAACCCCTGCCTTCGGCTTCCAAGTTATGCACGATACTCTCCACCAGTCGCAGGTCGCGGGCCATTTGCTCCCGGTAATCCGACAGCACGGACTGCCTTGCCGGTGAAGCACTCTCTTTGATCGTTCCCGACACGGCATCCCATTCGTCGTGACGGACATCGTACCGGGTCGGTGCGAAGCGGGTTTCGCCGCGACTGCCCGCTACCCACAGATGGAGCTTGCCGGAGCAGTCGTCCCGCCCGTGTATGGGTCTGAAACAGAATCCGAATTCGGGTGTCATAGCTTTCTGCGGTTTCTTGGTCCCTGCGGGGTGGTCAGGCCCCGCAGGGAAGAATCGGTCGCGGCAGGATAGATGATTTGTATTGGGAGGGGAGCCGCGCCCCGATCGAGGGTGTTTCTTTTTTTATAGGGTAGCCCGGAGCTACCCTGTTGTTGCATGGTGCCTTTTTTCCCGCCGGTGGGTTTTAATGCCCACCGGCAAATAATCAAATGAATCGGATGAACGGAAACGAGTTCCGTTCTATGGGCGGACGCAACGCACGGCAAAGCCGTACTCCGGATTGTAATTGACCGACGAGTTGACGTGCGCTTTGTCTAAGCCAAGGGCGCAGGCGTTATTGCTCTCGTAGAAAGTAGATGTCCAGAAGTACCCGTTTATGCCCTGCTCGCCTGCGACACCGCGACGCTGACCCGCAGCAGGCAGAAACAAATCCTGATGGTCGGTGACGGCCTGGGTCTGAGCGCCGGAGAGTCCGATAGAGACGTGCGGGGCGAGCGAATAATCGTTACCTAAAATTACCTCAGTGGTAGAGCCCAAAGCGTCACGCCCATAGGTGACAGCCTTGTAGGTGCCTCTCATTTTTTCCCAGCTATGATACATATAATAGGGACTAAGGTAATCCCCAAATGGATAGGTCGTGCCGGTCGTATGATTGGCCCCCATATAAATCTCGGTAGTAGCAAACGGATGGCCTGTGGGTATGCGCCAATCGCCGCCTGTGATCTCATCACAGATGTCACCATGTCCAAGGGTCGCATCCAATGTTCCGTAATCATTGTTTCCGGGTGACTTGTTGTAATCGGCAGTATCATATGGCGCAGGTTTAAAACCGCCCCAATAACCACCAGAGGCCGATGCTGTGATAGTACCTGTGAAGCCGGGATTGACCCAAACAACATCATCGATGCTCCAGGGGTCACCACCCGTGGAAGATGTTCCGCCGCCAATCATGGCGATCATCGAACCCCACTTGAAGTAGACCACATAGACGGGTTCGGTTTCCAGACCGCCGTAGCCAGCGGAAGTGAACTCGGTGGTCTTGCCGCCGTTTGCGATGTTGGTTTCGACCCATGTTCCCGCATAGGTACTTGAACCCTTGATTGTCAATGGGTGTCCTTTAATATTCGTATATTCGCTCCAATCGGCTGCGGTACGGGGAATCCAATTAGCTCCCTTATCCACTTTTGCGCGTTGAGCCGTGAGCCAGTCGAAGGCGCTCTTTTTGATACCGACAACTCCCGGAGAGGCGTAAACTTTATTTTCGGTTTTCTTTTGTATTATTTCTATTTTCAGCGTTATACGCCCGGCTGTAATGTAGACATAGGCAGTTCGGTCGGTGGAACCTGCATAATTTGGTGCGGAAATGTCTATTGTGTTCACTCCAACTGTTCCCTGCGAAGGAACGGTCAGCCAAATAACAGACCCTGAAGCATTGCGAATCGTGGCTTTCCAACCTCCCGGATAATCTGTACGGATGGAGAGTGGCTGTGAACCGCCGAAAGCCTCGAATTCGTACACATTTTGGCTGATGGCGAGCGTGTATTGCCCGTCGAAGCCCGATTCTACCATGTCGGCCTCCTCCCATTCCATCACATCGGCCTCCATGTTGAAGCTGCGGGCATCGAATGCCTCTTTCGGGGTGTCGTAGCCGGCACCCGTTACTTTATTGATCGTGATCTCGTAGCGGTGGTTGCGCAGCAGGTCGAGGTAGGTCGGAGTCTGTTCGGTGCCGCCTTTCGTTATGAAATCTACGCGGTAGTAGGTTGTCTTGACGTCGCCCTTGTAGCTTCCGCCGATCACGAGGCAGGGGTTGGTGCTATGGGTAGTCTTACCGCCGTTCTTGGCCTCGAAGGTGTAGATAACTCGCTCGACTTTGCTGGCGGTAAGGCCGTCGCCGGAGTTATAAACCTGTGCCGGAGCCCACGGGGAAGATGCATTCATGCCGCTCTTAAAGCCGGTCGGATTACCATCGCCGGTTGGCAGGGACGGGGCGATGGCTTGCTCTTTGCCGGGATTGATGTCATCCGTACCGACAGCAAGGTTGGAGAGATCCGGGGCGATCTGCCCGACGGTGTTGTAATTGGCGAGATAAACCTCCGTGAGTGCGAAGTTGGCGTTACCCTCGCCGGTCTCGGTACCCGATGCCGCCAGCTTGGAGAGTTCCACATCGATACGCGCCACCATGCGGTGCATATCTATGTCGAGAGCCGCCGCTGGGGTGGTGTCGCTAACCGTCACGCTGGAGAGCGTGTAACCCCACACGGGAATCGGCTTCGTGTAGTCCCACTTGCCTGTTTTCGTGAATGTAAGCGCGCCAATGGCATTGGCTTTGGTAGTCGATCTCGGAATGAGTCCCGCGCCTTTCACTTCTGTTTCGGCGTTTCCAACCACCATCAGATCGTAACTCCCCATCGGCAGCTCGATCTCAAAGGTCGTACTCGAACCCGTAACCGGCTCACCCTCTTTGAGGTAAGCCAACTTGCCGGAATAGTCGCCGGAGGCGTAAAAGGCCAACACATACACGTTGTCGATGGCCTTTTCCTGTGGCTCGGTCAGGGCGCGGGTCGAGGGTTTGGGAGTTGAGTGTCCCGGCACGGCGAGCGTGAAACGCACCGTACCCGGCTCGCCGGTGGATGGGTTGATCTCATACTCATCTACGATGCACGATGTGGCCACCAGAGCGACACCGGCACAGAGTAACCATTTTTTAATTCTGCTTCTCATACTTATAATCGTTTTAATTATTCTCTATAATTCGAATCCGGGGTGTGTGCTTTCCCACGCAGGCAGGCCGACCTTGACCGTTCCGTTCAGGAATGTGAACACCAATTGTATGACGCGCCCGTCGGGATCGGCCTCGCTCTGAGCGATGGCATCGGCAAGCGTGGTGCGGTAGAGTTCCGCTCCGGCAGCGTTGCGGATTACGATTACGATACCATCCATATCCTCGAAATAGAGGGTGTCGAACACGGTGGCTGCGTAACCCACACCGTCCTTTTCGACAGGCGATGTTTCGTGCGAGGCGTTAACCGTCCCCTCCTTAGTCTCCATTCCCTGATGTTCCATACATACGGGCAAGCCCTCGACATCGACTGTGGGCTGATCCGCCAGACCTTTGACATATATCTCCAACGAGCGGTGGGCGTGGGTGAAGTGGATCACATCGCTGTGTTCTCCCTCTTCGGGGACGCTCAGCGCATAATGTTCCTGCGGAGTGCCTCTGGTGGCGCGTGTCGGCGGGGTACTCGGCCCATACCATAGTTGGTCGCCGTTAACCGTTAAGACACCTTCGTCGTTATGGCGGTGGTCGGCATGGCCTACCTCTCCCGAGTCGCCTTCGTGTCCGGTCACGCTGGTGTTGCCGTTCAGATTGGCCCAGAAGACCATGCGGTAGTCGCCCGGATCGAGCGTCAGGTACATTCCCTCATGCTCGCCCAAGTGATGCTCTTCGATGCGTTCGGTGCGCAGGTAGGTACCCGCCGCATCATAAATGTAGGCATCCACCGAAGTAACGTGCTGCGTGAAGTTCTCCTCGCCGATAAGTCGGAAGTCGAGCCTCACGTTGCGCTCCGGCGGACAAATGCTGTAATCCTGCTTGAAGCACCCCGTGAGGGAGACCACGGAGAATAGCAGCAGGGCCGTCCGTAAAACTTTGATTTTTTCTATCATATTCGTCATCGTTATGTTTTTTTCTGTCGTTGGCTCCCGGCAGGGCGATCAAACCCTGCCGGGATGGTGTTTCATTTGTTTAAGTGGGGTGAGTCATCGGATTAGAACTCCCAACCGATCTTTTTGGATTCCCACTGCATCATGTTTACCTTGACCGCTACGCGCTTGGTTTTGATGTAAGGGTCACCGAGGTCGGTCTCGTCGAAGTCGATGTTGTCGATCACATAGACGTTGCCCTGAGCAAGCTGGGTAATGAGGGCACCGTTAATGAACTCTCCTTCGTGTCCCGGCTCAGTATCTGCGACCAGATCGTAGAACTTCTCAATGGTAAGGAAGTATTGACCGGGCCACTCTTCGCCGTCAACCACCACATTGCTGATGCTGATAATGATGGCGGGCATCTGAACCGTTGCCACAGCATCGCCGTCCTTCGCCGAAGTCGGGGCAAGGAGGTTGTAGTTCCAAACACCTGTTGCGGGCGAGAATGATGTGTTGTTTGCAAGGCCGGGAGCCGTTGCATTGTAATCATATACACTTTTATTCATCGCCGTAGTGTAGCTGCTACCGGCAGCATCGGGAACGTACCTGCCCACCGTATTGTAGTTGAACTTCAGGTCGCCGGCAAGTGCGCCGCCCGACAACTGCATCTGGTTGTAGTAGCGGTCGATGAAGATACCGTCAATCTGATAGGTAAAGGTCTCGGCGTTCTCGCTGGGTGTTCCGGTGATGGCCGCGATCTCGAAGCGGGCCGCGATGGGCTTTACCGTGAACTCGGACTCGTACTGGTCGACCTCCGCTTCTTCGGCGGATGTTTTGACGAGTGCGCCGCCACCGAACAGGCTGACATCGCCCACGCCTCCATTCGTGGAGAGTTGGCTGAGTACTGTTGCGGTGTAGCTCGAAAGAGCATCGTTTACAGCAGGGGCGGTCATTCCCGACGGGGCGTTACCCACGAGATAGACTTTGGTCGAGGCTCCCGGTACGGCCTGAATCTCTACGCCGGCGGCATTGATCTTCTTGTCAAGCTGGTCGATCCCTACGGTCTGGGCGTCCTTATCGTAAGCGTCGTCGCCGTCGCTGACCTCGACCACCAGCGTTACCACATCGCCTGCGTTGGTAAAGAGCAGGTAGCCGCCGCCAAAGGTTACGTCGGTACCGTTTGCTACCTGACTGCCGGTGGCACGCGTGCCGTTCGGTGCGGAACGGTCGATGCTGACCTGCACTCTGCGCTCGTCGCCGTTGTTAACGATACCGGTTTCCTCTTTCGAGCAGGATGCGAAGAGGGTTGTTGCGGCGATGGCCGCTGCGAAAAATTTGTTGATTTTCATAGTGTTAAATTGTTTGAAATTAAAAGTGAACGTTTATGGTAAAATGAATTACTTGTTGTCGTAGTAAATCTTGATGTAGGCTGCGTTACGCAGGAGCGGGAAGAAATTTTGGTACATATATCTGTACGGGCGGCCCCCGTCTATGCGCATCAGTTCCTCCTCGCGTCCGCGCCCCGTGGCCGGATCCCAGACCGGAACCGTGTCGATGATCTCCAGTACCCGTTGTTTCGAGGGCATATCCGACTGCTCGACCAGTATCTTCAGCCCGCGCCAGTCCTCCGAGCCGTTGTAGAGCATTATCGCATCGTCCGGCAGGCCGGTATAATCCCGAATGTGGTTCTGCACCGCAGCGGCGCGGTCGAAGGCAAGCCGGTCGTTGAATGCGAATGTTCCTTCGGGCGAAGCGAAGCCCGCGATCACCACTGCGCGGACACGGCTGTCGGTGGAGTTCTGAAGCGTCCGTATGGAGGTGATCATCTCGGCGAGCGACTTTCCGTTGTCTTCCAGCTTCGGGTCGATGTCGTACTTGCCCTGCCGGAAATAGACTATCAGCGTGTTCTCGCGGTCTTCGTCGAAAAGCTGGCCGGGGGCAAGTTTCTCGAAGTCGCTGTATGGCGCGATGAACGTGTGGGCCTCGGCGAGTTTCTCTCCGGTGGTAAGGACGGGTTCGACAATGACGGGCTGGGGCCTCATTATCTTCGGTGCAGGTAGGCTGAGATTCTCGGCGAGCGTCATACCGTCCAGAACATTATATGAGCAGCATCCCATCGTGAGCATCTCGGCGGCGAGGTCGGCCCCGTCCATCCACGGTTGCCATGCGACCACCGTGGAATAGGAGACCGAAGAGCCGTTCTTCGTTACGATGGTGTTATCGGCAAAGGCGGGTTCGAGTGCCGGAACCCCGCCTGCCCAGTCGTGCCGGAGGTTGGCGATCCGCGCCCGGCGACCCTCGACCACTATGGCAGGGAGCGACCAACGGTAAGTGTCGCCTGTCAGTACGGGGACGAACACAAGGGTTTCGCCGCTTCGTGCAGTCTTGCGGGGTATCTCGGCGCGGAATGTTACGGATACCTCCTCGCCGGTCTTTACGGCCTGCAAGTCCCGGACGGTTATGTTTTGTGCGCTGACCCCTGCGCAAGTGAGCAGCAGGGCGAGCGAAAAAAGGATTATCTTTTTCATTGCGGGTAGCTTATTTTATGAGGAACACAAGGTTGATGGCGGCGTTGGTGGGGCCGAAGTAGGTTTTCTTCGCGGGGGTGGCATCCTTATCGCAAGTGGCGCAACTGTATCGGTCGTAGTCGAGCCGCACCACTCCCGCTCCGATGGCGAACTCCAACCCCCAGCGTTTGCCTAACATCAGGTGGTAGCCGTAGGTGATTCCGGCCCCGTAAGCGATACCCTCGTAGCGGTGTTCCTTTTTGAAGAGCAGGGGGATGTCGTGCGTGCTGACGTTATAGCGCGAGAAGATCAGGTCGGCACCCAAGAAGTGGCCGTTGTAGCGTTCGCAAAGCCAATAGCGAAACTCCGGCTTGATGATCGCATGAACCATCTTCTTATCGTTCTCGACCGTGCCTTTCAGATTCCACGGGTTGTAGCTGCCGGAGAGTTGGAGCGAGGTGCGATGTCCCAAGCCCACCTCCACGGTGAGGTTCGGAGTAAGGGTTGCGGCACCATACAGCAGGTTGGTCTTTATCGCCCACCGGGGCAATGCACTCTGCGCGGCGGCAAAGCCGGTGATCGGTTCATAGCGCGAGGTGAGTTCATAGTGCCTTTCCTCGGCCACCTCGACCATTTCTATAACCGACTCCCGCTCCGGCTGTCCGACCTGCGGTCTGCGGCGGGCATCGGTGCCGAAGTCGGAGAATGCGCTGCGCACATAGATGTCGTTAGTTTCGGGATGGCGTTCCAATACGACCGGAGGTTGTTCGGCCCCGGCGTTCTCTTTCGCCAGCGAGATGATACCCTTGTCGATGGTGTAGGAGAAGCCCGAACCGGAGAGGATTTGCGTGAGGGCATCGTCGAGGGTCGGCGCGGGGGAGGTCAGCTCCACCCGGCGGTCGGCGTCGAAAACCCTGCCGTTGAAGGCTACGCCGTAGCCCGTCTGCTCGTGGAGTTCGTCCAGAGCCTCGCGCACGGTGAGTGGAGAACCTGAGAACCGGATACTTCCGGACTGCGCCGCCGCAGTTGCGATTAGAAAATTCAGTAGCAAGGCAGACATGATTGTCAGCCTGATAAATGGTCTCATATTAAGTGTGTTAGTATTATTTCACAAGAAAAGTCATTCTTTTTGCGGGGACAGAGGGGTGATGATTATGTTGTGCTGTGTAAGCTGGTAATTAAAACCGCCCGTGATACCGCGAACAACGTCGAGTACCTGTTCGACGGGCAGTTCGCCCGCAGGGGCGAGATTGACGAGGTCTCCCTCCGGCAGAGAGCCGACCACGGAGAGTTCGAGTCCGTAATAGGAGGCGATCCTTGCGAGGGCCTCGGCAAGCGGCGTCTCCACCATCCGCAGATCGGCCACGCGCCAGGTGGAGACCATCTCGCCTACGATCTCGTCTATGACCGCCTTCGAGGATGCCGCATGGAATGTCAGCCGCTCGTTGGGGGTCAGTTCTATGACCTCGTTGTGTGGCGTTTCAATCTTCACGCTGCCGCTGACCAGCACCACCTCTGCGGTAGCCTCGCCCGTGCGGGTGTTGACATTGAACTCCGTGCCGAGTACCTCGATAACCATCTCCGCCGCCCTGACACGGAAAGGCGCGAGCGTGTCGCGCACGACCGAGAAGAACGCCTCCCCTTCGAGGGTTACGGTTCGCTCTTTCGAGAAATCGTCGTTGTAGGTGATCGTGGTAGACGAGTTAGCCCACACCTGCGAGCCGTCGGGCAGCACGATGCGCTTCTGCCCGCTCTCCGGCACCGAGACCTCCACGTTGGCAAGCATGGGCTGTTCGGTAGGGCTTCCGGCCCTCTCCCCCCTCTCTATCCACAGCCACGCGGCACCCGCGACGACCATTGCGGGTATCATCACGGCGGCGACCCTCATGGCTGCCCTGCGCCAGAGGGGACGGCGAAGCGGTTTTATAGTAGTGTTGGGGTTTTGAATCGTGCGGTAGTGGTTAGGGTCTGGGTCCATACCGAGCGCATCGGCGATCCGGGGCCACATCTCTTTCACATTGGCGGACTTGGCGGCAGGGATAGCCGAATAGCGGGACTCGAAAGCATTAAGAAAAACCTTGCCGAGTACCTCACGTTTCATCTCCGCATCCTTATCGTCCGCGATATAATGGCGGATTTCATCGAGCGTATCTTCGGGTGAGTGGTCGTCGGACAACAACAGTCCGACCATCCACTCTGCAAGCTCTGCTTTCGTTTCCTTATCCAAATTGAAACTCGTATTATTTCTTTCGGTCATAAATTTCTTATTCATTTTTTGCGGCTCTCCAAGATCATCGTCCCGTCGAGGCACTCTTTGAATACACGCTCCATTGCGTACTGTTTCGCTTCTTCATTTTCCGGGCTGAGCATCCAATCGAAAAACATCGTGCGTATCTTATCACTCGGCTCTTCGGTCTGAAAAAAAGATCTGACCACCTTGTATGCCCTCTCTTCGGGCGGCATGGTCTTCATCGCCTCTTCTATCTCTTGCAGGACGGTGTATGCCTCTATTTCCAGTTCGAGTTCTCCACACATGGTTGAAATTCCCCTTTTCTAAAATTATTACGATTTTGGGATGGTGGTATGGGCAATCGGAAAAGTGATTTTTTTGATATTTTTTTTCGAACCCTTGCGAGAGGCTGCCCTAATGCAGGAACAGCAGGAAGAGAAGCACGGACAAAATGTATCGTAATTCCTGTAATGCAAGTTTCATATGCCTATGCACAGTTCCGTGTGAGATCATCATCCTCTCAGCGATTTGGTTGTAGGTCAGATGCTCCACGCGGCTCATCTCGAAGACCCGCCGGCGTTGGGGAGGCATATTGTGAACGATATTCTCGATGCGCCGCCCGGTCTCCGTGGCGATCAGTTCCTCTTCGCCCGAAATATCCTCCGCGCTCTGTGTAAACATCTGTTCGTGGTGGAATTTGGCGTGGGCCTGCTTTCGTTTAAGAAAATCGAGGGCGGCATTCCATGCCACCGTCGAGACAAACCCGTCCAATGATTGCGCGGGGTCTATCTGCCCGCGCTGCTGCCAGAGTTTGATGAAGGTGTCCTGAGCGATGTTGCGTGCCTCTTCGCTGTCCTTTGTGATTCGGGTGACGAGGGTTACGAGCCTGTCGAGCGATGTTTCGTAATATCG
>QMCE01002260.1_pt1 | contig 12920 bp, 8 predicted proteins | sample 1821851 | NCBI WGS metagenome assembly QMCE01 (sample SAMN09453174, study PRJNA476694) | Termite gut metagenome, whole genome shotgun sequencing project. | isolation source: worker | host: Odontotermes sp. | place: South Africa:Pretoria | collected 2016-01-28 | reverse complement strand
ATTGACTCCAGCACTTTCTCTTTGCTCTCTTGACTTATCTGTAGCATGCCCTCAGTTTACCACTTCTCTCCCCACTTTTCCACTTTCCGAATCGAAGGTCCGATGAATTATAGTTGCACAATCGGACTATATATGATAGAATATACCCATGAAAGCCAATACAAAAATTTCGAGGTGTATATAATGTCAGATTCCCCCCGCTCCAGCAAAAGCCGGAAGGTCCTGATCGAAGGTTCGGCCCGCCATGTACATTTAAAGCGCGAAGATGTGGAAGCCCTGTTCGGCAACGGGTATACGCTGCGTAAAAAACGCGATTTGCTGCAACCCGGAGAATTTTTAACCGAAGAAAAAGTGGCCGTTACCGGCCCGCGCGGCACCGTTGAAAGGGTATCCGTTTTAGGGCCCGAGCGCAAGGCTTCTCAGGCGGAGGTTTCTATGACCGACGCCCGCGCACTGGGATTGGCGGCGCCGGTGCGCTTGAGCGGGGATGTGGCCGGTTCCGCGCCGGTGCGTCTGACCGGACCCGCCGGCAGCGTCGAGCTGGCCGAAGGTTGTATCGTTGCGAAACGCCATCTGCATATTACCCCCGCCGATGCCGAAGCGTTTGGGATCGACGGGCGTGAAACGGTGCGAATCAAGGTTGGCGGGGAACGCGGTCTGGTTTTTGAGGAGGTGGCGGTGCGCGTCTCTGAAAACTTCTTCACAGAGGTGCATCTCGATTACGATGAAATGAACGCCGCAGGGTTGTCAGGCGAGGTGTACGGGGAAATTCTATAGAGTGAAAGGCTGTGAGAGTATGTCCCGGAAAACCCAAGCGATTGACGTGGATAACCATTTGTACTTATTCCATGAGGGCAACGATTGCCGGGCGTATGAGTTTATGGGAGCGCATTTTGAAACGCGCGGCGGCGAAAGCGGCGTTATATTCCGTGTGTGGGCACCCGACGCGAAGAACGTTTCGGTGATTGGCGAATTCAACGAGTGGGCGCACGGAGTTTGCCCGATGGAGCGCGTTTCGGTCGGCGTGTGGGAGCGGTTTGTGCCGGGTCTTTCCGAATATGATTCGTATAAATACGCCGTGGAAGGACGCGACGGCGCAACGCGCGAAAAAAGCGACCCCTATGCGTTCCACGCCGAAGTACGCCCCAAAACGGCGTCGAAGGTTTACGAGCTGGGCGGCTATAAGTGGGGCGACGCCGACTGGGCCGCTGCGCGCGGCGCGCCGTACGACCGGCCGCTCAACATCTATGAGCTGCATTTGGGTTCGTGGCGGCGTGGCGAAGACGGACAGTTGCTGTCGTATACCGAGCTTGCCCGGCAGCTTGTACCGTATGTAAAGGAAATGGGCTATACGCATATAGAGTTGATGCCGGTTATGGAGCATCCGTTTGACGGCTCATGGGGATATCAGGTAACGGGGTATTTCGCCGCCACAAGCCGTTACGGAACGCCAAAAGACCTGATGCAACTGATCGACCTTTGCCATCAGTCGGGCGTCGGCGTGATTTTGGACTGGGTTCCCGCGCATTTCCCAAAAGACGGGCACGGCTTGATTGACTTCGACGGCGGTTGCTGTTACGAATACTCCGATCCCGCCCGCCGCGAACATCCCGACTGGGGCACCCGCATCTTTGACTACGGACGCAATGAAACGCGTTCCTTCTTAATGTCCTCCGCAATGTTCTGGCTGGATGTATTTCACGCCGACGGACTGCGGGTTGACGCCGTGGCCAGTATGCTCTACCTCGATTACGGCAAACGAGGCGGCGGCCCCCGCAACGTATACGGCGGGCGCGAAAATCTGGAGGCGCTTTCATTTCTGCGTAAAACAAACGAGCAAATTTTCGCGGCTTTCCCCCACGCGCTGATGATCGCCGAAGAATCCACCGCTTGGCCTATGGTAACAAAACCCGCCTATATGGGCGGTTTGGGGTTCAACTTCAAATGGAATATGGGCTGGATGAACGATACCCTATCCTATATCAAGCTCGACCCGGTTTTCCGGCAGTACAATCACAACAAAATGACCTTTGCGATGATGTACGCGTTTTCGGAGAATTTTATCCTGCCGCTGTCTCACGACGAGGTGGTGCACGGTAAATGTTCGCTGGTGGAAAAGATGCCGGGGTATTATGTGGACAAATTCGCCGGACTGCGCGCATACCTTGCCTACATGACGGCGCATCCGGGCAAAAAATTAACCTTTATGGGCGCCGACTTCGCGCAATTCATTGAATGGAACAGCGAACAGAGCCTAGACTGGCATTTACTTGAGTATGATATGCACAAGAAGCACCGCGAATTCGTTAAAGAGTTGAACCTGTTTTATCTGCGGCACGCGAGCTTTTGGGAGATTGAGGATTCGTGGGACGGTTTCACATGGATCACATCCGGCGATTACCAAGGCAATACTCTCGCTTTCATGCGCAACGCAAAGCCTGAAACTTCCGAGACGGTGATTTGCCTGTTTAACTTCTCTCCTGTCAACCGCGAAGGATACCGCTTGCCGCTGCCGGGACCGGGCGCTTACCAAGAGGTTTTGAACACCAACGAGGAGCGGTTCGGCGGCTTTGGGGAGGTAAATGAGCAGATATTTGCCGAGAACATATCCTGCGGCCAGATGCAATGGTCGGCGCAGCTCACCCTGCCGCCGTATGGAGCGGTGTTTCTGACAAAACAATAACCCCCGGTACGGGCGAACTGCGTTCGTTCGTCCGCCGAAAAGAATATTCCGATCAAGAACCAACTACGTCTGGAGATGCTGCCATGAAAAAAGAGTGTATCGCCATGCTGCTGGCCGGCGGGCAGGGAAGCCGACTGTATGTGCTTACTACCAATGTAGCGAAACCCGCGGTGCCGTTCGGAGGAAAATTCCGCCTGATTGATTTTCCCCTCTCCAACTGCACGAACTCCGGCATCGACACGGTGGGCGTGCTGACGCAATATCAGCCGCATGAACTGAACGCCTATATCGGTACGGGGCAGCCGTGGGATCTTGACCGGCTTGAGGGAGGGGTGCATATCCTTCCTCCCTACATTAAAGGGAAGCAGGGAACATGGTACAAGGGTACGGCTAATGCTATATACCAAAACATATCGTTCATTGAAAATTACAACCCCGAATATGTGCTGATCTTGGGCGGCGACCACATCTATAAGATGGATTACTCCAAGATGCTGGCTCAGCATAAAAAAACGCAGGCCGACTGTACGATTGCCGTCATTGAGGTCTCCGAGAACGAAGCCACGCGCATGGGCATCATGAATACCCGTGAGGACGGCACGATTTATGAGTTTGAGGAAAAGCCGGCCACCCCCAAGAGTACGCTGGCGTCGATGGGCATTTACATCTTTACATGGAAAAAACTCAAAGACTATCTGATAGCCGACGAAAATGACAAAAAGAGCAAGAATGACTTCGGCTCCAACATCATTCCCGCAATGCTGGCTGACGGGCAGAAGATGATGGTACACCGCTTTGAGGGGTACTGGCGCGATGTCGGCACTATCAACAGTTTATGGGACGCGAATATGGATATGCTTTCGGGTAAAGAAATCAATCTCTCCAGCCCGTCGTGGCGGATATACGCACGCAATCCCGCCTCGCCCCCGCATTACATAGGCGACAACGCGGTCGTCTCCCACAGCCTTGTAACCGAAGGCTGCGAAGTATACGGCGGGGTTTACAACTCGGTGTTGTTCAACGACGTAACGGTCGAACAGGGCGCGTTTGTGGAATACTCGATCGTCATGCCGGGCGCCGTGATCGAGCGCGGCGCGATTATTAAATACGCGATCGTTGCCGAAGGCGCGCGGATCCGGTCCGGCGCGAAGGTTGGCGCCCCACCCTCCGCATTTTTGGACGATCCCGATAAGTGGGGCGTCTCTGTTATCGCATCCGGCGTTACCGTCGGTCCGGGGAAAACAGTCGGCGCGCAGGAAATGGCCGACGCGGATTTGCTGTAGGAGGGAACCGATTTGAAAGACATGCATGGCATCCTCTTCGCATATTCTTCCGATGTCCGGCTCAAGGAGCTGACAGAACACCGCACCGCGTCGTCGATACCGTTCGGATCGCGCTATCGCGTCATCGACTTTATGCTCTCCAATATGGTCAACGCCGGGATCACCGATGTAGGCGTTATCATGCGGGAAAACTACCAATCGCTGCTTGATCACCTCGGATCCGGACGGGATTGGGATTTGGCGCGGAAGCGCGGCGGCTTGCGGATTCTTCCTCCGTTCGCCTATGCGGGAGGTCGGCGCGACTCAACTCCATACCACGGTAAAATGGAAGCCCTGCTTGCCGTCTGCAGTTATATTTCCTTTATCCGGCAGGAGTATGTCGTGCTGGCTGACGGCGACCTGATCGTTAACCTGCCGCTGGAAGAGATTTTCGAAAAGCATTTGGAATCCGGAGCCGATATTACCTGCGTATGTTCCTCCATGCGCGGGAATGGGCATGACCAAAAAGCGTCTTATGTGAGGCTCGGCAAAAAGGGGCGCGTATCGGAGGTACTGCTCTCGAAACTGGAAGAGGGTGTGGTTCCCTGCATCGGCGTGTATATCCTCTCTAAGGAGCTTTTGGTAAAGCTGATGGCCGACTGCGCTGCCCACAACTATGTGCATTTTTCCCAAGACGTTATGCAGCGGCTGCAAAAACAGCTCAACATCTTGGCGTATGTATACGAAGGTTTTTCCACCCGTCTGCTGACTGTCTCCGACTATTTCGAGCATTCTATGGAGCTTCTGCGCCCCGACGTTCGCCGGGACCTGTTTTCCCGCGACCGACCGATAAAAACAAAGGTGCGCGACGAGGCGTCTACCTACTACGCTCCTGAGAGCCGGGTTAAACGTTGTATTGTCGCCGACGGGTGCGTCATTAAAGGAGATTTGGAAAACTGTATTGTCTTCCGCGGCGTGCAAATTGATGAAGGCGCCGTTCTGAAAAACTGCATCTTTATGCAGGATACCAAGATACAACAAGACGTGGAACTCTCGTACGCTATAACCGATAAAGAAGTGTGCGTTAATCAAGGGCGTTCTCTGAAAGGGCATGAGGCGTATCCGATCGCGATTTCCAAAGGTTCCGTTGTATAGAAAGGAGCAAAAGTCATGAAAATTCTGTATGTTACCAGCGAAGCCGCGCCTTTCGCGAAAACCGGAGGGTTGGGGGATGTCGCGGGGGCTTTGCCCGCCGCGATGAACGGGAAAACAAGCGAGGTACGCGTAATTTTACCGCTGTACGGAACAATTGCCGACCAGTGGCGCGCGCAATTGAAGTTTGTAAAATACCTTTATATCCCGTTGGCATGGCGAAACCTGTACTGCGGTTTATTTGAGATGACAATGAACGGCGTTGTATGGTATTTTGTAGACAACGAGTATTATTTCAAGCGCGGGGACATATACGGCCATTACGACGACGGGGAACGCTACGCGTTTTTCTCCCGCGCCGTGGCGGCGCTGCTGACCGAATTTGACGGATGGGTTCCCGAAGTGATTCATTGCAACGACTGGGAGACGGCTCTTGTTCCGATCTATATGCGCCGGGCATATGACGGCGTTCCCGCCGTCGACGCCATCAGGACGGTTTTTACCATCCACAACGTTGAGTATCAGGGGCGGTTTGCCCGCGATACCCTTGAGAATGTATTCGGCCTGTCGAACAGCCTTTTTGACGGCGGCACGCTGGAATATATGGGCGGCATAAACCTGATGAAAGGCGCGATCGAGCTGTCCGACTGCGTGACCACCGTCAGTCCCACCTACGCCGGGGAACTTCAGCACTCCTTCTATGCGCACGGGCTGGAGGGTGTTATCAAAGCTAACAACCATAAGCTCTTCGGCATCTTAAACGGCATTGACACAAAAATATACAATCCCGGTTCCGATAAAAGCATTACAAAACGCTACACGGCGGAGTCGCTCAAAGGCAAAACCGCCTGCAAGGCGGAATTGCAAAAAGTGCTGGGGTTGGCGCAAAATCCCGATGTGCCGCTGATCGTATCGGTGGGAAGATTGGTAAGCCATAAGGGTATTGATCTGATTGCCGGCGCGCTGGACGAAATGATGGATATGGAGATTCAATTCGCGCTGCTGGGACGCGGCGACTGGCACTTTGAACAGGCTCTCGCCGCCTCGCAGCACCGCTACGAAGGGCGGGTTTCCGTATCCCTTACTTACAACGCGGCGCTATCAAACGCGTTTTATGCCGGCGGCGATATGTTCCTGATGCCGAGTCAGGCTGAACCGTGCGGGTTATGCCAAATGATTGCCATGCGCTACGGGACAGTACCCGTTGTTCGTGAAACGGGAGGCCTGCGCGATACGGTGGAACCGTACAATCCCGATACCGGCGAGGGACTGGGATTCACTTTCGCCAATTATGATAAAAATGATATGCTGTACGCGGTTCGCCGCGCCGTGGATCTGTATTACGGCAACAAAGAACGCTGGGACGCCATTCAAAAACGCGGCATGGCCCGCGATTTTGGATGGACGGAGTCCGCCGGGGCGTATAAGAAACTGTATAAAGAACTCTTCAAATAATCACAGAAAGATAATTATGATGGGTAAAGGAGACCTCCCGAATGACAATCACGCCTGAACAACTGGCGGATAAGATAAAATTCCATTTGCAAAAAAACTTTGGCAGAAAGCTCGAAACAGCCTCCCCCGAACTGATATTCCGCGCTTGCGCTATGTCATTGCTTGGTTTGGCCGAAGAAACCACAGTACCTTCCGCCATACGGCAGGACAAACGGGAGGTTCATTATCTTTCGCTGGAGTTTTTGCTGGGGCGGAGCCTGATGAAAAACGCCTTCAATTTGGGGTGCCTTGATGCGCTGAATGGAGCCGCCGCCAAACTGGGGCTGAACCTGAACGACCTCGCCGAGGCGGAGCCGGATCCGAGCTTGGGCAACGGCGGGTTGGGGCGTCTTGCCGCCTGCTATCTCGAGGCGATGACCTCACAGGGTATTTGCGCTACCGGGTATTCGATATTTTACGAATACGGCATGTTTTTACAGGGCATTCTGAACGGTATGCAAGTGGAACTGCCCGATCCGTGGTTTGAAAAGAGCGGTGTTTGGTGGACGAAGCGTGCCGACGACGAGTGCGTCGTTTCCTTTGAGGGACTTGTGGTAGAAGAGGAGAGGAACGGTCGGCTGTACTACCGCGTGGAAGATGATACCAAAGTTCTGGCGATTCCGATCGATATGATCATCACCGGCTATCAACAGGAGGAAACCAACAAGCTCCGTTTGTGGCAAGCGGAAAACCCCCCGATGGAAGTTGATATCAGGAGGTACACCGAAGACGCGGAAGACTTGCGGATGGAAGAGAATGAATCGGTCGCGGAGGACATCAATAAAGTCCTGTATCCCAACGACAAAAATCAATCCGGTAAAATGCTCCGCCTGCGTCAGCAGTATTTTCTGGTTTCGGCCACCGCGCAAAGCATTGTGAGGCGTCATAAACGCAATCATCAAACACTGCGCGACTTCAACAGATGGAATGTAATTCAAATCAACGACACGCATCCCACCCTCATCATTCCGGAACTAATGCGGATTTTTATGGATGAAGAGGGAATGGAATGGGATGAGGCGTGGCGTATTGTGTGTCACTCGGTGGCGTATACCAACCATACCGTTTTGGCGGAGGCGCTGGAATGCTGGCCGCAAAGTCTGATTGAAAAACTGATGCCCCGCATTTGGATGATCCTGTGCGAAATAAACAGGCGTTACCTATCCATGCTGTGGGAAGCGCTCGGCGACGAGGTACGCGTATCCGGCGCCGCGATTATTTGGAACGGACAGGTGCGGATGGCGAATCTGTGCGTTTACGCTTGCTTTGCCGTCAACGGCGTCAGTTCCCTTCACTCACGCATTTTGCGGGAGGATCTCTTTAAAACGCAAGTTTTCCTCTGGCCGAAAAAATTCCACAACGTGACCAACGGCATTGACCACCGCCGCTGGCTGCCGCAGATCAATCCGCGCCTGCATAACCTTATTTGTGAATTGAGCGGCTCCGACCGTTACCTCACCAAACCCGAAGCTCTGGAAGAATTATTGGCTCATGCCGGAAATCCTTCGGTTTTGGAAAGGCTGGCCGAAGTGAAGAAACAAAATAAGAAAGATTTCGCCCGGTATCTTGAACACACTGCGGGGGTTTCGGTGGATCCGGACAGTATCTTCGATATACAGGTTAAACGTCTGCACGAATATAAGCGCCAACTGATGAACGTGCTGCATGTCTTGCACCTTTACAACACGCTAAAAGACGATCACGGTACGGATATATATCCCCATACCTTCTTTTTCGGCGCTAAAGCAGCGCCCAGTTATAGGATGGCTAAACGGATTATTGAGCTGATCCACAGTGTAGCTGACCATATTGGTTCCGATCCGGCCATGAAAGGGCGTCTGTCGATCGTCTTTCTCCAGAATTACCGGGTTTCTCTGGCGGAGCGGATCATGCCGGCCAGCGAAATCAGCGAACAGATTTCCACCGCGGGAAAAGAGGCATCGGGCACGGGAAATATGAAGTTCATGCTCAACGGCGCTCTGACTGTTGGCACTTTGGACGGCGCAAACGTGGAAATCGCCGGGTTGGTGGGCGCCGAAAATATCTTTTTGTTCGGGCTCGATACGGAAAGCGTGAAACAGGTGCAGAACGAGGGGTATTCACCCCTATCCTATATTTCCCGAAACCCCGCGCTTCGGAGGGTTCTGGATCAGATTACCGAGGGCTTCGGCGACGGAAAATCCTATGCCGATATCGCGAACAGCCTGCAAATTGGCGCGTATGAACCCGCCGACCGTTACCTTCTGATGGCCGATTTCGACAGTTACTGCGCCATTCACAGAGAAGCGGACGCGGCGTACCGCGACTCCGCCGGATGGAACCGGCGCTCTCTGATCAATATCGCTAAGGCAGGGTTTTTCGCCGCCGATCGTTCGGTCGCCGACTACGCGCGGGATATTTGGCACATTCCCGTGAGGTAGGGGCGAACTGTGTTCGCCCGTGAATGCCAAAACACCGCGGACGCTGCGGGTGATTGCGAATCGCCCCTACACCGCGGACGCGCGATGCGCGCCCCTACAAGGGGATTGAAGACCCCGCGTGAAATGATTAATTATCACAAAAGGTAGGTTCGGTATGTCAAAATACTATATCACCACGGCCATTCCCTACGCGTCAAAAAAACCGCATATCGGAAACACGCACGACGCGCTGCTGACCGACGCCGTGGCGCGTTATCACAAGTTGCTCGGCGACGATGTGTATTTTCTGACCGGCGCCGACGAACACGGTATCAAGGTTCAGCGTGAGGCGGAGAAAGCGGGTGTGACGCCGCAGCAGTATGTGGACGGCGTTACCGCCGAAATGCGCGCCATTTGGGATTTGTGTATGGTGGAGTATGACGACTTCATCCGAACCACCGAGGATCGCCACAAAGAAATCGTAAAAAAGATGTTCAAGAAGCTCTACGAGCAGGGGGACATCTTCAAAGGCGCGTATGAGGGCTGGTATTGTGTGCCGGACGAAGCCTACTACACCGAGGCGCAAGTGCAGAAAACCGACAAGGGCTACTTCTGCCCCGACTGCGGACGCCCGGTGGAATGGCTGAAAGAGGAGGCGTACTTTTTCCGTCTCTCGGCCTACGCGGACAAACTCGCGGCGCATATAGAAGCGCACCCGGAATTTATCCAGCCGGAAAGCCGCCGTAACGAGATGGTCAACGGCTACATCAAACCCGGACTGCAGGATTTCTGCGTGTCGCGCACGTCGTTTACGTGGGGAATCCCGGTCGATTTTGACCCGGGGCATGTGATGTATGTGTGGGTGGACGCGCTCTCCAATTATATCACGGCGCTCGGCTACGACCCCGACGGGAACCACGGCGAATTGTTTATGAAATACTGGCCCTGCGATGTACATTTTATCGGTAAAGACGTGCTTCGCTTCCACACACTATATTGGCCGGGGCTGCTGATGGCGCTGGGCGTACCGCTGCCGCGCGCGGTGTACGCGCACCCGTGGTGGATGATGGGCGGGGGACGCCTAAGCAAAACCTCCGGCAACGTTCTCTACGCAAGCGATTTGATCGAAAAATACGGTATCGACTGTGTGCGGTATTACTGTCTGCGCGAAATGCCGGTCTCCCGCGACGGAAATATCACCGACGATCTGTTGATTTCCCGCTGCAATACCGACCTCGCGAATGATTTGGGCAACCTCGCCTCCCGCAGCATAACGATGGCGGAGAAATATTTTTCCGGCGAAGTCACCGAGAAGCCGGTGAATGAGGTACTGGCTCTTTGCGAAACGTCCAAAGAGCGGTATAAAGCGGCGATGGATACGCTCTCCGTTCAGCAAGCGCTGAGCGAGGCGATGGCTCCCGTTGTACGTGCCAACCGTTTCATCGACGAAACCGGTTATGCTGTACCCCGTTATGCCGCGCGCGATGGGCAAGCTGCGGGTTCAGTTGGGGCTTCATGAGATTCCCGTTTGGGATGAGCTCTCGCCGGAAGGGTTTTCAGTAAAACGGGGTGAAAATTTATTTCCAAGGATTGCCGAAGAATGATTTACGCATCGAGAAAAACATTTCATAAGGCCCCGTTCGGCGCGGTTCGGGCGGGGGAACCGGTTATGTTTACGTTGACGCCACCCCGCGCATTGGCGTGGGGGCGCGTCTTTTTGTGCGTGAATGATGAGTTTTGGGGTAAATACACCGAGCATCCTCTGACGTGGCGCGGGCTGCACGGTGATTGTGACCTATATGACATAACACTGGAAACGGCGGAGTTGCTGGGGCCAGTGTGGTATTGGTTCCGGTTTGAACGCGTTGACAGCGTGAAAGGGGTTTATGACAACCCCGGCGCTCTTGACGACGGCGAGGGAGAAATATCTTTTGAGCCTCCGAGGGCTTGGCAGCAGACGGTGATTTTGCCGGATACCGAGCCTGTACCGGATTGGTTTGGGCGTGGAGTGACTTATCACATCTTTCCTGATCGTTTTTACAAGGGCAAAGCCAAAACGCCGCCGCTCAAATCCATGCCCGGCAACCGGACTCTGCACAAAAACTGGAGCGACTGCCCAGATTTTCGTCCCGACGCGAACGGGGAAGTGCGTAACCGCGACTTTTTCGGCGGCAACATCGCCGGTGTTTTAGAAAAGTTGCCGTACATACGCAGTCTCGGCGTTAATACGATCTATTTCAGCCCGGTGTTTGAGGCGGCGTCTAATCACCGCTACGACACCGCGTGCTATACGCGCATTGATCCGCTGTTCGGAACGGAGGAAGAGTTTTCACGGCTATGTAATGAAGCGCGCGCGCTCGGCATACGGATACTATTAGACGGCGTGTTCAACCACACCGGCTACAACAGCGAGTATTTCAACGGCGCGGGATTCTATAACACGATAGGCGCAAGCCAGTCAAAGGAATCGCCGTATTACGGCTGGTATTGCTTCCAAGAATGGCCGAAGCGGTATGATTCATGGTGGGGCGTATACACGCTGCCGCAAGTCAATGAGTCGCACCCCGACTATGTGGACTTTATTGTCAAAAACAAGGATTCTGTCGTGCGGCGGTGGCTCCGCGCCGGAGCGTCCGGCTGGCGGCTGGACGTCGCGGACGAACTGCCCGATTCGTTTATCGAGGAACTGCGGAACGCCGCGCGTGAGGAAAAGAAAGACTCCGTAATCATCGGCGAAGTCTGGGAGGACGCTTCAAACAAAGTCGCCTATGATGTGCGGCGGCGCTACCTGCTGGGGCGCGAGCTAGACGGGGTAATGAATTACCCCCTCCGCAACAGCTTGATCGGGTATATATTGGGCGACAACGCCGCGAATTTCAAGAGGGCGATGGAGATATTGCGGGAGAATTACCCGCGAGACGCCTATCACAGCCTGATGAACGCTCTGGGCACCCATGACACCCCGCGTATCCTAACGGTACTGGGCGCATTACCGGAGGAATGGGCACTTCCAAAAGAAGAACGAGCAGAGACGATTCTGCCGCCGGAACGGCGAGTTCTCGCGATACGGAGGCTCAAGGTCGCATCGGCTGTTCTTTATACGTTCCCCGGATCGCCTTGCGTCCTCTACGGAGACGAAGCGGGATTGGAGGGGTTTGAGGATCCGTTCAACCGACGGGGGTATCCATGGGGAGACGAAGATTCCGAATTGATTCGCTGGTACGCGGCGCTCGGCGAGCTCCGCGGCGCGTCCGAAGCGTTGCAGACAGGCGACATTTGTTATCTGCGCGCCGAAGGGAGCATTTTGGCATATGAACGCATTTCCAAAAAAGAAAGGGTTATAGTTTGTGCGAACCGCGATGAAAATCCGGGCGAGGTCACCCTGCGGGAGTCCGGGCGGGTCGTGTTGGATAAACTGACCGGGCAGGTGTTCCGGTCAAAATGCGGCTTTCTGACGATCCCTCTGGAACCGCTGAGTGTGAGGATATTGATGTAAGGGACGATGCGCGCATGGATATTGTTATCCGCGAGGGAATCCTTACGCCCGATACGTTTGCGGGGCTGCGGGATGTCTGCGGGATGCCGGAGCTGGACTTCTCTTGCTGTGTTTTCGGCCATCGCGGGTTCGCGAACCGTGGGGATGGCGCGTTTGGTAGGCGACGGCGCATTCGTCTTCTTGCTGTGCGATTTGTTGGTTGTGCCGCTTTGGAGGCGACAGGGAATCGGGAGTTTATTGGTAGAGACCGTCGTCAGCCGTGCGAAAGCCTTTATGCCCTCAGGGAGAGCCGTGGTAGTTTCGCTATTTTCGGCTGAAGGCCGTGAGGGGTTTTATACGCGGCTTGGGTTCACAGAGCTTCCCGCAACCGGACTGGGTGCAGGGATGCAGTGCTTTTACTTGTAGCGGGGTGCGATTGATAGTATGGAGCATGG
>QMCE01001465.1_pt1 | contig 12920 bp, 11 predicted proteins | sample 1821851 | NCBI WGS metagenome assembly QMCE01 (sample SAMN09453174, study PRJNA476694) | Termite gut metagenome, whole genome shotgun sequencing project. | isolation source: worker | host: Odontotermes sp. | place: South Africa:Pretoria | collected 2016-01-28 | reverse complement strand
ACCCAGGACATCCAGGCCAACCTCGTCTTCAACCAGGGCAAGGTCGGCAGCACGACGCTGGCGCAGGTCGGCTACGAAACCGCCTCCATCTTCACGAAAATCGGCGCGCTCAACCTCGGCTCCCTCGAAGCGGAAGAGACGGGCAAGTACGCCGGCCTGTCCGGCCTCCTCGCGAACGCCGGCCACGTGACGAACGAGCGGGTGGACAACTTCCAGGGCGGCATGCAGCTCCAGCTCGGCGAAGGCGCGGGCGACCAGAACCGCACCATCGTGGCGATGAAGTCCATGACCTCCGAGAACCTCGGCCGCGTCACGAAGGGCGGGTACTGGGACGGCGACGCGGTCTACACCGAAAAGACCTTCACCATGAAGGACGTGTTCGGCGGCGGCGCGGCGAGCCTGAAGCAGAGCCCGACGATGGCGATGAGCATCATCGAGAAGGCGATTGCGGACGTGAGTGAGATGCGCGCGCAGATCGGCGCGGTGCAGACGAACATGCTGCAGACCAACTCGAACAACCTGGCCGTCACGATGGAGAACATCCAGAAGACGGAAGCCGGCATCCGCGACGCCGACATGGCGGAAGAGATGACGGAGTTCACCAAGAACCAGGTCCTGCAGGGCGCCGCCATGAGCATGCTGACCCAGGCCAACCAGCAGGGACAAAACGTCCTCCAGCTCCTCCGGTAACCGAAGAGAACCAACGCAGTGCGTCACACCGGCCAGTCCCGAAAGGGGCTGGCCTTTTTACTGCTTACCGCATTTTACCGCAGAGGCGCAGAGACACAGAGAACCACACCGCCACCGAGAGAACCACAAACCGCTTTTTAAAGTAAAAAAAAAAGAAAAAAGCAGTTTGCAGTTCTCGCAGTTGCGGTTCTCTCGGTTGCAGTGTGGTTCTCTGTGCCTCTGCGCCTCTGCGGTAAAAGCAGTAAGCGGTAAAAGCGGTAAGCGGTAAAAGCGGTTACAACCCCAGCACCATCCGCTTAATCCCATGCTTCAGCACATCCGCATGGAAGTTGATCAGCAGCCCGAGTTTCCATCCCCCGAGCCGCATGTAGGTGAGGAGTTGTGCTTTGTGGATCGGCGTGAGTGCGGAGCATGCTTTTATCTCGACGACGATCTCGTTTTCCACAAGAAGGTCGAGCCGATACCCGCACTCAAGCTGAACGCCTTTGTAGGTGACAGGGAGCGGGCGTTGTCGCTCACACCTGAGCCCGCGCAGCCCGAGCTCATGCCACAGACATTCTTCATAGGCCGATTCCAACAACCCCGGCCCAAGCGCGCGATGCACTTCGATTGCCCCGCCGATGACGCGGGAGGAAAGAGCGTTCGTATCCATGCGCGATCTCCTTTCGGTCAAAATGACATACTACCCCTTCCGATAAAAATCCCCCTCCAAAAAAAAATCCCCCTCTTGCCAAACGCAACCATTTGGTATATGTTTTATTGCGAAAGCGGAGCGCCCCCGGCGCATGCGGACGGGGGAAGTTGGCAAATAATTTGCTGAACTACCGTAACGACCCGCTATGGAGCCCGAAAGGCCCCATAGTTCTTTTATTGACAGCATGTGTTTTAATTTTTGAACGTGTTGTTTGACAATCGTTTAGGAGGAACGCACCATGGCAGCGAAAAAGCTGGTGTTCGCCGGGGAAGCGCGCGCGAAAATGCGCGACGGCGTCCAAAAACTGGCGCAGGCAGTCAAAGTCACCCTCGGCCCACGCGGCAGGAACGCCATTCTCGACAAATCATGGGGTTCCCCCACCGTCACGAAGGACGGCGTTTCTGTCGCGGAGGAAGTCCAGCTTCTCGACAAGTACGAAAACATGGGCGCGCAGATGGTCAAGGAAGCCGCGTCCAAGACCTCCGACAAGGCCGGAGACGGCACCACCACCGCCACCGTCCTCGCCGAAGCCGTCGTCGTCGAAGGCATGAAGAACGTCACCGCCGGCGCGAACCCCATGGCGATTAAGCTGGGCATCGACAAGGCCGTCCGCGCCCTCGCCGCCGAAATCGAAAAAATGGCCAACCCCGTCAAGGGCAAAAAGGCCGACATCGCCGCCGTCGCCGCCATTTCCGCCAACAACGACCAGAAAATCGGCAAACTCCTCGCCGACGCCTTCGAGAAAGTCGGCGCCGACGGCGTCATCACCGTTGAAGAGGGCAAGTCCATCGAGACCGTCATCGACGTGGTCGAAGGCATGCAGTTCGACAGGGGCTACCTGTCCCCCCACTTCGTGACCTCGCCGGACGCGATGGAGTGCGTCTTCGAGAAGTGCGCCATCCTCATCTACGAGAAGAAGATATCCAACGCGCAGGATCTCGTCCCGCTGCTGGAGGAGGTGTCGAAAGCCTCCACCCCGCTCCTCATCATCGCCGAGGACGTGGACGGCGAGGCCCTCGCCACCCTTGTCGTGAACAAGATGCGCGGCATCATCAACGTCTGCGCCGTGAAGGCGCCCGGCTTCGGCGACCGCCGGAAGGCGATGCTGCACGACATCGCCGTCATGACGGGCGGCAAGGCCATCATGGAAGACCTCGCCATCGGCCTGGACAAGGTGACGCTGAAGGATCTCGGCCGCGCGCAGAAGGTCGTCATCGACGCCGACAACACGACCATTGTGAAGGGCGCGGGCGCGGCGCACGACGTGTCGGCGCGCATCAAACAGATCCGGAACGAGATCGCGGCGACGACCTCCGACTACGACCGGGAGAAGCTGCAGGAGCGCCTCGCCAAAATGGCGGGCGGCATCGCGCAGATCAACGTCGGCGCGTCCACGGAAAGCGAAATGAAGGAAGTGAAGGCGCGCTTCGAGGACGCGCTCCACGCCACCCGCGCGGCCATCGAGAGCGGCACCGTCCCCGGCGGCGGCGTGACCCTCATCCGCGCGGCCGACAAGGCGCTGAAAAACCTCAAGCTCGACGGCGACATGCAGTTGGGCGTGGACATTGTGCGGAAGGCCGCCGCCGCGCCGCTCCGGCAGATCGCCGCGAACGCGGGGCTTGACGGCGCGGTGATTGTCCGGAAGGTGCAGCACGCGAAGGGGAACGAAGGCTACAACGCGCTGACGGGGCAGTTCGGCGACATGATGGCGATGGGCATCCTCGATCCGGCGAAGGTGGTGGTGACGGCGCTCCGCCACGCGGCGTCCGTCGCGGGGCTCATCCTCACGACCGAGTGCATGATTGCGGAAGCCCCCGCGAAGGACGACTGCGACTGCGGCGGCTGCGGAAGCTGCGGCGGCTGCGGCGGCGGGGACATGGACTACTAATTCATCTTCATACAATCAATTTTCATACAGGAGACTGTCATGTCGAAGAAATCCGAGAAAAGCTGCGGCTGCGGCTGCGCCGCCGGCGAAAAGCTCCAGCCCCTTGACGACCGCATCGTCGTGAAGCGCCTCGACGCGGAAGAGAAAACCGCCGGCGGCATCATCCTCCCCGACGCCGCGAAGGAAAAGCCCCAGCGCGGCCAGGTCGTCGCCGCCGGCCCCGGCAAGCTCCTCGACTCCGGCAAGCGCGCCGCCCCCGACGTCGCGAAGGGCGACATCGTCGTCTTCGGCAAATACTCCGGGACGGAGGTGAAGGTCGACGGCGTGGAGTTCCTCATCATGCGCGAATCGGACATTCTGGCGAAGATGTAGTTTTTCAATCTAGGAGCAGATTACAATGCCTGCAAAACAGCTGATGTACGGCCAGGACGCGCGCCAGAAGATCCTCTCCGGCGTCAACAAGCTCGTCAAAGCCGTCAAATCCACCCTCGGCCCGACAGGGCACAACGTGATTTTCGAGAAAGGCTTCGGCAACCCCACCATCACGAAGGACGGCGTCACCGTCGCGAAGGAGATCAGCCTGAGCGATCCCTTCGAGAACATGGGCGCGCAGCTTATCCGCGAAGTCGCGAACAAGACCGGCGACGTCTCCGGCGACGGCACGACCACCGCCTCGATTCTCGCGGAAGCCATCTTCACCGCCGGCCTCAAGGCCGTCGCCTCCGGCGCGGAGGCGCCCGCCATCAAAAGGGGCGTCGACGCCGCCGTCGCCGCCGTCGTCGAAAACCTCGCCAAAATGGCGAAGCCCTGCAAGAAGGTGGACGAAATCGCCAACGTCGCCGCCATCTCCGCCAACAACGACCGCGCCATCGGCGACATCATCGCGAAGGCGATGGACAAGGTCGGCGCCGACGGCGTCGTGCAGGTGGAGGAGGGGAAGACGACGGACACGACGGTCGACCTCGTCGAAGGCATGCGCTTCGACAAGGGCTACCAGTCCCCCTACTTCATCACGAACACGGCCGCGATGACCTGCGAGATGAAGGACGCGTACATCCTCATCTACGAGAAGAAGATTTCGAACCTCCGCGAGTTCCTCCCCATCCTGGAACAGACCGCGACGACGGGGAAGCCGCTCCTCATCATTTCCGAGGAGGTGGAGACGGAATGCCTCGCCGCCCTCGTCATCAACCGGCTTAGGGGCACGCTGAACGTCTGCGCCGTGAAGGCTCCCGGCTTCGGCGATCGCCGGAAGGCGATGCTGGAGGACATCGCCGTCCTCACCGGCGGCCAGGCCGTCACGGAAGACCTCGGGACAAAGCTGGAAAACGTGACGCTGGAGATGCTCGGCCGCGCGAAGTCGGTCGTCGTCGACAAGGACAACACCACCATTGTCGAAGGCGCGGGCAAGAACGCCGACATTAAATCCCGTGTCGAGCAGATCAAGAACCGGATCGAGACGACGACGTCGGACTACGACCGCGAAAAACTGCAGGAACGCCTCGCGAAGCTCTCCGGCGGCGTGGCCGTCGTCTCCGTCGGCGCCGCGACGGAAGCCGAAATGAAGGAAAAGAAGGCGCGCGTCGAGGACGCCATGCACGCCAGCCGCGCCGCGGCGGAGGAGGGCGTCGTCCCCGGCGGCGGCGTCGCGCTGGTGCGGTCGATTGCCCTGCTGGACGGCGTGCGGTCGAAGGCGAAGGGCGACGAGAAGATCGGCGTGGACATCATCGCGAAGGCGATCCGTTCGCCGCTCGTGACGCTCGGCGACAACAGCGGCCTGGACGGCTCCGTCGTCGCGGCGGAGGTGGAGGAGCACAAGTCCGACGCCTACGGCTTCAACGCGCTGACGGGCGAGTACGTCGACATGCTGAAGGCGGGCATCATCGACCCGGCGAAGGTGACGCGCCTCGCCCTCCAGAACGCGGCCTCCATCGCGACGCTCCTCCTGTCGATTGAAACGATGGTGACGGAGATCAGGGAGGAGAAGAAGGCGAACGTGGAGACGGGCGCGGTTTCCTGAGGGACTGTGAACAAGTACACCGCATTCCCCGGTCCCGCATTGCCGGGGCCGGGGAAATGTGTTACTCTGGCAAACGGTTTACCGGGCTTCCGTCACAAGGCGAATCCATGGCGAAGAAACGCGACTATTACCAGGTGCTCGGCGTCGAGAAGGCGGCGAGCCCGGACGAGATCAAAAAAGCCTACCGCAAGCTCGCGATGCAATACCACCCCGACCGCAACCCGGGCGACAAGGCGGCGGAGGAGAAGTTCAAGGAGGCCGCGGAAGCCTACGAGGTTCTCCACGACGAGGCGAAGCGGAAGCGCTACGACACGCACGGCCACGAGGGGCTGTCCGGAATGGGGGAGGGGGCGCCGAATTTTTCCTCGTTCGAGGATATTTTCAGTCATTTCGCGGACATTTTCGGGAACGGCGGCGGGGGCGGCGGGTCGATTTTCGAATCCGTCTTCGGCGGCGGGGGCGGCTTCGGGCAGGGGGGCGTCCGCGCGGGCGCGAGCCTGAAATGCCGCGTCAACATCACGTTCGAAGAGTCCGCCACGGGCACCACGAAGACGATAGAGCTCCGCCGGAACGAAATCTGCTCCGCCTGCCACGGCACGGGCGCTGCTGCGGGGTCGAAGCCCCGCACCTGCACCTCCTGCGGCGGCCGGGGGCAGGTGTACCGGAACCAGGGCTTTTTCTCCGTCGCGCAGACCTGCCCGACCTGCCACGGGAAGGGGGTGTTCATCGACAAGCCCTGCGCCCAGTGCGGCGGGAGCGGGCGGGAGTCGAAGGTGGTGCGGATCAAGGTGAACATTCCGGCGGGCATCGAGGACGGGACGCGCCTCCGCATCCCCGACGAGGGCGAGCCTTCGGAGGCGAACGGCCCCCGGGGCGATCTGTACTGCTACATTTTCGTCGGCGAGCACGATTTCTTCAACCGCCAGGGGGACGACGTCGTCTGCCAGATTCCCATCACCTTCTCGCAGGCGGCGCTGGGGACGGAGCTGGAGGTGCCGACGCTGAAGAACAAGGCGCGGGTGAAAATCCCCGCCGGCACGCAGTCGGGGCAGGTGTTCCGCCTGCGCGGCCTCGGTTTCAAGCGCCTCCGCGACAAGTCGGAGGGGGATCAGATTGTGCAGGTGATTGTCGAGACGCCGAAGAAGCTGACGCAGCGGCAGGAGGAGCTGTTCCGCGAGATGGCGACCCTGGAAGAGACCTACGTCTCGCCGCAGCGGAAGGGATTCATGGACAGGTGGAAGGATTACTTCTCCGATTGAGCCGGGGGCGGACACAATGCATTCTCACAGGGAACGGAACACCGACGCCTCCTCCCCCGCCCCGCCGCGCGACGCGGACGCGGACGCGGAGGAAGTCATGCTCGTCTCCGAGGAAGCGATGATAGAAGAACGTGAAGAGGCGAAAGGAAAGGACGAACAGCCTGTGGAAGAGGCTTCAGAGACCGCGCCCGGCGCCGGCGGGGACGGGGCGGGCGGGGACGGGGCGGAAAACGTCGAGGCGAACATCGCCGCGCCCGGGGAAGAGGAACGCGTCGAGGTGCCGCGCGCCGAGTGGGAGAAGATCCGGGAGGAGCGGGACGCCTACCTCGACCTCGCCCGCCGCGAGCGCGCCGACTTCGACAACTACCGGAAGCGCGTGCAGAAGGAAATGGCGGAAATGAAGCGCGCGTCGCTTGCCGGCTTCCTCAAGGAATTCTTCGGTCCCCTGGACGACATGGACAGGGTGCTTCAGGAGAGCGTGAAGAGCCATTCCTTCGACTCCATCGTGCAGGGCGTGCACATCATGGAGGAGAATTTCTGGCGCGTCCTTGCGAAGGCGGGCGTGCGGAAAATCGACGCCCGCGGCAGGCAGTTCGACCCGAACCTGCACGAGGCGATGGCGGCGGTTCCGTCGGCGGAGGTTCCGCCGAACACGGTGCTGGAGATTTACGAGAACGGCTACAAGCTGGACGATTTCATCCTCCGCCCCGCGCGCGTCGTCGTCAGCCGCGCGCCGGAGGAGTAGGACATCAGAGCAAACATCCACCATTCGTCATCCCGGCGGTGCAGCGTGTGCAGCACCCCGAACGCCTTAAAGCCGGGACCAAGTTGTGAAGCCTTTGCTGCATCCTGATCTCCCTGCATTGGTATGTTGCTGGATCATGGTACAGCACAGGCTTCTCAACCTTGTCCCGGCTTGAATTCGTTCGGGGTGCAGCACAGGCTTCCCCGCCGGGATGACGAATGGCGGAACGTTTCAACATTTTCAATTTCCACGATTCGCGGTTCATGGTGAAATGCAAAGAGGACGGGAAATGCCTACCTACGAGTACGAATGCGCCGCCTGCGGCCACACCTTCGAAGAATTCCAGAGCATGTCGGACAAACCGCTCCGGAAATGCCCGCAGTGCAAAAAACAGAAGCTCCAGCGCCTGATCGGTTCCGGCGCGGGGATTATCTTCAAAGGCAGCGGCTTCTACGAAACAGACTACAAACGCCAAAGCCAGCCGAAACCGCAGGGCGACGCGCCCGCCCCCGCGAAAACCGAAACGCCCGCCGCCTCCGCCCCCGCGAAATCCGCCCCGGGCGAAAAACCGGCAAAGGCGTCCTGAGGTGCTGCTGTCCGGCGCCGCCGACGCGAAGGAACGCTACGACGTCGTCGTCATCGGCGCCGGTCTCGGCGGCATGACGGCGGCGAAACGCCTCGCCGACGCGGGGCGGAGCGTGCTGCTTGTCGAAAGCTCTTCCCGCATCGGCGGCTACGCCACCTGGTTCAAGCGGAAGAGCCACATCTTCGACGTCGCGCTCCACGCCTTCCCCGCCGGCATGGCGAAGACGCTCCGGAAATACTGGTCGAGGGATCTCGCGGAGCGCGTCATTCCCCTCCCCCGCATCCGGTTCGAAAACCCGGAATTCGCCTTCACGACCACCTTCGAGACGAACGATTTCCAGCGCATCCTCCGCGAGAAATTCGGCATCCCCGACGCGCAGTCGGAGGCGTTCTTCCAGGCATGCCGCGCGATGGACTATTACGAGGGAACGAAGGAGACGACGCGGGAGTTTTTCGAACGCCACTTCCCCGGCCGCCTGGACGTGATGCGCGTGCTTTTGGAGACCGTCACCTACGCGACGGGCGCGAACCTGGACGATCCGGCGATGGTGTACGCGATCGTCTTTTCCAATTTCGCGCAGAAGGGCACCTGCTCCTTCCGGGGCGGGACGGATTTCCTGCTTGCGGCAATGCAGAAGCTTCTTCTCGCCTCCGGCGCGGACATCCTGCTCCGGACGAAGGCGGAAAGAATGGAAACAGCGGACGGCCGCGTGACCGGCGTCGTCCTCGGCGGCAGGACAATCGCGGCGAAGGCGGCCGTCTCCAACGCGAACCTGAAGGCCACCTGCCTGGATCTCGCCCGCGCGGACGCGCTGGACGCCGCCTTCGCCGCCGAAGTGCGGGACGTCCCGCTGTCCGTCTCCGTCAGCCAGGTCTACATGGGCGTGCGCCCGGGGGAGACCATACCGGAGGTGGCGGACATCCTCTTCTCCTCCCGCGAGGAAACGTATTCCGCCCCCGCCCTCTGCGCCTTCCCTCCCCGCAGCATCAGCTACTCGTTCTACTATCCCCGCCACCTCCGCCCCGACTCCGCCGGCACGGAAATCGTCGCCTCCATGTGCGCGAATTACGACGACTGGGCGACCCTTTCGGATGCGGAGTACGCGGCGCAGAAGGCAAGGATGGTCGAGTGTGTTCTGCAGGATTTGGAGCGGTACATCCCGGGGATCGCGGACAAGCTGGATCACGTGGAAGCGGCGACGCCGCGCACGCTGGAGCGCTACACGGGCCATTGGCGGGGCGCGAGCTTCGGCACGAAGTTCCCCGGCTACCTCGCGGCGGAAAAGCTGCCGGCGGTGGTGCGCGGCCTCTACCACTGCGGGTCGCAGGGCATCCTGATGTCCGGCTGGCTCGGCTCCGCCAACTGCGGCGCCATCGCGGCGGGAAAAGTGGAGGCGTTTCTTGACGGGACGGCGTAACCGCCTTTACCGCTTTAACCGCTTTGAACCACAGAGACACAGAGACACAGAGAACCACACCGCAACCGAGAGAACTGCAACCACAAACCACTTTTTAGAGTAAAAAACTAAAAAAAAAGCAGTTTGCAGTTCTTGCGGTTGCAGTTCTTGCGGTTGCGGTTCTCTCGGTTGCAGTGTAGTTCTCCGCGCCTCTGCGCCTCTGCGGTTCAAAGCGGTTAAAGCAGTTCGCGGTTGCAGTTCTCTCGGTTGCAGTGTGGTTCTCTGTATCAACCGGTTCTACTCAACCAAAAAAGGAGCCCCGCCATGCTGAAAAAAGAGGAAGAAATCCGCGACAGGGCGATTCTCCGCGCCGCCGAGGAAATCGCCCTCGCCGTCCGCACCGCCCCGAAGACGCGCGGCATCGACAACATTGCCGTCCTCGTCGCCGACGGAGAAGAAATCAAAACGCTCTCCGCCGAGATGACGAAGGTCTGCGACGAGTCGGGCGGAAAGAAAGCCTCCTTCGCCCGCGACGGGAAGGGCATCCTGAAGGCGTCCGCCCTTCTTCTGATCGGCGTGAAAGCGCCTCCCTACGGCCTGAACTGCGCCTGGTGCGGCTTCCCCTCCTGCGCGGAGAAGCCGGGAAAGGCGCCCTGCGTCTTCGGCGCGGTGGATCTGGGGATCGGCGCCGGCGTCGCCGCCGCCCAACTCGCGGGCAAACACATAGACAACCGGATGATGTACTCGATGGGCTACGCCGCGCTCCGCCTCGGGTGGTTTGAAAAAGAGGTGACGATGGCGCTCGGCTTCCCGCTTTCGTCCAGCGGGAAAAACCCCTACTTCGATAGAGGTTGAATTTTTTCCGGCGCGACGGTATACTGGCGGGGACGCGCGGGTGCGCGTCCTTCGCCGTTTTTCGCCTGCGCGCTTCACAGAGGGGGGCTGACGTGACCTTCGACTTCTACGACCAGACCGTCGTCGTCACCGGCGGCACCAAGGGCATAGGCCGCGCCGCGACGGAAGCCTTCCTCGCCGCGGGCGCGGACGTCGTCGCCCTGTACGGCGGCGATGAAAAAACGGCGGACGCGATGCGGAAGGATTTCGAACAGGTCGGCGGCCTCCGCATCGAGAAGCTGGACGTTGCGGACGCGGACGCGGTCAAGCAGTTCTGGAGAACGCTGGAGGCGGAGGAAACCATCCCGCAGATTCTCGTGAACAGCGCGGGGATACGGAAGGACAACGTCCTCGCCATGATGCCCCGGGAAGACTGGGACAGGGTGCTGGACGTGAACCTGGGGGGCGTGTTCAACATGACGAAGTTCGCCCTGCAGGCGATGTCGGGAAGGCGCTACGGCCGCATCGTCAACCTGACGAGCCCGAGCGGCAAATTCGGCTTTGAGGGGCAGGCCAACTACGCGGCGTCGAAGGCGGGGATGGTGGCGTTGACGCGGAGCGTGTCGAAGGAGGCGGCGCGGCGGGGAATCACGGTGAACTGCGTGTCGCCCGGGTTCATAGAAACGGATCTCATCCGCGATCTCCCCGAGGATCAGGCGAAGGGGTACAGACAGATGGTGCCGCTGCGGCGCTTCGGGAAGCCGGCGGAGGTGGCGAACGCGATCCTCTTCCTCGCGGCGAGGGAGTCCGCGTACATCACGGGAACGGTGCTCGAAGTCGCCGGAGGGCTGTAGGGAATGGGGAACGCCTTCGACATTGCCGCCGCCATCCCGCACCGCGCGCCGTTTCTCCTGATTGACAGGGTGGAGGAAGTGACGGAAGATTCCCTCCGCGCCGTCACGACGCTGCGGCCGGACGACGCGCTCTGGTCGCGTGTGTACGCGGGGCATTACCCGGGGAACCCGATAACGCCGGGCGTCCTTCTCTGCGAGATGCTCTTCCAGGCGGCGGCGTGCCTGGTGGGGGAAATAGGGAAAACGGAGTCCCTCCCTGCCGGCGTGCCTGTGGTGACGCGGATCCAGAACGTCAAATTCAAACACATCGTGCCGCCGGGGTCGGAACTGGACATCCGCGTGACGCTCAGGGAGCGCATGGCGAACGCCTTTTTCCTGAAGGGCGGCGTACGCGCGGCGGGCAAGCTGGCGGTGCAGGGCGAATTCGCGGTCGCGATGGCATAGAAAACCCTATGGACAAGGTTGCGCAGGCGCTTCACGACATTTTCGGCTTCCCCCATTTCCGTCCGCACCAGAGGGAGATTGTCGACGCCCTCCTCTCCGGCCGGGACGCCTTCGCCCTGATGCCGACGGGCGGCGGGAAATCCCTCTGCTACCAGCTTCCCGCCTGCCTGAAGCCCGGGATCACCCTCGTCGTCAGCCCCCTCATTTCCCTCATGAAGGATCAGGTGGACGCCGCCTCCGCCAACGGCATCGGCGCGGCGTCCCTCAATTCCACCCTTTCGGAGGGGGAGAAGAAGGACATCTACGCGCGCCTCCGGCGGGACGAAGTGAAGCTGCTGTACGTCTCCCCCGAGCGTTTCAATTCCGGCGGTTTCGTCGACTACCTCCGCACGCTGCCGATTTCCCTCTTCGCCGTGGACGAGGCGCACTGCATTTCGGAATGGGGTCACGATTTCCGTCCGGACTATCTCTCCCTCGGCGGCATGACGAAACTGTTCCCCGGCATCCCCGTCGCCGCCTTCACGGCGACGGCGACGGAGCGGGTCGCGGAGGACATTGTCCGCCGCCTGGGGCTCCGCGCCCCCCACCTCACCCGCGCCTCGTTCAACCGGCCGAACCTGGTCTACCGCATCCAGCCGAAGGAGGCACTGGAGGAGCAGCTCGCCGCCTTCGTCCTGGAGCAGGGGGACGCCTCCGGCATCGTGTACCGGACGACGCGGAAATCGGTGGAGCAGACGACCGCGTTCCTCCGGAAGCGCGGCGTGGACGCCCTGTCCTACCACGCCGGCCTCGCGGACGCGGAGCGCAGGAACGCGCAGGACAGGTTCCGCGCGGACGACTGCCAGGTGGTCGTCGCGACCATCGCCTTCGGGATGGGGATAGACAAGCCGAACGTCCGTTTCGTCGCGCACGGCGATCTGCCGAAGAACATGGAGGGGTATTATCAGGAGACGGGGCGCGCGGGCCGCGACGGCGAGCCGGCGCAGTGCCTGCTGCTCTATTCGAACGCCGACATCGCGCAGCTCGCGCGCTTCAACGCGGACATCGAGGACGGTGCGGCGCGGAAGGCGGCGGCGGAGCAGCTGGACGCGATGGCGTCGTTCGCGCGGGCGGACTACTGCCGCCGGGCGGGGCTTCTCGCGTACTTCGGGGAGAATTACGCGGAGTTGAACTGCGGCGGCTGCGACGTCTGCCTCGGCGACGCCGAGCGGGAGGACGCGACGCTGGACGGGCAGAAGGCGCTGTCCGCGATGGCGCGGACGGAGGGGCGCTTCGGCGCACTGCATCTCTGCGACATTCTGACGGGCGTGGAATCGGAGAAGGTGAAGCAGCGCGGGCACCAGCGTCTGCCGACCTTCGGCGTGGGGCGCGACCGGGACAAAACCCACTGGCGGCGCGTCATCGAGGCGCTTGTCGCGAAAGGGTACGCGGAGACGCGGGACGCGAAATACCCGACGCCCGCCGTCACCGATCTCGGCTGGGAACTGCTGCGGGGGAAGGCGTCCTTCTC
>QMCE01002903.1_pt1 | contig 12925 bp, 12 predicted proteins | sample 1821851 | NCBI WGS metagenome assembly QMCE01 (sample SAMN09453174, study PRJNA476694) | Termite gut metagenome, whole genome shotgun sequencing project. | isolation source: worker | host: Odontotermes sp. | place: South Africa:Pretoria | collected 2016-01-28 | reverse complement strand
TTCTGCATTATATTCTAATATTCTGTTTAAACCAACTAAAACCAAATTTGCGTCTGCAAAGATGTGATTTTTAAGCCGTCTTTCAAAATAAAAAGAGTGGCCTCCTGTTAAAAAAACGAAAATGTTGCCGTATTTTGCCTTTAGCATATCAATACATCCGTCCATTTCATAAACAATCCCGTTCACTACGCCTGCCAAAATCGCAGATTCGGTACTTGTGCCGATAAGCGGTACATTCTCTTTTTCTTGTACTAAAGGTAATCGTTCCGTGAATTGATTAAGCGCACGAAAACGGGTTGTCAAACCGGGTGATATGTTACCACCTTTATAAACACCGGAAGATTCGATAACTTCGTACGTAATAGCCGTTCCGGCGTCAATCACCAACAAGTTGCGTTCCGGTTGTAAATAGTTCGCTCCAACAGCAGCAGCAATCCGATCTTTTCCTAATGTTTCTTTTGTTTCGTACTCCAAACGAATGGGTACCGGCGTATGTTCTTCCAACCGCAAAAGATACTTTAGACGTTCCTTTAAATAAACGACTAATGATTCGTTCGTGTCGGCTACTGAAGATATGATTCCCTGTTCCGGATGATATTGTTCAATGACATCTCTGACAGCGGATATTTCATCCCTATCCAAGCAGGTTGAAGAAACAATCTTTCCACAGTCGGATACCGCTATTTTTAGCTTTGTGTTACCTTGTTCTACGATTAGATCCACTCTTTCGTAAAATTAAATACCGGGCAAAGATAATACAAGTTGCGTGCAATACAAAATAAATTTTAGTATAATTTCAGATAGCAATGGATGGGGTAATGGTCGGATAACTTAACGCGTGTATCAATACGGCAGTTGTATGGCAGCATACTGGGTGAATGTAAAATGTAGTCTATGCGGAACAGAAAAAAGTTCTGGTTATAAGATATGCCCAGGCCAAATCCGGATTCGGCGTATGCATCTGCAAGCGGACCTTGTATGGTGCGATGCACATAAGAGATGGGAGTGTCGTTGAAATCTCCGCATACAACTGTATAGTAACCGTTCATTTTCCGTATTTCGTCGGCAATAATTTCTGCCTGTCGGGCACGTATACGAAAGGTCTGACCCAGCTTTTGCCGGATAGAGCTGCGTAGATCGTCGAATGATTCCAGGTTTCCGTGCATAATCACATCCGAATATCTGGAACGGTCTTCTGCGGTCAGTTTGAATGATTCCAAATGATTGTTGAATACTACGATATTCTTGCCTTTTACGTTTATTTCATGTACCGATGCTCCGTTGTAGGCTGATGAGATGTCGATTTTTCGTGATTTGGTGATCGGGAATCTGGATAATACCGCAAGTCCGTATTTATAACGTTTTTTCGGTGAAGAAAAAATGATTTCCGCTATATAGGGATACATGGGTAATGCATTGGCAACATCTTTGGAATTCATCAGGTTGGCGCGTTCGCTCACCATATATTCCTGCAGGCAAACAATATCGGCGTCCGAATCCGCAATGTATTGTATAATTTTATTCGGTGATTCCTTGGTGTGGTTTTTATAGGCGAAGCTCATTACATTATAGGAAAGTATTTTTATCATATTGTCCTGTGGTAATATTTCCGTTTTTATATGGAAAGGACAGTAGTTTGAAAAAGGAATCCAGCATGCTGCAAATGTTAGTGTCAGGATAAAGATCATTAGCCATTTTTTCAGGATGATCCAATAGATGAAAAAGCAGATGTTGATAACTAAAAGAACCGGAAAAATGAGGCCGAGATAGGCGAACAGAATATATTTCTCCGGTGATATCATGTCGGAATAGGCGGATGCAATGAGGAATATCACTAAGAAAATGTTTAGTGAAGCAAAAAAAGAATGGAATAGCAGCCTGAAGGAAGCTATCCATTGCATTTTTTTATTTTTTGCTTGCATCGAATAGTTTCTTTTTTTCTTCCGCCGAGAGGCTTTCATATCCCGAATGTTTCAGTTTATCTAATATTTCATCAATCGTCCGATTTTCTTCATTCTTTCTGCGGCGGTATTCATCGTCTGTTTCCGGCCGGTGGTTTTCCGGTTTCCGGCTCTGTTTTCCGGTGGTTTTCCGGTAGACTTTGAAAGAAGGTTTATGGGTTATGAAATTTACAAATTTATCAATCATCCGGTTTATGAAATTAGTGATATCCTTTCCCTTTTTATATTGGTGAGCGTAGCATATACCGAGTAATGCTCCTCCTATATGGGCGATATGCCCGCCGGCATTTTCTGAGGTGATGGCAATCAGGTCGAGCAGAAAGACTCCGATCGCCAGGTAGATGAGTTTTATACGTCCTAACAGAAAGAGATTGATCATATAGTCTTTCCGGTAAAATGAAACGGCAAACACGATCGCCATTACCGAAGCGGAAGCTCCGATCAGAAAGCTGTTATCGGCATATTGTTTTAGAAATGGAAAGATATTATAAGAAAGTATGAACAGGATTCCTCCCGCAATACCTCCCCAAACATACAATCCTCCTAACTGGCGTCCGTTAAAAAACTGGAGGAATATTTTTCCGAACCAGTATAGCCATAGCATATTAAAGAGTATATGCAGGAGATCAAAATGTATGAACATATAGGTCAGGATTGTCCATGGGCGGCGTATCAATAACCACCACGATGAGGGCATCTGAATATACTCAAGAAACGACGTCTCTTTCATGAAAAGGTGCATGATAATAATCAACAGCCTGATAATGATAAAGACACCTGTATTTATATAGATGAATTTAGCTAAGATGGATCCGGCATCAAACCGGCGTTTTATTTCAGTAAAAATACCTCCCATTGTCTCTGTCTTTTTTTCTCCAGTATAGTACAAGAATGATGCCAAACAGCATACCTCCGAGGTGGGCGAAGTGAGCAACATTGTCAAAGCTGAAATTGGCAAAACCGGCAAAAAGTTCTATCACTCCGTAGCCAATGACCAGGTATTTCGCTTTTATCGGAAAAGGGAAAGGGATGATGTATAATGGCATATTGGGAAACAGCATGCCGAATGCAAGCAGGATTCCGAATACGGCACCCGATGCACCTACGGTGGTTGTATTTATTAAAATGTTTAATTGTCCGCGAAGCGGATCCGTATAATTCATTCCCTGTTTAATGATTCCATAGCCGTCCCGGTATATTTCTGTTAGTACATCCGGGCTCAGGTTGGGTTCAATCGCTTTTATTCGTATATATGCCACTAAGATATTGATCAGTCCGGCGCCGATACCCGTTATCATATAGTAGGTCAGGAATCTCTTGGAACCCCAGGTCGATTCGAGGATACGTCCGAACATGTATACGGCAAACATATTGAAAAACAGGTGCGTAAATGAACCGTGCATGAACATGTAAGTTACAATCTGGTAAAGGCGGAATCCCCGGGATGCCGGATAATGAAGTCCTAACATCTCTGTCAGGTTCAGTTTTGTCATGATAACCATAGCTAACCAGAAAAGCGCATTGATAATAATCAGGTTTTTGGTTACTACGGGAATATTCAGGTATGGATTGTAATTACGTTGATTCATCTGTTGTTTTTTTATCCAGATGGCAAAAGTACGAAAAAAATGATATTGTTCTTATTTCTTATGCTGAAAAACATGTGTTTCAAGTAAAAAAAGAACTAAAAGATTGCATGATTTCGAAAATAAGTTTATCTTTACCGCCGATAAAATTGGGATGTAGAGGTTTTCCATATCATAATATGTTTACTAATTAAAATTTATTTTCTATGAACAAGAAAGATTTTGTTGGTGCAGTTGCTGAAAAGACAGGACTCTCCAAAATTGACGCGAAAAAATCAGTAGAAGCCTTCTTTGAAACAGTGGAAGAGGCAGTAAAAAAAGGTGAGAAAGTCTCTTTATTAGGTTTCGGTTCTTTTTCTGTTGTTAAGAAAGCTGCTCGTAAAGGCATTAATCCGAAAACAAAAAAAACAATTAACATTCCGGCTCGTGAAGTGGTTAAATTTAAACCCGGCGCAGGATTGCAAAAGTTGTAAAATAAAAAATTTACAACTTATTAACTAAGTCCATTACGAAAAAAAAGAGAACTTTACAAAAGTTCTCTTTTTTTTCGTATGACGCACATAATTTTCTCTGCAAGCCTGAATATATTTACTTTAAAAATAGTTCGATCACGGGGACTTCCACATTGGGACATTCGACCGGAAGTGAAAGGATTACATCGTTTTCGCCGGATGTTTCGGTTGTATGACTGCCTTTTTGTGACTGTGTTCTGAATTTGATTTCCGAACCGTCGTTCAATAATTGCGCATAGTTGAATTTATCTTTGAATCCCGGTAGGTGCAGTGATTTGAATGGCCATTCAAGTACGTGGATATATAAGCGTTTTGTTGCCGGATTATAGGTCATCAGGCAGTTTTTCGGTACTTCAAAACCTTCCGGCGCTTGCGTGCATCCGTAGATGGAACGGCTATGAAATTTCATCCATCTTCCAAGTCCTTCCAGGCGTTCATTTGCCCGGTCGTCGAACACGCCGCGTGCAGTAGGGCCTACATTCAGTAATAAATTGCCTCCTTTGCTTACGGTTTCGACCAGCATAACGACTAACTGGTGTACGCTCTTCCAGGTATATTCGTCCCGGTAATATCCCCACGAACCGGAAAACGTCTGGCAGGTTTCCCAAGGAACTTTTTCACCCCGGACAGTAGGCCATTCCCGCGGCATGAATTGTTCGGGCGTAGCAAAATCCCATCCCCAGTCGGTATGATCCAGGTCCATCCGGTTATCCACAATAATATGCGGCTGGAGTTCGCGTATCAGTTTCATCAGTCCTTCCGAATCCCAATCCTTATGCCCCTTTCCGTTTTCGCCGGGATAGGAGAAATCCATGAAGAGTTCATCGATACGTCCGAATTCGGTCAGGAGTTCCCTTAGTTGGTCTTTCATGTACTTTTGATATATGCTCATGTCGCGTTTCGCATTTTCTTTTTTTCGTTCTTCCGGATCGGTCGGCACAGGCGGATGGCGTTGGTCGAGAGCAAAATGCGGATGATGCCAGTCAATCAGCGAATAATAAAAGCCAACCCGTATCCCTTCCGCCCGGAACGCTTCGACCAACGGTTTTATCAGGTCTTTTCCATAAGGCGTGTTGGTTACCTTGTAATCGGTGTATTTGGTATCCCACATACAAAATCCGTCGTGATGTTTCGTTGTAATGACCACATATTTCATGCCGGCTTTTTTGGCTTTGGCCGCCCATTCTTTTGGGTCATACAGATCCGGATCAAAATGGTCGAAATATTTTTTGTAGTCGGCGCCGGGAATCTTTTCATACAATTGCACCCATTCATGCCTGGCCGGTAGGGAATAGATGCCCCAGTGTATGAACATACCGAACCGGTCGTGCGTCCACCATGCCATCCGTTTCTCTTTTTCTTCTTTTGTTTCTTTAGCCCAGGAAGGCCTTTCCTGCGCATCCATGCTGTTTAGTGAAAACAAAAACAACAATGTGCATAAAAATACGTTTTTCATACTATTAAAATTTTGTAATGAATAAAATCTCATATCCTATGGATACAGACGGTTATGTCTGCACATGACTTTAGTTCGTATGCTTAATTTGAATCGTTACCGGTCCGATTAATCCGGATTCCAGAAGCGGGGAATCTTTGGTATAATGTTTATGAGTAGTAAAAGTATAGCGTTCGCTGTTACGCGCTTCGCCTTTTAGCAACCATTCGGGCCATTGATGGTTTTGTATGCCGTCGTCGGGTAGTTGTTCGTCTCCGATTAACCGGTTGGGCCACAGATTGACTACTTCTATTTCCAATTCATTATCAGACTGCTTGACAAAGTCAGTGATATCCAGTTGCCAGGGAGCCGTCCATAACGTTCCGGCTTCTTTACCGTTGATATGTATGCGCGCCATGTTTTTTACTTTTCCGAGGTCTAAATAGAGGGTTCCGTTTATATCACCGGGTAAGTTAAATTTTTGCCTGTATACGGCTGTTCCGGAATAATAGTTGATTCCCGGATCCGGATGCTGTGTCCAGTCCGTCAGTTTTTCGAAAGAGATCTTTGCAGGCCCTCCCCATGCCGGGTCAAAGGATACTTCCCATGGAGCGCTGAGTGTGTCAAGCATCGTTTTTGATGTAAAATTTTTGCCTTTACCGCTACGTTGATGGTTCCTGAATACAATGAAATAGCTTTCATAAGGTCCGAATTCAAGCGGAATCACAGTTGTTCCGTTGCGCTGTGAAAATTCGGGTAAGAATCTTGTTTCGCCGGTTATCGGGTCCCATAATTCCGGCGTTTTACCTGTGATACGGAACCGGCATTCGTCTTTTATATTTTTCTCCGTCCGGTTTGCAACAAAATAGAGATCACAATCCGGCAGGGTCCGGTGTGTATAACGAACCGGAACGTTGGCGACAAAATCTTCCGGAACGTTCATCTCAGCCAGTATTTTCGCCGTTATATCATAATGCGGATACAGGTTGTCCGTTTTTTCTCTTAACTCCGTTCCCCATATAATTTTACCGCTTCCGAAAGATTGAGTGGTCAGTCCGGCAGGAATTTCGGGATGTCCCCACAGTTCTTTCGCTATCGTCCGGACTTCGTTATCACAAGCCGGATAATTGGTTAATCCGGGTGATTTTGACGGAGGCAGGCCGATCACGGTGGCTCCTTCATAGACCAGTTCTTTAATTTTTTGCAGCAGACCGGGCGTCATTGTTTCGAAATCCGGTAACACAAGAAGCCGGTATGAAGCGCCTCCCGGAAATACGATCCGATTGTCTTTTACGAATGCCCGGTGTAACATGCCCGGAGGGCAACCGTCGAAATTATATCCCTTCCGGTCGGGGAGAAACGGGAGTTCGGATTCCAAAGCTGATTCCGGAGCGCGGAATACGTGAGGAGCGCCTTCAGGCGTCAGGTAGAGGATATCGGCAACCGTTCTTCCCTGTTGCAGCATGAATTGGCAGCGTGAAACATAACGATGGTATGCATCGGCCATCGGCCACCAGGTTTGATTCCGGTCCCAGTGTACCCCGTAAGGTCCCATGGTCATTCCCGGACGCAAACTGTCGTTCAGCGCCTGATGCTGAAACGTATGATAGACCAGGCGGTTGATTCCGGAAGCAAAAGCCCAGTCACTCTGGTTTTTCATTGAGCCGGGATGTTGCCGCCAACCATCCAGGTGCGCCGTAAACGCTTCGGCCGGGACGACCGGTTGTCCGATCAGATGTGCAGCCGACGTGCCTTCTATCGCACTAAAAGAGGTGTTGAATCCGTATCCGGCACTCCAGAATTCGCACATCGGCATATCTGCCGTAACGGCCAGTTCGAGATCGGCTGCCGGGTTCATATCATACGGCTCAATCGACAATCCGTAGCCATGGCGGCGTCCGTATTCTTTAATATGCCCTGCATGTTTTTCCAGCACAAGCTCCTGTGATGTCAATCGCAAATCCCACAGGAACCGTTCGCTGATCTCGCGGCTTCCGACAATCATACCGGCATAAACCGGATAGAACGGTTGCGGATCGTAGTTCCTGCGACGGGTAAATTCTTCTCTGAACTGTTGTGTCCAGTTTTGCGCTCCCATTTCCCAACTGTCCATGTGTAACATTTTAAGTCCTCCGGGTAAGTTCTGATCCCGTGTGCCGATTGTCCGGAATAGCTCTCCGGTAAATTTATTCAGGTGGGCATTTAAAGCGGTTGTATCGAATTTATCGGCTTCGAGTCCGACCCCCGGTAAGGGAGCGGGGCGTGTTACGGCTCCGTTGTTACGGCTTCCGAAACGCATGACCGTCCATTTACCTTCCGGCACATCCCATTCGATGGAACCGTCATCCTTCAGCAGGTTTGTGAGGTCAATGATCTTATCTTGTTGTATCGCTTCCGAAGCAGACGGGGAGCCATAACCGGATGCCGTCGGGAGGTATTGTTTGACGCCGGGTTGTGAGCTGTACGGCGCACGGTAATACAGCGCTTTTTCTTCGGAATCGGAGATCGTACCCTGTTCCGGAGGGGTAGGGAAGGCCAGTACGGCAACATCTTCATAATAATCTTCCCATTGTTTCCGGACCTGTGGCGTGAATCCGCCTTCTCCGAAGAACGGACGTTTGGGTAGGGGCTGGTCCAGCCGGATCGTTTTTTTGCCCGCACCTTCCACTTCGTTGGAGGAAGCGATCAGGTGTTGCATGGAAGCTTGTGCTTCGACCCACGGCCCTCCGCTGCCGGTCCATCCGGGGCCTACGCCGAGTGTGATCGCTATGCCTAACCGTTCACATTCTTCCACCGCATGTTTAAATAGCTCTTTCCATTCCGGGCCGAGAAAATCTACGGAACCACGCGGTACTCCTACGTTTACTTCGAGGTATACCACATGACCGATACCCGCTTTTTTCATTGACTCCAGGTCTTTTGTCATGGCTTCTCCGGAAAGATTTCCATCCATGAAGTACCAGTATACGCCGGGGCGGGCGGAATCCGGAGGAGTGACGAATCCTTTCTCTAATTCGGAGAAGGTGTTTACCGGCGGCGTACAGGAGCAAAACAGTAAAAACGACAACAAATAGATGCCGGTTGATAAATAAAGGGTTCTATCTGAAAGTTTCATCCTTAGGGTTTGATTATTTGTATGTATTTCAAATGCCGGAATGTTATCTTATCCATTGGAAATGACGGTTCCTTTGTTTTCATTTATCTCAGACGCTTTTGTTATTATAACCTGCTTAACGCCGGCTTCTATAGCCTGAAATGAATTTTCCAGTTTGGGTATCATTCCTCCCTGAATGATGCCGTTATTTGTATATTCTTCAAACATTTTCCGGTTTATCCGGTGGATCACGCTGTTGTCGTCATGCTCATCAAGTAAGACCCCGCTTTTTTCGAAACAAAAGATCAGTGTCACATCAAAGAATGCGGCCAGCGCTTTGGCAGCCTCTCCGGCAATGGTATCAGCATTGGTATTCAGTAGATTTCCCTTTTTGTCGTGTGTCAGGGGAGATAATACGGGAATGTAACCGTTTTTGAGCAACATGGTCAGAGCCCCGGCATTGACTTCTTTTACATCACCGACGAAACCGTAATCAATTGTTTTAACAGGACGTTTATCGGAGCGCATTACATTCATGTCTGCCCCCGTCAGTCCGATAGCATTTACTCCTAACGCCTGGAGGCGCGCTACCACATTTTTATTGACCAATCCGGCATAAACCATCGTGACGATACCTCCACCCCGAGTCGTTCGGCCATGCCGGTAGCCAGGCGTCCGCCGCCGTGCACAAGTATTTTCGCACCCTTTATTTCAGAAAAATCGTTCAGCAGATGGTTCAACGTATTCTCTTCTTCAACAATTTTGCCGCCGACTTTTATCAAAGTTAATTTTTCCATCATTGTTACTTTTGTTTGCAAAGTTAGGAATATATTTCCATACTCCCAGATAAAATCCTTGTAGGTTTGCGATCAAAAAATCATACAACCGGCAGGCATAGACGATCGGCGCCGGATCATTATCTTAAAATTTGTCGTAATTATTTCCGGGTTCTTTCTTTTTTTCATTAACTTTGCACCCGGTAAAAATGCGGCAGTAGCTCAGTTGGTAGAGCATCAGCTTCCCAAGCTGAGGGTCGCGAGTTCGAGCCTCGTTTGCCGCTCTTGATTTCCAAAGAGTTACGATTTATTTTGTGGCTCTTTTTTCATTTTTTGCACACAAGTCGACCAATTGCTCGTTAAGGTGCGTCCGCTCCTTATCGGCATTCTTGGGATCGATAGTCCGCTTGATATGGGCGATCATCGCAGCATTATTGCCGGAAGCATTGTTGATATGTAGTACGCAAATCCCATAAATTTTCATCTGATTGGGGGTTTCGGCGGTTACTTATGTATCCAAGGTAAGTCGTTTATTTTTTTCGTGGTTCGGGGTGTATGCTTTTGGCCGGCCTTTGACGCCAATTTGCATTAAAATTCATCGGTAAAATAAATTGTTTATCTTTGTTACCACCGTTACCATCTTAGTAGAGGTTAAAAAACATAAGCTATGGCAGACAACAACATAGGAACACTTTTCCATTTCACAAGGAACAAGAAAACCCTTGAAAAAATACTAAAAGAAGGGTTTCGCATTACATACTGCAAAGAATCTTTCGGTAATTCATTCCTTGGTATACCGATGGTTTCTTTTTGTGATATCCCGTTGAGTCGCACAGATCAACACAAAAAAGATTATGGCATTTACGCAATCGGGCTTGATAAAGATTTGCTTCTTGCCAATAAGGATATTACCTATTTGAACCCTGTTATATACTGTCATTCTGATATTTTAGCAAATAGCTTGATTTCCTATAAACAGGAATATGAGATGATTCAATCAAATATTGAAAAACGGACTCTTAAAAATAGCCAATACCCTAATGTTATGATTGATACCAGTGATAGCATTGGCACAACGTTAGGAATGTTGTCGAAATCCTCGCAGGTAAAACACCTATCAAACTCTATTTTAGGTTTTACAAAACCATATTCTGGAATAGTAAAAAAACGAAATGTAACTTTTTTCAATGAACGAGAATGGCGATTCGTGATTCCCGAAGAAATGATTATTGACAATGTGCCATGTAGGTGGTTGAATGAGAATGAATATAATCAGTGGAGAGGGGATAGCAAACAACCTAAAAAATTATTTAATACTATTCTTCCCATAGGCGCAAGCTATGTAACACACCTGATTGTTAATCAAGAAAATAGCATTCCATCGTTAATTGATTACATCTGGAAATCAAAATATCTGTTTGGGGATACTGTCGAGGATGAACAAAAGCGTATGTTAATATCTCGTATTACCTCTTTTCAAAGGATAAAAAGAGATTTTTAAACTTCTCTAAAAACATCATTTCTCTAATTTACAATCTTTTTTCAGTCGAGGAATAGGTCTATCTGTTCATCTGCTGGTTACCACAAAGCTTTACTTCAACCCCTTTTCTTTGGCAATCTCGATTGCCCGACGTAATTGGGCGATCAGCAGGTTCCTTTCCGGAAGTTCGGTATAGTATTGTGCGACCCGGATACCCGACTTGTCGAGTTCGAGCAGTTCAATTTGTTCGTTGCCGCCTTCTGCGCACAAGATCAGTCCCAACGGAGATTCCTCGCCGGGCTGTCGCTCGTATTTGTTCAGCCAATTCAGGTACAGCTCCATTTGCCCCTTGTAGGCGGCTTTGAAACGCCCCAATTTTAAATCAATAGCCACGAGCCGATGTAATTTGCGGTGATAGAATAGCATATCAAGATAAAAATCCTCGCCGTCGATAATCATCCGCTTTTGCCGCTCTACAAACGAAAAGCCGCTACCCAACTCCAAAATAAAATGCTCCAACTCATTGATTAGCACGTCTTCGAGCGATTTTTCGCTGTATGCTCCACGCAAACCCGTAAAATCGAGGAAGTAGGGCGACTTGAACACCAGATCGGGGCTAAGCACGTTGTCGCGCTTAAGTTTCACAAGTTCCGCCTTTATCGTTTCTTCGGGCTTGGTGCTTATAGCCGTGCGTTCAAATAGCATCCCATCGATCTTCTCACGAAGCAGGTTACGCCCCCATCCCTCATGAGCCGCCATTGTTAGATAAAACTCGCGCTGTAAAGGGTCTTTAATCGGAAATATCTCCAAAAAATGCGACCAGCTCAATTGTGACGCAACCTGCGTCACAATTTGGAGATCGGGAAATTCCTCTGCAAACTGCATCATTCTTTGGATGTTACGCAAATTGTAACTCCCGCCATACTCCTGTTGTAATTGTGACGCAAGCTGCGACACAATTTGTTTTCCATAGGCAGCGCGCTTATTGCCAAGTACATCGGTATTGATTCGATGTCCGATATTCCAATATAGCAGGGTAGTTTCGATGTTGGCAGTCGAGGCAACCCGGATTCGGGCGTTGTTTATCAACGTGCGAATGTCGTCCAACAGTTGCGACGGGACAGTTATTTCGAGTTTTTTCATAGTGCGGTGTTTTTCCTCTGTTCCTCTTTCTCGAACGATGCGAGATAGGTTTCGGTGGTCTGGAGGCTGTTGTGGTCAAGGCTTTCACTGATATAGGCGATATTCACCCCGGAACGTTTTAGCACAGTCGCGTAGTTGTGCCGCTCCGTGTAGGTTGAGATATGGCTGATACATAGCTGTTTACATATTTCTGTCATGCGCTTATTGATGGCGCGGGTGGTGTATTGCGTTTTCTTTTTCACAGTTACCCGAAGATACGTTACCCGAATCTTCACGGGAAAGAGGCCGTTTTGTTTTTCCTTCCGGCTGTCGAGGATCAAGGCCACCGTGATACCGTCTTTAGCGTAAGAGTACATAGGCTCTATTTTGATCGTTTCAAAAATTTGCACACAAATATAGAGAATGATTCGTAAATATCCAAATACCCCATCTATAAAAATACCCCATATACAACTGATATATAATGCTTTTAGAGGATAAATCGGAAGGAATAAAAATGGATGAAAACCCTAAAATTCAGCTTCCCAAGCTGAGGGTCGCGAGTTCGAGCCTCGTTTGCCGCTCAATCTGAAAAAAGGCACTTATAGGAATATGAGTGCCTTTTTTGTGTCTGTTTTTTTGAGACTTTACAGAGTTTGCCGGGAATCTATAATTTCGGTAATGTCCATGGTGCGCGGTAATTTGCTTTTGCCAACAGATTGGCTTCGTCGTTATTGACAAACTTATTGTTCTCATTATCCCAGTTCAATGCGGTGCCTAAGCGGCAGGATATATTGGTTATATGGCTCAGTTTAGCGATTTCGGCGCCGATTGCGATATCGCAATTCGGCAAATTTCGTGTTTTGATACATTCCAGCAGGTTTCCGACATGCCGGTATAGTCCTTTACCCGAACCTTTTTTCTGTTCAACGGCTTCCATCCGGAGCGTATTCGGCATT
>QMCE01004620.1_pt1 | contig 12926 bp, 12 predicted proteins | sample 1821851 | NCBI WGS metagenome assembly QMCE01 (sample SAMN09453174, study PRJNA476694) | Termite gut metagenome, whole genome shotgun sequencing project. | isolation source: worker | host: Odontotermes sp. | place: South Africa:Pretoria | collected 2016-01-28 | reverse complement strand
AAATGTGTGGAGTTTTGCCGTATGGCAAAACTCCGAAGCTGAACAGGTGTTCGCTGGAAGCGAATACCTGTTCAGCCCTTGAATAAAGCCGGGTTTTTTCGGTATTATTTAATCGAGGGTTTGACATCCTGTTTTTCAAATTCCCTTAAATATTTTATGGAGGCTCTATGACTATAATGGAAATGCTTGGGCAGAGTGGGGTTTTGACGCTGCTGGGCATGGGGATTGTGTTTGGGTTTTTGGTGTTGCTGATTATCGCTATTACGATTTTGGGCAAGGTGTTCCATATATTGGGCATAGATAATGATGTGAAAGCTCCGGTGGCGGCCGCGCCGAAAACTGCCGGAAACAGCGCGGAAATAACGGCGGCGATAAGCGCGGCGGTTAATGAACATAGAAAGAAAGGATAAAAAAAATGCCGAAAGTTAAACTTACTGATTTGGTTTTGCGGGACGCGCATCAGTCCCTGTTTGCTACTCGTATGGTTACGGCGGATATGCTGCCGATATGCGATAAGCTCGATAAAGTGGGCTATTATGCTCTTGAGGCGTGGGGGGGGGCGACTTTTGACTCCTGTATACGTTTTCTTAATGAAGACCCGTGGGAGCGGCTGAAGAAACTTAAAAAAGCTTTGCCCAATACGAAAATTATGATGCTCCTGCGTGGGCAGAATCTGCTGGGTTACCGGCACTACGCTGATGATGTTGTCGCTAAATTTGTGGAATATGCGGCAAAAGACGGTGTGGACATTTTCCGTATTTTTGACGCGGTGAATGATCCCCGGAATTTCAAGGCTGCCGCTGCTGCCGCGAAAAAGACTGGCAAGCATATTCAGGCGGCTATTTCCTACGCGGTTACGCCGTTTCACACTATCGAAAAATATGCGGAGCTGGCAAAGCAATACGCCGAGATTGGCGCGGATTCGATTTGTATTAAGGATATGTCTGGTCTGCTTAAGCCTTACGAGGGATACGAGCTGGTTAAGGCTATCAAGAAAGTGGTTGATCTTCCGGTTGAAGTTCACACTCACGCCACGACGGGTATGTCGGTCGCTACTTTGACCAAGTGCGCCGAAGCCGGGGCGGATATTCTTGACACTGCTATTTCATCGCTGGCAATGGGCACTAGCCACAGTCCTACCGAAACAATGGTAGAGATTTTTAAGGGAACTGAATACGACACTGGTCTTGACATCAACCTGCTGCTGGAAATCGCCGCGTACTTCCGGGAAGTACGGAAAAACTACAAAAAATTTGAGTCGAGTTTCTTGGGGGCTGATACCCGGATTCTCGTGAGTCAAGTTCCGGGCGGAATGCTTTCCAATCTGGAAAGTCAGCTCAAGGAACAGGGCGCGTCCGACAAGATTGACGCGGTGTTGAAAGAAATCGCTGTGGTGCAGAAAGACGCGGGGTATCCGCCGCTGGTAACGCCGACGAGCCAGATCGTGGGGACTCAGGCGGTGTTTAATGTGCTGTTTGGGCCGTATAACCGCTTGTCCGGTGAATTCCAGGATTTAATGGTGGGTAAATACGGCGCGTGCCCGGCTCCGAAAAATCATGATGTGGTGAAAAAAGCGCTCGACGGCCTTAAAATGGAAAAAGAGATTGATCACCGTCCTGCCGATGATATTCCTCCCGAATACAATAAGCTCGAAGAAGAAGCCAAAAAACTGCTGGGGACTTCTACGGTCAGTGTGGAGGATGTGCTTACGCTGGCGATGTTCCCCAAGGTGGCCCCGGATTTCTTCAAAAAACGTTCGCAAGGCCCGGTGGTTTTTAAGCCGGAAGACGCGGCTCCTGCTGCCGCTCCCGCCGCGAAAGGCCCCGGCGCCGCAGAAAAATACAATGTTAATGTCAACGGTACTAATTACTCGGTTGTTGTTTCCCCTGCGGGAACAGTTGCCGTTGCTCCGGCTGCCGGGGCTGCTCCTGTCGCGGCTGCCGCTCCTGTTGCGGTTTCAGGCGGGGGGGAAGTTGTTCCCGCGCCGGTTGCGGGCACGGTCTTGCGTTACACTGCCGCTGAAGGAGCTGAAGTCAAAGCCGGCGATACGGTGCTGATTATCGAATCGATGAAGATGGAGCTGGAAATCAAGGCATCTGCTTCGGGCAAGATTCACTATGTTGTTCCTACGGGGACGCAGGTGGCGGCTCAGCAGCCTGTCGCGGAAATCGGCGGCGGGGCTGCTCCTGTGGCTGCGGCCGCTCCGGTTGTTCAGGAAGCCGCTCCCGCTCCTGTTGCCGCCGCTCCGGCTGCCGGAGGCGGGGAAGTTGTTCCCGCGCCGGTTGCGGGCACGGTGCTGCGTTACGCGGTGGCCGAAGGAGCGCAGGTTGCCGCAGGCGAGACTATCGTCATTATCGAGTCGATGAAAATGGAGCTGGAAATTAAGTCCACAGCCGCGGGAAAAGCGCATTTCCTTGTTCCCACGGGAACGCAGGTTGCGTCACAACAGCCCATAGCTGAAATTTGCTAAGACTGCCCGGCCTTGAGAGTTTCCGCTATGCGGAAACTCCGGCTTAATTTTTTGAAAGAGGTTTTTATGATAGGCAATAAAAAAGACCCGGTGTATATCACTAAGATATGTATGATTATTATGATAGGGGTTTTTGCGTTTACCCTTATCAGCGCGGCTTTTACACCGAGGGCGCAGGCGCAGACCGCCGCTTCTGTTGAGGACCTTCCCTCGTTCAGAAATCTGGACGGGATTATTCCCAACAGCAGCAATCTTCCCCGTGTTTCGCTTGGAAGCTTCCTGAGGAACATCGCCGAAACCACCGGTATTTTCGCGTTTATCAATGGCGCGGCTGAGGGAGGCGTTCCCCGTACCGACACAACGCCCGGCGGAATTCCCATAACGATCTTCGGCTGGATGGATTTACTCATGGTCGCGGTGGGCTTTCTCATCGTTTATCTGGGGGCGGCAAAAGGTTTTGAGCCGCTTCTGCTCATACCCATCGGCTTCGGCACGATTTTTGTGAATATTCCGTTTGCCAACATGGGAAGTCCCGGCGTGTGGAATGAAACGCTCCATATTTTTGAGCATCAGGGCTTCCTCAACGTCATTTACAACGCTGGAGTCGGAAACGAATTTTTCCCGCTGATTATTTTTATCGGTATCGGAGCGATGACCGATTTCGGGCCGCTTATCGCTAATCCGAAAACTGCCCTGTTGGGCGCGGCTTCGCAGTTTGGCGTGTTCGGTACTTTGTTTTTTGTCAGTGTCGCCAACTTTTTGCCTGGTGTCGCTTTCAACCTGAAAGAAGCCTGCGCTGTGTCGATCATCGGCGGCGCGGACGGCCCTACAACGATTTACATCGCCGCGAAACTCGCCCCGCATCTTTTGGCTACGGTTGCTGTCGCGGCCTATTCCTATATGGCGCTTGTGCCGATCATTCAGCCGCCCATTATGAAACTGCTCACAACTAAGGAAGAGCGGCTGATACGAATGAAACAGCTCAGACCGGTTTCGCAGAAAGAAAAAACGATCTTCCCGATTGTGGTTTTCCTTTTGGCGCTGTTTCTTATTCCCTCCGCCGCGCCGCTTATCGGTTGTCTGATGTTCGGGAATTTCCTTCGTGAATGTAAAGTCGTTGACCGTCTTTCCGACACGGCACAGAACGCCCTGATGAACATTGTTTCACTGTTCCTTTCGCTGGGCGTGGGTAGTCAGATGACACCGGAAAAATTCCTCAATCCTTCTTCGCTGATTATTGTCATAATGGGATTGATCGCGTTTGCCATCGCCACCGCCACGGGTATTCTGGTCGCAAAGTTTATGAACCTTTTCCTCAAGGAAAAAATCAATCCGCTTATCGGTTCCGCTGGTGTTTCGGCTGTTCCGATGGCCGCCCGTGTCTCAAACAAAGTGGGGCAGGAATTTGATCCGGGGAACTTCCTCTTGATGCACGCAATGGGCCCGAACGTGGCTGGTGTTATCGGCACCGCTATTGCCGCCGGCGTGATGATCGCGGTTTACGGCGGCTGATGCCGTTAAGGTGTATTGGTGATGAGTAAATCTCGAATTTTCCTGCTATTTTGCCTTGTCTTGAGTTTTGCCGCCGCCAATACGCTGTCCGCCCAGACCGGCCGGGCAGCTTCCGGGGAAGACCTCACCGTGAAAATTGCCGTGATGGGGCCGGGGAACGAACTTTATTTCTGGTGGGGACACATTGCTCTTGTCATTGATGACGCTACAACCGGGCAAAGCAGATTTTACGATTACGGCATTTTTTCGTTTGATAACGATGATTTCTTTGTCAATTTCGCGTTCGGCAGGCTTTTATACAGCTGCGGGGTTTCATCGTCCCGCGCAAATGTCGCCGCCTATGTCAATACAAACCGTGACGTGACATTTTACACGCTGGACATTCCGCCCGAAAAAAGGGAAGCCGTGAGGGACTTCGCCGAGATGAATGTCCTGCCCGAAAACAAAAATTATTTTTATCACCATTTCCGCGATAACTGCTCCACGAGAATCCGGGATATTCTCGATATTGCCACGGACGGGCAATTCGGGGAAAAATATGGCGAAGCGCCGGGGCGTTTTACTTACCGCCAGCATGTCAGACGGCATACGTGGTTTTCGCCGCTTGGTGACTGGGCTTTGAATTTCTGGATGGGGCAGGACATCGACAAGCCTATCACTGTGTGGGAGGAAATGTTTCTGCCTTCGGAAGTCGCTTTGCGGATAAATGAATTTATGTATACCAGTTCGGACGGTGTTTCCCGCCCGCTGGTGTCCGGCGCTGAAATTATTAACCGCGCCGTCAATCGTCCGGCGGTACTGGATACGCCCCGCAGACAATGGCCGCGTGAGCTGCTTTTTGGGATCGCGGTTATGGTGGTTTTGGGCATTATATTTTTTCTCATGACGAAATACCCCGCCGTCCAGATACTTGCCGGGATAAGTCACAGTTTAATCGGCCTCTTTTTCGGTTTTGCCGCGCTTTTGCTGTTTTTCATGGGACTGTTTACTAATCACGATTATACCTATCACAATATGAATATGTTGTTTGCCACGCCGCTGCTGCTTGCCGCTGTTCCGCTGGGCATACGTTACGCGATTTCGCCGAACGAACGCGCCCGTGAACGCCCGGAATTGTTGCTGCGTCTTTTGTGGCTTCTGGTTTTGCTGGGAATTGTTGTTTCAATGCTCCTCAAACTTCTCCCGTGGTTTTTTCAGGCGAATCTGGTTGATGAAATGCTTATGCTCCCCATAGCCTTGATTCTTGCCCTTGAACCATTCGGTCTCAAAGATTTTGTCGGCCGTATTTTCTGGCGGTGGTCGTAAAAATATGGGCATTTCTGACGAATGGCGGGATATTAAATACAATGAAATCTTTGAGCAAGAACTGCTCGGTCTTGAACGCCGCCTGAAAGCTGATCCCCGGTGCGAGATCGAAGACATTCAGGGTATTCTTGACAATTTATACATCATGGATGGCGCGGGCTGGGGCGGGCGCGGAGAACTGCAGGATACCATAATGGCCGCGACAATAGCGGCCTATGAACACTTTATCTCCGGAAAAAGCGGGACGAAATAAAAGGTATTATACCGCGGGGCAGAGCCCCGCACCCGCCGCCTCAAACCTGCGGTTAGATGTTCCGCGGCAAGCCGCGGGGTATTAAACCTTTCGTTTCCTCACTCGCTCGATCATGCCCGCGCTAGCGCGGTCGCGATCTCGCTCCGTTCGTCAATAAGCCTCCCCTGAACCGCCGCGCAAAATTCGGCAATTTTCGGAAAAAATATTTTTTTTGTAACCTTATCCCTTCTAAACGGTTATACTATCACAGACCGAGTGCAGTTTCATATTCCTCCTTACTTTGCCCCGGAGTTCCTCCTTTCCTCCGGGGCATTCTTTTTTTATGTCATCAATGAAAAGAAAAGGGCGCGGCTCTGCTCCGATTGCCTCATGGAATTTGACGCAAAAACTCCTAAGTTGACAGCCTAACTGCCTCAAGAGAAAGCGAAAAATGGCCGTAAATTAAATAATGAAAGCGCTCAAATATCTTGCGGCTCTCTGGGCGGCGGTCGCTGTCTATAGCGTTCTTTCTCTGTTTTTTGGAGCGATGGGGTTCTCCGCTTACCAGCAGCTTCTTGCGGGGCGGGATACACAATTGGCGAATAAGGAAGAATTAAGGGCTATCAATGCCACTCTGGAAAGCGCGCAGAACAATTTGCGTTTTGATCCGGACACAGTAATGGTTTACGCTCGTTCTCTGGGGTATAGCCGGGGCGATGAGCGTTTTGTCCGCATTGTCGGGCTGGGCGGAGCGCAAAATCCCTATGCCACCGCCGGAGAAGTTGCGCGGACACCGCCGCCGGTTTTTGTCTCTGACAAAATTATCAAACTTTGCGCCCTGTTCACCGGATTTGTGGTCGCGGTTCTGCTGTTTGTCTTTGATATGCTGCGCCGCTAATCCGGCCATAAAAGGTATTATAGCTTAAGAAAGGGGGGCTGTTTCCACACGGCCGCCCGCATACAGCCGCATTCCCCGCCCGCCCCCCTTACGCTCCAGCCGCAAGCGGCTTACGCTATCCCCTAACCGCTTTCGTCATTCCCACCCGTCATTGCGAGCAAAGCGAAGCAATCCTGCATTAACAAGATTGCTTCGTCGCTAACGCTCCTCGCAATGACGAAAGCCTGCGCGGCAATCAACACATGAAGCTCCTACGCTAACTGCTCACTGCTCTCTGTTCAGTTAGCCCGTGAGGAGCGCAAGGGATAGAAGTGGAAATCCCGCAGACTTTGCGTGAGCAAAGTCGAGGAATTGGAGCGAATGGCTGTCCGCTTTGCGGACAGCTTAGGAGTTTGCGAAGCAAACTCCACGCAAGCAATGTATAAAATGTACAAGCGGCAAAATGCGCCATGAGTCTTATTACAGAAATTAGTTTTTTGAAAATTGATTTTCCTGGCGTTCGTCAAGAAGGTGTTAATGGGAGGTTTTCGTCCATCGGACTTTTCGCACATCACCGCCGGGGAGTAATTCGGTGACGGTGTTGTTTGCCATTCTGACACCTGTCGCTAGTTTTACCCCGCCCAATACTGTTCCGCCGTTGAAAAGCGACAATTCCCAGAGCATTGGTTCTGCTCCTTCGGCAAGTTGTCTCGCGGCCTCCTGGGGCAAGGGGTAGTAAAAACGTTCGGAGTTGGGGGATATTTGCCAGACTTTGAGGGTGTTGTTTTCGATAAGATAGGAAAGCACCATTTGCGCGCCGGATGAAAAGATTGCCACGCCGCGTCCGCCGCGTCTGAGGTGGATTATTTCTATGCCGGTTTCCCCTTTCCATGTGCCGATAATCTGGTTTTCGCTGATCCATTCGGGACGTTCCGCTGGGCTTGCTTCCGGTTCCATGCTGTCCGAAAAGGCGGTTTCCAGAATTGAGCGGGCTTTCAGAGCGAGCTCGCCGGTTGTTTTGTAGACGGAGCCGGCGGAGTAAACTTCTCCGGTTTTGGTATTGGTGATTTCCAGCAGAAAAAAGTGGCCGTCATTTTCCTGCCGGATATGGCCGCTGATGGTGTAGTCTGGAGGATGGATTTCAGCGGGAAGCGGGGCGGCGGATTCCTGTTCGGGATATTGCGGATAATAGGTGACTTCGCCCATTTCGGAAACATACGATTGCATAAGGGATTCGATAAGATGGGTTTCTTCCGCGCTTATGCCGTCGGCAAGAAATGGGTTGAATTTGAAAAAAGGTTTTGCCTCTTCCGCGCCGATTCGACACAAAAAGCAGCCAACCAGCAGAATGAAAGCAAAATTTTTTTGCCTCATGCTTATATTATACCATAGTGGTTGAAAATTTTACAGCCTCTGAGTCCGCTCCGGCTTCAACGCAATCCCTGACGGAATTCGCGGGCTATGTCCCGCTTGACATCCCGTTCGCGTATATCGGCGCGTTTGTCAAAGGCTTTTTTTCCCTTGCACAATCCCAGCTCTACTTTTACCCGCCCTTTTTTGAAATAGAAGGAAAGGGGGATGAGGGTATAGCCTTTTTCTTCGACTTTGCGGGTGATCCGTTTGATTTCCTCTTTGTGCAGGAGCAGGCGTTTTTTCCGGTCGGGATCATGGTTGAAAACCGATGAAAAGGGATTTTCCGCGACACTCAGGGAACGAATCCATATTTCTCCCTTGATTACTTCGGCCCACGAATCGGGAAAGGAAATTCTTCCGTCTCTGAACGATTTGACTTCTGTTCCCAATAGTTCGATGCCGCATTCAAAAGAATCGTCTACGGTGTAGTCAAAACGGGCTTTGCGGTTTACCGCGATGGTTTTAATTCCTTCAGACATAATTTTCCTGCCGTTACCGCGTTGTTTTGAGGGCAATTACCGGACGGAACGATCCGAACGACGAACAAAATTCCGGGGGGAGCGATGCCCGCGTTCCGGCAATATCAGAGGGAGTTGTCCTGCCGCGCAGGGAGCGTTCCGGGGAACTTATCGCTTCGGCGGCTTCGGGGTTCGCGTGAATGAAATCGAGGGGAACGTAGGGATCGGCGCACCATTCCCACATATTTCCGGTCAACACCGGCGCGGTTACGCCGTATTCCCATTCGGCTTCGGTGGGCAGCCTGACTTCGTAATCCCGCAGTGAAGGGGGAAGCCGCTCGCTGAGCCAGCCGCAGTAAGCATTCGCCGCGAACCATGAAACGCCGGTGACACTTCCGTTCCGCATAATCTCAGGCTTGTCATCAAATAAATAACTTGACGTTACCAGTCCTTCCGCGATAAGCGTTTCCCGCCGGTCTTGTCCCCATTCGGGATTTGCCGTGAGAAAATCGTCAAACGCGGATTTTGATACGGCGGTGTCGCAAACCATGAACGCCGCGATATGCCGCCCGTCTGAAAGGCCGCCGGGAATTCCGGTAAAGGAAAGGCCGCCGAGGTTGAGTTTGTCTGCCGGGGGATTTTCCGGGGTGGCCGCGCGCGCGGGCATTTCTGTTCGAGTGGAAACGGCGGCTTGCTTTTTATACCATGCGGAATTGCTTACAATCGCCGCAGAATCGGCGGGAAGCGTGTCTTTGAGCCATGCCGCCGCGCCGGGTGTCCGCGAAAGAAATCCGGCAATTTCTCCGGCGGAACGGTACAGTCCGGCGGGTGACGGGGAAAGGCCGCCGTTATCCGACAAAAATTTCGCCCTGACGAGATCGCGTAGCGCGGCGCGGGTGACGGCAAAACGGGCGGCCGCCTCAATCATCGATTCAATTGCCGGAACGCGCTTGTTCCCAACCCGGTACGCGCCTTCGGACAGGCTGAGCGGAATTTGCCATGACGCTGTCGGCTCGCCGGCGAAAGTCCACACCGCGTAATCCCCTGCGGCTTCGGCAAAAACTGCCGCCGGATCGGGAGCGTCCAGCTCAACTGCCAGCGGGTATTTGCGGGGAAACAGCGCGGAGGCGAAAAGCCTGCCGGGAATTTCTCTTTCAACGCGCTGGGCAGTGAATCCCGGAAGAACAACTTCCAGAGAATGACGGCCTTTGGAAACAAATATTTTGCCGGGAGATGTTCCCGCATACACACCGTCAACCCGTAACGCCGCGCCGGAAGGCTCTGATGTAAACACCACGACAGAACCCGGCTTCGAGAGTCCCGGATAAATCAAAACAAAAAACAGAATGGCAAGCAATATTAACGAGTAGATACCAGCAAGATACACTCCCGGCTTTATCCCAAAAATCGAAGGCAAACGGACAATATCTTCGGGAAGAGTTTCCCCTTTCTTAATTCGGCTTTTTTTTTCCGGCTTTTCTCGCATGACGCATTATATGTTTCGCTCTGTCCCTTGTCAACAAAGCGTTTTTAATGTATTTTGAATCATGTCTGTCGATAACCACCGCGAAAATTTTTTTGACCGGATTCAACATCTCACTGAAGCTTATCTGACGCGGCGCAAGCGTATACGCCGGATAAAAAAGGAAAAGATCAAAGCCAAAAATCCGGTATTGGACTGGATTGACGCTTTTCTCTGGGCTGCCGGTATGGTATTGTTGCTCAATCAATATCTGGTACAGGCGTATCAAATTCCTTCCGGCTCGATGATCGATACACTGCTTATTAAAGATCATATTTTTGTTAATAAGCTTATTTACGGACCGGAACTGCTGCCCGGCATAGGAAAACTTCCCAGCCCGATAAAACCGAAGCGAAACGATATTATTATTTTTGAAAATCCTTCGTATATTTCTCGCGGGCCTGTTTTTGATATAGCCCAGCGGGTTATTTTCATGCTCACGCTGTCGTTCGTTGACATTGACAAAGATGAAGACGGAAATCCCCGGGCGCATTTTCTGATCAAACGCGCTGTGGGAATGGCAGGCGACCACATTATTACAGACAAGGGTAATCTGAAGATTCGTTTTTCAGGCGATGACCGGTGGACGGACGAACGGGAATATGCCGCCGCGATGAACTGGAAGCACAACATCACCCGTTTGATAGACGAAAATCAGTATCCGGCTCTGGAGACCGCCGGGCAGGAAGCCGCGTGGTCTGATTTGGGACTGCCTGTTCCCGGACGGCTCGCGTCCGTTTCAAGGAATCTCGCTGGTATGCGCGCGCTTGACTATCTTGCCCACGAACGGGCGCGGCTGGAAGTTCTGCGGAGCGCGCTGCCTCAGGAGAACAGGTATCGCGCATTGCTTGCCCGTCATCGTCTGGGCTGGTATGTGAGTGAAAGCCGGGTGCTGCCTTTGGGAGACAATCGCGATAATTCAAATGACGGGCGTTATTTTGGTCCGGTTAAAGAATCGAAAATACTGGGCGGAGGTCTGTTGATTTTCTTGCCTCTAAGACGCATCGGGCCTATCCACTAAGGGGAATCAATGTTTGATAAATGGCGGAGATATTCGTATGCCGCGCAAAAAAATCAGCGATACCGGCTGCTCAAAGCATTCGCCTGTTTTCTGGCTTTTTATGTTTCGTATAATTTACTAACCGCGTTTTTTGTTTCGGTGTGGACTCTGGAAAACAACGCAATGCAGGGAACGCTGCGAGCAGGAGACAGGCTGCTCCTTTTATCCTGCGCGATTCCCGATCTGGTGGCCGACATCAAACCAGGCGATGATCCACTGCCATTTGAACGGGGAGATATTGTGCTGGTTGATACTTCCCGCCCTGAAAGCCGGAAAAAATCCCTTGTGTTCCTGGACGGCCTCATCCGGTTTTTTACGGCACAGCGTGTCAGCCTGTTCGACGGGGAAGAAAATCTGCTTGTTAAGCGGATCATCGGACTGCCCGGTGACGAAATCGGCATGACCAATTATGTTTTCAAAGTAAAGCCCGCTGGAGAAGCCTACAGCCTGACCGAATTTGAATATTCACAAAAACCCTATCATCCGGTTATTCCCCAGACGCCCGCTTTGTGGGACGAATCAATTCCTTTTTCGGGCAATATGGAAAGCATGATTTTAGGCCCCGGCGAATGTTTCGTGGCCTCCGATGATCGCGGCAATACCAACGATTCGCGCACATGGGGCGCTGTCTCGCAGGACATGATCAAGGCAAAAGCTGTTTTCCGTTTCTGGCCCCCGGCGCGTATCGGCAGGCCGTAACAGACACGGGAAACTGGACGCGATGATCGCTTCACTGTACATTCACGTTCCCTTTTGCGCCGGAGCGTGTGACTACTGCGATTTTTATTCGGTGGCCGTTCAGCCGGAAGCGCCTCATCTTGAAGAAAACGGAACAACCGATCCCCGTCTGGATTTGTTCGTTGATCGCCTGCTTGCGGACGCGGAGGATTTGTTCCGGGCGTTCTGTCTTGAGCGCGTGCCGACCGTGTACATTGGCGGCGGAACTCCCTCGGTTTTGGGGGCAGCCCGCATGAAAAAAATGCTTGAAGGCATACGGAAACTCCTTCCTGTTTCGGCGGACGGGCGTTCTCTGCCCGATGAATTCACCGTTGAAGTAAATCCCGAATCCGTTGACGAAGAATTCCTGCGAGTCTGTCTCGGCGGGGGAGTCAGCCGGATCAGTCTGGGCGTACAGAGCTTTCACGAACCTTCACGCCGCGCCGTACACCGCTCAGGCAATTTAAGCGCGGCGCAGCTTGAAGAACGCCTTGCGCTGACTGCGCGTTATTATCCGGGCGCGTTTTCAGTGGATTTGATCGCCGGACTTCCCCTGCAAACAGAAGACGGGATGCAGGAGGACATCAGACGGCTTGCCGCGTTTGACCCCGCCCATGTTTCGTTATACGCGCTGACCGTAGAAAGCGGAACTCCCCTGGAACAAAATATCCGCGCCCCCCGTCCGGGAATCCCGCTCCCCCCCCCCGCTGACGAATCCGATGCCATGTGGCTAGCCGGAGCCGCCTGCCTTGCCGATCTGGGTTTCCGGCAATACGAAGTTTCAAATTTCGCCAAAGAAGGAAAAGAAAGCCAGCACAACACACGATATTGGCGCATGGAAAACTGGCTGGGACTAGGGCCAAGCGCGTCGGGAACTGTAATCGACGACAAAACCGGAACCGGCTGCCGCTACACCGTAACACCCGATATTGGCGCGTACCTCAAAAAAAAAGCCGCCATCCGAGAAGAAAAAATAGATCGCGTCACACTGATGAAAGAAAGCCTGCTCATGGGTTTTCGTTACCAGAACGGCCCGGACACCACACTCTTCAAAACCCGCTTCGGCGTTGAACTTGCCCACGCCATCCCCCGCGCCCTCGAAAAATGGCGAAACCGGAAATGCCTTGCAACAGACACAATCGCCCTGAACCCAAACGGCCTCATCTTTCTGGATCGCTTCCTCATCGACGCATTTGAGGAACTGGACAGCCAATAAAACGCGAAACGGGAAATCAATTTCCAAAAAACTAATTTCAGTAATAATTTGGGCGCATTTTGCCGCTTGACCCAAGCGGCAAAACCGGGCTATCCGCTCCAATTCCTCGACTTTGCTCACGCAAAGTCTGCGGGATTTCCACTT
>QMCE01001462.1_pt1 | contig 12929 bp, 1 predicted proteins | sample 1821851 | NCBI WGS metagenome assembly QMCE01 (sample SAMN09453174, study PRJNA476694) | Termite gut metagenome, whole genome shotgun sequencing project. | isolation source: worker | host: Odontotermes sp. | place: South Africa:Pretoria | collected 2016-01-28 | reverse complement strand
AGGTGACGGAAGTAAACAAGAACAAACTCCGGATACGATTATTATTTGTTCGTATCCTTTGTTGGACAGTGTTGGAAATGCATTACCTTCAGGCCAGATAGGTATAAAGTACATTTTAGAAAACCAAGACGACAGTTTGACCCTTACTAATAAACAAGGAAATCCAAATGTATGGCCAACCAATCGATATTATGGTTGGCCGACTGTTCAACAAGGAGAGTCAATAGGCATGGAGGCGTTTTTTGAAAATGAGACCCCTCATCGTGGTTCGGTCATGATTGTACCAATGTATGATGATGATGGCTCTATTAAGGCTCAAACGGAGGGTCTTCTTATGTTTGCAGCCAGTGGTTTATGTGGAAGAGGCGACTCTGTAGTTATTCCTTATAAACTTAGGGATACGTTTAGTATGCCTTTGGATATAGGTTACTCTTTAGATTCGAATAAAACAGGAACCCCTTCTTTTCCGCTTGCATACCTTGATTGGGATGATATGGCGTATAGAACCTTTTGTGAAAATACCGATGTTTATTTCCGGTGGCTGAATGATCTGCCTAATGATCACCGTGTGATTTGGACGCATCCCAAATCTTGGAAAAGTTTTTATCCTTCCGAGCAAATCAGCGGTAACTTTTTACGAGCCAAAATGACGATAGGTCAAGATAGCGGAAGAGTATCTTTTCATACGGTCAATCAGTGTGGTGGAAATAAAGGCGTATATTCACCGAAAATTAGGCCAATAGAATACTATAAGGCCGATTGGATTACATCTCCCGACACTATTTGCGAGGATTCGGTTTATGTCTATTCGTTGAATGATATACAACCTCAGGTTCAAGCCGGAATTATGTCGGATTTTTATATCAAATTTCCGGACGATTGGGAAATTTTGTGGAAATCTACCGGAACGACAACTAATGGCGGGTCTTCAGACACGGCTACAGAGAGTGAATTGAGCCTGTTTGGTTTCGAAGATTTGTCGTATAACGTACAAGTCGGACAAGAGAGTGGGCCGGTTTTGGTGCGTTGGCTAACGGAGGGTTGTGATATTAATAACCAAGTTCGTCCCGAATGGTGGGATACCTTGAAAGTGTTCACACGCATTTATCCGGAAGAACCGTTGATGCGTGATGTTTGGAAAGATACGGTTTGTGCCAACGATACACTATGGTATAGTGTGAAACCGACACTTCGGGATAGTTTGCAAGACAATTATTATATATGGTCGTTTCCGGCAACTTGGACGATGGTGGATAGCACATCCAATAAGGATTCCGTGCGAATGTTTACCGGTGATGCCTTTTCGGGAACTGATACCATTAGGGTTACAGCCATGTGTTTGGACTGTGATAAGCGCGAAGGCGGTACGTTGAAATTCCCTGTAAGCATGGGGGATACGGCTGTTTTCACATTGGATTTGATTTTAGATGCGATGACCGGCGAGCAGTTTGGTATCAAACCTTGTGCGGAAGATACCATACAATTATATGTAAACAAGCCTTATTTGGTGGATTCGATACATTGGCAATGGGGACTTAAGGCGCACTTATTAGGGCATAATATTCCCGAAGCCTTGCAAATAGAATCCTCACAATGGTTTTTTACAGATACAACCGCATTACCTGATACTTTGGCTATCGTGTCGCAAAACGGCTCAGATTCTTTGTTTATTCAAATGAGTATGCACAATATTTGCGGTTGGAGCCGGTCGCCGGTGATTGCATTGACGGCTGCGAATGTAATTCAAAATGATTTCTTACCTGTTTTTGCTCGGTTCGATTCGGTGATTTGTGGCGGTGCCGAAGGGATTTACAGCGTTGTGCCTGTTGATGATGCTGACCGTTATATTTGGCGTTTTCCATGGAGAGATACGACTGTTTTTATAGATTCGGAAGTCGTGCTAATCCCCATGGTTCCAACGGATACCGGCGATGTATATGTGATTGCTGCGAATAATTGCAGTCAATCGGATACATCTTGGCATTATATCGATACGGTCAGACGAATTCCGCTTAGACCTTATCCGGTGAACTTTGCACAAGCGATGCTGCCTGCATTTGGAGAAGATACCTTGTTGTTGGATACCACATGCAAACACAGTGATTTTGGACTGAAAGTTTTGGCTAATCCCGGTGATGACGATTTGACGTTGAAATTCAATTGGCTCAAATTAGGCGGTGATACGGCTTTGCAGAGTCCGCCACTGTTTGAAAATATTCCCGGACAAACAGATACAATAACTGTCAAGTCGCCAAATCCCGTTGCAAGCGTCAAACGGACACATACGTATATGGGCGTGGCTGCAAGTCAAACCGAATGCTCGGTAAACGGCGATACGTTGAGGTTGCTTTTAGTATCTATTGATACGGTTCGCACGTCGAGTTTAGGCAAAATATTGATGAGCGATCCGGCACCTTGTTTCGGAAGCACGGTTACGTTCCGTGTTGAAAAAGATTCGGCTTTTGCTTACCGTTGGATTTTACCGGATAATGATACGAATTATCGCTTTGTGGGCGATACAACCAAAAGTTCCGTAAGCATTCAGATTGGCAAAAAACCGGCGAAAATCGGTGTCGTTTCAACAACAGGCCTCTATTGCGGTTTATACGAAAACCAAATTCAATTGCTGTCGGATTCTGTAAAACCCATTCCTGCGCCGGAATTAGAGGCGTTTGAACAGTTCATAGATTCGATTTGCGAAGGCGATATGTTCACGTTTAAGGTGAGATCCAAAGCAACCGGCACGCAACCGGAGGCTTATCACTGGATTTTTCCGGACGGTTGGGGAATAGATACGATCACGCAAGCCGACAGTATAACCGTAACTATCGGCCGTAACAGTGGCAAGATTTTTGTGGCAGGTATAGACAGTTGTAACAGTCTTTATCCTAACGAAGGAGAACTTATAGACAGCACCATATTTGTGTTCCGAATGCCGGAAATTACGATTAAAGGGGATTTGCAACCGTGCTATGGGGAAACCTATACTTATGAATTGCAGAAGTCCGATCAATATGTGGATTATACACCTTCGGTTACGGCTGTTCAGCCGACTATTATCATTACGGAGCATTATCCATACGTAGATATTGAGTTTAATGGCGATAGTGTTAATTTTGCATTTTCAAACATCAGTCATGCTCGCTGTCCGAGTTTGATACGTTTGGATTATGAGATAACCGTTTTGGCTTTCACGATGGAGCAGGCTTCTTTGAGTTTGACGGAAAGTGTGGACACTGTTTGTTTTGGTTCTACGCATCGTTTTGTTGTAAAAAATGCGAATGAAACCGATACGGCCAGCAGATATGCTTGGACCTTGCCCGAAACATGGAAAAATAAGAGCCAAATCACAGGTGTTTTTGAAGATACGCTGGAAGTTACTTTCGACAGTCTGCCGGCTGTTGGCGCTAATTCAGGCGTTATCCAAGTCAATGTTAGAACTAAATGCTACACGGATACCAATCCCGTCAAACACGTGGTAGTTGTGGATACGATTCCTTTGCCATCGCCTGTTTTAGATGCGACCAAGGGTAATCAACCATTTTTCCAACGGCCTTGCCAAGGCGATACCATGGTGTTATTTGTTCAAGAAAATAATCCGCGCTATACCGTGTTGGGCTGGACTTGGAACGGAAGTGATACAATTTATCCGGAAAGCGATTCGATTTTCAACGGATGGCGGCTCTATGATACGGCGCAGGCACGTCGTGGCGATACGTTGTCGCTCATTGTTTCTAAAAATGCAGCCGATACGCTACGTATAGCCGTTCGTGTAAAAAATTCGTGTGATTCGATAAAAACGTATGATTACGTGCTGGTACCGACCAATATCATCGCTGAAAAAACAATGTTTGTCCAATTATCAAACAATGTTTGTTCCAACGAGGCGATGACGTTTACGCTCAATCCGCCTTCCATAGCCGAAAATTTCTATTGGCATTTCTCGTGGGATCCTACTCACATAGATACTATTTACAATAGTCCGGAGCATAAGTTTGTGGTGCCAACTACGTCCGATACGGCGAAAATTTGGGTCATTCCGGCCAACGGATGCGGCACAGGACCTAATTCCGACACGTTAATCATTGATACGATTCTTTCACGTCCGCATATTGTGAAACCTTTGAATTTCGCATTGAATCAAAATTCCACTTCGGTTACAGATACGGCTTGTATGCGTTCGGATCATTCGTTTGTGGTGCAAAAAAATCCGGCCGATGCATTGATTGATGTTACATTTAATTGGTTTTATGAAAGTGGCGACAGTCTTCCGAACATGCATGCAAATGCAACGGGCGACACGCTTTTTGTGCCTGCCGATTTGCTTACTAATAAGCGAGGAAAGCGCACGCTACTTGGCGTTTCGGCCACTCGTGAATTTTGTCATGAACCCGGCGATACGCTTTGGTTTGAATTAATCCTCGTTGATACGGTGCCATTATTTTTGTTAAATGGAATTACGTACACACTCGAAACAACACATTCATCGGTTATACCTTCCAGCCATTTGTTCTGTTCGATGGACACTATTATGTTGAGTACACGAGACCTCACTGCCGCTTATTCATGGGCTCCTGTGAGTTATCGTTGGGTGTCTTATGATACCACTTGGCAAATCATCAGCGACACCACAGCACATGAAATCAGAGTTGTGATAGGTACTCAACCGGGGGTTTTCAGCGTTACACCGCTAACCGATTATAACCAACGGTTTTGCTCTTATCCGGGACGAACGTTGATGAGCGATACAATGAAACTTTTTAAAGATCCTGTATTGGATAGTTTTGTGGGATCTTTGGCCGATACGGTTTGCGCAGAGCTTCCGCAAATGGTTAAAGTGGCTTTAAATCCGGCCTCAGAAGCCGATGCTTATAAATTTACGCTGTATAAACAACTTTACCGATCCACACAGATTGATTCGTCCGAAGTCATCGTTCAAAAGGCCGATTCTTTAGAGATTACGCCAATCGACGGTTTGTATGATAAAATCACGATAAGTGTTCAAGCCGTTGACAGTTGTTGTGTTGTTCCGTTGCTTGGTAATAAAGTGATAGATAGTTTTGTTATTCTCAACAGTCCGAACGTGTTCTTGATTGGCGATACGTTGCCGTGCAGGGACAGTGCGATAAGTTATGTAATTGAGCCTTCTGATGCCTACGTAACGTATGATTTTAGTTATATCCATACGCCGGGTGTGCTTGTAGATACTACATTCTTGCCTAATATTGATGTGAACTTTTTAGGAGACAGTGTTTATTTTATCTTCGACAATATTTTGCATAACGGTTTTTGTGCGAATTTAGGAACAACGCCATACACGCGGATTTATGCTATTGCTTCCGATACAACGCCGGATATTCCGTTTACCGTGCAGTTTGATACGTTGAGATGTATGAATGATACGGTGATGCTGATTGCGAAAAAAGATCCGGGATTTGGGCACGACGTAAGTTTTGTTTGGTCGTTGCCGTCAACGTCCGTGCCTTGGGTTGTTAACCGGTATGTTGGGGAAAATTCAGACACTGCCGTGTTGGTTTCTCCAAATTATGCCGATGGATATTCGCATTACGATACGGTTCTTGTGTATGCCAGCGGAACTTGCGGAACATCTCGAAATGCGCAGAAAGCGGGCATAAAAGTTGATCCGACGCCGGTTTATAATTTCGCTTTGCGCCCAAATTCTAACATACAGATTTGCGAAGATTCGGTATTGACGCTTTGGGTTCAAGATAATAGTCCGTTTGATGACGACGATTTGAATGAAGTAAAAATTCGTTGGGAATATCCGAAAGCGCCTATGGTGGACGGCGATGATACGTTGAGGCTTAAAATACCCAAAGGCTCGTTTTGGTTATCTGTTCGTTTCTTTAAGGAAGGTACATGTGGATATTCAGCACCTACGGATTTAGAAAAATATATCAATGTTAATGATCAGCCTGCGGTGCCGAAAATTCTACAAAATCCTTGGCCTTGCAAAGATTTGTCGTTCGATTTAAGTGTTGCACCCGACGTTTGGTCTGATACTATTATGTGGGATTCGATAGGTTCTGTTCCGGCGTTTGAAATGGGCTTTAGCGCATTGGGATATTCGGTTAATGATTCGCTCCATTTCGACAGTGTCGGTCAAACGCCATTCCAATTGATAGCAAAAGCAATCAACAAGTGCGGTTGGCGGAGCGATACGATTTTAGTTACGCCTTCGGATTCTATCAAGCCTTTCCTTAGCGAAAGTTTGGATCAATTCTATCCGCCATACATTCGTTACTATTGTGCAGGCGACACAATCATGAAAGCGCTGAAACTTCCGGCACAACACGTTAACACGAAACCGGAGTATCATTGGACATTCCCACCGAGTTGGACTTATATCAAAGATTCGATTAATGAGGCAGACAGTACCAATATGGTTTGGTTTATTCCCGGCGAGGCAAAAGGAGAAATAGGTGTTTGGGCCGATTCCAAAACGGGTTGCGGCGTTACCGATGTTGTGATGACTGCCGAAATAACGCCAACAGTCATCAAATTCGAGGCTTCTCAAGCGGTTGATACGACCGTTTATAAGACGGACAGTATCGTATTCTATGTTAGTTCGGATAAATTTATCATCAATGGTAATCCTTCCGTAGCCGATTTCAATTTGTCCGACTTTTCTTGGACACCTCAAGAGCGATTTGCAATCTCGGGCGATACGGCACGTTTGATTTATGCTTACTTAACAAATGAAATTTTCATCATTAAAGCCACACATTCAAGAACCGGATGTAAGGCTACAGATACGGTTTATCTACACGTTGAAGGTTCTTACGAAACAACCGTAGCTTATCCGGATTCGGTGTGTGCAGACGCCGATTTCCCGCTTCAAATCACGCATATAGGAGGAGAACCGGATTCCTATTCGCGTCAATGGTTCAGGTATGACACGGCTGCAAAAGAATATGTTCGTTTTAATGATATGGACGATATGGTTTGGGATAGTGTATCTTCCACGGACATGAAATATCTCGTTGTTGGTATGAATACGTTGTGGGGCGATCCGACCGGCACGGTTCGTGTTCCTGTTTTCGATAGCACTGAAATCACCATTAAAGCCGTACCTCCGATTTTTGCAAAAATAGATACGTTGCGATTGGTTCAGGTGAGGGGAGACAACATCAGGGAATTGACGGATCTTAGAACAGTAGCCGATTCTGTGAGACTTGGCGAACGTGTTCGTTTTTATGGTAAAATCATCGGCGAAGGCCGTCCGGACAACTATCCGCATTATACCTACGAATGGTGGATTCCGGAAGATTTATATGGCTATATTCCTGCCGATACGTTTGAACATGCCGGCTATAATCGCACCGACAGTCTCGTTGTTCATTCCGGATTGATTTTTTATCCTCAATCGTTCTATCTTGCTGTTGAAGATACCGGTGCTTACGGTTGTTTCAGTATAGATAGCGTGTTTATAGGTATTCGTTATGGAGAAGATGAATTTGATTTCGGACGGATTCCGAGTGGATTTTCGCCAAGAAATGGCGATGGTGTCAACGACATTTTCATGAAAGGCGTTGATGAACTTACGATCGTCAACCGTTGGGGCATGGTTCTTTACCAATCCTCGGGCAAAGAAGGTTGGGACGGACGAGAAAGTAAAACGAAACGTATGGTTGAACCGGGAGATTATTTCTTTATCCTCACGGTTTATCAATACGATAATAATAAGAAACCACATACCAAAACCGGTGTAATAACCGTATTTTAACTATGAAAAAATACATTATTTTCTTCTTCCTGATTGTCGCCTCTTGCGGTCTTTTGAGTGCTCAAAACACTCAAAGCACTCGAAGTGCTGAGAGCGCGCAACAGCGGCAATCTGCAAGGCCTTCTGTCAGAAGAGCACAGCAAGCCAAGAGCAGAGCCGACAGGGCAGCTGCTAAAGAGCAGAAAAAGCAGGAAGAATCCGTAGAAACCAAGTCCGAGAAAATAAAGTATTCTCGGAGAGGGCGTGTTAACAGATGGATTAACATTGCTGAAGATGCGTTCAAAGCCGAAAGTTATTTTAAGGCTTTTGGTTATTATGATCGTGCTTTTCGTCGTATTCCTGAAAGTGAGATTGAGGTGAGAATGCAATTGCGTCGAAAACTTGGCGAAACGCAACGCCGGCTTAACAACCCTATCGAGTCTGTGGTTTACTTCGGTCGGGTGTGGGATGATGGTAATCGCGAAAAAGAATTTTTGAAATCGTATGCTGATGTTCTTCTCAAAACGGCTGATTATCAGAAAGCGGAGATGATTTATAACATGTTGTTCAAACTTGACACAAACGATGTTTTTATTAAAAACCGGATCGCATCTTGCGAACTTGGCTTAGCATATTCCGACACGCTTAACGTTATTTTCAAAGACCAAATTAAGCCTCAACACCGGCTATCTACGCCTTTTTCAGAATATGGAATGATTATTGTTGATGATAAACTTATTTTCAGTTCGGCACAACGTGTGGTTCCGGCGGCTACGGATTATCGAACCGGTCATGGATTTTCACATATTTACACGGCAACGCTACGTCCCGATTCTCTTCTTTGGGAACATGCAACGCCTTTGAGTTTTAACATTTGGGGAGATGCTATCAATGATGGTGTATTTACATACGATCCCGCAAATCAAATCGGCTATTTCCAACGTTGCAACGAAGGTAACTGCGGTATTTATACAACATCTTATCAAAACGGCAACTGGACGATTCCCGAAAAATTTAATGTCAATGGTATTGGCGCAACGAGTACCGTAGGCCAACCGGCTATTTCGCCCGATGGTAAGAACCTTGTTTTTGTGTCTAAAGGAGCCGGTGGCGAAGGCGGCAGTGATCTTTGGATGACAACGAAGTTAAATCGTCCGCAAACGGCATCCACACGCCGGCGTACAACATCAAGTTCCAATCAGTCTGCTGCAAAATTGGCAACGTCCGGTAAAGCTGGCAGGGCTGCAACCAAACAAACTCAAAAAAGCAATGCCGCTCCGTCGTCTGCAACGGCGAAGACAAGCAGTAAGAAAAGTAAAGACGGCGAACAGGCAACAACCAATCCCGATTGGACCACTCCGATTAATCTTGGAAAAGTCGTGAACTCCGCAGGTGATGAGGTGTTCCCCGTTTGGATTAATGATCAGGCTATCGGATTTTCGTCGAATGGGCACGTGGGTTATGGTGGACTTGATATTTATGTGGCTATTGCCGACAGCACCGGAAATTTTGTTGATCTGAAACACGTTGAAGCGCCTATCAATAGTTCGTTTGACGACTATACATTAGTTATTGGCGAAAACATTGAAAATATCTTTTTCTCAAGTAGTCGATACCTTGGATTTGGATATTCCGATGAACTTTATGCGTTTCCGAAAAGCGCATCTGTTATGGAACTTCGGTTTAAGGTTATTGACAGTGTTACAAAACAACCTTTGGCCAACAGTTCTATTTCGATTTGCGATTCGGATACCTGTGCCGTTGTTCATACCGATTCGGCAGGTTATTCCAAACATTTGAAGCCCAAAAATGCTGATACGTTCGATGTCGCTTTCGCGAAAAGAGGATATTATTCCAAGGATATGCAAGTTACGGCCAACAAAGCGCTTGATATTATCCCTATGCGCCATATTCAAGAGATAGAAGTTGAGTTGGCTCCCGGCGAGATTATAGAACCTGAACCGGAACGGCCGCCGTTGCCGGTTGATACTGTTCCTATTTGGGATTTCTTGGCTGAACCTATGAACGAAGATACGCTTCTGGTTGTGGCCGCAGCAACACTCGACACGGCAGCCAAATTATATGGTCCGGAAAACGAATGTGTGAAAGAATTGGAAATCAAATTAGATCCATCGCCAAACTACACGCAAATCGGCGATTTAGTTGCCATTTCTGTGCCTCGAGCACGTTTCGACAGTGTGGATAGTTGCACAACACAGTATTACGAAGATGAGGCGTTCTTTACGATTCCCGTTGTTGCCAACGCTCCGGATACGTTCCCCATTACCGGAACGATAAGTTATACTATCGAACGGCCGGATTCCACCTACTATTTTAAGGATATACCGTTCTACATTCCTGCAAAAGGCGCACCGAAAGATGATGATCCTCCTATTGCTTGGTATTATTCCGTCAATCAACCCACAGACAGGCCGGAAGATGCCGAACTTGTGGCCAAAGCGGTCATTGACCCCGGTTATGAAATGATTTCCGACAAACCGCAAAGAAAGCCTTTTGATTCTATCGGATTCCGATTTGATCCGGATCCTGAAAAATATGCTTTGAACGGGCCTGTAACCTCAGATCGCGCTCCATTACGCCGGAATACGCAACCGGAAGATGCCGATACGCCTATTCCTATATCGTATTACAAAGATACAGTTGTATTTACACAACCTGTCAAACTCAAAACGCCGGAAAGTTTCCGCATAACCGGTGATATGGATTATACGCTTGGCAAAGATGACAAGTATGCGTTCTATCCCGATGTGCCTCTATCGTTCCCAATCCAAGGCGAAGAAAAAGCACCGGAAGATACTACGCCGGCTATCGTTTGGTCATTTTCCGTTGATCAAGAAAAAGGAGATACAACGGCTGATCTTTTAGCAAAAGCGAAGATTAGACCGGACGCGATGTTAGTTTCCGACGATCAATTATTAAACGACTTTTTATCACCGATATTATTTTCATATATTCCTGATAATGAGAAATATGAATTAATAGGAAAACCCGAAGCCAACAAAGAACCGCTATCCATTCCAAATCCGTTCAAGTTGGGTGGCGATTCATTGGATTTACCTATTTCCGTATTCAAAGATTCGGTAACGTTTGTTCAAAAAATTAAGGTGAAAAGTCCGGACGATTTCTACGTAAATGGTACGACAGATTACTCGTTGGGCGTGAATAACCCGCTTGGTGCTGTTGTTGACAAGTTGGCCAACAAATTAGTGGATAATCTACGAGATAAGTTTGCTCCTTTGGAAGAGCCGATGAGCTATTTAATTCTCGGAACAGAGGAAGAAGATTTGTCTTGGGCCGATGGTTTGGAAGAAATAGATAATCCGGTGTTTACTTATAAGGCTACGGTGAATGATAACGAGTGCGACACGGTGAATCTTTTAGCCGAATGTATGAAACCCGGTATGACACCCGAAGAAATCATTCAGTGTGTAAATGAAAAACGAAGAGAATGTGAAAGTGTTGACTTGCGGGCGGTTGATAATTACAAAGACCGTATCAACGATCCGAACCGAAGAGCGAATATGGCTGTTTTGCCGAAAGATACCGAATGCAAGGATTGTGATCAAAAACCGCAACGACAAAATGTTAGAGAGCCTCTGTTTGTGGATGCCGGCGATGACAAGAAAATTCTGAAACTGACCGACAACGGCGGATATGTAACTTATTTCGATTTGGCGCCAAACACCAAATATGAAATCAACGTTCGAAATTATTTGGCCGGTGATGATATGGCTAATTTACCAAGTCATATTAAACGGTCGGATGTTATCAAAACCGTGGCCACCAAGGATTACGTCATTTATGAATGTATGCCTAAATTGGCCGAAGTGGGCGACGAAATCTATGTGAATAATGTGTATTATGATTTTGATAAATCCGAAATCATCAAAGATGGTTATCGGGAATTAGACCGGATGATTATCATTGCTATCAAAAATCCGCATTTGAAATTTGAACTCACGTCTCATGCCGACGAACGCGGTTCTTCCGATTACAACGTGGCTTTGACCGAACGACGTATGAATACCGTTATCGAATACATTCGTAAAAAAGGTTTGGACATGGGCCGGTTGATTACAAGAGCTGTCGGGAAATCGGATCCTTTGATAAAAAATTCGACCAACGAAGACGAACATGCGCTTAACCGCCGAACGACCATTCGTTTGTACGATCCTAATGCGACCAATAAACTCAAAAACCAAGAGTATGAAGTTCCCGAAGATAGTCCGCTCGGTAAAAAAGGTCTTTGGTTTAGGGTTCAACTCGGTGCATTTAGGGAAGCGCCCGAATTTCCGATGTTCTACTTCAAAGATGTGTTAGACGCCGTTCCGGAATGTAAGCTTTCTTACTATTTGGATCGTGATGGCCTTTATAAATTCACGGCTTGCGAATTTTCGAATTTGGATCAGGCCCGCAAATTGAATCAAAAGATATTAGATACGAATAAAGAATCTTATGTCGTTGCATTCTTTAATGGCCAACGTATAACTATTCACGAAGCCCAAATGTTATTAAGAAAACAACGAAAATAATTCGGCAAGATAATGAAGTTAATTCGATTTTATATTCTTATTTTAATCTTGTTTCTCGGTTTTTTTGCGCGGGGACAGGCCGATGTTCAATTGAGTCAGCAAACCCTTTCAAAAATCAACTTCAATCCTTCGGCAACCGGATTTTCCAATTATGCCAATGCCAACTTGTTTATTCGTCAACAATGGGCAGGTTTTGAAGATGCGCCGTTGACACAGGCTTTCAACGCACAAGGTTATATCGAAGATATTCGCTCCGGCGTTGGATTTTCCTTAATTAACGACAGGGTAGGCAACAACAATATGCTCAACATGATATTTGCTTACGGATATCATATTGAAGTGGGCGCTGTGGCATATCTTTCCCTTGGAATAGGCGCCGGTTTATTTACACGGCGATTTGGCGGCGATATTTTGTTTTTGGATCCCGAAACCGATCCTGACATCATTAATATGGCCACTAATGGCATGGTTAGAACCCGTCCGGATATGAGTATCGGCATGACATATTCAACACCCGAATTTTCTTTTGGATTATCGGCAACGCATATTACCCGCTATTTCTTTCCGAAAAATGATTGGTTCAAACTTCCGCTGCATGCGTATATGTTTGCGGATTATATTTTTGAATTTGGCGAGAATGTCCTGTTTAC
>QMCE01001461.1_pt1 | contig 12938 bp, 11 predicted proteins | sample 1821851 | NCBI WGS metagenome assembly QMCE01 (sample SAMN09453174, study PRJNA476694) | Termite gut metagenome, whole genome shotgun sequencing project. | isolation source: worker | host: Odontotermes sp. | place: South Africa:Pretoria | collected 2016-01-28 | reverse complement strand
AGGAGCGAGTAATAATGGCTGGCGCCTTCCTCGTCCTTTTCCGCGAACCAGATTTGATCGCGCCGCAGCACATCGGCAGAAAGCAGGGAACTGTGGTGCGTGGTGCAGATCAACTGCGCGTTGTTCGGGTTGAAACGCGGATGGTGGAACAGCGCCATGAAATACGCCGCCAGCAATGGGTGCAAATCGGCGCTGATCTCGTCGATGAAGATCAGGGAGCCGGTGGCTATGGTTTTATAGGTGTTGAGAAATAGGCTAACCCATCTTTTTGTCCCGGAAGATTCCTGTCCATAACTGATGAACTCCTCGGATACTCCTTTGTGGAGAAAAGCGAAATCTTTAGTATGGTTCTTCACTGCCTCGCTCTTGGCAATTGCACTGGGTAAATAGCCAAACAGGGTTTCTCTGTCCACACTTTCAAAGTCTTTGATGCCCAAATCAGCCATGTACAACCATGAACTCATTCTTTTTTTCAGCGAGAGGTCATTTTCAAAAGCAGTATGTTGATCGTCGTGGAAAAGCAAGGGAATATCTGATACGCTTGTTGCCTTGATTCCAACGAACCATGAACGAACATTTCCCAATAACGGCTGATTGAACGCGGCGGCAACAGAGAGGAATAGTGCGTCAGGAGCAGTTTGCTCATTCAAACCACGCACGCCTTTGAGGGTATCTCCCGGAAATGTGATCGTTGTCAAATAATTGGAATCAGCATCTGTTGTTCTTGAAAAGAGACACTTTTGCCTCCCTTTTGGGTAAAAATCTAGTTTTTCTTCGAGGACAATACCCACCAAAAACGAGATTTTAACATAATACTCGTAGACAACGCCATCGCTATCAATGGTGAAGACAATTCGAAATTCTGACGGAGCGTCTTTCCATTTGGCGTCCAGTTTAAATGCCTCTGCTTTCGTGAATAAATCAATATGCTGATTGATGGAGAGTATGCTTGTCTTACCCATTTGGCCACAGAGATACCGAAGCGCCCAAAGCAAATTGCTCTTCCCGGAAGCATTCGCGCCGTATATGACGGCGGACTTCAATAACCGCGCATTTTCCCACCGCTTGACAGACGTGCCGCTCGGGGCAAGCGGAAAGGTATTGTCCGGCAATTCCTTGTCCGCGCTCGCCAGCATACTGAGCGTTTGCGTGTCCTTGATGGAACGGAAATTCTTGACCGAGAACTCAATCAGCATGGCATACTCCAGAAAATACCCCCTCGCCGTTTTCAGGCTCTGCCTGTCAGTGTCGCGATTTTTCATGGTCATTCAAGGTGAAATTTGTGATTTTTTCACGAATATTTGACTGAGATGCGATTGTAAAACTCTCTATTCGACATTTTCTCCCATAAACTTTTGCAGAATATCATCGGGAAGGGAATCGTCGAAGTCGTCTGGAACCGTGAGATTTCCCGCTAACAAGCCAATACGCTTTTTGGGTTGTATTTTTTGAACTGATACAGGCTTGGCGTTCGCTTTGGCGGATGTGGAAACGCCTATCCCATGTTCGACATGCTTTTTCATGTGAACGCACCTTTTTGAAATTGGCGGTTTTACCGCTTTCCCCGGAGGGCGACGGTATTGCGTACCGCGTTGGGGGCAGGGGTCAGATGCCCCCGGGCGCAGGAAACCGGCTCGTTACCGCTTTTCGGAATCGCCGAGATATCCGGATAGAAGTCGGGCCGCCTCCTGTCAGATTAGCCCGCTACTCAATCCATACCACTATCACGGAAAGACCGAAAAACTATGTCACGCCTCCCGCGCCAAGGCGCCCCGGGGATTGTTGTGTTCCGTACCTCTTCCCGGGGCTTGGTCACCCTCCGGGGACGGTAAAACCGCCCGGAACCACAGGGTGCCTCGTGTACCGCATACCGCAAAAATTGCTTCGGCCGAAGCAGGAGGGGGTATCCTGATTACCCCCTCGATTACAAGATCAAGGATAACGCTGTTCACGCGCAGGAAAGTTTTTTTTTGGGAGGGACAACCGCGTTCATGAAATCGCGCTCTGGAACTTGGCGAGGACGCCAAGCGCCAGATGGCGCTTGAGAACGCCGGCGGCGGAAAGATACTCGCCGTCCATCATCGATGCCGCAACCGCCGGGAGGAACTGGTGGACGATGTTCAGCGTCGGGCGGAGACGATCGTAATTGGCGCAGAGACGCTCAAGCGCGGCGCGAACGTCCGGGTTCGACAAATAATAGCGGCAACGGTCGGAGAAACTGTAGCGGAGAGCCAGCATCTGTTCGGCATGGCTGCCGTGATAATACTTTTCCCAGAAACCGGGATGCTCCAGCATCACCGTTTCCAGAACGGCGCGGAAATGGCTCCGCCGCTGCGGCGGAAGAAGCTCAGACTCCAGCGCGTCCAGCGCGAACATTCCCTCGCGAAGGGCAAAGGTCAACTCCGGACCGACCTTCATGATCCCCACCCCGCCCTCCACCATAGCGCGAAGACTCTCCGGCGTCTGGTAGTCTGTCGAATGGCCCTCAAACACCAACCCGGAATGGCGCTCCAGCGCCCGCATCAACGGCGCCGCCGCCGCCGGACGGTACTGGAAGACATGGGCGTCGGAAAACTCCACCCCCGGCTGCGCCACGACGGCGACCACGCGCTCCCACGCCCGCGCGAGACCTTCACGCGCAAAGACGTCGCGGTAACACGCCACCGTCTCCTCGAAATCCTCCACCCGCGTGACCGCGATGCTCTCCTCGTTGCGCCTGGTCCCGCCCGGGACCGGCACTTCGCTGCCGATGATGAACGCCAGTTCCGGAGCGTCCGGCCCCAGCCGGTCGCGCTCCTCCAGCGCCGCGCGGGCCAACCGCGCGCCGCGCTTCGCGACGGTCGCGACCGGCAGGGGGAGCGACGGGTCGTCGTCCCCGACCCTCATGCTGGTGTCGAGGTGGATTTTGCTGAAGCCGGCGCTGACGTACCCCCGGACCAGCGTCTCCGCCTTGTCCATCGCCGCCGTCTCCGGCTCGTGTTGCCACAGGAGCGGCCCCAGATGATCGCCGCCGAGGATGAGGTCCCCCGGCGGCAAGCCGGCCTTCGCGGCTATGCCCAGAATCGCCTTGGCGTAATCGGCCGGGTACATGCCGGTATAGCCGCCGAACTGGTTCACCTGGTTCGCCGTCGCCTCCACGACGAGGGGGCGGCCCCGCGCCGCGGCGTCCTCGGCGGCGGCTTCGATGACGAGTTCGTTCGCGGTGCAGTAGGAGACGACGCCCGCCTGTCTGTCGGCGGCGCGGCGCGCAAGGATGGTCCGCAGCGGATGCATGGTTTGTTCCTTATTGTTTGGCAAAGGCGCCTTTGAGAAACGCAAGGGATGTTTTGATGGCGGCGTCGAGGGCGGCTTCGTCCGCGCCGCCGCTCAGATCGCGCCACACCTTGATGTCCTTGCCGACCTGTCCGCCCATTTTCACAAACGGCTCCATGACGACATAGCCGTCGAAGCCGATGTCGCGCAGCGCCGCGCCGAGGGCGGCCCAGGGGATCTGGCTGCCCTGCCCCGGGGGCTTGCGGTTGCCTTCGCCGACGTGCAGTTGCGTCAGGAGCGGCCCGGCGGTGCGGATAGCCTCGGCCGAATCGTCTTCCTCGATGTTCATGTGGAAAGTGTCGAGCAGGATTTTGCAGGCGGGGTGATCCACGTCGCGGCAGAACTGCACCGCTTCGGCGGCGGTGTTCAGGATGTGCGACTCGAAACGGTTCACCACCTCGATGCCGAGCGTGACGCCGAGATCGCCCGCGGCCTTCGCCACCGCCTTTATGCTCTCGACGCCCCGGCCCCGGATGGCCTGTTTGTCGAGATCGGTGAAATCGTTCGGCCAGAAGGTGTGCAGCACGCCGGCGAGTTGGCGCGAGCCGAGGCGGTGCATCCGCTGCATGATCCCGATGAGAAAGTCGATGCCGGCCCGGCGCACGGCGGGATCGGCCGAGCCGATGTCCTTGTCCTTCGGCGGGCCGATGTTGGAGGTTAACTCGATGTTCACGTCGGCCGCGACCGCCTTGAGCTCATCTATTTCCTTGTCGCTCATGGCGAGAAGGCTGCCGGGCGAAATTTCCAGGACGTCGAAGCCGATGGTCGCCGCTTTCCTGGCGAAGTACTGGTAGTCGCCGGTCCATTCCGTGGTCCAATACGCGTAGAGGGTGCCGAATTTCATAGCGCGGTTCCTTATAAAAAAGTCCGGGACGATGGCCATGCGCTGCTCGCGCCAACGTCCCGGAAGGAAAGAGTCGATTTCAGGGCGTGCGCCGCTTGCGTCAGAGCGCACCGGCCTTCTTGTGGATCGCGATGAACTCGTCGGCGTTGTCCTTGGTGATCAAGGGGCAGTCGATCATGATGGTCTTCGGGGCCGCGCCCTTCAGCATGTCGTCCACCATCTTCATCGTCCCTTCGGCCAGCGTGTAGGCGTTCTGGAGCGAGGTGGAGGTCATGACGCCGCTCTTGATGAGCAGGCACGCCTCGGCCGTGCCGTCGACGCCGTAGGAGAGAATGTTCTTCACGCCCGCGTCCTGGGCCGCCTCAAGGGCGCCGGTGCACATGTTGTCGTTCATGGAGATGATGGCGTCGATTTTGCCGTTGGTCGCCTGGATCCAGTCTTCCATGTAGCGCATTCCCTCGTCCTTGTTCCAGTTGGCGATTTGTTCGCCGACGATCTTGACGTCGGGGCGCTTGTCGAAGAATTCCTTCTGCCACGCGTCGCGGCGGCCGAGGGAGTGGGGGTTGCCGGCGGGCCCGAGGAGGACGACGACATTGGCGTTCTGCGGCACCTGCGCCAGGGCCGAACGCGCCACCACCGCGCCCTGATCGTAGGGGTTGGCGTCGACATTGCCGAACTTGGGCGAATCGATCATCGGGTTGGTGCAGATGGCGATGATGCCCGTGTCCACGGCTTCCTCAAGCGGATAGATGTTGGCTTCGGGGTCATAGGGCTGGAGGACGATCACGTCGAACTTGTTCGTGACCGCGTTTTCGATATGGGTCGAGATCATTTCGTTGTTGGACTGCCCGTCGTAGATGGTGACGTCGATGTTGGGATACGCCCGCGTCGCCTCGTCCTTGACCGCGTTCGCGAGCCAGGCCGCGAAGGAGTCGCCCTGCGCGCGCGCGATATAGGCCACGCGCTTCTGTTCGCCCGCCGTCGCCAGGCCGCACAGCATAACCGCCGCCAAAAGCAGCGCCACAATTTTTCCACGCATAATGTTCTCCTAGGATAGAATGCCCACCTCTGCAAAAAAACGCCCGATGCATACTGCGCATATCAAGTCAATGCCCGGCCCGGCGACTCACGCCGCCGACGGTTTGGCCAGGCCGTCTTCCTTCTTCTTCGTGGTGACGGAGGTGCGCTTGTTCTTGGAGTAGATGTCCAGGATGACGGCGAGGACGATGATGCCGCCCCGGACGATCTGCTGGGCGTAGGCGCCGACGCCCAACAGGTTCATGATGTTGTTGAGGAAGCCCATGATGAAGCCGCCCGCGAGCGTGCCCATCGCCGTGCCCACGCCGCCGGAAAAGCTGGTGCCGCCGATGATCGCCGCCGTCATGCCCTCGAACTCCAGGCCGATGCCCGCGTTCGGCAGGCCGGCGTTGTTTCTGGACATGTAGAGAATGCCGGCAAGTCCCACGAAGACGCCGCTCACGATATAGGCCATGAACTTGGTCTTGCCGATGTTGATGCCCGAGGCGCGGGCCGCGTCCTCGTTGCCGCCCACGGCGTAGAGATATCTGCCGAATTTGGTGTGGCGGAGGATGTACCAGGTGGTGGCGACGATGACGAGCATGAAGATGACCGGGGTGGGGATGGGGCCGAGATAGCCCTGCCCCAGGACGCGGTAGTCGCCTATCTGGTAGATGTTCTGGCCGTTCACCATGAGCAGCACCGCGCCGCGGGCGGCCGTCTGCATGGCCAGGGTGGCGATGAAGGGGGGCGTCTTGAACTTGACGACGATGGCGCCGCTCAGGGCGTTGCAGATGATGCCGGCGATGATGCCCACGACGATGGAGAGAAGAAGCGATCCCGTGGCTTTGTAGCAGGCCACGGAGAGGACGCCCGCGAGCGCCAGAACCGCCCCGGAGGCCAGGTCGATCATCCCGGCGATGATGAGGAGCGTCTGGGCCATGGCGATGATGGTGGTGATGGAAATCTGGCGCGAGACGTTCGCGATGTTCTGCGGGCTGCGGAAGTTCTCGTTCAGCAGCGAACCGATGATGATGAGACCGAGCAGAATGAAGTAGATGCTGTATCTGCTGACGAAATTCGATATTCTATTCACCATAGTCTCCTATGAAATGTGGAACGGCAGGATTTCATAATTAGGCGTCAAACCTGCGTCGCCAGGCGCATGACCTCTTCCTGGCTGAACTGATCCCGGGTCAGCACGCCGCGCATACGGCCCCGGCTCATGACGTAGATTCTGTCGCACATGCCGAGCAGCTCGGGCAGCTCGGAGGAAATCATGACAATCCCCTTGCCCTCGCGGGCGAGACCGGTCATCAGCTTGTAGATCTCGAACTTGGCGCCCACATCGATGCCGCGCGTCGGCTCGTCCAGGAACAGGACTTTCGGCGCGGCGAGGAGCCATTTGGCGATAAGCACCTTCTGCTGGTTGCCGCCGGAGAGGTTTTGGATGGCCGTCTCCAGGGACGGGGTCTTGACGTTCATCTTGCCGAAGCGCTCGGAAATCACCTCCCGCTCCTGCATGGCATGGAGAAAGCCTTTGTAGATGAAAAGGCCGAGATTGCCGAGGGACGCGTTTTCGCCGACGCTGCGCATGGGGACGATGCCGTAGCGGCGGCGATCCTCGGACAGCATCGCCACGCCGGCGCGGAGAGAATCGCTGACGTTCCGGACGCGCACCTCCTCGCCGTCCACCCGGAGAGAACCCGAATCCAGCGGATCGATGCCGAACGCCGCCCGCGCCACCTCCGTGCGGCCGGCCCCGACCAATCCGGCGAAGCCGACGATTTCGCCGGCGCGGACGTCGAAGGAGACGTCGTGGAACACGCCGGCCCGGCTCAGGTTCCTGGCCTCGAAAATCACGTCGCCGGCGGGGACCTCCTCCTTCGGATAGACGTTGGTGAGTTCGCGGCCGACCATGAGGGCGATGACTTTGTCGATGTTCAATTCTTTCGCCGGATGGGAGGAGACGACAGACCCGTCGCGGATGACGGTGATCTGATCGGCGATGCGGAAAATCTCCTCCATCTTGTGCGAGATGTAGATGATGCAGATGCCCTGGGCCTTGAGCTGGCCTATCCGCTCCAGCAGGCGCTCCACCTCGCGGTTGGTGATGGCGGAGGTCGGCTCGTCCATGATGATGACGTCGGCGTTGCGGGAGATGGCTTTGGTGATTTCGAGAAGCTGGATGTCGGAGACGGTCAGATCGCGGAGTTTCGCCGTGGGGGAATAGGGGAGCTTCTCCTGCTCGATAAGCCGGTTCGTCTCCCGGCGGACGGCCTGCCAGTCGATGCGCTTGAGCGGCCCCTTGGTCGGCTCGCAGCCGAGGAAGAGATTCTCCTCCACCGTCATCTCGGGAACGAAGTTCAGTTCCTGGAAAATCATGGCGATGCCGTGCTGGCTGGCTTCGATGGGGTTGTTGATTTCCACCTTTTGGCCGTCGATGAGGATTTCGCCCTCGTCCGCCTTGTAGATGCCGTTCAGCACTTTCATCAGGGTCGATTTGCCCGCCCCGTTTTCGCCGCAGAGGACGTGGACCGTGCCTTTTTCCACGGCGAAGTTCACCCGTCCCAGCGCGACGACGCCGGGAAAGGTCTTGCGGATGTTGCGCAATTCGATCTTTGGGGGTGCGTTCATGGTATGTGGTCTCCCCTTTTTGCCAAGGTCATGGTCTCCCCCGCCGGAGCGGGAGATTGCGGGCCCTATGCCCGCAGCCGCGAGGCGGCGAATGTCCGCAGCTCGTCAAGGAAACTGGCCCCTTCCATCGGCCCTTTTTTCGTGACCGCCAACGCGCCCGCCGCCGCCGCCAGCGTCACCGCTTCGCGCACGGGAAGCCCCTTCACCAGCCCCGCCACCAGCGCCCCGCCGAAGCAGTCGCCGGCGCCCGTCGGATCCACCTCCCGCACCGCGAACGGATCCACCATGAACCGCTCCGATCGGTCGGCGTACAGGCAGCCTTTGGCGGCCATTTTCACCACCACCCGCTCCACGGACGTCGCGCTGAAAATCTTGGCGAGACTCGTGTCGAGATCGCGCTCGCCGGTGAGGATGGGCAGCTCGTCCAGGCCGGGGAGGAGCAGGTCGGTCTGGCTGTAAATCTTCCCGATGCGGTCGCGCATGGCGGCGCTCCGCTCAAGAAGCTCGGGGCGGATGTTGGGATCGAAGCTGATTTTGCCGCCGTTTTTCTTGATTATCCGGGCGCACTTCTCCACCGCCTCGTACACGCCGGGAATGGAGAAGGACGAGCCCATCACATGGAGGTAGCGGCAATCGGCCAGCCACTCCTCCCGGATCCGATCCGGGCTGATCTGCCCGGCCGCGGAGTTGGGGATGTGGTAGATGAAGGAGCGGCCTCCGTCGGCGCGGTAGGTGACGAAGGCGCAGCCGGTGGGAAGCGTGTCGCTGACGGCAATGGCGCTGACGTCGACGCCGTCGGCCTTGAGGCGGTTGATGTTGAGCCGGCCGAAATCGTCGTCGCCGACGCAGCCGACCAGACCCGCCCCGGCGCCGCACCGCGCCGCCTGGCTGATGAAGATCGCCGGCGCGCCGCTGGGGTAGGGAGCCTGCCACAATCCCGGCTCCAGAAACGTCTGGCCTATGTCCTGCGCCATCACTTCGACAAGAATTTCGCCGATGGTGATAATTTCAGGCATTGCGGCATCCTTTTGCTGGCTGTGGGTTATTGGACGGTATAGCCTCCGTCGATGACGAGGTTCGCGCCGGTGACCAGGTTGGAGGCGTCGCTCGCGAGGTACACCGCCATCGCCGCCACTTCCTCGGGAGCGCCGAAGCGGCCGGCCGGGATTTTCTTCCGCATGATGTCGCCCTTTTCCCCGGCCCAGAAGTGGTTGCTCATTTCCGAGACGATGACGGTGGGGGATATGGCGTTCACCTGGATGTTGAACTGCGCCCATTCGCAGGCGAGAACCTTGGTCAACGCCACCAGGCCGGCCTTCGAGGCGTTGTAGGCGGCGTGGTTGTCGAGGTAGACGAGAGCGGCCTTCGAGGCCATGTTGATGATTTTGCCGCCGCCTTGCCTGATCATCTCCCGCCCGACGGCCTGCGCCATAAGGAAGGAGCCGGTGAGGTTGACGTCGAGGACCCGGCGCCATTGGTCGATGGGGAAATTCTCGGCGTCGTCGAGGAAGGAAATGCCGGCGCAGTTGACGAGAACGTCGATTCTGCCCATTTCGCCCTTGGCGGCGGCGACGGCCTTGTCGACGTCGGCCTGATCGGCGATGTTGGCCGTGAGCGGCTGGGAGCGGCGGCCGTAGCCCTTGATCGTCGCGGCTGTTTTCGCCGCCGAATCGGCGTTCATGTCGACGGCGACCACGTCGGCGCCTTTTCTGCCGAACATGAGGGCGATCGCTTCGCCAATGCCGGAACCGGCGCCGGTGACCAGGGCGACTTTGCCCGCGAGCGAAAAGTTTTCATCAAAGGGTTTGTATTCCATACGTGTGCTCCTGTAAAAATGTGAAAAACCTCATCCGAAAATTATGTCGGTATGTTTCGCAATCGTCTCAAACGCCTTCTCTTCCCCGGTCGGGTTGGTGATCAAGGCGTCGATATCTTCCCACTCGCAGTAGGACATGACGCCCGACGTGAGCAGCTTGGCGCTGTCGGCCAGGACGATTTTGGTTTTTGCCCGGTCGATGACGCCCCGCTTGAATTCGATATCGCTCAAGTCCGTGCTGCACGGGCCGTTGAAGCCCGCGAAGCCGCTGCAATCCAGGAAGGCGACGTCGAGGAGCATGGTCCGGAGCACCATCGTCGCCCACGGCCCGCTGGTGCCCAGAATATCCCCGCGCAACGTCCCGCCAATCACCATGACCTGGTTGTTGCTTTGGGCCAGCTTTGAGGCGGCGAGCACGGAGTTGGTGAGGATCGTCAGGCCGGACATCAGGTTGAGATACTTGGCCATGCATACCGTGGTCGTTCCGGCATCGATGAAGACGACCCCGTTTTCCGGGACGAATTCAGCGGCTTTTGCCGCGATGCCGTTCTTGATGTCGATGTTTTCGACAATCCGCTCATTGATATGGCGGAGGGATACGGCATTCGACCGGAGAACGGCCCCGCCATGCGTTTTTTTGAGAATTCCCGCTTCTTCCCAGTGTTTTATGTCGTTGCGGATTGTTTCCATCGAAACATCGAACTGCCGCGCAAGCTCACTGATCTTGATGCCGTTGTCTCTGGTGATGGCGGCAAGAACCTCATTGCGTCTTTTCTCGGAAGAAAACCCCATAGTATCCTTGCGTCGGGAACTGGCATATGGCAGTGCGTCGGTTGGCAGGAAAATTAATGTCCCTTGGTTATAGCAGAAAACACGATTGCCGCAAGGGAAAATGCCAAAAAACATCAATATTTTATCTTGATAAAATTTGGCTTATGCTGATATGCCTTGAAAAATACGGATTCTTCATTTTTCCTTGACCTCCCGCGATAAATCGCTAGAGTATCTGCTTGCGTTTTTTCTCACCGAGTCCCGCAAACGTTCCCACGGGGCGGCGTAGCCAAGTGGTAAGGCAATGGTTTGCAAAACCATCATTCACCAGTTCGACTCTGGTCGCCGCCTCCAATTTTTTCCCGCATCTTCCGCGCTTTTCCGCCAACCATTCTCCATCGGGCTTTTTCTCATGGCGCAACCGGATGCGCTCCGCATGGGCGCGGCGTCTGGCTGTCCGCATCGGTATGCCTCGCGTTTCCGGCAAAAGTGATTGATAAAATCGCCTTTTATGCATCAAAAAATTCTGTTTTATGATGCATAAAACAGATGACTCGATAAAATCCCTTTTATCAATCAAAATATGGGGTATAGTGATGTATAAATGGGAGGTTTATCCATCAGCATGATCGCGAAATGGAACTGGCAAAACCCGAAATGGCCGCATTTCACCTGGGACCAGGAAAAACTGGCCCGGGCCGAGCGGATATTTCTTGAGGAAAACGGCGTCTCCTCGGGGGCGTCGATGCACCTGGCCGTTCGGGACAAGGACGCGCTCACGGTGGAGCTCATGACCGGATCCGCCCTGGACACGACGAAAATCGAGGGGGAAACGCTGGACCGGGACAGCGTGCAGTCCTCCATCCGGCGCGATCTCGGCTTCAAGGTCGACCGGAAGCGGTCGCGCCCGGCCGAAGCCGGCATTGCCCGGATGACGGTGAGCAATTTTCAGACCTATGCCGATCCCCTGAGCGCCGGCTCTCTCTCGGCGTGGCATGAATTGATCATGGGGGAGAGGACGGATCTGGACCGTGTCGGCCGCTACCGGAAGCATGACGAACCGATGCAGGTCGTCTCCGGCCTCGGACGGAAACGGCGGGTCCACTTCGAGGCCCCGCCGTCGGCGGACGTGGCCGCAGAAATGGCGCGGTTCATCCGCTGGTTCAACACAACCGCGCTCCCGGCGGCGAAGACGCGTCTCCCCGTCCTTGTCCGGGCGGGAATGGCCCATCTCTGGTTTGAGAGCATCCATCCGTTCGAGGACGGCAACGGCAGGCTTGGACGGGCGCTTGCGGAAAAAGCCATCATGCAGGGCTTGTCCAACCCGACCGTCACCGCCCTGTCGCCCACCTTGCTCAAATACCGCAAGGCGTATTACCGGGCGCTGGAACAGGCGAGCGCGGGGTTGGAGATCACCGACTGGCTCCTGTGGTTTTCCGCCGCCGCCATCGAGGCCGGGCGGCATTGCCTGTCGCGGGTGGAGTTTCTGATCGCCAAGACGCGGCTGCTCGATTCCCTGCGCGATCGGATCAATCCCCGGCAGGAAAAGGCGCTCCTCCGGCTGTTTGCCGCCGGCCCGGACGGCTTTGTCGGCGGGTTGAGCGCCGGGAAGTACGCGTCCATCACCGGCGCGGCTCCGGCGACGGCGACCCGCGACCTGGCGGATCTGGCGGCCAAGGGCGCCTTGACGAAAACAGGCGAGAGAAAAGCGACCCGGTATCATCTGAACATCATGGTCAAGCCTGTTGCCGATGTGGCGATCAGGGATATCCTGTGACTCCGGCAGATGAGGCTCACGCGAACGGTTCAGGCATCCTGCAATACCTCAAGCTTCCCCGGCTTTGTACGGCGAGGACGCTCCTGACCGATGATGATGCGGACATCCCGGCCGAGGCGAACGAGGCAATCCATCATCTTGGCTTCGCTGATGCCGCGAAAACGGCCATGAAGCAGATTGGACAACTTCGACTGGGCGATGCCCAGGATTTCAGCGGCTTGTTGCTGCGTCAATTTCCTCGCGGCAATGCTGTCCGCGATGGCGGTGGCAAGATGGGCTTTCACCAGCATGGCTCCGGCGTCGGGGATTGCCAAGTCGGCATAGACGTTGCCTGTGCCTTCAATGGCCTGTTCCATGTTCATTTTCCATCCGGAGAGGGTATCTATTACTCATTGCTTTGACAAGTATTCCTGTGCCGGACTTTGTTAATAAACATCCCTCGTATTTGTCGTCTTTCATCGCCGCTAAGTTGCCTTCCCACATAGCGGGCTGTACAGGCAATCAACTTGCCGTCAAATTCACTGGGAATCCCTGAACCCGAATTTGCGAAAAGTGTTGCCAGCATGGCAATTTTTTGTTGATCGGTAGTTTGAAGGATTTCAGCGGTTGCTTTTTTGGCAGCTTCGATGATGTCGAGGTTGGAGGTTATAGACTCGGTATCGCGCTGAAGGATTTGAGGCACACTGTGACCCGTGCTTAGATGTTTTTGGAACCACTCATTATCCAAAGCATGAACAGAATCCGCCTCCATCCGTAGGGACGGG
>QMCE01001458.1_pt1 | contig 12947 bp, 14 predicted proteins | sample 1821851 | NCBI WGS metagenome assembly QMCE01 (sample SAMN09453174, study PRJNA476694) | Termite gut metagenome, whole genome shotgun sequencing project. | isolation source: worker | host: Odontotermes sp. | place: South Africa:Pretoria | collected 2016-01-28 | reverse complement strand
CTGTCAGGACCAATAGTTACCGGCGTCCATAAAAAATTAACAAGCCGGCCGTTTCGTACAGTTAATTTTCCGTAGCCTAAATATTTTCCCCATTCATTGGCGCTTACAACAAAAGTGTCATTTACTTTTTTAGGCGCTTCCATAAATGTGTGGGAATGTCCGTCGACAATTATGTTTATTCCGTCAACTGCCGCCGCAAGTTCAAGAGAGGTCGGGTTTTCTTCTGTCTCTTTAACATCTCCAAGATGAGTAAGCCCAATAACGATATCCACTTTTTCTACGTTACGCAAAATATCCACCACTTCGCGGGCGGCGTCAATCTCGTCGAGAAACACAAGCGAAGGGTCGGGACTTGCGATTGCTTCCGCGTGAGTAGTTGTAATACCGAAAATTCCGACTTTAACATTGCCGAAATTTTTTACAATATACTGATTCCCGCCGAGGAAAGCGCCGTCTTGAGTTTTAATGTTAGATGAAACAAACGGAAAACCGGCAAGGCTGATTTGTTTGTCTAATTTTTCCTGTGTTCCGTCAAACTCATGGTTTCCAAAGGTGATCGCGTCATAGCCCATAATGTTATAAGCTAAAATATCAGGCTCCGCGTTAAACATATTTGAAAGCGCGCTGCCTGTATTTAAATCTCCGGCGTCAACTAAAAGGACATTCGGGTTTACAGCTTTTATCCCTTTTACAACAGAAGCAATTTCCGCAAGTCCGCCAAGCCCGTTGCTTGGCAAAACCGCGCCGTGGTGATCGTTTGTGTGAAGCAGCACCAGCTCTCCGCTGCCCCCGTCTGCGCCTTCCTGCAGCGGCGCGGCATACAGTACACCAACCAACAAAAAAATTGCTGCAACTAAAACCGACTTTCTTTTCATTCTTTTTCTCCTTTGTTAATTGTTAAATAACGCCAAGTAAGTTTTTCTCTCACACGCGGCAGCCTACCTACGTTTTCCATAATCCAGTTTGCAACCGTCGTGTCGGGAATTTCATCAGTATCGTCATCATGTTCATTATTAACACTATTTTCTAAAGCGATTGTTTTTAACATTTCCGCAAAATTTACAGTACTTAATACATTATAACTGTTATTATCGTTTTTTGCAATCGGTTTAACAATTTCTTCATGCTCGTCTCAAATTTCGCCAACCAGCTGTTTTGATAAGCATGACTTAATAAACAGTTTCAGTTACCATTGTTAATCAGACATAACGTGTAATTGTCGAGATGAAATCGACAGGACGGCAAAAGGCGGTACAACGCTCGTTTGCCGCTTTTCTTTTCATAAAGAAAATAATTTCTAAGATTCGTCAAAGAATTTCTTGCAAAAATACTGTAGTGTGTTATATTTATATCATGTCCGCGTCAGTATTGGTAAACATACCGACAGACTTATCAGAAAGCACGCCAATCGCGCCGCAAGTTGAAGCGCGGACAGACCCCTTGCGGCAACAGGATTATAAATCCGCTCTTCACTTTGTCAAGTATCTAACAGCAAATTTTTCACTTTTTTCAATATTCTCCGTTTTTTATTACAATCTTACATGTAGATACGATCACTCTCCCCATATCAATCCACAAGAGAGGCTTTCCACTTCAAAATGTCTCTCCGCTAAAAGGAAAAAACGGAACTTTATTCCGTTTTTATATAAACGTATGCGGCGCCACGACCGCATAAAAGAGAGGTGTTAATGGCAGTATTCCACAAAATCAAAGCGCAGTTGTATGACAATGTGCTTACGGAGAACCCGAACGATTTCATCGCGCGGGTTGTTTCGGAAAAGTCGCTTAGCATAGGCGATGTTGCTCAATCGGCTGTACAGCGCGGCGGAGCTACTGTTTCGGCGGAAGCGATGGAGCATGCGGTCAGCCTGTTCCTCAAAGAGATGGCGTACCGCCTCTGCGACGGCTTTTCGATCAACACAGGCTATTTCACCGCCCAAACCACCATCAAAGGTGTTTTTAATTCGGCGGCGGAGAAGTTTGACTCCCAAAAGCACAGCGTGTTGTTTGATTTTCAGCAGGGGTCGCTTCTGCGCAAGGAACTGTCCAATGTGGAAGTTGACATTCTGGGCGTCGCGGACGCTTCGCTTGTTATCACTCAAGCGCTTGATGTGAAAACGGGAAGCGTGAATGACGTGCTTACGCCGAACCGAAACTTGAAAATCAGCGGAAGCAAGATAAAGATAGCGGGCGACAATGAGGCGAACGGCGTATACTTTGTAAATCAAGAGACGAATGAGCGTATAAAGGTAGACGTTTCCGACATCGTAACTAATAATCCTTCGGAGTTAATCGTGGTTATCCCCGAACTTGCGGCGGGAATATACAAGGTGGAAATAGTTACGCAGTACGGCAGCGGTAATTTCTTGAAAGAAGCCAGAACAGCCGTATTTGAAAGGGTTCTTACTGTACAGTAAATGACCACGCCTGATGAGAGTCGTTCTCATCGGTAGATGAGAGACCCTCTCATCGAGGCATGAGAATGCTTCTCATCGGGCGATGCAGGGTGTCTGGATAATGCGACGTCCTGCATAACGTTTTGCGTCTCTCTGCGGCGAGGTTGCAGAGAGACGCGGAGCTGTTTTAGGTGGAAAGCGTATAGACAATCAGGAGACAGTGTTCCACGTTTAGGAGGAAAGAACGATGAAGAAAGGAAGAACGGCAATGACCGCCCTGGCAGCTGTATTGGTGCTGATTACGGTGGGCTGCGCGACAAGAGACGGATCATGATAAACGTAAAAAACGCATATTCTCTGATACATACAAGGATGATCACTTTAATTCTTTCCGTATTATTCATTCTTTTCCCTGATTTTGCATTCTGTCAAGGAAGCAATAAAACCCCTACTGTTTCTAATCTTTTAAGCCTTGATAAAGCGATTGAGTCCGCAGCAGCCGAGATTGAGGCAAGAGTAGTCAGTGGCTCGGAAATAGCTGTGTATAAAATTGTTTCAGATCATGATGAGATAGGGGATTTTTTAAGTGAGGAATTGAACGACAAGTTTTCAAAAAGCGGAAAGCTCATTCCCCTTGCCCGAGACGCGGCGTTACGCCCTGTGGATACCGAACACCAGCTGCAGATGTCCGGCTTGATAAGCGATGAATCCGCTGTGGGCATAGGTCATTATCTGGGTGCGAAAGTAGTCATTACCGGAACCTTTGACCGGTACGCCAGTTTCAGCCAGCTGCGGATCCGAGCTGTGGACGTGCTGACATCCAAGTTGCTTGCTTCCTATACAGTACGGATACAGAATAACGACCCTATACTTGCAAGTATTACCGCCCCCTTTAACGCTTCTCCGCTGCCGCAGGTTTCGGAAAACGCCCTTGCGTACCTCAATCGAGGCAAAGACTTCTATACCGAAGGCAAGTACGATGAAACTATACAGGAATTGGATAAAGCCCTTGCCATAGACAGAGAACTGCTTGAGGCGTATTTTTATTGCGGACTTGCCTATTACTACAAAAGTAATTACGACCAAGCTATCGCTGACTATACCCAAGCGATCAGGATTGACCCCAATTATGCCGCCGTATATACCAACCGCGGTGTTGCCTATTATGATAAAGGCAATTACGACCAAGCCATCGCCGATTATACCCAAGCGATCAGGATTGATCCCAATTATGCCGCCGCGTATAACAACCGCGGCAATGCCTATTACTACAAAAGTAATTACGACCAAGCTATCGCTGACTTTACCCAAGCGATCAGGATTGATCCCAATTATGCCTTTGCATATAACGGTCGCGGTAATGCCTATTACTACAAAAGGAATTACGACCAAGCTATCGCTGACTTTACCCAAGCGATCAGGATTGATCCCAATGATGCCGCCGTATATACCAACCGCGGTGTTGCCTATTATGATAAAGGCAATTACGACCAAGCCATCGCCGATTATACCCAAGCGATCAGGATTGATTCCAATCTTGCCGCCGCGTATAACAACCGCGGTAATGCCTATTCCGACAAAAGGAATTACGACCAAGCTATCGCTGACTATACCCAAGCGATCAGGATTGACCCCAATTATGCCTTTGCATATAACGGTCGCGGTAATGCCTATCGTCGCAAAGAGAATTACGACCAAGCCATCGCTGACTTTACCCAAGCGATCAGGATTGATTCCAATCTTGCCGCCGCGTATAACAACCGCGGCGTTGCTTATTACTACAAAGGCAATTCCAACCAAGCTATTGCGGATTGGGAAGCAGTACTTAGAATCGACCCGAATAATACCGACGCAAAGAATAATTTAAAGGTGGTACGAGGCTACTAAAGAAAAAAAGCGCCGTATCAAAAAGCCTAGGTTTAACAATCCCGCCTCATAAGGGCGGGATTTATTTTTGAAATAGTTCTATCATTGAAAATATCACTTACTCTTGTCAATCAGACAAACCGCATCCTCACCTTCACATGAACGCTCACAAAAATCCGTCTTTCCAGTGCCAGATCGGGGTTGAAAGCGCGGACGAGAAGGGGTTCGCGCGGGTAAAGTCCGGCAGCCACTCGCTGTCAGGGGAAAGTTCCTGATAAAAGCCGTCTTCTATGCCAAATTCGTCAAGATAATCCAACGCTGTCTTGTATTCCGTTTCGCTGATATAGCGACGCGGAATTGCGGGCTGGGCGTCCGCGTCTACGGGCGTGTACTGGGTCATAAGGGACAGCGTTGCCGCGCCCGTCGCGTTGTCGGAGAACCAGCGCAGGACTTGCCGCGTCGATTCAAGAGCGTCAGGCAGGACAAGATGCCGTATGATGACGCCTGCGCTCGGCGCGAAGGAGAGCATTGTTTGTATGGCGGACGGGGCGGCGCGGACGTAATTAGGCGCATTGAAAAGGCGCTGCGCGAGAACGGGATCGAGGGTTTTGAGATCGGGAAGCCAGCCATCCACAAGGTCTTTAAGCAGAAAGAGAGTCTGCGGGCTTTCATACGCCGACGAATTCCACAAGACGGGAATCGTCAAACCCCGTTCCCGCGCTGTCCGTATACCGAGCGCGAGCGCGGGCGCAGCGTGGCTGCCAGTAACAATATTGACGTTCTCCGCGCCATGTTCCTGAAGCGCGAGGCAGATATCCGCGAATTCCGGCTCTTCAACAGTTCGTCCCATACCTTCGCGGGAAATTTGAAGGTTCTGGCAGAATGAACATCCCAGATTGCAGCCGCTCACAAACACTGTCCCCGAACCGCCGGTTCCGGTAACAGACGGCTCTTCTCCGCGGTGTATTGACGCTGACGCGAGGCGCAGGGCGGCTGTCTCTCCGCACCAGCCTGTCTGTCCAGCAAGGCGGTCAACCCCGCATTCCCGCGGGCAGAGCAGGCAGTTCCGATATAGGTCATAATGATCTTTCAAGTCTTACCTCTGATAACAATAAACTCACTTCATGGGAATGATGATATAGTATTTTCATATAATCTCTTGCGTTGATTTTTACCGCCGCCTTCTGACGAGCAGCGCCTTCATGTACTCACTGGTATTATGGGTTTGCAGGATAAGAGCTTTTTCCTCTTCGTCACAGCCGATAAGGATTTTCATTTCACTGTCTCTTTTGAGTAAATCCGCCGTACAGACAATCGCGTCGATATGTTCACCGCTTCTTCCTTTCCAAACATCGATTCCGTTGCCGTCCATTGAACTTGTATTTTCGAGATAACCATAATCCACCGGATATACAAAATGCGGGTATTTTGGATGACGACTGCCTTTGGGTCTGTCTATAATAATCTTGGATTCTGACGCAAGCTTGTCGATCAAAACCCAAAAATCCTCGTTATGTTCCTGTTCGGCGGCGTGCGGATTATGTTCATTCATGTTCTTTCCTCATAGAACAAGCCCGCCGCGCGCAGCAGGCTTGTTCATTGCCGCGCCCTTATTCCGCCAGCAAGTTCCGAATCGCGTTATTCTGGGTCTGAAGCAAATCCACCTGCGTTTGCAAATTGCTGTTTTGCGACTGAAGCGTGGCTATAGAGGCGTCCTTCTCTGAAATGGACTGCTGCAGGGTTTCGGTTTGGGATTTCGCGGCGGCGAGGTCGTTTTCGCGCGTCGTGAGGGTTTCCTGCAATGACGCGGTTTGGGCGCGGGCTGCGGTTAAGGCGCTTTCACGCGACGCGAGCGTCTCTCGCAGCGTCTGGTTCTGAGTACGCAGAGAGTCAGCCGAAGAACCGGCGGACGTGCTCTCGCTGCGACTCTCGGACAGGGCGCTTTCAAGATCGTTCTTTTGCTGGGTAAGATCGGCTATGATTTTTTCGTATTCGCGCAGCTTCTCGGCGTCCGCGGCCGAAGTGTCCGGCACGGCGGGGGCTTGTTCCACAGGCGTAATCTGCGGAACCACGACGGCGCGGGCTTTGTCTGTGAGGGCGGAAAGCGAGGCGACCAACGTGAGCCGGGCGGGCTTTTGCTCAAGAAACGCGCGGTTGTTTTGAAAAGACGGCGTGTTGAGAAAATCTTTGAGGGCAACGAGCGATGAGGCGGCGCTCTCAAAATCGCCTGCGGTGATCTTATTGTTTACTTCTGTAAAATACCCGTTTACCTGCCCGTCAATCAGCGCGTTCCGTTCCTGCTCATCGGAAAGCGTTTTCAGTTCGGCTTGCACGCTCTCAAGCCGCCCTGTAAGGTCTGTGTTTGCAGAACGTACGCGGCGCAGAGCCGACTCACGCACGCGGGCGTCCTCCAAAAGCTGCCCCCGTTCTGCCTGAAGCGCGGAAAGCCGTGTCTGGTATTCCTCTTTCTGCCGCTGCAAAGCCGCGAGCGCCAGGTCCCGCTCGTCCTCAAGAATCGTATTATTGTCAAATTTTGTCCGCACGTCCTGCATTTCGCTGTCAATACCGGCTATCCGCGCCAAAATATCGGCGATTTCCGCTTCTTTCTGGCTCAGCGCGGCGGCGATCTCCCTGCGGATTTCTTCTATCAGCTTCTGTTCTGTAACGCCGAGCGGGGCAAAATCGCCCAGCGTGAGCGCCGTTGCTTCCTGCTTATGCGACAAAAAGACGGCGAGCAGTCCAGTAATAAGGAGCGCAATACCCAGACTATTTACAATGAGCGGAAGAAAGCCCCCTCGTTTTGAGGGCTTTTTCCCTTGGCCAGGGGCGGCTGTTTCAAGATGATCCAGCGTATCAAGGCTCGCATATATCTCCTTCTGTTCTTCAAGAGAAATTCCCGATGATTCGTCAAATATAGTATCCATAATACGGCGTCTCCTTCTTTAATTTATATGGGACGATTGTTAAGTACGCTTTGCATATACACGCACAGGCAAAATTCCCTCCGTATACCTCAACCATTAAACAAATTCAGCGTCCCGGTTTTCCAGTCCTCCATAGCTTCAAGGACAAGGCGTTCTACGTCCTGCCACGAGTTGGCGCGGGGAGCGGGAAGGTGGCGGTTGGTGGAATTGGAAAACGCGATGGTGCGATAACCGTGTTCGCGGAGCTGGACTATGTTTGAGGGCGCGTCATCTATGTACACATGAGCGCCGACAGCGACCTTGTCCTTCAGAAAACACAAATCCCAATAGGGAATATCCCATGAGTCAAGCCAGTCGACGGTCTGGATGATGGACGTCTTATGCGCGTACTTGAGGTACAGGCGGTGCGTAATGATGCGTATGCGGACGCCTTTTTGCGAAAGTTTCCGCAGAACTGCGGGCGCGTCCTTCAAAGGCTGCATAACGCGGAACAGGTCGCATTGGGTAACGGCGAAGCGATGAAGCCGATCATAGCCGCCGTATTCCGCTATGCCCCACTCCTCAAGCCCAAAACTAACCTCTTCCGGCAGGGCTGCAAGCGGCTTGTCAAGCCATTCCGCGGCGATGTGCCGCATAGCGGTATAGAAATCGCCCACCACGCCGTCCAAATCGACGCCAAGTATGAAACTGCTCTCGTCCACGCCTCACCCTCCTTCCACATAATTTAAAATCTTTATAAATTCCTGTTCCATAATGCTTTGCGCAGGCTTTTCACAGGGATTAAAACCCGCGACATTTTTACGCACCCGCACAAACGTTTCTTCTATAAAATGATTAAGCGCGTCTAATTTCGCCTCCACGCCCATCTCCACGCCCGATTTTTTTCGCGCGAGCAGGGTGTTGATTAGAACAAGAAGCTCATCGTCCTCTATAAGGCTCAACAGCCTATCGAATTCCATGGGCGGAGACTGCTCGTATTTCTCTATCCACAAGCATGCGAGCAGAGGGCGCAGAACGTAAAAATATTTCTTGATTTTCACCATATCGTCCTTCAAATACTTGCGGTAATTCCCATCCGCCATGTGCAGATAGTGATACGCCGATGAAATAGGGGAAAAATAACGGGCGGCAAGACCGTCAAGCGCGGCATAGCAAAAATCATCGCGGGCGTACACAATGGGCGATTTAAGCCATTCAAAAAGCACAGGATTTGATTTGTTCATCAAGAAGAGAGATTTTCGCAGGTCCCAGCCGGAATAGTCAAATTCGTCAATAATGGGATATTCGATCACATCCCGTTTCGGCAGTATGTTGAGATACCAGTCCTTGGGATGGGCGTAAATGAAGCGCACGTCGTAATCACTGTCGGACGATTCAAATCCCCACGCGCGGGAACCTGACTCAAGGGCGTAGAGGATTTTTACCCCGTGTTCGGCTTCTATTTCCTTGAGTCTATTGATTATTTTCGTCCGGATTTCTTCTTTTTCCATATTCTAAACCCAGAGCTTTGCAGGGTACACGCCACTGTCCGTCAGCTCAGCTATGCGTTTCACAGCGGAAGCTTTATCCTCAGGATAGGTTACGCCGAACCATTCAGAATCCGCGTTTATAACTTCAATGTCCAGAAGCCGGTTTTTGATGAGATGATCCGCGAAACTTGGAATATAGCACTCACTCTTGAGTTCCCGCCCTGAAACAGCGAGGAAATCGGCAAAATACTTTGAAAGATCGCCAAAAATGGAAACAGGAAATCCCCAGAAATTCATGGAAACGGGCGTGTCATCCGCGAGGAACCGCTTTGAGCCATCCGGTGCGGTATTATAGATGCGCCCATCTGCTTCACGCGCGATAGACGTAAGCTCGTTCACCGAGCTAAGTCTGTTGTTTTCTATGGCGCACACGCCGCGGGTAACAGTTCCTTTAGGGCTGAGCGTTTTGTGTAAGCTGTAAGGAACAATCCCCCCGTTTTTGAGATCGCCGCGTTGCAAAAATTTCGCCATAATCTCAAAAGCCTCTCTACCGTAGAAATCATCGGCGTTGATGACCGCAAAGGGTGCGTCAATCTGTTCGCGTGCGCAGAGCAGGGCGTGTCCTGTGCCCCATGGCTTGGTTCTGCCTATTTTTTTTGATTCAGCGAACAGTTCGGGCGGAATAAGCGAGGATAATTCCTGAAAGGCAAGCTTGTACTCCACCCTGCCGTTGAAACGGGCAAGCACGAACGACTTGAAGTCCTCTTCAATGTCGCTCCTGATGATGAACACGACGTTTCCAAACCCGGCGCGGAGCGCGTCGAACACGGAATAATCCAGCAGCGCTTCGCCGTTTCTGCCAAACGCCTCCATTTGTTTCAAGCCGCCGTACCGGCTTCCCATACCGGCGGCAAGTACGACCAATGTCGGTTTGTTCATTAGTCTTTCTCCTCAAAAACTATTCTGCCGCGCGGGCGCGCCCGCGTTTTGGCTTTCATCATTCTATATGGAAAAGTGGGTCTTAAACAAGCGTTTTTACAATCTCAAGACCTTCTTCGATTTCCGCGTCGCTTATAATCAGCGGAGGCAGAAAGCGCAATGTATTCGCACCAGCGGAAAGCAGGAGGACGCCTTTTTCAAGGGCGCGTTCCAGTACGCCCCATGCTTCCGCCTCTATGTCAACGCCGGTCATCAAGCCCTTGCCTCGTATGTCTTTCACGTGAGGATTGTTCCATGAACGGATGATGGAGCGGATTTTTTCGCCTTTGCGGACGACTTCCATTAAAAAGGCGGAATTGTCCACTGTTTCCAGCACGGCAAGACCGGCGGCAGCGGCAAGCGGATTCCCGCCGAAAGTGCTGCCGTGGTCGCCCATACCAAGCACACCAGCGGCTTTTTCGCCCGCAAGCGCCGCGCCAATGGGGACGCCGCCCGCAAGCCCTTTCGCCAGGGTTACTACGTCGGGCGCAACGCCGTAAAGCGAACAGGTGAGAAAGCTGCCGGTTCTGCCCGCGCCGGTTTGCACCTCGTCAAACATAAGCAGAATATCCCGTTCAGCGCAAATTTTCGCGGCGGCGGCAACGAACCCTGCATCCAGCGGCCGTACTCCGCTTTCGCCCTGCACGGCTTCCATCAAAAGAGCGCACACCGAGCCGTCAAGGGCGCGGTCAAGCGCGTCCGCGTCATTGGGCGGAATATGGACAAAGCCGCCAGTAAAGGGATTGAAGTCGCCCGGGTGGAACTTATCCTGCCCGGTCGCGGCGAGCGTCGTAAGCGTGCGTCCGTGAAAACTGCCCTGAAGCGTAACAATGGTGTGCCGTCCCGCGCCGTACTTCATAAAAGAGTACTTCCGCGCTATCTTGATCGCGCACTCGTTGGCTTCCGCGCCGGAATTCGCCAAAAAGACCTTTTGCATCCTGGCTCCTGCGCACAAAGCCACAAGCCGCGCCGCGAATTTTTCAGCCGTATCGCTCTGGAAATAGTTGCCTGTGTGCATGAGCCGCGCCGCTTGCTCCGAAACCGCCTTTACAAGCGCGGGATGCCCGTGTCCCAGCGAATTCACCCCTATACCTGAGGTGAAATCAATATGGCGTTTACCTGTATCGTCAAAAAGACATGCGCCTTCGCCCCGTACAAACCGTACCGGCAGCCGGTGATAGGTATTCATAAAATATTGTTCAGAATCCATGTTATATCCTTTTATATGCCCAACGCTTCTCGTGCGGTACATTGCTTTGAATCGATTTTCGCACGGAATGCTTTCCATTCAATCACTCATTTGTGTGATTGAACCGCTAATCACTCCACCATTGTGCCGATACCCTCATCGGTAAACAGCTCGATGAGGAGGGCGTGGGGCTGCCTGCCGTCTATGATGTGGGCGCGTTTTACGCCGCCTTCCACAGCATGTATACAGCAGTCCGCTTTGGGGATCATGCCCTTGCTCACGATGCCCTCTGCCTTGAGCTGCTTAAGCTCGGAGAGGGACAGCGCCTTAAAGAGAGATTCGGGAGCGTCCACGTCGCGCAGTATGCCCGGAACGTCGGTCATAAGCACGAGCTTTTCCGCGCCCAGTGCGGCGGCGATCTGGGCGGCGGCAATATCCGCGTTCACGTTCAAGCTTTTTCCGGCGCTGTCCTCAAACGCCACCGACGACACAACCGGAATGACGCCGCTTGCGAGCAGGGTGCGAAGAATGTCCGTCTCGACCGACACAATTTCGCCCACCAGTCCCAAGTCTTCGCTCACGCGCCGCGCCTTCAAAATTCCGCCGTCTATGCCGCTCAAGCCCAACGCGCGACCGCCGCTCCTCTGCACCAGCGACACAATATCCTTGTTCACCTTACCGCACAGCACCATCTGCACGATCTCCATCGTTTCATCGTCCGTGTAGCGTAGACCATTGACAAACCGGCTTTCTTTACCTGTTTTACGCAGGAATCCGTCTATCTCCGGTCCACCGCCGTGAACCAGCACGGTCTTCACACCCACGCACGCAAGCAGAACCACATCCGCTATGACCGCCGCCTTGAGTTCCTCGTTTATCATAGCGTTCCCGCCGTATTTCACGACGATAACCCTGCCTTGAAACTTCTGTATATACGGCAAGGCGCGCACCAGCACGTCCGCCCGCTCACTGTTCGTAATAACTTTCATCGTTTTTAAGGGCTGCCCCCTCCTTTAGTTGAATAAAACTACAGAAATGAGTATAGGAAATAACAGGGATTTTTTCAAGCCTGCTTTGGCTCTTCTTATAGATGCGGGTAATGTCAGAAATTCTTTCAATTAAATTTACGCCGTGATTAGTCACTTTTTCAGGTCTTCGAGAAGCTGTTTTATTTCATTTTTTTTATAGGTGCGTCTGTTGCTGATTTTATGTGAACCTGAAAGCTCCACATCAACATCATTCTCACCAACACACCAAGCTAAATCAGAAAGTCGTTCGTGAAGGTTTCGAACAGATTCCATTAGAGATGTATATCCATCAGCTATACCGTCTTCATCTGTTAACCGACGGTCATTCCGAGCGCTCTCTCTTTTTGAAGAAAGAGTGTTGTAGTATTTGTCCAGCAAATCAAGTGCTAGATTAAAAGATGCTTCTGCTCTTCCATCAGGGTCGAGCGGTGTGTTATCTGCTTCAAGAGTTTTGATTGTTTCGTGATATTGACGGGTAAACACTAGAAATTTATCAAACACATCTTTTTGTGTGCACAACCAGCCGAGTGTCGCATCGACTGCCCGTAAAAGATCTAAAGAACGCGCGCTACTGGCCTCAATTATGAAATTGAGACTAAGCAAATCGGCTTCTTGAAGAGTGTTGTGTGATATAACTGTAGGAGACATTTTTACCGCCCTCCTTTCAAAGTCCTCATTTACCAGACTGTTTAATGAGCGTCAGGCGTACGTATAATATAGCTGTTTGCTAAGATTTTTCAACATTTACGATTGCAACCGTCATTAATGCATGTCTTTTTGTTGTTACATCATCACTCCGGCGGCCCTGACAGCATGTTTCCGGGCACCACATCGGTATGAACGTGGTTGAGCAATGACACCCCGTTGGCGATCACATCGCCTTCGACCGTGACATCCCCCGTAATGGTGATCGTTCCGTCCGGTTGCATGATCAAGGTAGTTTTCTCGGCGCCACTCTGGCCAACGGTCTGTCAATTATGGTTTAAAAGTGCACCATGGTTATGGTTTAAAAGTGCACCACTTTGTTGTGATTTTGGTTAAGACCTGTTTTTGAATCGGTAAGACTCATTACCGGTTTCGATGATGTGACAGTGATG
>QMCE01003805.1_pt1 | contig 12951 bp, 11 predicted proteins | sample 1821851 | NCBI WGS metagenome assembly QMCE01 (sample SAMN09453174, study PRJNA476694) | Termite gut metagenome, whole genome shotgun sequencing project. | isolation source: worker | host: Odontotermes sp. | place: South Africa:Pretoria | collected 2016-01-28 | reverse complement strand
TTCGGAATACATAAAATTAATATTGTTGCGCGGCTGCGCCGCGCAACAATATCGAAACAACGATAATTCCTGATTCGGGGGCGGCAATACGCCGGCCTTACATTATGGTCACGGGCGAACACAGTTCGCCCCTACAGGATTAGAGCAATTAACCTTTATTCATCTATATGCAGGGAATGTCCTCAGCGTCCCGCGGCAGAAATGATTTTCTGGGGAACAGGCTGCGCGGCGATTACCCTTATGCCGGAGGATTCGGCCTGTTGAATGAAATCGCCCGGCGCGCTGTCGTCGGTGATCAGGGCGTCAACGGCGCTCAGCGGGGCGATATGCGCGAAGGAGCTCTTGCCGATCTTGCTGCTGTCCGCCAAGAGGTAGGTCTGCTCCGAAATCTCGATTAGCTTGCGCTTGAAGCCGGCCATCTCCATGTTCGGCGTACTCAGGCCGCGCTCGGCCGTGACGCCGTTCGCGGCGATAAACGCCGTGTCCACGTGCAGGCTGTCGATCATCTGTACGGAAAACGCGCCCAGCGAGCAGTGGTAATTGCGCCGGAGCGCGCCGCCGATGACGATGACGCCGCAGTCGCTGTTGGCCTCGAGATAGAGCGCGATTTGCAGGTCGTTGGTCATGACCGTGAGGTTGCTTATATTCACGATGCGCCGCGCCAGCTCGAAGGTGGTCGTGCCGGTGTCGATGGCGACGACGTCCCCGGGCTGGATAAAGCGCAGCGCGGCCTCCGCGATCGCGTGCTTTTCGCGGACGTTCTGCACCTCCTTTTCGTCGGCGGTGAGCTCGTAATTCACCCTGTTGCCGCTGATCGCGCCGCCGTGCGTGCGCTTTAGCTGGTTCGTGGCCTCGAGCTTGGTCAGATCGTTGCGGATGGTCGCCGGAGAGACGTTGAAGCGCTTACACAGCTCCGCGACGGTGGTATTGCCCTCTAAGCGGATGATATCGACTATCGACTGCTGCCGGACCTCGACGAGCATGGCGTCCTGTTGCTTTGGCACAGCTTCTCTCTCCTTCGGCTTCAGGCGCGGTAGACGCCGCGCTTGTATATAGGGCTCAGCCCGTCGATAACGTCCAGGTAGGACCGGGCGCTCTTCGCGTAGACCGCGGCGTTCTCTTCGCGGGGCGTAAATTCGGCGTCCAGGCGCATGACGCTTTGAATGGGCTGCTTGTAGTCCTTGACGCAGCCCACGCCCACGCCCGCGATGACCGCGCTCGCCAAAAGCGCCGTCTCGCCCATTTTAAACGTATGCACGTTCAAGCCCAGGACGTCGGCCTTGATCTGGTTGAACAGCCGGGACTTCGCGCCGCCGCCGATGGTGATCATTCGCTCCAGGTTGCTCTGGGGATAGTTTTTGCGCAGCACGGAGAGGTAATACCTATATTCGTAGGCGACGCCCTCCATAATCGCGCGGTACATATGCCCCCGCCCGTGGTTAAAGTCGAGGCCCGCGAAGCTGCCCTTTAAGCTCGGGTCGCTCGGCAGCACGCGGCCGGAGAAGTGCGGGGCGAACAGCAGCCCCTCGCTGCCCGCGGGGACTGCGCGCGCCTCGGCTTCGAGCGAGTCGTAGGTGGCGTTTCCTCCGCAGAGCTTGTCGCGCAGCCAGGGCAGGCACATGCCGCCGCCGTTTATATAGGCCAGCGGCAGCCAGCAGCCGTCTATGGGGCTGCGCATCATCGTCAGCGTCTCGTTTTCGCCGTCGGGGACATAGCTGTCCACCACGGCGCACAGCACGCTGGCCGTCCCCGCCGCGTCCAGGATCAGATCCCGCTCGAACATGCCGGAGCCGAACGTGGACGCCGCCGTATCCCCGCATCCGGCCACGACGGGCGTTCCCTCCGCGAGCGCGCTTATGGCGGCGAATTCCTTCGTCACCCTGCCGACGACCTCGAACGGCGAGACGACGCGGGCCATCTTGTCGGGATCGACGCCGAACTCCGCCAGCAGCTCATTTGACCAGGCCTTCTTTTCGTTGTCGCCAAAGGCGGAGAAGTGCAGGCAGGTATAGTCGAAGAACGCTTCGCTCCCCTTCAGCCCCGCCATCCTGCCGACGACGTAGCCGTGCGGCAGGACGAACTTGGCCGTCCTCTTGTACGCGTCGGGATGCTCGTGCTTCCACCAGAGTATCTTCGAGCCGTGATTGAGGGTCAAGGGCCCGCCGCTGATTCTGAGGATCTCTTTCCCCGCGCGGGCGCGCATCTGATCCACATAAGCGCCCGAGCGCGTATCCAGCCAGGAATCGTAGTACGTCGAGGCCTGGCCGTCCTCATCCACCCCCATGATCCCCGCCATCTGGCCGTCGAGGCCCACGCCCGCGACGCTGCCGGGATCGATTTTCGAGGTCTCGATCACCTCGCGGATCGTATTTGCGCAGGCGCTGCAGAGGTCGTCCGCCTCCTGCCAAACCGTCCCGGGCGCGGGTGAAATCAGCTTTGAAGGCTCGAAGGCCGTGCTGATGAGCTTGAAATCCTGGTCGAACAGGGCCGCCTTCGTGCCCTGGGTTCCGATATCGACGCCGATGAGATAGTGCATCTGATGTCTCCTGCTTATTTGATCGTCGCTTTGGTTACCGCGCTGGCCGCTTTTGCGAGCTGTTCGATTTTTTCAAAATTGCCCTGTGAGATATCATCCTTCGCGCAGAGCCAGCTGCCGCCCACGGCGTGTATAAACGGCGCGGACAGGTATTCCGCGAGGTTGTCGGCGTTCGCGCCGCCCGTGGGCACGAAGCGGATGCCGCCGAAGGGCGCGCTGAGCGCCTTCATCCCCTTCAGGCCGCCGTATACGTTGGCCGGGAAGAACTTGAAGACGCTTATGCCCATATCCAGGCCCTGCATGATCTCCGTAGGCGTCACGCAGCCGGGCAGCACGGGAATCGAGCTATTAAGGCACCAGCGCACCATATCCGCCCGGAAGCCGGGGGATACGATGAAGCGCGCGCCCGCGTCTATGCTGGCCTTGCATTGATCCAGCGTCAGCACCGTCCCCGCGCCTACCAGCACCTCGGGGGCGTCCTTCGCGATGGACTTAATCGAGGCGAGCGCGGCGCTCGTACGCAGGGTGATCTCCATGACGTCCACGCCGCCGGCGCACAGGGCCTGCGCCGTGGGCAGAGCGCTCGATTCCTTTTCGAGCACGACGACCGGCACCACGCCGACTTCGCGAAAATGAGCCATAACCGTATTCATACTATTTTTATCCTCTTTACTTTTACTGCTGTGGAATGTTATCATTATAACACATTCGATGAACTTAGTTAATCATTTTTAAGTATAATTGTAAATAATTCCGTAGTTGACATGAAAAGCGTTTTATGTTTTAATAAAAAAAGATAATAAGCAACAAATAACAATAATAAACTAGGTCGTTTTTTTAAACCGAATATTTACAACAAGCGTCCGGCTATATTTCCGCCAGTATTAGGACTGTTCCGTTACGACATCGTTAGCGATTTGGCGAGAGCCAAGTTAATGAAGCAAACTTAGGAGGAGACAGATGAAAAAAACTATCGCAGTTCTTATGGCAATGGTCATGTGCTTCGCGTTTGCGGCGTGCGCCCCGGCGGCGCCTGCGGCCCCCGCGCCCGCGGCCGAACCCGCTCCCGCTCCGGCGGCCCCCGCTCCCGCTCCGGCAGCGCCCGCCCCCGCTCCCGCGGCCCCCGCGCCCGCGGCTGAACCCGCTCCGGCGTCCGAGCCCGCTCCCGCAGAGGAAGAACCCGTCGATTACTTCAACCAGCAGATGGTCGTCGCGAACCTGCCGAAATCCGTGGGCGGCGCGTGGTATACGCGTATGTTCCAGGGCCTGGGCCAGTACAGCGGCATGACCGGCTCCGAAACGTTCCAGATCGGCCCGAGCGTCGGCGACGCGGCGGCCCAGAACCGCAACGTGCAGGACGTCGTCGCCCAGGGTGTGGACGCGATCGCCGTTTGCCCCTTCGCGCCGGAACAGATCGACGCTGAGCTAAAGAAGGCGAGAGACGCCGGGATCATCGTCGTATCCAACGAGGGCGCTACGCTCGAAAACATCGACTACGACATCGAAGCGTTTGATAACGCGGAATTCGGCGCTATGGCCGCCGACCTGCTCGCCGAGGGCATGGGCAGCGAAGGCGAAATCATCATCTTCGTCGGCAGCCTCGGCTCCACGGCGCACGTGGGCTGGGCTCAGGGCATCGTGGACGCCATCGGCGTCAAGTATCCGAACATGAAGGTCGCCAATCAGGACGGCGTCTTCATCGAGACGGGCAACAACGCCGCCAACTCCTACGAGAAGGCGAAGGAAGCCCTCAAAGCCTACCCGAACGCCAAAGGCGTATTCTGCCCCTCCGCCACGGACACCCCCTCCATCGCGAGAGCGATTGAAGAGGCCGGTCTCATCGAGCAGATGAGCTACGTGGCCGTCGGCCTGCCCAACGCCACCCGCACCTACGTCGAGACCACCGCCATCGACTGGCTCATGAGCTGGGATCCGGCGGACATCGGCTTGGCGATGTGCAAGGTCGCGGGCGCTGTTAAGGCTGGCGTGGCTATTGAAGACGGCGCGGACCTCGGCGTGTTCGGCTACAACAAGATCAAGCTCGAAGGCAAGGTCATCAAGGGCAACGAATGGCGCGTCATCACCAAGGCCGACGTCGGCAACTACAACTATTAATCCCCCGTATCCTAATCGGATAGAATATGGGGCCGGAAGCCCGGCCCCATATTTTACATGTTAATAATATCAATGTTGCCGCCCGTGCGGCGGGAAACGGAAGGTGAAGAGCATGAGCGTCCCTGTTGTTGAGGTGAAGGGAATCAGCAAGGCGTTCAGCGGCAACCGCGTGCTGAACAACATAGACCTTCAGATAAACCCCGGCGAGGTCGTCTGCCTATGCGGGGAGAACGGCTGCGGAAAATCCACGCTTATCAAGATCATCTCGGGCGTCTACAGCTTCGACGCCGGGAGCGTCGCGCTGAAGGGTAAGGCCTATCCCAGGCTGCGCTCGGTGCAGTCGATCGACGCGGGCATACAGGTCATCTATCAGGATTTTTCCGTATTCGACAACCTGACCGTCGCGGAGAACATCGCGATGAGCTACCGCGTACAGAAGAAAAAACGGCTTATTAACTACAATTATAATAAAGAGCTGGCGAAAAAAGCGCTTGAACAGATCGGCATCGACCTGGACCTCGACGCCGACGTCGGAACACTGCCCGTAGCCCAGAAGCAGCTGGTGGCTATCTCCCGCGCGATCGTGCAGGACGCCTCGCTCATCATCATGGACGAGCCTACGACGGCCATCACCCAGAAGGAGATCGAAAAGCTGTTCGAGATCATACGCGGCCTGAAGGCGCAGGGCATCGCGGTCATCTTCGTCAGCCATAAGCTGGACGAGGTGGTCGCCGTTTGCGATCGCATCGTCATAATGCGCAACGGAGAGAAAGTCGTCGATTCGCCCGTGACGTCCTTCGATACGGGCCGGATCGCGTATTATATGACCGGCGCGGAGGTCGCCGAGAGCGCCTTCGATTATGAGGACAAGGACGAAGCCCCGCTGCTGGAGGTGAAAAACCTATCCCGCGCGGGCGAATTCGAGGACGTAAGCTTTCAGGTTAAGCCCGGCGAGATACTGGCCATCACGGGGCAGCTCGGCTCGGGCCGCACGGAGCTGGCCAAGGCGCTATTCGGTCTGACGCCCGCCCAATCGGGCGAAATCCTCATTGAGGGGAAAAAGACGCGCATCGCCTCGCGCAGGGACGCCATGAAGCGCAGCATCGCCTATTTGCCCGAAGATCGGCTCTCGGAGGGCCTGTTCATGAACAGGTCGCTGGGGGATAACTTCAGCTCCGCCATCATCGACACGATGAAGAGCAGCCTGGGCATCATCTCCGAGAAGAAGGTCGAGGAGCTATCGAACCACTGGATGCAGGAGCTGCATATGTCCAAGAAGCACTACTCCACGCCGGCGAGCAACTATTCCGGCGGCAATCAGCAGCGCATCGTTTTGGGCAAATGGCTGGCCTCCAAGCCCCGGATATTCATATTGAACTGCCCGACGGTGGGCGTTGACGTCAAATCCAAGAGCGAGATTCACGATATCATCAAGGACCTGGCCCGCCAGGGACTCGCGATCATAATGATATCCGACGATATCGGCGAGATCGTATCGACCTCGAACCGCGTTTTGATCATGAACGCGGGGAAGGTCGTCTTTGAAAGCAACACCTCGGAGATTGCCGCGGAGCAGATCAGCGGCAAGATCCTCAGCGCGAACTAGCGCCAGCGGAGAGACAACATGAATGAAAACATCAAGAAATTATTCTTAAAGACCGAATTCCTTTCGTTGGTGCTGATCGTCATCTTCTGCGTGGTTTTCGGCATCGTCAACCCCGTGTTTTTCAGCATAACGAATATCTACGACCTGCTGAAGATATGCTCGTATCCCGCGATATTCGCCTGCGGCGTGATGATCGTGCTCATCAGCGGCGGCATCGATATGAGCTTCATGTGGATCGGCATGTTTGCGGCCTACTCGACCTCGAAGGCGCTGTCCATCCTCCAGATGAACGGCGGTGCGCCGCTGCCCGCGGCCCTGATCTTCCTGATATGCGCCGCCGTCGGCGCGCTGCTTGGCAGCTTCAACGCCCTGTTGGTATCCAAGTTCAAGGTGCCCGTCTTCATCGCCACGCTCAGCTCCGCGAACATCTTTATGGGCATCATGTTCCAGTTTATCGGCAGCGAGTACATCTTTCCCGAGCAGATGCCGCAGAAGATGATCGAGTTTTCCAACACGCTTTTGTTCAACGAGGAGGGCTCGACCGTCGGGCTGCACGTCTCCGTGCTGGTGGCGCTCTTCGTGCTCTTCGTGATACACTTCGTTATGAAATACACGCTCTGGGGCCGCAGCGTCTATACCATAGGCGGCGACGAGACTTCGGCCGAGCGCGTGGGCTTTAACCTGACCCAGGTGCGCCTGTTCATCTTCATGCTGGCGGGCGGCATCGCGGGATTGGCGGGCGCTGTGGGCGTTTCCAACATACAGGTCGCCAATCCGTACGACTTTCAAGGCCGCGAGATGACCGTCATCGCCGCCGTCGTCATCGGCGGCACGCGTATCACGGGCGGGCGGGGGAGCGTCATCGGCGTGGCGCTGGGCGTGCTGCTCACGAACATCCTATCGCAGAACCTCGTGCTCATCGGCATTCAGCCCGAATACAACAAATTCGTGTTTGGCCTGCTGATCCTTTTCGCTGCCGCCGTCCAGGCCGTGCAGGAAAAGCTCAAGAACAGGTAACGGAGGCGCAGTGATGAAAAAACTTCAAAATATAGACCGCAAGACGCTGCAGCTGATAGGCATATCCGTGGTGCTGTTCGTCGTAATGGTGATCCTGCGCGGAGACAGGTTTCTGCGCGCGGCGAACATCGACTCCATGCTGTTCCAGCTGGTGGAGCCGGGCCTGTTCGCGATGTGCATCGCGATTGCCTATCTTTCCAAAGGTATCGACCTGTCGATCGTGACCACCGCGAACCTCGTCGGCATCGTGTGCGGCATCATCCTTCGGCTGTACGCCGCGCCGGACGGCTCGAACGCCGCGCTTCTCATAGTGCTGTGCGTCTTCGTGGCGCTTATTATCGGCGCGCTCTGCGGGCTGCTCAACGGCCTGTTGATCGCGAAGCTGGGCATCTTCCCGATACTCGTCACGCTGGGAACTCAAAACGTGTTCATGGGCATCGGCATGATCCTCACGCAGGGCCGCGCGGAGGGCAACTTCCCGCAGGCGCTGCTGGACTTCGGCAACGCCCATATCATCGGCGTCCCGCTGCTGACGGTGCTGTTCCTCATCCTGTTCGCGGCGCTCTGCGTCGTCGTGCATAAGACGCCCTACGGCCGCAAGCTCCAATGGATGGGCGCGAACAGCAAGGCCGCGTGGTTTACGGGCATCGACAATACGCGCGTTACGCTGACGACCTACGTGATCAGCGGCGTACTCGCGGCCCTTGCCGGTATCGTCATCATGGCGCGCACGAACTCCGCGAAGGCGGATTACGGCGTATCCTACGTCTTTACGGCGTATCCTACGTCTTCCAGGCGCTGCTGACCTGCGTTTTGGGCGGCATCAGCCCGCTGGGGGGGCGCGGCAAGGCCTATAACGTGCTGCTGTCGCTGGTCGCGCTTCAAATTTTGAGCACGGGCTTCAACATGCTGCGCGTCAGCCCGCTCATCCGCGATTCGATCTTCGGCTTCCTGCTGGTCATCTCGATTTTATTGGACTACATCTCCGAGAAGCGCAGGAACGAGCGGCTGAACAGGCAGGCCATCGCCGCCGCTTCGAATACCGGCGCGCCGGGGGCGTAACGTTATTTATTACATTTCTGAAAGGAAGAGGACGATGGAGAGAAATAAGCTTGGCGTCGGGCTGTTGGGGGCCGGCTGGATGGCGAAGGTACACGCCAACGGCTATAAAACCGCCCAGTATATGTTCCGCCAGAAGAATAGCTGGGATATCGAGGTACTGGGCGCGTGCGGCGTGGACGAAGCCGAGAGCAGGGCGTTTGCCGAACGCTTTGGCCTTCCGAGGCTCTATGCCGACTATCACGAGATGCTCAAGGACCCGGATATCCGCATTTTCGATAACGACGCGCCGGACCCGGTGCATTGCCAGCCCATCATAGACGCCGCGAAGGCGGGCAAGCACGTGGTATGCGAAAAGCCGCTGGCGCTGAACTCCAAGGACGCCAAGGCCATGCTGGACGCGGCGGAGGCGGCGGGCGTCAAGCACATCTGCTGCTTCAGCTACCGCTTCATGCCCGCCATCCGCCTGGCCTACGAGATGATCCGCCAGGGCGCTTTGGGCAAGATATATCACTTCGCTGGCACGTACTATCAGGATCAGGGCAGCTTCGAGGAGACGCCTATCGAGAACGTATGGTACATCATGGGCTCGGGCGTGGATCAGGGCATCGCGACGCACCTGATCGACATGTCCCGCTTCCTGGTGGGCGGTATCGCCACGGTCTCCGGCCTGAAGAAGACGTACAACACCACGCGTGATTCCAAAAACGGCCCCGTCAGCGTGGACGCGACGGAGGGCTTCTTTACGATGCTGGAGTTCGAAAACGGCGCGACGGGCATGATGCAGAACCTCGGCGTCGCCAACGGCAAGCAGAGCGAATTCTCCATCGAGATATTCGGCTCGAAGGGCAGCCTGCGCTGGGATATGGCGGACCCGAACATCCTGTACGTCTACCAGCCCAATACGCTTACGCCGGGCATTCGCGGCTGGGTGAAGGTCAACTGCACCGAGCCGGACCATCCCTTCATGGATATATGGTGGCCCAAGGGCCACGTACTGGGCTGGGAGCACGGCAACGTGAACATGCTGGCGCATTTCCTGGACTGCGTGGCGGAGGACAAGCCCGTCGCGCCGCTGGGCGGCACGTTCAAGGAGGGCTACGAGGTCGAGGTCATCATCGAGACCATCCACCAAAGCTCACGGGAGGGAAGGAAACTCCCGATCATCCTATAATCGGGCAGGGGAGTAAGGCTATGGCAAAAAAGCTGCGCATCGGCATCATAGGGCTATCCTTCGGGAAGTTCTTCATACCCGTCTACCAGCGGCACCCGGACGTGGCGGAGGTTTGCGTATGCGCCCGTACGCGGGAGACGCTGGAGGCGATTAAGACGCAGTTCGCGCTGCCCGAGGAGAATCTCTTCGGCGACTGGCGCGTGATGCTGCGCGAGGGCAATTTGGACGCCGTGCATATCGTCACGCCCATGAGCAGCCATTTTCCCATGACGATGGCCGCTCTGGAGGCGGGGCTGCACTGTGCCTGCACGGTGCCTATGGCGGATACCGTGGAAGAATGCGCACAGATTGTAGCCGCCGTTAATAAGAGCGGCAAGACGTACATGATGATGGAGACCGCGCTCTACACCCGCGACTATCTGGAGGCAAAGGTGAAGGCGGCGCGCGGCGAATTCGGGCGTATACAGCTCCTGCGCGGCGTGCACATGCAGAATATGGGGCTGTTCAAATGGCCCGCCTACTGGGAGGGCTATCCGCCCATGTGGTACGCCACCCACGCGGTCGCCCCGCTTTTTGACCTCATCGGCAAGCGGCCGGAATCGGTTGCCTGCTTTGGCTCGGGGCGCATATCGCCCGAGCTGTCCGCAAAGTACGGCTCGCCCTTTGCCGCGGAGACTGCCATGTTCGCCATGAAGGGCAGCGACATCCTCTGCGAGGCGACGCGCTCCCTCTATGAGCTGCAGCGCCAGTACCGCGAGAGCTTCGAGATCTACGGCGATAAGCTCACGTTCGAATGGGAGCAGGTCGCCGGAGAGGGCGGGGTTTATTTCGTAGACGAGGAAGCGAAGCGTGCCGCCGCGCCGGATCATACCGAGGGGCTGCCGGAGGAGCTTATTCCGTTCACGACTGCGGTGAAGGACATGGACAAGACGAACAACTCGTTTTTACAGGGCTCCGGACACGGCGGCTCCTATCCGCATATGGTGCATGAATTCGTCAGCGCGATTCTTGGCAATCGGAAGGCGTACGTAGACGAAATCTACGCGGCGGAGCTTACGGCGGCGGGGCTATGCGCGCACGAATCGGCGATGCGCGGCGGGGAGCGCGTCTTCCTGCCGTCCTTCGCGTGATAGGCAAATGTAGGGCGTGACGCAGTCAACAGCCATTCACTGCAGGAGAGCGCATAGTGCTCCCGCGAAATACGTGAATGCACGTTTTTGGGGTCACGGGCGAACACTGTTCGCCCCTACAATATGGGGTCGGGGTTCCTGGCCCGGGTCGCCGAGGGCGCACCCAACAGCGCGATTTAATCATCTTATACATGGATTCTATCTTTGGAGAGTGATTGAGGCTATGACAAAGGCAAAACTGGTACCGCTGTACTTCCGCGCGCAGAACGAGCGGGAGCGCGGCGAGTTTAACGCCCAGCTCGCGCGGCTCGGCGAATTTTACGGCGACGTGGCGGAATTCCTCGAGCCCGTCTGCGTGGGCGAAAAGCTGCCCGCCGCGGACGCCATCGTCTTTCCGCAGCTCATAGGCGCGGCGTTTCAGGAGAAGGAAGCGCTTAAGCGCTACGGGCTGCCCGCGGTCGTCCTCACCTCACGCTTCGGCACGGTCGAGATGTGGGACTGGGAGATCGTGGCCTTCCTGCGCGACGAGGGCATGAACGTCTTCTCGCCGTACAATATCGAGCTGGCGAAGGTCGTAATAAGGGCCATCGCCGTAAAAGCGGAGCTGAAGCGCGGCGCGAAGTTCCTTATGTTCCAGGACAGCCCGGGCGAGGGGATGCAGGCCTATATCTTCAAGCGCTTCTATTGGTGGGAGCAGGAATGCACCGAGCGCATGGAGGCCGCTTTTGGCATCGAGCTGGTCTATCGCAGCTGGAAGGAGCTAAACGAAAAGGCGCGGCAAATTTCCGACGATGAGGCCCGGCGCGTATCGGCCGATTGGGATTTGGAGCAGGAGGGCGTCGAAGAGGAGGCGCTGCTGCGCGCAGTGAAGGTCTACATCGCCGTAAAAGCCGAGATCGACGCGCTCGGCGGCGTGGCGGGCGTCGGCGCGAACTGCCTGAACGAGTCCTTCAACAGCGATACTACACCCTGCCTGGCGTGGAACATGCTCTTTGAGCGCGACGGGATCATATGGGCTTGCGAAGGCGACACGCTGACGCTGCTGAGCACGTACATCCTCTACGGCGCGCTGCGCGAGCCTATCATGATGACCAACATATACCCGTTCCTCGTCGGCATGGCGGCGCTGGCCCACGAGAAGATCGATAAATTCCCAGACATCGAGGACCCCGACAACCACGCGCTGGGCGTGCATTGCGGCTACTTCGGCTTCACGCCGCGCAGGTTCTGCTCACGCTGGAAGCTCGTGCCCAAGGTGCTGGAAATCGTGAACGACAAGGCGCTCATGGCGGATTGCGAGCTCCCCAAAGGGCCAGTTACGCTGGCGAAGATATTCGCCGATTTCAAGAAGCTCAGCGTTATCGAGGCCGAGATCGAGGATTATGTGCAGTACCCCGGCTCCGACTGCCGCAACGGGGCGCTGATCCGCTATAACGACGGCGAAAAGGTCATGGACAGCCTCTGCTCGCATCACGCCCTGATCATCACGGGGAACCAGAAGGCGAAGCTCCAGCAGCTGGCGAAGGTCTTCGAGTGGGAGGCCAGAGTGCTTTAGAGAGCCGCGAAAGAAGCTGTTGTATATTACTTCAATCAACGCGCGCCGAACGGCGCGCGACGCCTACCCGCCTAACGGCGGGTTTTCTCATGCCATTCCGATCCACGCGCTCCAAGTGGAGCGCGACGTGCCAAAGCCAAAAGGTCATGCTGATCTTTGACGAATTTCAATCCACGCGCTCCAAGCGGAGCGCGACCGCCGCCACGGTCGCAGAGTCCACAAAAAAAAAGATATTTCAATCCACGCGCTCCAAGCGGAGCGCGACGCGGCCCCGTCAGGCCGATCACAGGACGAATAATGCGCATTTCAATCCACGCGCTCCAAGCGGAGCGCGACCAGCCCTCCCGCCGCAGATTTGGAGGCGACTATCATTTCAATCCACGCGCTCCAAGCGGAGCGCGACCGCCGTATTCGACCGCGCCCGTCGCCAACATTCCGATTTCAATCCACGCGCTCCAAGCGGAGCGCGACGATTGCCTCCTTCCATAAAAAATAGCGGCCCCGGTATTTCAATCCACGCGCTCCAAGCGGAGCGCGACCGGGCCATCTATTCCCGCGAGTCCGCTCAAAGAATTTCAATCCACGCGCTCCAAGCGGAGCGCGACGGGCGTCTAGTTTGCCATCTTCATCTCTAATACAATAATTTCAATCCACGCGCTCCATGAATACGGCGGCGACGTTGGACAGCCGGGGGCGTTTTGGTTGGACAGCGGCGACGCTGAAATTGGACAGCAGCGTCGCCCGGATTGGACATTGACA
>QMCE01002051.1_pt1 | contig 12952 bp, 11 predicted proteins | sample 1821851 | NCBI WGS metagenome assembly QMCE01 (sample SAMN09453174, study PRJNA476694) | Termite gut metagenome, whole genome shotgun sequencing project. | isolation source: worker | host: Odontotermes sp. | place: South Africa:Pretoria | collected 2016-01-28 | reverse complement strand
GAGGAGAATCGCATGAAAAGAACCCTCATTTTAAGCCTGGCCGCCATGCTGTGCCTGGCTTTCGCCAGCCCCCTGATGGCCGCCAAGGAACTGAAGCTTAGTCACTTCGGGTCCGACACCCATCCCTCGCACATCGCCGCCACGCAGTTTGCGACCAACGTGGAAAAACGCACCAACGGCGAGATTAAAATTCTCATCTACCCCAACAACGCCCTGGGCAGCCCCCCGGAAGTTTTGGAGCAGGTCATCATGGGTTCGGTGGACATGGCCCTTTCCGGCCAGGACCAACTGGCCAAGCACGTGCGCGCCTTCGACGCGGTGGGCATTCCCTTTTCCGTTGACGGCTATGAGCACATGGACCGCATTCTGGACGGCCCCTTCAAGGACTGGACCGTGCCCCAGGTGGACAAAATCGGCCTGACCCTCCTTTCCAGTTGGGAATGGGGTTTCCGCCAGATCACCAATTCCAAGCACCCCATCCTGACCCCCGACGACGTGAAGGGCCTGAAAATCCGCACTCCTCCGGCCATGTCCTATCAGGCGGCCATTGAGGCCCTGGGCGGCAACGTGCAGACCATCGCCTTCAGCGAGCTGGTGGTGGCCATGCGCCAGGGCGTTCTGGACGGCCAGGAAAACCCCATCAGCGTCATCTATGACCTCAAGCTCTATGAATCACAGCCTTACATCTCCATCGTGAACTATCTGTACAGCTCCATGTGCCACATCGTCTCCAACGACGTCTGGAACGATCTGACCCCCGAGCAGCAACAGATCATGCGGGAAGAATCGGACGCCGCCCGCCTCCTCATGCGCAAGCTGGTGCGTGAGGAAGAAGCCAAGCAGATCGAGGAAATGAAAAGCAAGGGCATAAAGATCGACACCCCGGACCTCGCCCCCTTCAAGGCCAAGATGGGTCCCGCCTATGAAAAGATAAGCCAGAACATCGGCAAGGAAAACTTCGACAAGTGGATGGAAATGGCCGCGGCCACCGCCGCCAAATAGGCCTTGTCGAACGCGAAGCCGGGCCTTTCCGCCCGGTTTCGTCGCTTAAGGAATAAGGGAAATGCTGATTAATTAGGATTTTTGTTCTCTGGCGAGGCGTGAGCGTTTTTTAAGCGCAGGAATATATGAAATATTTCGAGCATTAAAAAACGCGAACAACAAAGCCAGAGGGCAAAAAGACAATTAATCACTCCTTACTAAGGATAAAACTATGCTGACACTCTGCATCGTCGTCTTTCTCATCGGCCTTCTCATGCTGGACATACCGGTGGTGGTGGCCATCGGCATGACCGCCGTCTCCTTTTTCGTCTTCATGGGCCAAGACCAGCTTCTGGCCATGCTGCCCCACAGGATGTATTACGGCACCACCGGCTTCACCCTCCTGGCCATTCCCTTTTTCATTTTCGCCGGCAACCTCATGAACGGCGGCGGCATCACCACCCGCCTCTTCCGCTTCGCCAAGGCCATCGTGGGCCACGTCCCCGGCGGCCTGGGCCAGGTCAACATCGTGAGCAGCGTCATATTCTCCGGCATGTCCGGCTCGGCCGTGGCCGACGCGGCCGGTTTCGGCCAGATCAGCCACAAGGCCATGGTGGACGACGGCTATGACCCGGCGGTCTCCGCCACCCTGGTGGCCACCGCCTCCATCATCGGGCCGGTCATACCCCCCAGCATACCCTTCGTGCTCTATGGGGCCATCACCGGCGTTTCCGTGGCCCAGCTTTTCATGGCCGGCGTCGTGCCCGGCCTCATCCTGACCCTATTCCGCCCGAATGGCCCCGCCCAGCGAAATGTGGGAGAGCTTCAAGGGCGCCTTCTGGCCCCTCCTGGCCCCGGTCATCATCATCGGCGGCATCATGAGCGGCTTTTTCACCCCAACCGAAGCCTCGGTCATGGTTTGCCTTTACGCCATCATTTTGGGCTTCGCCTACAAAGATTTGAAATGGAGCGACCTGCCGGGCATCATCTTCCAGTCCGTCTGCCAGTCCGCCGGTCTCCTCTTCATCATGGCGGCGGCCAATTTCTTCGGCTGGTTCATCATCCACCAGAGAGTGCCGGACAGCATCATCACGGCCCTGGTGGGCATGGGCGCGACCCAGTCGGCCGTCATGTGGATAATCATCGGCATAGTTCTGACCCTGGGCTGCTTTTTGGAAGGCAACGCCATTTTCCTCATTACCCTGCCCATTTTCATGCCCATCTGCAACATGTTCCAGATAGACCTTCTGAACTTCGGCGTGGTCATGACCCTTCTGATGATGATCGGCAACCTCACCCCCCCGGTGGGCATGTGCCTCTTCGCGGTGGACAGTTACGCCAAGGTGGGCATAGCCGCCCTTTCGCGCCAGGTCTGGCCCTACCTCCTCGTCATTTTCATCATCACGGTCTTTTTCGCCTTTGTGCCCTCCGTTTCCACGATTCTGCCCAATATGCTGATGGGAGGTATGTAGCATGGATTTCTTCAAAGCCCTGGACGCCGGGGTGCAAAAGATTCTCTATTATCTGGTGATTCTGCTTTTCATCGCCCTTATCTGCATCCTTTCGGCCAACGTGGGCCTGCGCCTGGCCAACGACCTTTCCATCTTCCTCACCGCCCATGGAATGAAAGGAGCCGCCGACGCCATCACCTCTATTTTGCCGGCCTCGCTCCACTGGTTCGACGAGATAGTGGAGCTGTGCTTCGCCGCCCTGGTCTTTTACGGCGCGGCGGCCCTGTGGGCCAGGGGGGGGCATTTCAGCGTAGGCGACTGGCTCTCCAAACGTCTGCCCAGCCATTTCGCCAGAGTTTTCTACAGGCTGCTGGTATCCATTTTCAGCCTGATCTTCATAGCGGTCTTCTTCTGGTTTTCCGTGCGCCTCTGCATGAGGGCCACGGAGCTTTCCACCGTGTTCCAGATACCCAAATCCGTTATGTATTCATGTATGCCCGTCGCCTCCTTCATCATGGGCATGTACGCCATAGCGGCTGTGCTTCGGAACCTCGGACGGTTTTCAAAAGATGAGGTCTGAATCGCGGGAGACGCCGGTCAGCGCCCTCTATAAAGCCTTCGCCATTTTAGAGAAACTGGGGGAGGGACCGGCCTCCCTCACGGAAATTTCCCGGGTGGTGGGCATGCCCAAAAGCTCGGCCTCCCGTTTTCTGGCCTCCCTGATGGACCTGGGGGCCGTGAGCAAAACCGCCGACAACGGTTTCGCCTTGACGGCCATGCTTTTCAGCCTGGGCGCCCGGGCCCTGAAAATACTGGACCTGGTGCCGACCGCCCTGCCCTTCATGCGGGCCCTGTGCTCGAAAACCACGGAAACCGTGCATCTGGCGGTGCGGAGCGAGCTTTCCGCCGTGTACCTGCACAAGGTGGATTCACCCCACTCCCTGCGCATGCACTCGCGCATCGGCTACCAGGCGCCGCTCTATCGCACGGCGCTTGGCAAATGCCTTTTGGCCTGGCTGGACGAGGAACGCCGGGAAGAGCTCATCCAGAAGATGGAGTTCGTCAAAACCATGCCGAACACCATCGGCGACGCGGCTACCCTGCGCGCCCACCTGACGAAGGTGCGCGAGGCGGGCTACGCCTGCGACAACGAGGAGAATCAGGAGAACGTAGTCTGCTTCAGCGTCCCCATTTTCGACTGGGTCTCGCAGGTCATTGCCGCCATCAGCGTTTCCATGCCCACCTTTCGGCTGGCCAAGTACGACCGGGACAGCATTCTGCGGGATTTGCTGGAGGCCGCGCAGGGCATTTCCGCCGCCTGCGGCCGCCAGGGCCAGGAGCCCGGCGCGGGCGAGGCGCCGCCACGCTTCTCCGTTTCCTTTGACCATAAATTACCTTGAGGAGTTCACGATGGAAAAATTGAAAAGTTTCGCCCTGGACGGCAAAGTCGCCCTGGTGACCGGCGCCTCCTACGGCATCGGCTTCGCCATGGCCTCCGCCCTGGCCGAAGCCGGGGCCTCCGTCGCCTTCAACGCCACCAAACAGGAATCCGTGGACAAGGCCATGCAGGCCTACAAAGAAGCGGGCATCGCGGCCAAAGGCTACGTCTTCGACGTCACCGACGAGGAGGCCGCGCAAAAGGGCGTGGCCCGCATTGCCGAGGAAGTCGGGGAAATCGACATTCTGGTCAATAACGCGGGCATCATCAAGCGCGTTCCCATGCTGGAAATGTCCGCCGCCGAATTCCGCCAGGTGGTGGACGTGGATTTAAACGCGCCCTTCATCATGGCCAAGGCGGTTCTGCCGGGCATGATCAAAAGGAGGCGCGGCAAAATCATCAACATCTGCTCCATGATGAGCGAACTGGGGCGGGAGACGGTTTCCGCCTATGCGGCCGCCAAGGGCGGCCTGAAGATGCTCACCCGGAACATCGCCTCCGAATACGGGGGCTATAATATCCAGTGCAACGGCATCGGGCCCGGCTACATCGCCACCCCGCAAACCGCGCCCCTGCGCACCGAGGGCCACCCCTTCAACAGCTTCATCATCGCCAAAACGCCGGCCGCCCGCTGGGGCGCGCCCGAGGATTTGGCCGGCCCGGCCGTTTTTCTGGCCTCCAGCGCCTCCGACTTCGTCAACGGCCATATCCTTTATGTTGACGGCGGCATTCTGGCCTATATAGGCAAACAGCCCTAAGCTACAGTACGCAAAAAGTTTCTTCAGCACGCTACGTCTGCCGCTGGCCTTGCTCGTCCAAAGGGCCTTTGGGCGTACCCGAGCAAGGCCAGCGACAGACGCGATACCGCCCTTGACGGCCATTTTTATTCATGACGGGCATCGCCAGAGACGTCATGAACTTTATTTTCAAACACCATGTAAAATCAAGAAATATTCTTGACATTTAAATTAAAGCAATATATAGTGCTCCAAGTACAGCGCACGAGCTGGTTTGAAATGAAAATCAGCTTTAATTGCAACCATGTGAGACAGAATATATATTCTGTTATTTACAAGCCGAAGTGGTGGAATTGGTAGACACGCTAGGTTCAGGGTCTAGTGGGGGTTCCCCCGTGGGAGTTCGAGTCTCCCCTTCGGCACCAGTTTAAAGACAAGGGGTTCAGCATTTTTGCTGAACCCCTTGTCTTTTGCTTTTTGAAGGGCGGATGCTGAATTGTACAACCCCTGTACAACTTTTGCCGATTATATGGTGTGTGGCGGCGGGATGGAAAATGGCCCGGCACTCTGTATTCTTCTTATTGCTTTTCTAACAGCGTCTCAAAAAAGTGATGACTATACCGTTTAGGAATGAGTTCATCCGCTACTGGGATGATGATGGCGACACAATATGCTAATTTTTTTACCTTGCCAGATGGCAGTTAATTTGTTGTAATAGACGGGGTAAAATATTAAGCGGAAAATGCTGGGAACAAACCAATTCGGGTATAAATTGCCCTATAACAAAAATGGACTCTACCCCCTATGCAATTTGCAAGCAATGGCCCCGATATCCCCAACGCATTTTTACAAGCACATGAAGACGGGCAAATCGTGTTCTTTTGCGGCGCGGGCGTTTCTTATCCCGCTGATCTACCAGGTTTCAGCGATTTGGTGTGTAAAATTTACAAAAATTTAGGCACCACTTTTGAACCTATTGAAGAAGAAGCTTTTAAAAACAAACAATTTGATACGACATTGCACTTATTGGAGAGAAGGGCTCCCGGACATCTTCGTGCTGTTCGTGAGGCATTGTTCAAGGCATTGCAACCAAAGCTAAGACGCAAGGGGGCCAGTGATACACACGCGGCTCTGCTTCAACTGTCCCGTTGCCGCCATGATGGTAACTTACGTCTGGTTACAACCAATTTTGACTTGATTTTTGAACACGCCGCCAAAAGAATAAAAACGCGTCACAAAGCATACATTGCACCAATGCTCCCCATACCTAAAGATCATCATTGGAATGGGCTGGTCTACCTACATGGTCGCCTACCGAAAAACTCTGATGATGAGAGCGCTTTGCAAAACCTTGTACTTTCCAGTGGGGACTTCGGTAATGCCTATCTAATTGAACAATGGGCGGCCCGCTTTGTCAGTGAATTGTTTCACAACTATACTGTATGTTTTGTAGGATACAGTATAGGTGATCCGGTTTTGCGATACATGATGGATGCTTTGGTTGCCAATAAGTTGCGTGGTGCCGCCGCACAGCAAGCCTACGCCTTTGCTTCTTATGAATCTGGCCAAAAAAATGATGAATATAAAAAATGGGAAGCCAAGAGTGTTATACCTATCCTCTATGAAACCACCTCAGACACAAACAAACATTCAGCTTTACACCGAACATTGAAAGTATGGGCAGAAGCATATCGAGACGGCATCACGGGCAAAGAACGGATTGTTACGAAGTACGCTTCTGTTGAACCTTCAGCCAGTACAGCACAGGACGATTTTGTCGGACGTATGCTTTGGGCTTTGTCGGATAAATCTGGTGAACCGGCGAAACTTTTTGCAAATTTTACCCCAGCGCCATCATTGAAATGGTTGGATGAGTTCTCACGTTGTTCTTTTAGACACGAAGACCTTCCTTACTTTGGGGTCAAACCCAATGATAAACATGATGAAAAACTTTGCTTTAGCCTGTTTTGCCGCCCTGCCCCATATAACCATGCACCCTATATGTCATTGACAATCACTGCTCAACCACAATGGGATACGGTTATGTATCATCTGGCCTTCTGGCTACTGCGCCACCTGAATAGCCGCAAGTTGCTTTTTTGGTTTATCCAGCAGGGCGGGCAAATACATAGCCGCTGGCGTTACATGGTCGAGGAAAAGCTGAATACGTTTGCCGGTATGGAAAAACAAGGCAAGACGATGGAACTGGATACAATTCGCGCTTCTTCACCCGATGCCATTCCCAGTCCACAGATGCGCACCTTGTGGCGCTTGTTACTGAATGGGCGAATATCACCACCGTGGAAAGACAAGGAAGAGGATTTCTATTATTGGCGTGAACAACTGCAATTTGAGGGAGCATCCCCTTCTTTTCGTATGAAATTACGAGAATTATTCGCACCCAAGGTCATCTTAAGGGAAACACTGTGGAGCGGCGAAGAAAAAGAAGAGGAAAACTCTACATCTAACATCATGGATATTGTGGATTCTGAACTTGCGCTGACCTGTAATAATGCGCAATTCTTTTTAAAAGAATTTAAGGCATTTGCGAATAACCCGTTTCTGCCGCAATTCTTGGAAGAGTTTCAGCAATTATTGTTAGACGCATTGGATTTGCTATATGAGCTGGGTAAAGCAGATGAAGAACGCAATGAACGGTCTTTTTGGTATCTGCCATCAATCAGCCCCCATGCTCAAAATCGGGGTTTATATGATTGGGTCATATTGATTGAACTGCTCCGTGATTCCTGGTTAGCCGTTAAATCGAGTGATGTTGAAAAATCAATACGCGTGGCGCAAGAATGGTTTGAATTGCCTTATTCCACTTTTAAACGCCTGGCATTTTTTGCTGCCAGCTATGAAAATGTAATTGAATCAGAGCAGTGGGTGGATTGGCTTCTGTCAAATGATGCCTGGTGGCTGTGGCACCCGGAGACAAAGCGAGAAGTAATGCGCCTTTTAGTGTTGCGCGGGAGCAATTTAACGACACCTGAAAAAGAGCGATTGGAATGCAGTATTTTGGCTGGCCCACCGTGTGGAATGTTTAAGAGAAGTCTTGATTTGGAAGACAGGCAAAAACTGGTCGATCACCTTATATGGCTGCGCTTGTCCAAACTGACCAGTTCCGGCATTACATTGGGAGACACAGCCGCAGAACGCTTGCAGGAATTGCAAATCGCTAATCCTGCTTGGCAATTAACGGCTAATGAATCAGATGAATTTTCAACCTGGATGAGTAGTGGTTTAGATCCTGATTATGAATTTGAAAGTAGCGTTCTTCCCTACAAACGAGTAGAATTGGTAGACTGGTTTCGTAATCATTCAGATGAGCATCTTATGGGCACTAAGTGGGTTGAGATATGCCGCAAACACTCTTTGAATAGCCTATATGCACTCTATGATTTGAGTAAAGAAAACATTTATCCTTTATATGGGTGGTCACACGCACTATATGAGTGGAGTAAAAATAGTACAAAAAAACTATTCAAGTATATCGCTCCGCTTGTACTGAAATTATCGGTGGACGGATTACAAAAAATAGTGTTGGGTGTCTCACAATGGCTGGATGCCGTGAGTAAAGCAGTAAATATGGATGATAGAGGCGTTTTACTGGAAATATGCCAGCACATTTTGAAATTGTCACCACTTGAAGACGATTTAGCCGAAGACCAAAATGGCACCCGAAGCGACCCTGTCACTGAAGCAATTAATCACCAAATTGGTTACACCACTGAAGTGATCGTAAGGCTTTTATTTACCAATACACCCAATGACAATGATGGGCTCCCTGAAGATATAAAATCCTTATTCACCGAACTCTGCAATATAGATAACAGGTTGTTTCGTCATGGCAGGGTGCTGTTGGCTCTACAGTTGATCCCACTCTTTAGAATAGATCAACATTGGACAGAAGAGCATTTGTTGCCGTTTTTTGACTGGAACACTTGTCCGAATGAGGCATCTTTTGTTTGGGCTGGATTTCTCCGAAGTCCTCGCTTGTTTCCACCCTTGCTGAAGGCTCTTAAGTTTCCTTTTCTTAACACATCAGCACATTATGCAGACCTTAGCAAGCTTGGTAAGTCTTCATTTGTGTCGTTTATCACCTATGCCGCTGTAGAAGGTATTGAGGAGTTTGCATCAGACGATTTTCGGATAGCTTTTGAGCAGTTGCCCCAAGAGGCTCTGGAAGAATCAGCCAAGTCGCTCAGTCTGGCCCCCCAAGGCAGCGGAGAACAAAGAGCGAACTATTGGAAAAATCGCATTAAGCCATTTTGGCAAAATGTCTGGCCTAAGAATAGCAATAATTGTTCCAAGACTATGGCTGAGTATCTGGCACAATTGTGCATCGCAGTGGATTCAGAATTTCCAGATGCCTTAAAAACTGTGCAAGATTGGGTACAACCCATTGAGCATCCAGACTATATTCTTACTCAAATAAAGCGAGGGGGATTGTGCAGTAATTTCCCAAAGGATATGCTTAATTTGTTGAACAAATTGATCGACGGCTCTTTATTGGAGAGGTGGAAGTTAGCATTGATGGTGAGAGATTTAGACTCGTGCTTAGACGAGATTGCAAAGGCAGACCAAACCTTAGAAAACGATGTCAGTTACAAAAAATTACGCAGCTACATTTTGTAAAACTTATCTGTAGCAATTGCATGACATGATATAGCGCATAATACCACAAGGCCGGGCAATCTATTAAAATTGCCCGACCTCATCATGTGCATCAGCGTTTAAGGACGGTCTATTCAAACCGCAATTGTGATGGCAATAAAAGCGGCTCAGAAGCCAGCATTGAAAAATCGCCCTGTGCCTGTTACAATCAAGGCAAGGGCGAGAGGTGGGTTGTTGTGAATAATCAAGAGATAGCAAAATACTTCTATGAGCATATCACTTCTAATAATTCGATTGATGAAGTGCCCGAATGTATTTCGGATAACTGTGTCGTTCGTGTTGGTGAGGATACAATACCAATAGGCATTGAGGGAATGAAACAACATTTGATTGACGTGCGGAAAACGTATCCCGACTTAGCAATGAAAGTCATTCGCCAATTTGTTGATGGCGATACCGTAATTTCTGAATTTGTCATGGTAGGCACTCATCTTGGCGAATGGTTAGATATGAAACCGACCGGAAAAAAATTACGCATGACCGGGGTTAATATTGACAAATTTGTTAGTGGAAAAATTGTCGAGCATGGCGGGGCGGTGAATACCTTTGAAGCATTGTTTGAAGCAGGTATCATAAAACCGGCATGATTGACATTCGTTTCAAGTGTACACGCCCATAAAGAGGGCGGGTGAATTGCGTTCCCCCGCTCAAAGTACAGATTTCAAATTCACAAAAATACTATGTGGCACAGGTGAACAACACTGCGTTTTGATTGAGGACGCCGTTCGTCAAGCTATGGTAATACTCTTCCATTTCTTGCGGACTCTGTTTCAGGCCGTTCTGAATCCACCAGCGTACGCATTCGGTAAGGGTGTGGACAAGGTGGTTGACGACAAGTTCCATTGGCACACCCGGCAATGGGTTGGAAAAAGTTTTGGAATGCAGAAGATGGTCTGTCCAGTACATTTTCATTTTACGGAATAAAATATCCGCGCTGGCGGGATCAGCGATAACACCGCGTATCCGCGTTATGTTTTCCTGTATATGCTCAAAAAGGCGGCGAATCGGCATACCCTGAAGGCTCTCCGTGTCATGGGCCACGTTCTGTGCATTGTGCCCGCCTGGGTGCCGGAGCGAATCTGTGTGCTTTTCCACGCAGGCTTTGAGCAATTCGTCCTTTGAATAAAAGTGCGCGTAAAATGTTGTACGCCCTACATCCGCAACGTCAATAATTTCCTGAATACTGATTGCCGAGTATCTTTTTTGCTCCAATAATGTGGAAAGAGCCTGGAACAGCGCTTCTTTCGTCTTTTCCACCCTGCGGTTTCTCGCCATATTCGCCTCCATTTCAGGACAAATTGCCGTACTTGTTCCAATACGAACAAGCGGCGCTTTCTTTCCCTTGCCATTATATAACAGAACATTATATTCTTTTCAAAACTTAATGTACTTTAAAGTTACTCTCAACGCAAGCAGGAGAAAGGCATGATTAGCTTACGAAACGTGAAGAAGAAATATGAGAGCGGCAATACTGCATTTTGGGCGCTCAAGGGCATTAATCTAAACATTGAACCGGCGGATATGGTGGCGATAGTGGGCAAGTCCGGCAGCGGCAAATCCACTCTGCTCAACATTCTGGGCGGTATTGATTCACCTTCGGAAGGTGAAGTGAGCATCGGGAGCGAAGCCATAACATCCTATGATGAAAGCCGCTTATGTGCTTTCCGGGGCAGGCATATTGGTTTTGTATTTCAATTTTTCCAACTGATGCCTACGCTGACGGTTTTGGAAAATGTCATCATGCCAATGGAATTCAGCAGCAAAATACCAGGGCGGGAAAAAACGCGGCGGGCAACCATGCTATTGGATCAGGTGGGGATGCTGGGACACGCGGGCAAATTTCCCGCGCTTCTGTCCGGCGGCGAGCAGCAGCGCGTCGCCATTGCCCGCGCCCTGGCTAACGACCCGGATGTCATTTTTGCGGATGAACCGACCGGGAACCTGGACAGCAACACGTCCGAAGATATTTTCCGCCTCATCTCCTCTCTGAACATCGGCGGCAAGACCGTGGTCATGGTGACGCATAACAATGAACTGGCCCTGCGCTGCCGACGGGTTATAAGCATCAGCGACGGCCTGATTGTGGAAGACGCGCGTTCTGGGGTTCTATCATGAAAGTGCTGTACACAAAAGCTTTTCGGGAACTGAAACTGTATAAAAACAGAAGCATCCTGGCACTGACCGGAATCTTCATCGGGCTGTACTGCATCGGTTTTACCTTATCAGCCTATACCATCATGCAGCGCGAAATGCACGATAACTATATGAACACACGTCCGGCCTCCATACGAATACAGGTGGCCGATCTGGATGCTGAGGCTATCACCCTGCTGCGGCAATTCGCTGGCACGGCTGATGTTGAGCCGCGCAAACAGCTTCAGGCCAGAATCAGGGTAGGGGAAAATGTGTATGACAGCATACATCTTTATGCGGTCGAAAATATGCGGGATATCAAGACCGATGCCTTCTTTTTGGAAACGGGCGTGCTTCCGGCAAGCAACGCGGAAATGCTTCTGGAGCGGGATTCGCTGAATATACTACCGCCGTCGAACGAGAGCCTTTTTGTCACCATACCGGGTTCACAGGAATATGAAGTGAAGGTCAGCGGGCTGGCTCACGCGCCCGGTCTTCCCCCCGCCTCAATGGAGAAGTTTTCATACGGCTTCATGTCTCTGGAAGCTTTGGAACGCCTGGGGAGTGATGGCTGGTTTGATGAAGCCTTGGTGCGCGTTCATGAAAACGGCAATGACCGGGAAGCCCTGACGCGCCTCGGTGAAACATTGCGCGCGCAGCTTGCGGCCAAAGGGTATACGGTTGAAGAAGTTGTTGTGCCTGTGCCGGAAAAGCACCCGCACGGCGACCAACTTGATTCATTGCTTTTTCTATTACAGGTTTTTGCCGTTATCGCTCTTTTTTCAGCAGCCGGCATTATCATAAATCTCTTCAATTCCATCATGTCAACCCAACTCAGGCAGATCGCGGTCATGAAGGCCACCGGCGCCCAACTGAAAGATGTGGCCCGGCCTTATTTTTTGTATGTGCTTATTCTCGGTGCTTGCGCCACTCTTGTCAGTCTGCCGCTGGCTAAATTGACGGGCAATATGTATGCCGGTTTTGCCGCGCGAGTTCTCAATTTTAACATTAATGATTACAGCGTCCCCCTGTGGGTGTATGCAGCGCAAATCGGCCTTGGCCTGGCCATTCCCCTGGCTATGGCCCTATACCCTGTGTATAAAATATGCCGTTTGCCCGTCAAGGAAGGCTTGTTCGGCGCGGATATGCCGGACTCCGGCAACAGCCTGGTCAGCGGTCTTCCTGTCTTGAGTACGAAAGCAAAAATTCCCTTCAATAGTATTCTGCGTAATAAAATCAGAACAATTATGGCTGTGCTTTCTTTGGCTACGGGCGGGTGTATTTTTATGACCGCTCAAAATATTGCCGCTTCCATTGACAGCACAACAGAGGCCAGCCTGAACCGATACCGATACAGTCATGACATACAACTCTACGGCAGCTATCAGGCATCGCAAATCACACCAGTATTAGCTGCCCTCAATATCAATGATTTTGAGAGAGTATTAACAATAGAATGTTAATATGATATAATCATCTTGAAAGAAAGGAGATGATTATGCCTGAATGTCCCAAATGCCAGTCGTCAAATATAA
>QMCE01004330.1_pt1 | contig 12954 bp, 11 predicted proteins | sample 1821851 | NCBI WGS metagenome assembly QMCE01 (sample SAMN09453174, study PRJNA476694) | Termite gut metagenome, whole genome shotgun sequencing project. | isolation source: worker | host: Odontotermes sp. | place: South Africa:Pretoria | collected 2016-01-28 | reverse complement strand
CATTAGCGCACATGCTAACAAAGTAAAAATCTTTCTGTTCATAATCATTTTAATTTAAATTAGTACTAAAAATTTATTTAATTTTCTCTCTTTCTCTTGTTTCGTTACAGCCCATTACAGGCTATAATACATCGGAACAAAAATACATATTCATTTGCTATAACGCACCGAAATTATGTATCTTTTTTTCAACATACAATGATTTATTATCCAAACACTGACTTTTCAAGTACGAAACCTCAATTTCAGATAACAAATCCTCATTTACTCAACTTTCATTTATCTTCATTTATTACTATCTGCCTGTTTACTTGTTTTAAAATTATTCTAAGGTATATTCTATGTACATGCGTACATTATATAACAGATCGTGTCCAATAATGATTTCTTTTTTACGATGAGCCGAAACCCGGACTCGAACCGGGGACCTATTCATTACGAATGAATTGCTCTACCAACTGAGCCATTTCGGCAAGGTCGATGGTTTAATCAATAACTTCCACTCACTACATTGCAACTAAGCAGTCCGCATCAATCAACCTCGCAAAGGTAATATTTATTCCATATCCGCAAAAAGTTTTTTTGAAAAATTTTGCAATTCCTGTTCTAAATTTTTCATCAACCGGCCCTCTGACAGACCGCTCTCCTCTCCCACTATAAAAACAGTTTCTATTTCATAGAAATCATCATCCACCAATAAAACGCTCAAAGGGCGCATGAACACAGGGTTTTCAAAGAATTTACGCGATTTTAACCCGATGAGAGTCGCACGAATGGCGCCTACCGGCTGCTTATACGAGCGCACGCCATTCTCCGAACGTTCCGCCCAATCGAAAATAATATTTTTTTCCAGCAAAATTTCCTCTGTATTTCACCGGATGCCGTATCAAGCTGGATATACAACTTGTCGACAAGACGACCGGCATCAGCCCTGATCAACTTATCAACCGCATTCACAAATACAGATTCCAAAACGGATTGTACTTTAGGTCTTTCTTTTACCATGTCTCTCTTCCAAGTCTCTATTAAGGTTGTCCGCAAAGATAATACATTTTACCTGATCCGCAACATTTCCGGCCGTTTTTTAGCAAACACGGGATCAAAAAAAATTTATCGTCCGATGGAATAATAGGTAAAGCCAAGCTCGCGCAAGTCATTGGCATCGTAAATATTACGCCCGTCGATGATCAACGGCGTACGCATTTTTTCTTTAACAACGGCCCATGACGGCAGACGAAATTCCTTCCATTCGGTCACAAGCAGTAAGGCATCGGCGCCCTCCGCCGCTTCATAGATATCTTTCGCATAGCGAATACGATCTCCGACACGGCGACCGGCTTCGGGCATGGCGACCGGATCGTAGGCAACCACTTCGCACCCGGCGTTCAGCAACTCTTCGATGAGCGCCAAGGCCGGAGCTTCACGCATATCGTCCGTCTCGGGCTTAAAGGCCAATCCCCATAAAGCGATCCGTTTTCCTTTTAAACCGCCTTTATACCAGGCCGCAAGTTTACGGAATAAGACCAGCTTCTGCTCTTCGTTCACATCTTCTACCGCCTGCAGGATCCGCATGGGATGTCCGTTTTCCGCCGCGGTCCGGATCAGGGCTTTTACATCTTTGGGAAAGCAGGAGCCTCCGTATCCGCAACCCGCGTACAGGAAGCTTTGCCCGATACGGGAGTCCGAACCGATCCCCCTGCGAACCATATTGATATCGGCGCCCACGATTTCACACAGGTTGGCAATATCGTTCATAAAACTGATACGGGTAGCCAGCATGGCGTTCGCCGCATACTTGGTCATCTCGGCAGACGGCACATCCATGAAGATAACCGGAAAATTATTCAGCAAAAACGGACGGTAAAGTTTGGTCATTAATTTCTGCGCTTTTTCCGTTTCAACGCCTACCACCACGCGGTCCGGATTCATAAAATCTTTTACGGCCGCCCCTTCTTTCAGAAATTCGGGATTAGAAGCAATATCAAAATCAATCGAAACGCCCCGTTGACGCTGTTCGTCAGCGATAACCTGTTTGATCTTCTCGGCGGTCCCTACGGGCACCGTACTTTTGGTAACGATCAGGATGTATTTATTCATGTGCCGTCCGACCGTACGCGCCACATTGAGCACATATTTCAGATCCGCGCTTCCGTCTTCGTCCGGCGGCGTCCCCACCGCACTGAACAAGACATCCACCTGATCCAAGACCTCCGTCAGTTCCGTCGTAAAATGCAGCCTTCCGTTCTTATAATTCTTGTGGACAAGTTCTTCCAGACCCGGTTCGTAAATAGGTATCATTCCCTTTTTCAGGCGTTCTATTTTATCCTTGTCGATATCCACACAATAGACATCCGTACCCATTTCCGCAAAACAAGTGCCCGTCACAAGGCCGACATATCCCGTTCCTACAATCGCTATTTTCATACCCATCCTTTCTTCATTTCTTAAAATAATTTGGCAAAGGTAAAAGTTTTCATGTATCTTTGCAAGCAATTTGTTTTTATTATCAGATTATAATAAAGAAGCGTAACGATACGTTGTAAATAAAACAATGCCTCATGCAGGAATTTATAAATAGACAATTTTTTAATCTGACCGTCTTCACGCTGATTTTCGGCGTGATGTTTTACGATATCATCAACTCACTTGGGTTCAGCTATGTAGACGAAATATGCGCCGTACTGTTACTAGTACTATTTGTATACAAGGTGATTCATACAAAAACATGGGCGTTCAATAAAATGTTTCTCTTTGTGTTGAGCGTCTTCATTTTCTACCTTGTTTACTCCATCGTCATACACGCCAATTCGACGAACGCGATCCTGACCGATTTTGTCATACAGATAAAGCCCTACCTGGCGTTTTTCTGCGTTTACGCCATACATCCGAAACTGACTGACAATCAGCGAAAAATCATCCGGCAATTAATCGTATTATGCAGTATATACGTCTTGTTTGTCGGACTGGTAAGCCATGTCTATTATGAAATCATCAATGCGACATTCGCACATGAATCGCGAATAGCCACGGCATCTTCTATTCTGGCCTTACTGTATTTATACTGTAGCGATTACAATAAGACGGATAAAATGATTTTTATGCTGCTTTTATCCATCGGTATCTTATCCGGGCGTTCAAAGCATTTCGGTTTTTTCGCGATCTGCACGCTCATCGTGCTCTATTTTAACCGGTCGTTTAAAATGCAGTTAAACTTCAAAAACTCCGTATTCATTATCATCGCACTGGCGTTCACTTTGTTTGTCGCACGCGAAAAGATCTACTACTATTTCATTACCGGAGGATTCGGAAGCGGGCGAACGGCTTCCGACCTGTACGCCCGGATGGCGCTTTACTATTTTTCCGTACGGATCCTGATAGATTATCTGCCTTTCGGAACAGGGTTCGCCACGTTCGCCACGTTTGCATCCGGCGCTTATTATTCGCCTGTATATGCAAAGTACGGCATGCAGAATATGCATGGCCTGACCAAGGAGTCGCCGGCTTTTATCGCCGACACTTACTTTCCGGCGCTGGCTCAATTCGGAATAATAGGTGTCATCTTATTTTTCGCGTTCTGGATAAACCTGGCTGTAAAAGCCGTGAAAGCCTACAAGCGGGATTGCCGGAAAGAGGCGACAATCGCCCTCATGATCATCATCTTTTTTATGATCGAAAGCACTTCCGACGCAACCATAACGCATAACCGGGGCATGTTCATGATGATGCTACTCGGATTATTATTTTATGACATACATGACAAACTCACTCCCGTAAAAGATACGGAAGAGATCACTATCGAAAAACCTTTAGCGCAACATATTGATGAAGATCCTGTTAGTAAATAAGTTCTATTATCGCAGAGGGGGTGACTGCACGGCTGTACTCAGCGCCGAAGAATTGTTGAAAGCAAAAGGACACGAGGTCGCGATATTCAGCACCCGGCATCCGCAAAACGAACCGTCGCCCTGGGAACCGTATTTTGCCGGAGAAGTGTGTTTCTCCTCGTCTGAAATTTCAGAAAAGTTAGCGGCCGCCCTGCGGTTGTTCCGCTCCGGTGAGGTTGCACGTAAGTTCACCAAATTACTTGCGGATTTTAAACCCGATGTTGTGCATCTGCACAATATCCATTCTTATATTTCGCCGCTGGTGGCTGAAATAGCCCACCGGAAAAACATACGCGTGGTATGGACTTTGCATGATTATAAACTGATCTGTCCGACATATTCCTGCTTACGGAACGGCAGGATCTGCGAGGAGTGCTTCAAAGACAAGTCGAAGGTATTCAGGCATACATGTATGAAAAACAGTGCGGGCGCCAGTTTTCTGGCATGGATGGAGGCTTGTTTCTGGAACAAACGAACATTATCCGGCGTTACGAATCTGTTTATCAGTCCGAGTCATTTCCTGAAATCTAAAATGGTGGAGGCCGGATACGCGCCGGAGCAAATCGGGGTTTTACATAACTTCCTGCCGAAAAACCTTTCCATATCAACGGAAAAAGAAGCATACTACTGTTATGTAGGAAGATTATCCGAAGAAAAAGGGGTGGGAACGCTGTTGGAAGCGGCAAAGCAGGTAGCCTATCCGTTAAAAATCATAGGCGAGGGCCCTCTGCTGGAAACCTACCGTAAAAAATACGCCGGCGGACCAATCGAATTCCTGGGACATATACATCCCGGTGAGTTATATCCGATCGTACAAAAGTCGAAATTCCTTGTCATGCCCTCCGTCTGTTACGAAAATAACCCGTACAGCGTTATTGAAGCTCTTTGTATGGGCACTCCTGTCTTAGGTTCCCGTATCGGAGGTATTCCGGAAATGATCCGGGAAGGAAAAAACGGATTCCTGTTCAATCCGGGCGATACGGCCGAACTGACAGAGAAGATTGCGGATTGTTTTCATTACTTTAATAATATCTATAATTTTAAGGAAATAGCGGAAGAGGCGCAAAATAAATTCGGTTCCGAATCGTTCTATAATAAACTAATGAAGATTTATGACCGTTAAACCTTGTAAACCTACGGATATGTGTATTATTTTGACATACCGTTGCCCCATGCGTTGTAAGATGTGTAACATTTGGGATTACCCGACGGAACGATCAAAAGAAATAACGCCTGACGAAATAAAACGGCTTCCTTCCGTTAAGTTTATCAATCTCACGGGAGGTGAACCTTTTGTACGTGAAGATCTGGAGGAAGTGCTTGATATATGTTTCACGAAATCGCCCCGCGTAGTTATATCTACATCCGGATGGCTGGAAGAACGGGTGATTGATATCGCGAAAAAATTCCCGAACATCGGTATCCGGATCAGCATAGAAGGATTATCATGCAAAAACGACAGGTTAAGGGGTTCGACAAAGGCCTGCGAACCTTGCTGACTCTTAAGGAAATGGGGTTGAAGGATATCGGATTCGGTTGTACGGTATCCAATGACAATTCGGCGGATATGCTGTCGCTGTATCGATTAAGCCGCGCCTTAGGGCTTGAATTTGCGACAGCGGCTTTCCATAACTCATATTATTTCCATAAATCGGACAACGTTATTACCAACAAAGAGGAAGTCTGCGGCAATTTCGAAAAACTGATCAATATGCAACTGAAAGAACCGCGTCCCAAATCATGGTTCCGCGCGTTCTTCAACATGGGATTAATAAATTACATAGAAGGTAACAGGCGAATGCTTCCCTGCGAAGCGGGAATGATAAACTTTTTTGTAGAACCTTACGGCGACGTATATCCCTGTAACGGCCTGGAAGAACGTTACTGGAAAGAATCGATGGGGAATATCCGGGACACGCCTGATTTTGATCTATTATGGAACAGCAAACAGGCCCAAAGGGTGCGCAACAAAGTGCGTACATGTCCGAAAAACTGCTGGATGGTGGGCACAGCCGCCCCCGTAACAAAAAAATATATAAGACGTCCGCTTCAGTGGGTCATAAAAAATAAATGGAGAAGTATGACCGGAAGGCCGGCTTGTATCGACAAACGCCGGTATGATGTGGGACAAGATCCGAGACAAGGCGACCTCAGAGAAAATGAAGGATAAAAAAACGTTGAAAATAGTAGTTACGGGAACACGCGGCATACCGGACATCCAAGGGGGTGTCGAAACACACTGTGAAGAGCTTTTCCCGCGTATAGCGGCAAAAGGGTTCGACATCACAATTATTCGCCGGAAGAGCTATACGAAAGCCCCTCTCACAAACTACAAAGGGGTTACGCTTTACGACATTCCGGACATCCGGAAAAAATCGTTGGAAGCAATCATGCACACGTTTCGCGCCATATGGACAGCCAGATGGAAGTTCCATGCGCATATTGTGCATATCCACGCCGTAGGGCCGGCCCTGCTGACTCCGTTTGCACGCCTACTCGGAATGAAAGTCGTATTCACACATCATGGGCCTGATTACGACAGGGAAAAATGGGGAAAGGCGGCCAAATGTATGCTACGGTTCGGAGAGCGTATGGGGGGTATGTTCGCCAACGAAGTGATCGTCATATCAAATGTCATTAACGATATTATAAAACGCAAATACGGACGAAAGGATGCGCACCTCATCCGTAACGGCGTCCCTTCACCCAAAACAGGCAATGATTTTGATTATTTACGGGAAACAGGCGTCGAACCCCGTAAATACATATTCGCTATGGGGCGCTTTGTGCCCGAAAAGAATTTTCATTCTTTGATAAAGGCTTTTTCAGGTCTGGATCAAACGGAATATAAATTGGTGATAGCCGGAGATGCCGACATAGAAGATGATTATTCAAAAGAGTTGAAATTAGCGGCCCGGAACAACCGGATTATACTGACCGGCTTTATCAAAGGTGATAAATTACATACATTGCTCTCACACGCGCGTCTTTTTGTCATCCCTTCGTCGCACGAAGGTTTACCGATCGCACTGCTGGAAGCGATGAGTTACGGATTACCTGTGTTGGCAAGCGATATACCTGCCAATAAAGAGGTCCATCTGCCCCCGTCCGATTATTTCCATTACGACGATCATGCCACACACAACCTTACCGAAGCGCTGAAAAACAAACTGAAGGATTATACGGTTCCTTCGTATGACCTGACTCCCTACGACTGGGATAAGATTGCGGAACAGACTATACATGTCTACCTGAAAGCGCGCGGAATATGAAATAAATCACAAACAGGAAACGGAACGCATTTAATTCGTTTTCTTATATTCCTCTTTAAGAGATACATATAAATCCTTTGAAAATAAATATCCTACCGGTATAATAAGCGTCAGCACCAATATACCTATCGCCGCATACAATTTCCGGGGCCCTAACGGCCTTTGCTTTACATAGGCCGGCTCTATAACCCGCGCACGCTCCGTATTCTTTCCCAATGAAAGAACTGTTTCCTCGCGTTTCTGTAATAACATCAGGTATACTCCCTGAAGAATTTCCTGATCACGGCGATAACTCAAATATTCCCGTTCTTTTTCCGGGATCGTCTTCATCTTTAAACGCATTTCACGTTCTTTCTTTTTCAGACCCTCCAGCGTTTTAAGCGTGCTTTTCTGTGTATTTTCAATCATGACAAATACACCCTGGCGAAGCACTTCCACTTGATTATCCACAATTTGAAACATCGGATTTGTTTCGTTCGAATTTTTCAGCAACCGGTCGCGTTCCACAAGGGATTCATTGTATTTTGAGATCGCACCGACCTGCTCTCCCCTGGAGATGGTCATCAGTGAAGGTATAACACTGTACCTGTTCTTCGGATCTTTTATATATTCGTCCAGCATATCAATCATGTAAGTCTGCGATTCCACATCTAAAATAGCTGTTTGTAATTGTTTCATAGCTTCGCTGTACATAAGAACATCCGACTCCAGAAACGTTATATCATTCCGGGTTTTATATTCCTCCATCTCACGTTCCACCTTGCTTAAATCGGCAATCACTTTGGTTATCCGTCCGTCAACAAATTCCATCGTTCTATTATCTTCCTGACTTTTAAACGTTTCCGCATCTTTATTATACTTCCCGATAAGAACATTCAACAGGTCTTTGCCTCGATCGGTCGAATGATCGCTATAAATAAGCTGAAGAACGTTGGACGATGTAGAAACTTCTTCTACCGTTATCATATCCGCGAGTTTCTCCGCAACCCAACCTGCCGGCAAACAACGTATAGTAAGTTTATAAGATTCCGCCGGATTATTATTTTCATTAAAATCCAATACAAAATCCATCGAACCGATATGAATTTTTGCCGGAAGAGCGGTATACGTATACGTTTCGCTGTCACCCCCCAGCACATTTCCGGCTTTGACCTTTATATTGCCCGGAGATACAGATACGTTAAATACATATTCATCATCCAGATTACGCATGGCAACCGAATCGGCCGTCAGTTTCAACGGTGTGTCACGATACATTTTATAAAGCGAAAAAGGTTTCGAATAGCTGACATTCAGTCCTAAATCAAGAATCATTAAACGCAGCATCCGGTTGGATGTCAAAATCGCCATCTCATCGTCAATTTTGAGATTTCCTCCTCCCGAACCGACACCAAAAGACTTCATCAATCCGGCCGCCTCGCCAAGTCCGAAGCTGGCCATACTGGATTCTTTCTCCGCCTGAAGCTGCACACTCGCCGTAATTTCATAGGTACGGGGCATAATGGTAAGATACAGGATAGCGGGAATAAAAGATAACACAAATACTGTCAGAAACAATTTCCAGCGATGCAAATATCTCACTATTATGGTTTTCAGACCCACTGTTTCCTTATTTTTATTTTCCATAAACAAATTATTATAGATCTCTCTTTACAAGAGCAATCGTACTAAAAACCGTAGCTATTACCGAAATGACAGAAGTAAATATACTGAGCCGGAATGAATTTTCATTACTATAGCGCGAATTTCTTTTCTGGGCGTCGTTCGGGTTAACGATTACCATATCGTTCTGTTGCAGGTAGAAATAAGGAGACGCGAACAATCCGGGGTCCGTCAGATCCATCTTTATATATTCTTTATCTCCATTGTTGTCGCGTATCAGCCAGACATTTTTCCTGTCCGCATTTATATTCAGATTTCCGGCCATTGCAATCAGGTCAAGAACCGAAACACGTATACTTTTTATATAATAGAGATTTGAATGCGCCACTTCACCGAATATACCCACCTTAAAGTTCGCGATCTGAATATTGACAAGTACTTTCGGCAAAGATTCCCGTATCTTGTCTTCCATCATCCGGTTTGCCTCGTTAATCGTCAGTCCGGCTATTTTCACATGCCCCAGAACCGGGAAATTAATATATCCTTCTTCGTCTACAAGATACGTATAAAGGTTTTGTGTTTCGGCTGAAATGCCAATCTCGGCCTCTCCCGGCTTATAATACCCGTAAGGCGGCGGATTATAGGGTGCAGCGCTTTCCCTGTCAGGAGACGTCACATTTATAATCAATACGTCATCAATACATATTTTGGGATTATAAACCTGATTCATAGACTCTTTTTGTTCCTCCGTAAGGTTTCCCAACCCCTGAAAGTACGCAACGTCTTTCGGCGTCCTGCAGGAACCGAACAAAACAATGATGCATATTACAGGTAAAAAAAATCGATTCATATTGTCTGTTTTTTTATAAAACGAGTGCAAAGATAATGTATGCCGGACATAACAGCAAATGTATGTTACTTTTGTTTGCCATGGCAAGATACAACCTTAAAAACGAAACTTCTTATTAAATATTGTTTCGCCGTATCGTTTATTCTCTTATTCCTTGATTTTGTCTGCCTGCTTAATGGATAAATGAACGAAGGGAATGTAGAAATCCGATTAATAAATATTACCTTTGCATCTTTGTAAAACAGATTCAGCAATGTAGATGATTAATGAAATTACGAGATATATTACGATTGATACGTCCTCATCAGTGGACGAAAAATTTATTTATTATTCTTCCGCTGTTCTTTAATGCGAATATTGCAAATATACATCAATTAATACTTTGTATATACGCTTTCGCAGGTTTTTCATTCATAGCAAGCGCTATCTATTGTGTAAACGATATCCTTGATGTGGAAGAAGACCGGTTGCATCCGGAAAAATCGGGACGGCCGCTGGCAAGCGGATCCGTATCCCTGTTAACCGCCCGGTTGTCAGGCTTATTATTATTTACCGGAGGATTGTCTGTCTTGATCATAACAAGACTGAATACCGGTGTGATTATCATGACACTACTGTATTTTGTCATGAATATGGCTTATGTTTTCAAACTGAAACAGATCGCTATTATTGATATCCTGTGCATTGCGCTGGGTTTTGTGCTGCGCGTTCTCATCGGAGGTTATGCCGCCGGTGTTACATTGTCGCACTGGATTATACTTATGACATTTCTCCTGGCCTTGTTTCTGGCTTGTTCCAAAAGGCGCGATGATGTGCTCCATTATCAGAAAAAGGGAATTATCGCCAGAAAAAATATCGTCCGGTACAATGTTGATTTTCTGAATGCAATGATGATCATTACGGCGACAATTACGATTATCTCATATATTATGTACTCGGTAGATAGTAGCGTTGTTACACGCCTGAATAATAACTATATTTATACCACGTCCCTTTTTGTTTTGGCTGCCATTTTCCGTTATCTGCAGATTGCCATGGTTGAAGAAAACAGCGGCAGCCCGACAAAGATCCTGCTGAAAGACCGGTTTGTCCAGATATGTATAGCCGGGTGGATACTCGCTTTTGCCTTTATCATTTATTTTTGAACAATGAAGTATACTATCGCTGCATTTGATTTTGACGGGACGATCATAAACCGGGATTCGATGTGGGGATTTATGAAGAAAACCCACCATCCTTTCAGCATCATCATAAATCTGATCCTTGCATTTCCGTTTTTGCTGCTCTATAAATTGAAATTACTGAGTAACGGCAAAGCCAAACAACTGCTATTCTCTCGTTTCTACAGGAATTGGCCGGTTGATAAATTTAATACAATATGCATGTCTTTTCAACCTTTCGTGAAGCAATCTATCAGACCGGAAGTCTATCAGCATTTAAGAGATCATCTGAATGCGGGCCATAAAGTAATAATAGTCAGCGCCTCAGCCGAAAACTGGATCATCCCCTGGGCGAAAGAAGAAGGGGTCGACGCCGTACTGGCTACTCAGTTAGAAGTGAATGCGGAAGGAAAACTTACCGGACAATTCTCATCGCCCAATTGTTATGGGAAAGAAAAGGTTAAGCGCATCCTTGAAAGATATCCGGAACGTAACTGCTACAAACTGATTGCCTACGGAGACAGCAAAGGTGATTTTGAAATGTTACAGATGGCGGATGAGAGCCATTATCTGAACCGGAAGTAATGTGATTGTTTAAATCCGGATTTAAATCCAAAGAAAGAACTTAAAACATACGCTCAATAGACCGTTTCTATAGAAGATACGAGCGCCTTTTCGGAATAATTCTCATCGTAATGTCTTTTCTGTGCGGTTTTCATATCCGATAGATCGGTATGAAACAATAACCGTTCCAGTTGCTCCGACAAATCCGCCGTATCCGCATGTCTGAAGAACAAACAACAATCGTCTGCCGATGTTTCCCTGAAAAAGGGAATATCCGAAACCAAAGCCGGCGTCTGAAATTTGTATGCCAGGGTAAGTACGCCGGACTGAGTAGCCGAGATATAGGGGTATACCACACAGGCCGACTGTTCAAACAGGTTTTTAACTTCTTCATCTTTTATATACCTGTTGATAAACAGAATACGCGGATCGTTATCGTGAGGGAAATAGATATTTCCGCCTCCCGCGATCACCAGATGATATCCGGACAGCTTCTCATTTTTTTTAAATGCATCATACAGATATTCCACTCCCTTATATTTTTCGATATACCCAAAGAATAAGATGTAATTCTTCACATTGTATAGTTCGGGGCAGACCTCCTTTCCTCCGGTAATAGTTCCGGTAATCAAAGAAGGAAAAATATGATAATACACATTTTTTCCGGGATATTTTTTTTTAATCCGGCTATACTGGTTCTTACTGTTTGTTACCAGATTATGTATCCGTTTGATATTAGTATTCACCCCCGACCGGATATAGAAAGAGACTAAACGCTCTTTCACGTTCTTAAACGATTCTTCATGTGGTATAAAATCGTGTACGGTATAATAAACCGGAGCCAATCTTTTCAGGCGCGGCGCCAGCAGAACACAAGTATAATCTACCGTCAGCAAATGAATGATATCTATACCGTACGCTTTGCAAATCCGTTTCGCTTCCCGCCCTATTTTTTCCGGATAGATTTTATTGACATACTTACGCAACCCGCTGTATTCTCCATTCAGAAAAGAAATTTTCGGAGCCAGGCGATCGTCAAAATACGGCCGGTAGGAAAGTCCGTTCGCGTCTATCGTGATCGCATACACATCCAACTCCGGAGATTGAGACGCGCATCGTATAATATTTACCGCGTATGGGAGTAAACCCGTAGTCGCCTCGGAACATATATATAATATTTTCTTCTTCATTCGTAATCATTCTAACATCATCACACCCGGCGTTTCAATACCGGTTATAAACTATTTTCGTCCTGATTATGCAAAGTTACAAATAAACGGACGCAGACAAAACTTATTTCCGACTTTTATCTACCGGACGGATCATTAAGACCCCGGAGTGTGTATACACATTTAAATCTTAAAATTGCCGTTTGAGGAAAATGTCGTATCTTTGCTGCTGTAAACCCGGTTTTTGAGCCGAATATCACACTTCATGCTGGTTTAATGGATATAATCGAACGAATCAAATGCTACCTGAGAGCGAATACATATTACAAGAAATATTTTCAGACTCATGTGAATGATATGAGATATTTTTGCCGGAGTTGCCGGTATTATATGAAATATTATTCATTCGGGAAAGATAAACAAGTCGAGGGCAATACGCTTTATTTTATCATT
>QMCE01002312.1_pt1 | contig 12959 bp, 13 predicted proteins | sample 1821851 | NCBI WGS metagenome assembly QMCE01 (sample SAMN09453174, study PRJNA476694) | Termite gut metagenome, whole genome shotgun sequencing project. | isolation source: worker | host: Odontotermes sp. | place: South Africa:Pretoria | collected 2016-01-28 | reverse complement strand
GTTCACGGATACATCAACGAATTCATCCGCCGGATAGAGGCCACCACCCCGCAGCGCATCCGCGAGCTTGCACAGAAATATCTCGACCGCGAGAAATTCACGACCGTCATAGTCGGCAAAAAATAAGTTACGACCCGAACCTGTACCCGATGCCCGATTCGGTGACGAGCATTGTGGGTTTTGCCGGGTTGTCCTCTATCTTTTTGCGCAGTTGTGCCACGAAAACACGCAGCGATTGCGGGTCGTTGCCGTTGTTGTAGCCCCACACCTCTTTGAGGATATATCGGTGCGTCAGCACGCGCCCCTGATTTCTGATGAGCAGCCCCAACAGCGAGAACTCCGTGGGCGTGAGGCTCAATACGGCGTCGCCCTTTTTGGCCAGATGGTTGAGCATATCGACCGACAGGTCGCCGACCGTCATAACGGGGATCTCCTCTTCCACCATATTCTTCGACCTCAGGCAGGCGGCGTATCTGCGCTTCCGCAAATTTCGTGCAAAAGCCAACAGGGGCCCGGCGCGATTGCCGGACCCCTGCTGTACTTACGAAATAGTTTATCAATACCCGAATATCTCCTCCTGGCCCACTTTTTTGACTGGCCCCAGCGAGCGCAGATAGTCCATGTCGAGATCGGCCGAGCGGCCGAGGATAGCGAAAGTATAAGGACGTCCGGCGACCCACTTCTGCTGATACGCCTTCACATCTTCGAGGGTCATGGCGGGCACCTCGTCCCAGACGGCCTTGCGGTTGTCGTAGTCGAGCCCCAGATCTTGCAGCGATATCCAGTTCCACAGCACGTCGGCCTTGATGATGCGGTTGGTGCGAATGCCGGATAAGACCGACTCTTTGGCCAGCGCGAATGCCGCTTCGCTTTCGGGCATATTGTTGATGATGTCGTCGAAGGCTATGGCTGCATCTTTCAGTTTGTCGTTCTGGGTGGCGATGAAGGCCATGTAGTAGTAGGGGTTCTTGAGCCGCGAGGGGCTGTTCAGTCCTGCCGAAGCGGAGTAGGCCAGACCGCGCGCCTCCCTCATCTCCTGGAAGACGATGGCGTTCATGCCGCCGCCGAAGTAGCTGTTGTATAGTGCTTCTCCCGGGTCGTTGGCGGGATCGTAGCGTTCGCCACGGCTGCTGTACTGCACATAATATATCTGTGCGGCGTCGTATTCGGCCAGCACGACACTGTTCGACGGGGTCTCGACGAAGGGATATTTCGCATTCTGGGCAGGCGCGACGAGGGTCTCGGCGACGTTGTGGTGTGCTTCGATGTCGGCCAGAAGGGCGTTGTGGCTCGCTGTGCCGTAGTAGAGAATGCGGTGCTGCAATCCGGCGAGGGCGCGCAACTTACCCAACAGCTCTTCCGAGGTGATGGCGTTGAGTTCGTCGTTGCTCAGGGTGATGCCGTCGATGAACTCGGGGCCGCGCGAGGCGTAGGTTCTCAGCGCCGAGAAGTTGCGTGCCTGATTGAGTTTGGCATCGGCGCGCGACTTTATCATGTCGGCTTTGAGCGTGGCGAGTATCTCTTCGTCGGCCACGGCGCCGGCTATCAACTTGTCGGTCAGCTCCATTGCGCGGGCCATGTTCTCGCCCAACCCCTCGATGGTGATGTAGCTGCGCTCTTCGCCCGCGTATATGCTCCACGAGCAGGCTATGTTGTAGAATTCGGCGGCGACCTCTTCTGCGCTCATGTCGGCGGTGCCTAGATACGACAGATAGTCGGCTGCGAGCGACAGGGCGGGATCGGCGGCATAGCCCGTCTCGTAGATATATTCGAGGTCGAATATGTCGGTCGTTTCGTTCTTTTTGTAGAGCACTTCGATGCCTTTCTTGGCGGTCAGGCGGTCCATGTCTTTCGCGAAATCGACGAACACGGGCTCGATGGGTTCCACCGTCGAACCCTGTATCTCGGCAAGGAAGCCGCTCACTGCGTCGCGGTTGGTCTGGATGGGGGTGAGTGCGGGCTTGGCGATCTTGAGCTCATTGGGGTCTTTGCCTTCGCGCTTGTACACCACCACATAGTTGTCGTCGCGGAAGTTGGCTTTGGCAAAATCGACTATATCTTGTTTGGTGATCTTCCCGATGCGGTCGAGCTCCTTCACCACGCTCTCCCACGGCACGTCGTAGATGAACGAGGTGACGAAGGCGTCGGCGCGGCCATAGTTGCTGTCGAGATAGCGCATCCGTTGCGTTTTGTAGTTGTCGATGGTGGCTTCGATCAGTGCGTCGTCGAAATCGCCGCTGCGTAGTTTCGCGACTTCGGCTATCATGAGCTCTTTCACCTCTTCGAGGGTCTGTCCCGCTTTGGGGCGTCCCATCATCTCCAGAATGCCGTGGTCGGCAAGTCCGTCCCAATAGGCATAACCGCCAAGTATCTTCTGCTGTTGGAGCAGGTCGAGGTCGAACAGCCCCGCCGTGCCGTTGTAGAGAATGCTCGATGCCGCCGGTTCTCCACGCGAGTGTCACGTTCTCGGCTTCGAGGCCCAACACCTCACGCGCTATGGGCGCTTCGATGGCGGGGAGCGGTTCGGCGGCGATGGCCGGTATCGCGGTATTGGGTTCGAGCCCTCCGAAGTATTTGTCGATGATGGCGATGGCTTCGTCGGGATCGAAATCGCCGCTCATGCAGATGGCCATGTTGTTGGGGACATACCAGTCGGCGTGATACTGCTTGACGTTGGTGATCGAGGGGTTCTTGAGGTGTTCCTGCGAACCCAGAATGGTCTGCGTGCCGTAGGGGTGGGTGGGGAAGAGGGCGGCGAGCACTTTTTCGCTCACTTTGCGGCCGTCGCGTGTGAGCGACATATTCTTCTCTTCGTAGATGGTTTCGAGTTCGGTGTGGAAGCCCCTGATCACGGGATTGGCGAAACGGTCGGCCTCTATGCGCGCCCAGTTCTCGATCTGGTTGGCGGGAATGTCCTCTATGTAGACCGTCATGTCGTAGCCGGTGTAGGCGTTGGTGCCTTCGGCGCCGATGGCAGCCATCAATTTGTCGTACTCGTTTGGAATGGCTATGCCCGAGGCGACGTAGCTTATCGAGTCGATGGTTTTGTATATCGCCGCCCGCTCGGCTTCGTCGGTGCTTTTGCGATATATCTCGAACAGGCGTTCCACTTCGTCCAGCATCGGTTTTTCGGCCTCATAGTCCTTTGTTCCGAACGAGGGCGTACCCTTGAACATCAGGTGTTCGAAATAGTGCGCCAAGCCGGTGGTTTCGGCGGGGTCGTTCTTGCCCCCCACTTTCACTGCGATGTAGGTTTGCAGGCGCGGGGTCTCTTTATTTACTGCCATGTAGACCTTCAGGCCGTTGGGCAGGGTGTAGATGCGCGATCGCATGGGGTCGCCCTTGACGGTCTCGTACTTGTAGCGCGAGCCGCACGATGATGCCACCACTGCAACGACGGCGAGCATCCCGAGAATGGAAACGAGTTTTTTCATGATAGGGTATGGGTTTAAGAGTCTGTTTAAAATTTATATCTCTCGTTCTTTACGCCTCATTTCGGCGATTTTTTCACCTGAAAGTCGTTAAATAGGAACCGCTATTAACTTCGTTTTCAATCTCCTTGCAGGGCATAGCCCGTAAACGGTCTCTGCTCCTGCTTCGTTCGATCGTTCGCCTCCTCTCACGCAAAAAAATCGCTCGAAATGAGATGCAAATAACCTGCTTTGGCAACCTTCATCCTCGCCTCAGCAATTCAAACAAGTTTGATCGCGTTCGGCTCGTCGAAGGTTCGGCTACAAAATTTAAACAGACTCTAAGCGATAAGTTCTTTTATTATATAATATATGAGCATTCCGCTCGAGACAAGTTTGATGCCCACGCCGCATATAAATGCGAAGAAGGCCCCCGTCGCCACTCTCAACGCAACGTGGCCTTCGCTGCTGTTGCCCCACAGTTCGCCCAGAAAAGCGCCGAGGAAGGGGCCGAATATCATGCCCCACGGCGGCAGGACGAACATCCCCAATATCATCCCTATCACTGCGCCCCATGTCGCGGCCCTCGATCCGCCGAACTTTTTAGTGAATACGGCGGGCAGCAGGTTGTCGGCCAGCGTCACGAGTATCACCACGCCCAACCACAGCCACAGGAACCACCCCGGACGGTCGTAATAGTCGGTGAACGACACCAGCAACAGCCCCACCCAACTGATGGGCGGCCCCGGCAGGATGGGTATCACCGAACCCGCAATGCCCACAAGGGCGAGAAGAATGGCCACGACGGCCAAAAATATATCCATTTATTTCAGTGTTCAGTGATTAGTGTTCAGTGGTTAGTGCTAACGCGCAAAAAATAGTGCGTAGCTCACTAATCACTGATCACTAACCACTAATCTGTTAGTATTCGTGTCGGGAAACACCACCCACGGGACGAAAGTTTTGGCCTCTTCGAAATCCATCTGCGCATAAGACATGATGATGATGACATCGCCCGGGCTGACTTTGCGTGCTGCGGCTCCGTTGAGACCTATGGTGCCGCTTCCCCGTTCGCCTTTAATGACGTATGTGTCGAGCCTTTCGCCGTTGTCTATGTCGGCTATCGTCACTTTTTCGCCCGCTATCAGGTTGGCCGCTTCCATCAGATCTTCGTCTATGGTGATGCTGCCCACATAGTCGAGGTTGGCTTCGGTCACCGTCACACGGTGTATCTTCGATTTCAGTACTTCAATTGTCATATTTCATGTTGTCTATTAGCCTTACGCTGCCTGCCTGCACCGCGATGCAGGCCTGGGGGCCCATCATGTCGAAATATATAACTTTCAGGAGGCCGCTCCGTTCCGCCTCCGCAGTCACATATTGCTCCAATTCGCGCCGCGAGAGCTCTCCCGCCTTGAGTGCGCCGAGCCTCAGCGCCCGATATATGTCGGGTGCGGCGCCACGGTACTCGGGCGTGAGCAGGGTGTTGCGCGACGAACGGGCCAACCCGTCCTCCTCCCTCACCGTGGGGCACTCCACTATTTCGACCTTGGCCCAGGGCTCGTTCGTTTTTCCGGCCTGGTTCACCAACTCGCGGACAATGGCCACCTGCTGGAAGTCCTTCTGCCCGAAATACGCCCTGTCGGGCCTCACCAGATCGAAAAGCCGCGACACCACCTGCGCGACGCCGTTGAAGTGTCCCGGACGGGTCGCCCCCTCCATCACCCTGTCCAGCTCGCCGAAATCCCACACCCTTATGTCGGGCTCGGGATATATCTCCTCGACCGGCGGCATGAACACCACATCGACCCCTTCGGCCTCCAGCATCGCCAGATCGCTCTCGGGCATACGCGGATAGTTCCGCAGGTCGGCCGGGTCGTTAAACTGCGTCGGGTTCACAAAAATGCTTACCACAACCGTTTCGCCTGCCTTTTTAGCTTCCCGCACCAGTGACAGGTGCCCTTCGTGCAACGCCCCCATCGTTGGCACGAATCCCAAATTCCCTTTCGGCACCTCCTTCAGATCATCCGAAAGTGCCGCCCTCGTTTTTGCTACCCTCATTTACATTTATATGTAGTTAAATGCGCGGTAAAATTAGGAAAAAAAGATAACTTTGCGACCAAACTGAAAATTAAAATCACAACGACAATGAAAAAGGCCCTTATGATTATGGCGATAGGAACTATGACACTCGGTATGGCCGGATGCGGCGAGGAGGCAAAAACCGATGATTTTCAATGGACGGTAGACCGTTTCGACGACATTCGCGTGATGCGCTACCGCGTGCCGGGGTTCGAAGAGCTGCCGCTCGACCAAAAACTGCTCGTCTACTACCTGAGCGAGGCTGCACTGTCGGGGCGCGACATTCTGTGGGACCAGAATTTCCGCTATAATCTGGCGGTGAGGCGCACTCTGGAGGGGATCTATCGCTCGTGGGAGGGCGACCGCACGGGCGACGAGTGGAAGGCTTTCGAGACCTACCTCAAAAAAATCTGGTTCGCCAACGGCCTCCACCACCACTATTCGGGCGACAAATTCGTTCCGGGCTTCACCGAACAATATTTCGACGCACTGCTCGTCGGCGTTCCGAACGAGGCGTTGCCATTGGATTTTACGGAGGGCGGCTCCCGCCGGGAGCTCATCGAGATCGTCAAACCCGTCATCTTCGACCCCGCGCTCTATCCCCTGCGCGCCAATCAGGCCGAGGGGCAGGACTTGCTCGCCACCAGCGCGATGAACTACTACGAAGGGGTGACGCAGGGCGAGGCCGAAAAGTTCTACGCCGACATGGCTGCCGCGAACGCTTCCGACCCGACCCCCATCTCCTACGGTCTCAACTCGAAGCTTGTCAGCCGAAAGCCGAAATTCGCCGATCCCGCCTTTCCGGGCCTGCGGGAGTTAGTGTGGAAAGAGGGCGGAATGTACGGCGAGGCCATCTCGCAGATCGTTTTTTGGCTCCATAAGGCGCACGAAGTGGCCGCCGGGCCGCAGAAAGATATAATTTCGCACCTTATCGACTATTACCGTAGCGGCGACCTGCGCGATTTCGACGCCTACAACGTTGCGTGGGTGCGCGACACGTTGTCGCACATCGACTTTGTGAACGGCTTCATCGAAAACTACGGCGACCCCCTCGGCATCAAGGCTTCGTGGGAGTCGAACGTCAATTTCAAGGACACCGAGGCCACCCGCCGCACACAGATAATCTCCGACAACGCCCAGTGGTTCGAGGACAACTCGCCCGTCGCCCCCGAGTACCGCAAAAAAGAGGTGAAGGGCGTCTCGGCCAAGGTGATAACGGTGGCCATCATCGGCGGCGACTGCTATCCCGCCACCCCGATAGGCATCAACCTGCCCAATGCCGACTGGATACGCCGCGACCACGGCTCGAAGTCGGTCACTATTCAGAACATCACCGACGCCTACGATGCCGCCGCCGAGGGCAACGGCTTCCGCGAGGAGTTCGTGCTGAGGGCGGAAGACCGCGAGAGGGCGAAAAAATATGGCTCCCTGGCGGGCAACCTCCACACCGACCTCCACGAGTGCCTCGGCCACGGGAGCGGACAGTTGGCGCCCGGAGTGACGGGACAGGAGTTGAGGCAGTACGGTTCGCCGCTCGAAGAGTCGCGCGCCGACCTCTTTGCCCTCTACTACATCGCCGACCCGAAGTTGGTGGAGCTCGGCCTGATACCCTCGCTGGAGGTTGCGTGGGCCGAGTACGCGAACTACATGATGAACGGCCTGCAAACCCAGCTTTCGCGCATCGAGGCAGGCAAGAGCGTCGAGCAGGCCCACATGCGCAACCGTCAGGCGGTCGCTTCGTGGTGCTATGAGCGCGGACGTGCCGAGAACGTCATCGAAAAGGTGGTCGAGGGTGGCAAAACCTACATCGTGGTGAACGACTTCGAGCGTCTGCGCGCACTCATCGGCGAACTGCTGGGCGAAATTCAGCGCATCAAGAGCGAGGGCGACTTCGAGGCCGGGCGCGACTTCATCGAGACTTACGGCGTGAAGGTCGATCCGGCGATGCACGCAGAGGTGCTCGAACGCTACGGCGCGCTCAACCTTGCGCCTTACGGCGGCTTCATCAATCCTCGCTACGAGCTTGTGCGCGACACCGCCTCGGGCGAGATCACCGACGTTCGCGTCACCTACGACGAGAGCTACACCGACCAAATGCTGCGCTACAGCCGCGACTACTCGTTTTTGCCGAGCAAAAACTAAATTAAGAACCAAAAATTAAGAATTACGATGCTACACAAAATAGAGACATTTCTTAGAAAATACTCATGGACGGTCATTGCGGCGGTGGCCGTGCTGGCGGCGGTGCTGTTCATCGTCGCCACCTGCATACAGCGGCGCGCCGACGACGGGGAACCGATGCCCGAACCCGAGCCGCTCACGATGTACGACATCGAATACGAACAGTACGAACTCGTCGAGGGCCAGGTTGCTTCGGGCGAGACGATGGGGCGCATTTTCGAGCGTTTCGGCATCGGCGCCGGGGGGACATACCGCATCGAACAGGCGGCCAAAGACATTTTCGACCTGCGTTCGGTGCGGGCGGGCAACAAATATGTGGCCATGCTCGAACCCGACACCCTTTCGACCGACACCATCGCGAGGCCGCGCCTGGCGCACTTCATCTACGAAAGGTCGCGGACAGACTACGCGGTGATCTCGCTGCCGCGTCCTGACTCGATCGTGGTGCGCAACGGCTCCAAACCCATTCGCGTCGAACGCCACAGGGCCAGGGCGACCATCGAATCGTCGCTCTGGAACGCCATCGCGGGTAACGGATTTCCCCCTTCGCTGGCGATCGAGCTGGAGGACGTCTACGGTTGGAGCGTCGATTTCTTCGGCCTTCAGGTGGGCGACAGCTTCGAGGTGATCTACGATCAGGAGTTCGTCGATACAGTGAAACTCAACTACATAGGTCAGATATGGGGCGCGGTGTTCAACCACGGCGGCAAGGATTACTACGCCATTCCTTTTAAGCAGGACGGCAAGGTCGCTTTTTGGGACGAGAACGGCAACAGCCTTCGCAAGCAGTTCCTGAGGGCGCCGCTCAACTACTCGCGCATCTCGTCGCGCTATTCCAATGCCCGCCGCCACCCCATCACGCGCATCGTGCGTCCCCACCATGGGGTCGATTACGCCGCTCCGACCGGCACTCCCGTCAGGGCTGTGGCCGACGGGGTGGTCACGCGCCGGTATTGGGATTCGTCGGGGGGCGGCAACACAATATGGCTCAAACATGCGCGCGGCTATGAGACGGGCTACCTCCACCTCAGCAAATACGGATCGGGGATCGTGGTCGGCTCGCGGGTGTCGCAGGGGCAGACCATCGGCTATGTCGGCTCGACGGGCGCTTCGACGGGCCCCCACCTCGACTATCGTATCCGCGTGAACGGCAAACCGATGGACCCGTTGAAGATACCGCAGGAACCCGGGCTTCCCATCAAGGAGGAGAACCGCGAGAAATTCGCGGTGGTGCGCGACAAGGCTATGGGCGAGTTGGCAGGCACGTTGCCCGAGGCCGAACGCCTGACGCAGTTGGACTCGATCACGGTGCCGCTCGACGAGCCGCTCGACCCTGTCAATCCCTCGCCGGTCGACACTACCAAAAACTTTATTGACGGCCCCCGGTAAAAGTTTCGAATTAAATTTGCAAGTACCGAATTAAGTACTTATTTTTGTACTCAAACAAGTACTTAAACAGACGTATTTAAACACACACTTTAAAACAGACTCTGCCATGAGAACAGCAAATTTTACGGACTTGCGCAAAAACCTGAAGCAATATCTCGACCAGGTGATCGAGGATTCCGACCGGTTGATAGTTCCGCGCAGCGGGGGCAAGGGAGTGGTGATGATGTCGCTCGACGAATACAATTCGCTTGCCGAGACCGAATATCTGATGTCGTCGAAGGCGATGATGAAGGCGATCCGCGAGGCGGAACAGGAGATTGCCGATGGACATTATACAAGATTCGAAACGATCGAGGAGATGAATAAATATTTCGATGATTTCGAAAGGGAACACTCCAACAACTGAAGCGATGTACAAAGTCGATTTGTCCGATACTGCAAAAAAAGATATGTGGTTTTTTGAAAGAAGTCAGCCACATAATTATAGAAAGGTAAGAAAGCTCTTGGAGGAGTTGGCGTTACATCCGAAGATAGGTTCAGGCAGGCCCGAGCAACTCAAATACGATCTGGCGGGCAAGTGGTCTCGGCGCATCGACGACGAGCATCGCATGGTCTACACCATCGACGACGATGTGGTCACGGTGGAGGTGCTTAAAATGCGGTATCATTACGAATGATCGGTGTTAATGGTTGAGTTGGAAAAAATTCAGGGTTTCATTCGCAAGCACCACGTCATGACGTTGGCGACGGTGGGTGCCGACGGTGGCCCGTGGTGCGCCCACGTTTTCTATGCTTGGCAGGCGGACACTAAGGTGGCGAACGGAGAGACGACAGAGGCAGGACAGACTGCGGCGCCCGGCGCTTTCGTTTTCACGACCGACCCCGCGACCCGGCACGGTGGCGAGATGACCGAAAACTCTCATGTCGCCGCCGCCATTGCCCTCGAAACGCGCATTGTGGGCCGCGTGCAGGGGCTTCAGATCGAAGGTGTGGTGCGCAGGCCCGTCGGCGAGGAGCTCGAAAAAGCCCGCCGCGCCTACCTTCGCCGCTTCCCCTACGCCACCTTCGCCGACCTCCACCTGTGGCTGCTCGAACCCACCCTTATGAAGATCACCGACAACACCTTAGGTTTCGGCAAAAAACTGCTCTGGGCAAAGTTTCCGTAAAAAGCGGCGGCAACGGCCGCGGCGAGTTATAGAGTAGCACACTATCACCCCTCGCGAAAACACCCACAGCAGCGGGAACACCCGCAGCAAATAACTTCTACTCCTTGCGGAAAATATAAACTCGAAAACAAGATCGTGATGCAAAAAAAGAGCGGCCCTCCTAAGGTCGCTCCTTTCATTTTGCCCGAATCAGGCCTCCATGCAGATCGCGCTTACCATGCCAATCGGGGGCTTACCACGCAAACAACGGCCTTCCGGCCATCATGGCGTTCACTTCGGCACGGACAGCGGCGCGGACAGCGTCGTCATCCGGCGCGCTCAACACTCTGTCTATCAGCGCGACTATGCCATCCATGGCATCCTCTTTCAACCCGCGGGTGGTAATGGCTGGTGTGCCGAAACGCAAGCCCGAGGTTTGGAACGGCGAGCGGCTGTCGAATGGCACCATGTTTTTGTTGGTGGTTATATCGGCGGCGACCAATGCTTTTTCGGCGGCTTTGCCCGTCAGTTCGGGGAATTTTGCGCGCAGGTCCACCAACATCAGGTGGTTGTCGGTTCCGCCCGAGATTATTTTGTATCCGCGCGCGACGAAAGCGGCGGCCATTGCGGCGGCGTTCTTCACCACTTGTTGCTGATACTCTTTATATTCGGGCTTGAGAGCTTCGCCGAAGGCGACCGCTTTCGAGGCGACGACGTGTTCCAGCGGCCCGCCCTGGACACCCGGGAAGACGGCGGAGTTCAACACGGCCGACATCTTGCGCACTTCGCCTTTCGGTGTGGTGAGGCCCCACGGGTTGTCGAAGTCTTTGCCCATCAGGATTATGCCTCCTCTGGGCCCGCGCAATGTCTTGTGTGTGGTCGAGGTGACTATGTGTGCGTGGGGCACGGGGTTTTCCAACACTCCGGCAGCTATCAGTCCGGCGGTGTGCGCCATGTCTATCATCAGCAACGCGCCCACTTTGTCGGCAATGGCGCGCATCCGTGCATAGTCCCACTCGCGCGAATAGGCCGACGCCCCGCCGACTATCAGTTTGGGCCGATGTTCGAGTGCGAGACGTTCCATCTCGTCATAATTTATGGTGCCTGTGGCTTCGTCCACCTTGTAGCCGACCGCTTTATAGAAAAGGCCGGAAAAATTGACGGGCGAACCGTGCGACAGGTGTCCGCCGTGCGACAGGTCGAGGCCGAGGAATGTGTCGCCCGCTTTCATGCAGGCCACGAACACCGCCATGTTGGCTTGCGCACCCGAGTGGGGCTGGACGTTGGCATACTCGGCGCCATAGAGCTTGCACACGCGCTCGATGGCCAGCGACTCGACTTTATCGACCACTTCGCAGCCGCCGTAGTATCGCGCGCCGGGGTAACCTTCGGCATATTTGTTGGTGAGCGGCGACCCCATGGCAGCCATGACGTCGTCCGACACGAAGTTTTCCGAAGCGATCAGTTCGATCCCCTGTTCCTGACGGCGGCGTTCGGCGGCGATCAGGTCAAAAATTTCCTTATCCATATTATGTGGCAATTAAATATTAAGAATTAAAAATTAAAAAAAGCGGGTGCGGTTTTCGCCGGAATTGCAGAGTGCAAAAATACTGTTTTTTCGACAAATTGATTACCTTTGTATTCGTAATTCTTAATTCGTAATTCTTAATTGTTTGACAATGGGATTGTTAGCAGGAAAAGTCGCGCTGGTGACCGGGGCGGCGAGAGGGATAGGCAAAGCTATCGCACTTAAATTTGCAGCCGAGGGGGCCGACGTGGCTTTCACCGATCTGCACCGCGACGAAAATATGGAGGCCACCGAGCGCGAGATCGCCGCTTTCGGTACGAAATGCAAGGGCTATGCCTCCAATGCCGCCGATTTCGAGGACACCGCGCGCGTGGTGGCCGAGGTGGTGGCCGATTTCGGGCGCATCGACGCGCTGGTCAATAACGCGGGCATCACTCGCGACGGCGCGATCAAACGCATGGACGAGGCTCAGTGGGACATGGTGATCAACGTCAATCTCAAGAGCGCGTTCAACTTCATCCACGCCGTTCAGCCCGTCATGTTCCGCCAGAAGGGGGGCAGCATCATCAACATGTCATCGGTGGTGGGTGTCCACGGCAACGCCAACCAGGCCAACTACGCCGCTTCGAAGGCGGGTATGATAGCCCTTGCGAAGTCTATGGCTCTCGAATTGGGCGGGCGCAACATCCGCGCGAACTCTGTTGCTCCGGGATTCATCATCACCGAGATGACCGGCGCACTGCCCGAACACGTTGTCGAGGCGTGGAAGGAGAAGATACCCTTGCGTCGCGGTGGTACTCCCGAGGATGTGGCCAATGTGTGCCTGTTCCTCGCGAGCGACCTTTCGTCGTACGTCAGCGGACAGGTTATACAGATAGATGGTGCGATGAATACTTAAATTTTCGCACGCGAAAATTTAAGTATTCATCAACAACGATATAACTCCCTTAATTTGCGGAGTTTGCGGCGAATGCACGAGTTGCATTCATTTTATAAACACACTTTTTCATAAACATTTAAGTTGGTTGGTGGCGCTCCCTGTGAAGGAAGCGCCATTTTTTTTGTTTGCCACGGCCTTTCGTGTGTGTTGTTTCGGTAGTGTGTGTAGTGGCAGATGGGGAGGTAGATCTGCGCGCGTAGCTCATCTTCAAATTTCCAAATCTTCAAATCTCCAAATTCTTTCCCGCGTAGCTCGCTAACCACTAATCACTATATATAGTCTAT